>Ga0302319_10012860_pt1 | contig 15736 bp, 10 predicted proteins | sample Bog_T0_2_FD_203319 | JGI IMG/M metagenome (GOLD analysis project Ga0302319, IMG submission 203319) | Peat permafrost microbial communities from Stordalen Mire near Abisko, Sweden - Bog_T0_2 | ecosystem: Environmental > Terrestrial > Soil > Wetlands > Peat | place: Sweden: Abisko, Stordalen Mire...
CCCGCTCGTTCTTCGAGAGTATCCACCGCAACATTCTGGCCCGGGGATTGGGGTCGGTCTTCCTTGCATGGCATGGAAAGGTGCCCATTGCAGGTGCAGTCTATTTTCATTTTGGCAGGAAGGTCCTATATAAGTTCGGAGCGTCGGATGAGGGCTTCAACCACCTGCGTGCCAATAATTTGGTGTTCTGGGAGGCGATAAGGCATTACAGCCGTGACAGTTTTGAAGTCTTGGATTTTGGCCGAACTTCGCTTACAAATGTGGGATTGCAGAAATTTAAGCTCAGCTGGGGTGCCTCCGAACGCCGGATCGACTACGTGCGGCAAAATTGCCGCACGGGGGGCTATGCTATTGTCGGGGACATCTCTGGCGGATGGCAGTCAAAGTTATTGGGCATGGTTCCCGATCCCCTGTTCAAGCTGGTAGGATCCGCCCTCTACAAGCACATAGCCTGACCGATGAACACTCTACCTATTGAGCCCGTCAGCTCCGGGGCGAGCTTTGAGGACCTACAATATGTCTTGTTCAGGCATAAGTGGAAGATATTGATCTGCACGCTATTGGGTTTGGCGGTTGCGACCGCGGTGTATTTTTTTTCCCCGCCACCCTACCAGTCTGAGGCGATGCTGTTTATCCGATATGTGATGGAGAACAGCACGCCGGGTGTGCCCGGGGGCGATTCCAAAGCGGTTTCACCCGACCAGCGGGGCGAAACCATCATCAATTCCGAGGTGGCGATCCTGGGAAGCCAGGATATCGCGGAACAGGTCGCCACCGTTGTCGGCCCGGACAAGATTCTGGGAAAGACCAAGGGCCCCAAGGACCAAGTCCATGCAGCGGCCTCGATCTCGAAGGACCTCATCATCGATCCCGTCCCGCGCAGTAGCGTAATCCGGATCGTCTATAGAAACCACGACCCAACGGTCGTTCAGCCGGTCCTCACCGAGATTGTCGAGGCGTATCTGAAAAAGCATGTCGAGGTTCATCACGGGAGCCTAAATGCCGGGGACTTCCTGTCCCAGGAAACGGACCAGCTTAGGTCGCGCCTCACGCAAACGGAAGACGAGCTGCGCAAGGCCAAGGACCAGGCCGGCATCGTCTCGATCGAGGATTCCAAGCGCGATTACACGGAACAGGTCGCGCGGATCAAGCAGGACATCTACAACGCGGAGGCCGAGCTGGCCGACCGATCGGCCACCCTGGAGGACCTCTACAAGCGGTCACCCGAGAAGGCGAAGGCCGCGGGCGCGGTCACCGATGCGAAGCAGCCAGCGACACCATCAGCCACCGTCGACGAATACCGAGGAATCGTGGCCCGACTCGATCTTCTCCGGAGAACCGAGCAGCAATTGCTGGGTGAATTCACCGAGCAGAGCCAACGGGTAAAAGATATCCGGTCGCAGATCGCCGACGTCACCGCCCAAAAGCAGAAGCTTGAGGCCAATTTCCCCGAGCTCGGCCGGATTGTCGTGGTGGCCCCACCCATCTCTGGGCCAAACAGTACGCCGGCGCCTGGCGACACAATCGACATGGTTGCCGAGGCCGCCCGCCTCAACGGCCTCCAGTCCAGGATCAAGGTCCTGAACTCGGAGCTGGAGCAGGTCCGCAAGGAGGAAGGCGTCGTGGATCAGCTCGAGGGAACCATCTCGGATCTACAGCGCCAAAAGGAACTGGAGGAGACAAACTACAAGTATTATGCGACCCACCTTGAGGCCGAGCGGATCGACGAGACTCTGGGAGCCGGCCACGCGCTAAATATTGCAGAGATCCAGAAGCCCTCCCCTCCCGAGATAGACTCGCTGAAGCAATTTAAGCTCCTCGGCGGGATCGCCGGCGGCGGCCTGGCGCTCGGGGTTGCCTGGGCGTTCCTGATCGAGCTCTACCTGGACCGGTCGATCCGCCGCGCCAAGGACATAGAGAAGGTCCTAAATATTCCGCTGTTCCTTTCTATCCCCGATTTCGGACGAAACGGGCACAACAAGAATGTCTTTCACGAAACCCTTCGCGACCGGCTTATAGGCTATTTCGAGAGCAAGAACCTGACACATAAGCCGAAGCTCTTAGCTGTGACAGGCGTGGGCAGGAATTCCGGGGTCACCACGACCGCAGCTGGACTCGCGAAGTGCCTCTCGGAAACCGGCGAAGGCAACGTGCTCCTAGTCGACATGACCCAGAACCAGGGCTCGGCCCAGCAATTCAACAACGGAAAAGCCGTCTGCGGTTTTGACCAGCTCCTGGACACGCGTAACAATGCGCTCGTCCAGGACAAATTCTACGTGGTTGGCGAGGAACCCAACAGCGAGCGCCTCACACGCGCCCTGCCCTCCCGTTTCAGCCAGCTGGTGCCGCAGTTGAAGGCGAGCGACTTCGACTACATTATCTTCGACATGCCTCCGGTGAGCCAGATCAGCATTACGCCGCGGCTTGCCGGCTTCATGGACATGGTGCTGCTCGTGGTGGAATCGGAGCACACCGACAAGGAGATAGCACGCCAAGCGGCCGAGCTTCTCGGCGCATCGCGGGCTCATGTAGGGATCGTGCTGAACAAGACCAGGAATTACCTGCCGTCGAAGCTTCATCACGATTTCCTTGGCACCGGGTGAATTAGGTGCAGTTCTCCTGTATCCATGCTGCGGAATCGCCTTTACTATGCGCTCAAACCTTACTTGCCGTGGACGCTTCGAAACGCCCTGCGCAGGGAGTTCGCCCGTAGCGTAAGGACTTCTACAAGAGGAATTTGGCCCATCGATCCGAGATCCCAGCGCGCGCCCGCAGGCTGGCAAGGCTGGCCTGGCGGGAAAAGGTTCTCTTTCGCCATCACCCATGACGTCGAGGGCCACGCGGGGCTCGACCGCTGCCGGAAGCTTGCGGAGCTCGAAATGGCGTCTGGGGTACGCTCGTCTTTCAATTTCGTTCCCGAGGGCCAGTATGCTACGCCGCACGAGCTTATAAGCTGGCTGACCGGCAACGGGTTCGAGGTGGGCGTCCATGACCTTCACCATGACGGCAAACTTTTTCGCTCGCGCCGCGAGTTCACGCAGTCCGTTCAGCGGATAAACCATTACCTCAAGGAATGGAATGCCGTTGGTTTCCGCTCAGGATTCATGCTGCGCGAGCTGGATTGGTTACACGAGTTGGACATCCTCTATGACACGTCCACGTTCGACACCGACCCGTTTGAGCCGCAACCGGATGGCGTAGGAACCATTTTTCCTTTTTGGATTCCCCCCCCTGCGGACCAGCCGGGGAGGCGCGGGTACGTGGAGTTGCCCTACACCCTCCCCCAGGACTCAACCCTGTTCCTTCTCCTGAAGGAATCCACGCCCGACATCTGGTTGCGAAAGCTCGACTGGGTGGCCGAACACGGGGGCATGGCCCTTGTGAACGTGCACCCGGACTACGTCCGCTTCGACGGCGACCCTGAGAGCCCAAGAACGTTCCCGATAGGGGACTACGTTCGCCTCCTGGACCACGTACGCCGCCGCTATGGCGATTCGGTTTGGCAGACATTGCCGCGAGACGTCGCCCGCCTCGTGTTGGAGCGTCGGCCCGCCCTGGCCGTCCAGGGTGAGTGTCCCACCGGGGCCCCGGAGTTTCCGAAGCGGCAGGCTGCGCCGGGTCGGGTACTCATGCTGCTCGAAAACTCGTATCCCTCCGACACGAGGGTGCGGAACGAGGCCACGCTCCTCGCCTCGGCGGGATACGAGGTGACAGTAATATCTCTCGGAGGGCGCAACGCCGTCCGCTCGGAGGTCATCGACGGCGTCCGCGTCCTGCGGGTCCCCCGCCTGGAGGTCTTTGGAAAGACTGGTGCCGCGACGGGTTTGCTTGGGAAGATCGTCCTCAAGCTGAAGACCTTCCTCGGCTACACCATCGAATACTCCTATTTCACCAGCTCCTGTTTCTTCGGAAGCTGCTATGTTTTCCTCCGCTATGGGTTTGACGTCATCCACGCCCACAATCCTCCCGATACGTTGTTCGTCGTGGCCGCGCCATTCAAGCTGCTCGGCAAGAAGTTCATATTCGACCATCACGATCTGTGCCCTGAGCTCTACAAGTCTCGTTACGGGACGGGAGAGACGACGGCCACCCGCATCCTCCGCGTCGCCGAATGGTGCACGTTCAGGATGGCGGACGCCACGATCGCGACAAACGATTCCTACAAGGCTGTCCAGATTGAAAGGGGCCGCCGCAGCCCCGAGTCGATCTTCGTTGTGAGGAACGGGCCCGACGAGGAGCACATGCAGATCGCCGACCCGAGTACGCGGCTGCGCGCCATGAACAAGTGCATCCTTGTCTACATCGGATGCCTAAATCCCCAGGACGGCGTGGATTACCTACTGCGCGCTCTGCACCACCTTCGGCGGGACCTTAACCGCGACGATTTCTACTGCGTGATCATGGGAAAGGGCGACTCACTTGATGACCTTCGGGCGCTCGCCAAGGAGCTGGACCTTGAGCGGAACGTGGAGCTTACGGGCTTCATACCCAATGAGGACATGTGGGCTAACCTGGCGGCCGCGGACATCTGCGTGGACCCGGATCCGTCGAGCCCCCTCAACGACGTCTCCACGTGGATAAAGGTGATGGAGTACATGGCCTTTGCGAAGCCCATCGTGACCTTCGACTTGAAAGAGACGCGGTTTTCAGCCCAGAGCGCGGCCCTTTACGTGACGCCCAACGACGAGCTCGAGTTCGCTCGAGGGGTCGCCCAGCTTATTGATGATCCCGGCATGAGGCGGGAGATGGGGCTTCTCGGTCGTAACCGGGTGGAGGATGTGCTCCAATGGTCGAAGGTTGGCCAGAACCTGCTGAGCGCCTACCGGTATCTCCTTGAGCCTGCCAAGCGGCCATGACCGCCCGGTATGGGTGCAGGGCAGCTGACCCTCTTCAACACCGCCGAATGGAACCAAAAAACAATCCCATGCCAGACACAGCCGACCGCCAACGGGTACTGAGTGCCATGAAGGCGGTGCAGGCGTGGGTCGAGGGGCATGATTACCGGGGCTACGAGCCATTTGATGGCCTGGGCTCGTTTCTAAGGCCGCTCACCTTTGGGACGATCATTGGGGAGATCGTGCTCCAACAGGTGGGACGCCAGAGCCCCATCAACCTGCGCCCGATCATTGGGGTCAAGCCGCAGGAATCGACCAAGGGCCGGGGCTACATGGCATGGGGCCACCTGCTCCGGTATGCGGCCACCGGGGACAACGAGCACCGGGTCAAGGCGGAGGAATGCCTCGACTGGCTGGACTGCCATAAATCAGCCCGCTACGCGAAACACAGCTGGGGGAATGCATTCGACTATGCGAGTCGGTCCGGGCGGATCGCCCGCGACGAGCCTACCATCGTCTGGACCGGCCTTATCGGCCAGACCTTCCTCGAGGCCTACGAACAGACGCGGAATGACCGCTGGCTGAAGATCGCGGACAGCCTGTGCTCCTGGATCGTGGATCTCCCCCGCGAGGAGACCGCCAGGGGCACCTGCCTGAGTTACGTGGTGAAGGAGCAAAGCTCTATACACAACTCGAACATGATCGGTTCGGCCGTACTCGCGCGGACAGCAAAGCACACAGGGAACCAAGGCTACCTGAAACTAGCGCAATCGGCCATGCTGTACAGCTGCGTGAGGCAGCTCCCCGACGGGGCCTGGTACTACGGGGAGGCGACGAAGAACCACTGGATCGACAACTTCCACACCGGCTATAACCTGGACAGCCTCAAGCGTTACATCGCTTATTCCGGGGACGAATCTTTCCGGGAGAACCTTGACCGCGGATTTGCCTATTTCGCCGATCATTTCATCGAGGCGGACGGCTGCCCGAGATACTACCACAACCGCCGCCAGCCGATCGATATCCAGGGAGCTGCGCAGGTCATCGACACGCTGGCATTCTTCTCCGATATGGTCCCCGCGAGTCTGCCCCTTTCCAACAAGGTGGCGCAATGGACCATCAGGAACATGCAGGATCGCGACGGCCATTTCTACTACCGCCGCTACCCCCTAATCACGGCCAAGGCTCCGATGATCCATTGGGGGCAGGCGACCATGTTCAAGGCCCTGGCCCATCTCTCGAACAAGCTGGATAATGCCCCGACGCCCAGTGCAGACTGACACGGCCGGAGACCTTGGAGGCGGACTTTTCCCTTGGGAAACGCGCTCACCCGCGAAATCCCGATCGGGCCTTCAGCGAGGATAGCAACCAGGATGAAGCGCGTCCTGCTAATCTCGAACACGGTCATGCATTACCGCGTCTCCGTTTATAACTACTTCCGCCGCCGGTTCGCGGAGGAGGGATATGAATGGACGGTCCTGACCGATCAGATACAGCCCCAGAACAGGATTCAGGCCGGGTTCCAAATCGAGGAGTTGCCCTTTGAGTTCGGCGCCTACCGGAAGCGAATTCGCGAATTGAAGCCGGATGCCGTGATTCTCTTCCTGCATCTCAAGGACCCGATTCACTGGCCGTTAATTCATTGGCTCAAGTGGGCGGGCATCCCGGTGGCCGAATGGACAAAGACGAAAAACCTCGACGATCCCGACAATCGGCTGAAGAACGCCCTGTTTGGCTATGTCCACTGGTTGAGCGACGGCCTGATCATCTATTCGGGCGGCCTCTCAGCGAACCTGACTGTGAAGCAGAGGGCGAAGGCATTTGCGGCCAACAACACCATCAACCACGAGGACTTCCCTGTCGTCGCGGAGAGCCGTGAGTCGATCAAGAAGAGCCTGAACATCCCCTTCGCTAAGGTGGTCCTTTTCGTGGGGCGGATGGGCGTGGGCGGCGGCAGAAAGCGGGTCGACTACCTGATCGAGATGTTTCGCGACATGGAGGGGCAGGATGCGGGCCTCGTCATCGTCGGGTCGGGAATGAAACCCGAGTGGAGGGCGCGCATGAACCCCAGGACCACGCTATGCCTTGAAGAGGTGCACGATCCCGAGAACCGGCAGATCGCCCGGATCTTCACCATGGCAGACGTCTGCGCGATACCCGGGCATGTGGGGCTCGGCCTAAACCAAGCCCTTTTCTACGGCCTTCCCGTCGTCACTATGGAAGGCGGACAGCCTCCCGAGATCGGCAACCTCCATTCCGGCGTGAACGGCTTCATCGTCCCGCCCAACGACGTGGACCAGCTGCGCAGCCGCATCCTCGAGCTGCTCAACGACGACGCCCTGCGCTCCAGGTTCTCGACCGCTGCCCGGGAGGGATTCCTGAAGGAGGCCTCGATTGAGGGCATGTACCAGGGGTTCAAGGGGTGCATTGACTTCATCGTTAAAAAAAGCAAATGACTCGCAGTTAGTTCTTGCCGCTTGGTTTCTGTTTCGACGACCCTATCGCTCCCAGAATATGAGCAATAAACCCTCGCGCATCAGCATCTTCGGCATGGGCTATGTGGGCTGCGTCTCCGGTGCATGTTTAGCCTCGCTCGGCCACAAGGTCATTGGCGTCGAACCGAACCGAACCAAGGTCGATCTGATCAATTCCGGCCGGAGCCCCATCGTGGAGCAGGATGTCGAGGCGCTCATCGCGAAAGGGGTCGCGACGAAGCTCTACCACGCCACCGACGATTGGAGGGCTGCGATTGCCGAAACCGAGGTGGGCTTGGTCTGCGTGGGAACGCCCAGCCTGTCCAACGGGAGCATCGACCTGCGCTACGTCCGCCGCGTGTGCGAGCAGATCGGTCAGGCCCTAAAAACCCGCAACGCCTACTTCACGGTAGTGATCCGCAGCACGATCATCCCCGGATCCGTGGAAACCGTCCTGATCCCGATCCTGGAGCGCGAATCCGGCCTCAAGGCCGGCGTCGACTTCGGGGTGTGCATGAACCCTGAGTTCTTGCGCGAGGGAACCTCCGTGCACGATTTCCACCACCCGCCTAAGACCGTCATCGGCGAGCTCAATTCCCATTCGGGCGACGTACTGGCTGCGATCTACGGCGGGCTCCCCGGCCCCCTGATCCGGACGTCGATCCGCGTCGCCGAAATGGTCAAGTACGTCGACAACACGTTCCATGCCATAAAGGTGACCTTTGCAAACGAGATCGGGAACCTGAGCAAAGCCTTGAACATCGATAGCCACCAGGTGATGGACATCTTTTGCCAAGATACGAAGCTCAACCTCTCGCCCTATTACCTGAAGCCGGGCTTCGCGTTCGGAGGGTCATGCCTCCCGAAGGACCTCCGGGCCATGACCCACGAGGCCCGCATGCTGGATATCGACCTGCCGCTGCTCGGATCGATTCTTGAGAGCAACGACCTGCAGGTCTTGAAGGTGGTTCAACGCCTCATGCGGCACAAGGGAAAGGCGCTTGGCTTCCTTGGCCTGAGCTTCAAAGGGGGAACCGACGACCTCCGGGAAAGCCCCATCGTGGAGGTCATCGAGGCGATGCTGGGCAAAGGATTCACGGTGCAAATCTACGACAGGCACGTCTCGATCGCCCGACTGATGGGCGCCAACAAGGAGTACATCGAGAAGGAAATCCCCCACCTTTCACGTCTGATGTGCGCCGAGGCCGCCAAGCTCGTGGCGGAGAGCGATGTGATCATTGTCACGAACAAGGAGGCCGAGTTCCGCGAGGTGCTCACGCCGCTACCCAAGGGGAAGACGGTCATCGACCTTGTAAGGATCTTCTCCCCTCCCCCGGTTGGCGCCGACAATTACGAGGGAATCTGCTGGTAGGAGGGCTCGGCGCCCCGCGGCCAAGAACCGCCAGGAATGTCCTCAGCCGAATGCCATCATGCACGCTAGCCGCCATGAGCGCGAGAAAGCCTTAGTGAGCATTCAGGCGAACGATCCTAAAACGTGACATCTCCCTCCATACCGACCGACGGATTCGAAATCGTCACCACGGGGAAATGGCTGAAATCCGCCACGGTCAAGAGCGAGAATTTTGTCGAGCGCGACCCGTCTGCGGACCCGGAGCACCTTCTGGCCGGGTTACGCGCTTCGCCATTGAAGGCGGACCTCTTCGCATTTTCACAGCGGCCGCCCGATAGCACGCCGCGTTTCTCTTATCCCATGGTCTGGGAGAACTTCGCGGTGCTGCCGATCCTCGGCTACGCCGAATGGTGGGAGAAGCGCCTCAATCAGGACACCCGCCGCTGCGTGCGAGTCGCAGCTAAGCGCGGCTTGGTTGTGCGACCGGTGCAATTCGACGACGAGCTCTGCAGGGGGATCTGCGCCATTTACAACGAGACTCCAATACGCCAAGGTAGGAGCTTCCATCACTTCGGGAAGAAGGTTGACGCCGTTAAGGCGGAGAATGGCACGTTTGTGGAGCGAAGCGCGTTCGTCGGGGCCTATCACGAGGCCGAGCTGGTCGGGTTCCTCAAGATGGTTTACATGGGAAAAACCGCCAGCATCATGCAGATACTCTCAAAGGTCGGCCACTATGACCGCCGCCCGATGAATGCGCTGATGGCGAAGGCCGTCGAGATCTGCAACGAAAGGCAGATGGCCTATCTTGTCTACCGGAAATATCACTATTACAAGGGGCTTGCCGACTCGTTGACCGAGTTCAAGCGCAGGAACGGCTTCGAGAAGATGGACATCCCGCGCTACTATGTGCCCCTGACCGCAAAAGGAAGGCTGGCCGTCTCGCTCGGCCTTCAGCTGGGCGCCGGCCATTGGATTCCCAAGCAGGTCGTGGTCGCCGCACGGGCTATAAGGAGCCACCTAAATCGCAGAAAGGGCGCCCCGGAGTGATTTGGAGAACCGGGCACCCAAAATGCCTTTACAATGCCCACTCCCGCTATTGCCTAATGCAGGCAATTCAAGCCATCTACGCGGGTGTAGCTTAATTCTAAAGCGGCTGGCTTCCAGTCAGAATATGAGGCGTGTAAATCCCTCCGCCCGCTCCATTTTTTCGCATCGCGACGGTTGAACGGCAGGTAACGCTCCACATCATCTTCGACCATGCCGGGAATAGCAGGGTTCATAGCACGCAATGCTCAGCCTGAGAACATCCACTTGCTCAACCAAATGGTCGGCTCGATGCTGCACGAGCCGTTTTATAAGTCCGGGACCTGCGTCGACGAGAGCCTGGGGCTCTACGCCGGCTGGGTCAGCCATGCCGGCTCCTATGCCGATTGCCAGCCGATTTGGAACGAGAGCAGGGACATAGGACTGGTGTTCGCCGGCGAGCACTACGCCGACCGGCAGGAGAATGACCGGCTTAGCGCAGCCGGACATCGCTTTGGCGATGGAGATGCCAGCTGCCTCGTGCATCTCTACGAGGAGCAGGGGCCCAGATTCCTCCTGTCCCTGAACGGGACCTTCAGCGGCATCATCCTGGATCGAAGGGAGCGAAGGGTGGTCCTTTTCAATGACCGTTTTGGCCTGGGCCGCGTGTATTGGCATGAGGACGCGACCGGGTTCTTTTTCGCATCCGAAGCCAAGGCATTGATGCGAGCCCGGCCGGCCCTCCGCCAGCTGGACACACGCGGGCTCGGCGAACTGCTGGTTTGCGGCTGCACACTCCAGGACCGAACGCTTTTCCAGGGGGTGTCGCTGCTTCCCGCCGGCTCACAGTGGTCATTCGCGCCCGGGGAAACCATCAGGAAGGTGAGCTATTTCGACCGCTCGGAATGGGAGCAGCAGACCCCGCTCGCTCCAGAAGCCTACTACGAGGAGCTGAAGGGGCGGTTTCACCGGATCCTTCCACGATATTTCCAGGGCCGACAGCCCATCGCGCTCTCCATAACGGGCGGCCTCGACAGCCGGATGATCATCGCCGGCGCCGACGCCGCCCCGGGCCAGCTTCCCTGCTACACCTTCGGGGGAATGTATCGCGACTCCGAGGACGTCAAGATTGGCCGCCTGGTATCGGGCCTTTGCCACCAGCCACACAGCGTCATCACGGTCGACCAGCGCTTCTTCCCGAAGTTCATCGAGCTGGCCAGGAAGTGCGTCTACATCACGGACGGGGCCATGGACGCGAGCGCCGCCGTCGGCCTCTATGTGAACCGCCAGGGCCGCGACATCGCCCCCGTGCGGATGACCGGGAACTACGGGAGCGAAATCCTGAGGGGAAATGTCGCGTTCAAGGAAAACCTGTCGGCAACCTCGGCGTTCAGAGGCCAGATACAGTCATCCCTTGAACAGGCATCGGATACGTACCGGGAGGAGCGACAAAGCTGCAGCAGGCTCTCCTTCATCGCGTACAAGCAGGTTCCGTGGCACCACTACTCGAGGCTCTGCGAGGAGCAGAGCCAGCTCACCGTGCGCGCCCCCTACCTCGACGTCGAGCTTGTCCCGCTTGCCTACCGCGCTCCCCCCGGGCTGCTCCTGAACAAGCAGCTGGCCTACCGCTACACGACCGATGTCAGGCCGGAGCTAAAGGGGGCACCCACCGACCGCGGGCTCCTGAAACGCCCACGGTTCATTCCCACGAAGGCTGTCGAGCTGTCGATGGAGCTTCGCCCAAGGGCGGAGTATTATTTTGATTATGGGATGCCCCAGTGGCTTGCAAAGGTGGACCACGCCCTCTCTCCGTTGCATCTCGAGCGGGTCTTCCTCGGCCAGCAGAAATACTATCACTACAGGACCTGGTACCGGAACGCGCTCGCCGGACAGATCAAAGAGGTGCTCCTTGACCCAAAGGCGCTTGGGCGCCCCTACATCGATCCCAAGCGCGTGGAGGCGATCGTCTCGGCGCACACCCGCGGAACCGAGAACCACACCCTGGAGATACACAAGCTGCTCAGCTGTGAATTGATCCACAACACCCTCATCGACTAGCCATGCAGGCCAACATCGAGAACATTAGTGTCTGTATCGCCACCTACCAGCGGCCCCAGTGGCTTGAGAAGCTCCTTGCCGGCATTGCCGAGCAGCGTGTCGAAGGCCAATTCAACTTCTCGGTTATAGTCGCCGACAATGATTCCAACGAGTCCGGCCGGGAGGTGGTCACCCGAATGTCGGCCAGCTACCCCGTACCCCTCGTTTATTGTATCGAGCCCCGAAGGAGCATTGCCCATGTCAGGAACATGACGCTAGAAAAGTCTAATAGTGAGTTCATCGCCTTCATCGACGACGACGAATTCCCGGAGAAAGACTGGCTCTTAAATCTCTTCGGCGCACTGAAGAAATACGACTGCGCTGGGATCCTCGGGCCGGTGAGGCCCTATTATCCCGACGGCACCCCCGGATGGGTGAGAAAGGCCGGGTTTTTCGAGAGGCCCGAATTTGAGACCGGGTACCAGCTGTCGTGGCAGGGATGCCGCACAGGAAATGTACTCTTCAAGCGAGAGATCACCGCAGGGCTACCCACCGTTTTCAGTGCGGAATTCGGCATGGGGGGAAGCGATGTCGACTTTTTCCGGCGCATGACCGCCCTCGGCCATCGTTTTCTCTGGTGCAACGAGGCCGTCGTGCACGAAATCGTGCCCCCGAGCCGCTGGCGCCGCAAGGTTCTCATGAAACGTGCCCTGCTACGCGGGCGGAATTCGTTCAGACACCCCGAGGGACGATGGCCCGGCTTGGCAAAGGCTATGGTCGCTATACCCCTCTACACGCTGGGGCTGCCATTCCTACTGCTTTTCGGGCAGCACCTCTTCATGCGCTACCTCATAAAGCTCTGCGATCACGTGGGCAGAGCCCTTGCCGTTGTCGGAATCGAGCCGGTGAAGACTCGGGAAATGTGATCTGGAGCCTGAGTCATCCCCGTGCCATCCTACATCGCGCTCTTTGCGGGCCTCGCATTCATCGCGTGGCTTTACGCTAGCGACATTCGGCAAAGGAAAGCCGGATCGCCCGCGCTGTGGGTGCCCGGGCTTTGGCTATTTGTCCTCGGGACGCGGTCAATCTCCTACTGGCCGCAATACATGGGCCTTAATACGGGCAGTACGGTGGACACGGAGTCGGATCCAATAAACACGGTTTACCTAGGGGTGCTTCTTCTCTCGGCGGTTCTTGTGCTGATCAAGAGGAAATTCGACTGGGAGTTGTTGTTTCGAAACAACAGGGCGCTCCTCTTGCTCTATCTCTTCTACGCGCTGTCGTCCTCGTGGTCGCCTGATCCTTTTATCACATTCCGTCGGGTCGTTAAGGATTTTGGCTGTGTTCTCACTGGCCTTGTTATCCTTGTCGAAGCCAGGCCCTTGCACGCATGCCGCGTGCTCTATTTTCGCCTTGCGTGCTTCACGCTTCCTATGTCCCTGCTCGTCGCCAAATATTTTCCCGCCATAGGCCGTTACAGAGCCCGAGCTGGCGACACGCAATACTGTGGACTTACCACCCACAAGAATACCCTGGGCGAGGTGGTACTCATATCCATGTTATTCCTGGTTTGGGATCTTACAGAGCTCCCGAATGAATTGCCGCCGTCCGAACTCAAATTGGCCCGGCGCATTCGCTACATCCTTTTGGCGATCGGAACTTACCTAATGTACCTCGCCGAGAGCGCCACCTCCAAAGTGTGCCTCGCATTGGGAATTTTCTTAATTTTCTACCTCGCTAAACTCGCCAGGAATCCGAACGGCCGCCGCATTTTCAGAAAAACTCTGATCGTCGGGCTGGTACTTGGTGCGGCCAACATGATACTTGGAATTACGGGACAGGTCGCCGAGTTGCTGGGCCGAAATATGACCCTGACGGGTCGAACGGAAATCTGGGATGTCACCCTGAGGCATCAGGAGCATCCCGTTATCGGCAACGGATTCTACGCTTTCTGGGACACGGACGTCGCCGCGACGATCTACGACGAGCTTGGGGATTTCATCCACATACGAACGGTTCACAACGGCTACCTGGAGGTGTATATAGATGGAGGGTTCATAGCCGTCGCTCTGTTAGCCTACTATCTGATCTCTACAGGCCGATACAGCTTCAAGCGGCTGTTCGATTCGACGCCCCCGATTGTTTTCCCGTTCGCCATCTGGGCAGTTGCGATGGCATACAACAACTCGGAGTCGAGCTACTTTCGCCTAGATTTTCTTTGGTTTACGGTCCTGGCCGTTACGATGAATTACGAGGCAAGCGTTGGGCTTCCAAAAGCGACCGAGCACCCATTGAGCCCGTAGTTCCCAGCCTTGGAACCCCTTGCCGTGGTTTCCTAGCCGCTTAAGATACCTACCTCCATTTTTCCAATAAAAGCTAGAATCGGCTCGCGGCCCTATCGACAAGAGAACGTGTTGAAATGCCCCCAAACGAAATCATAGCCCGGTTGCAGGGCAAATATAGGCGCACGCTCAGTACTTATTGCGCGAGACGCGTGGTGCCCGTTTCCTTGACTTCTGCTGTGGTATCGTTCGCATTCGACGATTTTCCGGCCTCGGCTTTCGAGTTTGGCGCCGCGATACTAGAAAAATACGGTTGTAGAGGAACCTATTACGTTTCCTTTGGACTAGCTGGAAAGACGGGCCCCGTTGGAAGGTATTTCTCTGATTCGCAAGTTCCCGCGTTGCTCTCGCGCGGCCACGAGGTCGGGTGCCATACATTCGACCACTACCACGCATGGAACACATCCACCGCTGAGTACGATCGCTCCATCATAAGGAACAAGCTTCGGCTAGGTGAGGTGGCCCCCCAAGCTCGCTTCGCCTCCCATTCGTACCCCATTAGCTACGCAAGGCCTGGAACCAAGGCCGTCTGTGCGGCGATATTTGCATGCTCCCGTGGCGGCGGCCAAGCACCCAATCTTCGGTCGATGGACGCCAACAACCTTCGGTCATTTTTCATCGAGAAAGCCCGCGGCGATTTCTCGCTCATCAAGGAGCAGATCGACCGGGCCAAGGCAGCCCGGGCGTGGTTAATTTTGAGCACCCACGACGTATGCGATAACCCAAGTCCATTTGGCTGTACGCCCGCCTTTTTCGAGTCAATCGTCCGATATGTCCGCGACTTGCATGTCGTGGTCGAGCCGGTGGCAACGGCGTTTACCAGGATGCACGGCGCCTAGCTGTCACCGAAACGGGACCTCGCACGTGACGCGCACACATTATTGCGGGCCTGCTTCTCGAAGCCTCACCGCTTCCCTACCAAACGAACCGCCCCACACTTGGTGAATCTGATCGCGACCTGCTGCATGCTGGCAAAGCGCATCTTCTGGATGACAATGATCAACAGGAATGATCCCAAGGCCGATCCAACCCTCGCTTTAATGCAACTGGAGCTCGACCTATTGGATGCCCTCTCGAAGTCAGCTACGCCTACGCATGTATCACAACCGTCGATCACCCATTACATCACACCAGTAGTGTCCGGAATTAAGACACGGTCCTAGAACAAGTTAGGAATATCATCTGTGAATTCTCTTGTATCGAGATATATAGTACGTGACGCAAATAGTTCTGCGACAGGCACTTTCTCGAAAGGAGTGACGGAGAGGACTTGAAGAATTTCATGCAAACTTTGCTCCAGTTTCAGGGTCTTCTTGAGGATGGCCACCAGGAGATAGGTGCTGATCGCCGACCAGATCTGGACGCGCACGGCATTGTCAGAGGTGCCAATGAACGAGCGAATGCGCAGGTGCTGTTTGATCCAACGAAAGAACAGTTCGATTTGCCAGCGAGACCTGTAGATCTCGGTGATCTTGAGGGCCGGCAGCGAGAAATGGTTGGTCAGGAACACGAGCGAGTGTTCGCGATCCGCATCGACGTATCGAATCCGGCGCAGCAAGTCGGGATAGCCCTGGCGCGAATAGAAGCCGCGCAGCCTGATCGACTGATCGCAGCGAAGTCCCGTCGTTCGGTCCACGGGACGACTGGCGCTCACGTAGGAGTGCAGGTTCGATT
>Ga0302319_10012861_pt1 | contig 15735 bp, 16 predicted proteins | sample Bog_T0_2_FD_203319 | JGI IMG/M metagenome (GOLD analysis project Ga0302319, IMG submission 203319) | Peat permafrost microbial communities from Stordalen Mire near Abisko, Sweden - Bog_T0_2 | ecosystem: Environmental > Terrestrial > Soil > Wetlands > Peat | place: Sweden: Abisko, Stordalen Mire...
TTTGGCGTCGTCGTCAAAACCGCGCCCGGCGAAACCGCCCCCAACTCACGAAACGGCGCCGAGTTGCGCGGCGTGTGCCTACGAAAACCGTGTCGGTTCACACGCTCGCCCGCTACTACGAACCTACCAGCGGGAGATTCCTAAGCGCTGATCCAATGGGCCAGTCGGCCAGTCCCTCCCTGTATGACTACGCCCACGGCGATCCAGTCAATTTCCTCGATCCGACAGGGAGAATCTTCGGGACGCCACTTACGCTCGGCGAATACGTCAGCTCGGTTGGTTCCGGGTTTCATGAAGGGATAATGGTAATTTCGGACACCTTGAATCCGACCCAACTTGTGGGGCGCCAGTACGCTGGTCTTTATGCCGATAACGGAGGCTACAATCCAAACGCTCCGGAAGCCCAATTGAGTAGGAATGTTGTAATAGCAACAGGGGTAGCGGTCGCTGCGGCACCAGCTGCAGTAGCCGGTGGGTCAATAATCGCGGGTGGACTTGCGACGGGCGAAATCGGCACAGGCGTTGCAATCACGCTTGGAGCGGGATCTACGGGTACGCTCGGGGCTTTGGGAAATGTAGCGACTCAGATTATACAGAATAATGGCAATTTGAATGTGCCTATCAATATTAGGCAGGAGGCGACCGCGTTCGTCGTTGGCGGCATCCTTGGAGGGGTCTCGGGAGGGTTAGCGAGCGGTGTCGAATCTGTAAATGCGAATTCTGCTGAGCTTGTTATGCAATTGCAGAACCAAGCATCCATCAACCAGGCTGCGATGATCGCTAATGGGTACTCCCCTGCGCTAGCTGATGCCACGACGACGTTCGTCAATCAGCCGATGATTAATTTGATTCAGAACACCACTAACTTTTTTAACGCGGCAGATTTCGGTTTCGATAATTTTGCATCCCCGGTGCTGGATTTCCTAATCGAGAGGGATATCGACAGGGCCTTCTCACCGAATGACCTGGGCTACGTTCCCGGTGCTAGCCCATGTCCGCCACCGGTCCAGCACAATTGACCGCACCTGGTAGAATGCCGAATGAACCAAGAGACTGATCGCCCTCCTCGCACTCTTACCTTCCAAATTCTTTGGCTGGTTTTCATACTAACAATGCTGCCGGCGGAACTCGCGTGCGCCGTGATGCTGAAGAATGATCTGATTTCGGGCCAGACATACTCGCCGGGTGTAGTGTTTGGCCTTGGGCGTATTGTTTATCGGGATGCGACGCCAGGGCCGTATTGGGCGTTGATGGGGGTTTACGTAACCTCTGTTGGTACCCTGATTTTGTTATGTGTCTCGCAGCTATTCCAAATCGCTTCCGAAGATGTCAGGAGGGGAAGTTCTCTCACTGAGCGATGGGTTCTTTGGGGCGCCGGATGCGCCTATTTTGTCTTATTCGCGCTGGTTTGCCGCTATGTCTATTTGGGTATAACAGGATAGCCCTGCGGGGGCGCCGGTGCTGGTGAAGCTGCTGCCTATAGTTCATGCCCAAGCCACCAATGAGCGAGGAGTTCAAAAAATCAGGGGAAAATTCGGCTGTCAGCAGCGACGGATTTTCAGTTGCCCTAAAAGGCACAGGAGGGTTGGTCTACTCTGATGAAGCCGGGGAAGTAACGATCGATACCGAATGGCTTTTTAAGCCTACGTTCGGCATCCTCTTATATGAAGGTTCCCATAGGCGAAAAGGATTGGACAAAAAAGATCCGGCGCAGTTGTTGGTCATGTACGAACGCGTGGTCAGGGCGCTCCAATTCCTTGGCTATCGAGTCGAAAAGTCGTGAGCGCTCGCGCTCTGTCCGGAGAAAAAACGCCCGCCGCTCGGCGTCCAATCCGACGTTATGCGAACCGGGCTTCGTGGAGGCTGGCCGCCTCCCCGCCAGTCCGTCGCTTGGGGTCCTCGCTCTGGGCCTGATCGCCCGGTTAACATAACGCGTGATTGGACGTCTCGCGGCTGCGGCGGCCTCGGGATGGCGTGGTCCCCGCCCCGTCGTCTTCGACCGCCTTGCCCCTTCAGGCGGGGGAATCCAGCGGCCCCGGCGCACCTCTAGACTCACCGAAGCCCGCAACGGATGGCAGGCTTTCAGCGCAGTTGCCAATCAGAGTAAAACCCCCAATATCGGGGGTATGCCAATGACCGTCGACCAAGTCCTCGCGGAAACCAGCCACTGGCCCACCGACCAGGTCGAGACGCTGTTTGAGCGTCTTCTTTTGTCCAATTACCGCCCGCCTGATCCGAAGGTGGACGCGGCCTGGGCCGAGGAGATCAAGCGCCGTATCGACGATATCGAGAGCGGCCGCGAGGCGGGAATCCCCGGCGAGGAAGTCATGGCGCGCGCCCGCAAGATGGTTGGTCTTTGAAGCCCTACCGCTTCCACCGGCAGGCCGACGCTGAATTCACTGCGGCCGCGCAGCATTACGCGCAGATCAACTCTGAGCTCGGTCAGAGGTTTTACATCACGATCCATGAGCTGCTGGACGAGATTTGCGATGCGCCCACGCGCTACCGGATGATCTTGCCTCCCGCGCGGCGGCACTTCCGTCTGCCCTTTCCTTACGCGGTCATCTACATCGAGCGACCCGATTACGTCTGGATCCTCGCGGTGTCGCCTTTCAAGCGTGAACCCGGCTACTGGCGCGAACGCCTGGGGTAAATCCGTCCTTCCGTCGCGATGGGAAAGCGCACAGTCTATACGCGTGCTCCTGGCACCTGAACCCGCTCCCTCTTTAGCCGCCTCTGAGTGGCCGGTAAGCAGGTCGGGACAGACTACCTTGAGGCCAAAAACTCGTGTCGGGGGTTTTTGGCGTCGCCGTCAAAACCGTGCCCGGAGAAACCGCCCTCAACTCCCGAAGCTGCGCCGAGTTGCGCGGCGTGTGCCTACGAAAACCGCGTCGGTTCACACGCTCGCCCGCTACTACGAACCCACCAGCGGGCGCTTCCTATCTGCTGATCCTGCGGGCCATGCTTCGAGTCCGTCCCTCTACGACTTTGCGGGCGGTGATCCGGTGAACAATTTTGATCCGGATGGGAGATGCGCGCATGGAGATGGAAGTCCATTCAATTTCAACACGGGCCTTATACCGACCCCCGGCGATCCTATCGTTTGGGGGCAGAATCCGAATGATCCGAATTTAGGAGGAATCGTTGGTCGGGCGCAGCAGTGGGGCTCGCTTGGCATGACGGATGCCGACTACCAAGCGCTAGCTGACGCCCTCGGGATGGGTGGGAACTGGGCGAATCTGGGCGAATCAGAAAAGCAATTTTTCGGATCTACCGCTGCGAACCTTCTTCAGAGGCAGGCGGCGGGCTATAACATTGGGGAACAATGGAGCACGGTAGTCGGTTCCGTTCCAGGGCTCGCTATGAGCGACGAACAGCGCCTCGCCTTCGCAATGGGAATGGGGGCGGTCGGGGTTGTTACTGGGATTACAACCGACAAAGAAGGCGGCCCTATAATCCAACCCACTGCCGCGAAGCCTCCTTCGATAGCAACACCCTATGCGATTGAGGAGCAAAGCCCATCAGAGGAAGCGCAGGCGGCTCTGGCGCAGGCCCAAAATGGAGCCACGCTTTACCGAACAGGGCAAACCGGAGTATCAATGACTGGAGAGTCCCAATATTGGACTCTTGAGAATCCTCAGGGCCCCGGGTTCGCTAACGGCCTTGGAACGCCGCCGGAAGTTCAGCCCGACTTTGTCATGACTGGAAAATTAAACCCGGGCGCTACAGTCATCACGAATGAAGCTCCCGGGTTAGGCACGAATACTGGTGGGGGAATCCAGGTTGTTACGGCCCCTGGAGGCGTTGGAAATCTCGGCTTCCACATGCCGTGAACAAATGAAGCAACTAGCGAATAACAAAGAGCTGTATGACTATCTTGTAGTCCTCGCGGCCAAGTTGCGGGTCGGCGGGGCGGAGTCGCTTGCCGACATGGTCTTTACTGCATCGAAGCAGGCGGCGGGGCTTAGTGCCGATTTTCTCGGAGAATCAAGGATCGCATTGAGAAAGCTTTCTGACTCTGACGAAGTGGTGTTAAGCGATGCCGACCGGGAAGATTTAGCCGATGTGTTGAGGCAGTTATCGTCGGCGTTGGATCGTAGGCATCCGCCAAAATAATTACGTGCATGCACGAGTAGAGGCCGGGAAGGCGAGCCCGCCGCTCGCGTCCGCGGTGGTCTCCGATGGCGTGGTCCCCGCCCCGCCATCTCCGGCCGCCTTGCCCTTCGGGCGGGGGAATCCAGCGCTGGGCGTCATTGCCTCGCTGCGCTCGGCGGTCGATGAATACAGGCAGACGCAATACGTCTAAGCGCTTTGCACTTGGATTTTTCGAGCGCCGGAAGCTCCATTTTATGGGAGCTTCACTGGAGCTCACTGGAGCTTAATGGAGCTTCATGGGAGCTTCCCGTTCACGCGGCCGCTCAACAGCCCAAAATCTTCCGACGAGTTCCGACAGAGTTCCGTTAAGCTCCGACGGAGAACGAGCTACCGTGCTCCGGCCGGGAAGGACTGACCCTGTGGCCGTTCTGCCTCGCTCCGCTCGGCCTTATTTTTGGACGGTCTCTCTGCGAGAGACGCAATACGTCTAAGCGCTTTGCACTTGGATTTTTCGAGCCCCGGAAGCTCCATTTTATGGGAGCTTCACTGGAGCTTACTGGAGCTTAATGGAGCTTCCCGCTCAACAGCCCAAAATCTTCCGACGAGCTCCGACAGAGTTCCGTTAAGCTCCGACGGAGAACGAGCTACCGCGCTCCGGTCGGGAAGGACTGACCCTGTGGCCGTTCTGCCTCGCTCCGCTCGGCGTTTGGGGAATAGGTCCTCACTTGCGTGAGACGCAATACGCCGAAGCCGGGAGCGGCGCCATCGCCCCAGGGTGGGCCGTGCGGATCTTAACCGGCCCTGGCGACCAAGGCCTCGACGACCACCACGTTGGCGAACTCCGGCCCTAGCATGTGGTTTTATTCAGCTGCTGGTCGAAGTGGGGCTCTTTGGCCCAAGGACCTCCGATACTCTATTTAAGGGGCTCGATCAGGGAGTCCTAAGCGGAAATCCATACGTAACCAAAACACGGATACTTTAGTTGAATGACAACTCAAATACCGATGTTAACAGATTACGTCCGACTGGCTTGTGTGGTGCTGCAAGGCCTCTTTGGCCTGTGGCGCGACGCGGCGGCGCAGGCGCGTCAGCGGGCGGCGCCCAAAAACCCCAAGACCAGACCCAGGAAGAAGAGAATGCCGGCGCCCCAGCCAAGGACGTGGTAATACCACTCAGGAGTGACCTCTTTACGGCGCTCCAAGAACTGCTCCCAATCGAGTTTGTCGTCGTAGAAATCGCGCACATCCTGGCGGATGGCCTTTGCTGCGGCTTCGCAGCTGTAGTAGTCTTTGGCCGCTCGAAGGACGGCCGCGAGCAGGCCAAGGCCAAAGAGTATGGTCGCGGCGATGATCTGGCAGTTGGGCACCTTCTGGCTCAGAAATGCTCCCGCAGCGACGAGGCCGCCGGCGTTGAGTCCAAAGATATACCCCAGGATGCGGTCCTTGGTCTCAGTTACGGCTTTGATCATCCCGAGCTCGATCTCCCTGACATAGGCCTGTGCTCGCGGGGAGTACTCCGGAACGATCTGGGAAAACTTCATGGCGCTTAGCCGGCCTTTAACAGGGCCTCGACAACCTCAACGATCTTTTGCTGCTGTCGGCGCGGCAGCTTGGCTGCGGCGTGAAAGGCCTCCTGCAAGCGGCCCTTGGCTACGGCAGGCCTGGGGGGGGTGACCCCGAGGAGCTCGTCCACGCTGACGCCGAGGGCGCTGGCCAGGGCGGGTAAAACCTCGCCGCGAGGGGGTGTGCCGGTCAGCTCCCAAAAGGCAACGTTGGAGGAACTCGTGTCGATGCGCTTGGCCAGCTCGACCTGGGAAAGCCCCGCGTCCTTGCGAAGCGTAGCGATGCGCAGGGCGAGAGGAGGACGAACGGCTTTGGACATGGCCCCATCATACTCGATGTTTTGGAAATCCGGTCCCGAGAGGAAAGTCTGAGCTTGCATGACACACAGTAAACTGAGTGAAAGTGGGCATGTCACCCACAAAGCCATTTTTGGCTAATACGGACTTGACGCCTTTTTTCGATGCCGCGTATCCCTGACGCCGAGCTGGAGCAGATAAAGCGGGGGACGGACCTGGCGGCGCTGGTCCGGGCGAAGGGGATCGAGCTACGGCCGCACGGGACCGGCCACCTGGCCGGCAAATGCCCGTTCCATGACGACGCGACGCCGAGCTTTATCGTGACGCCGGAAAAGAACCTCTTCCACTGCCTCGGGTGTGGGGCGGGCGGGACGGTGATCGACTTTGTGATGCGGCACGACGGGCTCTCGTTCCGGCACGCGGTTGAGGTCCTGCGCTTGGGGAGAGCGTCGGCGCTCGTTGCGACGACGGCTCCGACCAAGCATAGCACCGTGCGAAAACTGCCGCCTCCGGTGGCCTACGACGCGGACGACCAGACGCTCATGGCTCAAGTGATTGACTACTACCAGGAGCGCCTCCGGCAGACGCCGGCAGCGCTCGCCTACCTTGAGAAACGCGGGATCAGGGACGAGGAGGCGATCAAGACCTTCCGACTCGGCTTCTCCGATCGGACGCTCGGGCTGCGGCTCCCGAACAAGCAGCGGGTGGCCGGGGCCGAAATCCGCGAGCGGCTGGAGCGGTTGGGGGTATACCGGGAAAGCGGCCACGAACACTTAAACGGGTGCTTCGTTATCCCGATCCTTGGCCCGGACGGTGCGATCCTCGGGGCCTATGGCCGGAAGATCGTCGAAAACCAGACCCCGGGTCTGCCGAAGCACCTTTACCTGCCCGGGCCGCACCGGGGCCTCTGGAACCCGGCGTGCCTCGCTTCCCGCGAGGTGATCCTGTGCGAGGCCCTCATTGATGCGCTCACCTTCTGGACGCACGGCTTCCGTAACGTGACGACGGCCTACGGCGTCGAGGGGTTTACCGAGGAAATCCTTGAGGCGCTTGGCGCAGCGAAGGTTGAGCGTGTGTTGATCGCCTTCGACCGGGACGAGGCCGGGGAGAGGGGGGCTGCGAAAGCGGCCGAGCGGCTCATGGCCCGAGGCATCGAATGCCGCCGTGTCCTCTTTCCCCACGGCCAGGATGCGAACGAATATGCCCGGAAGGTGCAGCCGGCAGACAAGGCGCTCAGCGTCCTCCTCAACGCCGCCGTCTGGATGGGCAAGGGCAGGGGCGTGGCCCCTGCACCCGAGGGGCCTGCGGCCTCACATGCGAGCGCGCCCGCTCCTTCTTCTTTAGAAGTAGCTGCTAAATGTTTAGCCGCTCCTGCGCCCGTGCCGGAGCCTGTTACGCCTACGATGCCAGATGGGGCGGCTAAAGAAAAAGCTCCCGTCCCAAATCCGCCGGCAGCGCCGATGCTCCTGGCGCATGGAGAGCACTGGGTTTTGACGCTCGACGGCCGCGAATACCGTGTGGGCGGTCTCGAAAAGACGCTCGGGAGCGACGGGCTCAAAGTCTCGTTGCGTTTGAAATCCGGCGACCGCTTCCACCTGGACGCGCTCGATTTGGCGCGGGACGGGGACCGTCGTCGCTTCATAGAGCGAGCGGCCGAGGAAACGGGCCTGCATGAGGACCTCCTTAAGCGCGACATGGGCCGGCTTCTCCTCGGTGTCGAGCAGGTGCAGGCCGAACTGGCGCGGCCTTTGGAAGCCGCCGTGCCCGTGGTCACGCTCAGCGAAGCCGAGCGCACGGAGGCGCTTGCCTGGCTCAAAGCTCCGGACTTGGTCGGCCGGCTTCGGGCGGCGTTCCGCATGGCGGGCATCATCGGAGAGGAGAACAACGCCTTCGTTGCGTACCTGGCCGGCGTGTCGCGGAAGCTGGAGCGGCCCTTGGCGATCATCATCCAGTCGGCCAGTGCGGCCGGGAAAACGACGCTCATGGACGCCGTCCTTGCGTTCTTCCCGGAGGAGGAGCGGGTCAAGTACTCCGCCATGACGGGCCAGAGCCTCTACTATCTCGGCGAAACGAATTTGAAGCACAAGATCCTCGCTATAGTCGAGGAGGCCGGGGCGGAGAAGGCGAGCTACGCCCTAAAACTCCTTCAATCCGAGGGAGAGCTCACCATCGCCTCGACGGGCAAGGACCCGCAGACGGGGCGCATGGAGACCCAGGAATACCGGGTCGAGGGGCCGGTCATGATCATGCTGACGACGACGGCGATCGACCTAGACGAGGAGCTCCAGAACCGCTGCCTAACGCTTGCCGTCGACGAATCCTCGGAGCAGACGGTGAGAATCCACGCGCTCCAGAGGGAGCGCCGGACGCTCGCGGGGCTGGTCGCCAAGGCCGAGCGCCAGGAGCTCCTGCGCCTCCTTCGGAACGCCCAGCGGCTCCTGGCCCCCGTCGAGGTTTTGAATCCTTACGCGCCGTCGCTCACCTTCCCGAGCGGGCGCACGAGGACGCGCCGCGACCATGAGAAGTACCTGACCTTGATCGACGCGGTTGCGCTCCTTCACCAGCACCAGAGGCCGCGCGGCCGCCACGAGGTGGCCGGCCGCGTGATCGAGTACGTCGAGGCCACCTTGGACGACATTGCCCTTGCGAACGAGCTCGCCCCGGAGGTCTTGGGCCGCTCGCTGGACGAGCTGCCGCCGCAGACCCGCGCGCTCCTCGGCCATATCCGCTCGCTTACGAAGGCCAAGAGCGAAGCCCGACGTGCCGCCATCGGCGGCACGCCAGGAACGGGGCCGGGGGCCGTGCCCCCGTTTAGCCGCCGCGAGCTGCGCGAGGCGTGCGGCTGGAGTCTGACGCAGGTGCGGGCGCATCTGGAGCGCCTCCTTGACCTCGAATACCTCGAACTGCGCCATGGCCGGCTCGGGAGCCCGTTTGGTTACGAGCTCATGATGGACACGGGCACCCCCGAGACGGTGGCGCACATCGGGCTTATCGACGTGGAAACCCTCCGCGCGGCGCACGGCTACGACGGGAAGGTGGCGGGTTTTAAGGTGGGGGTGGCGGGGCAAAACGGGGGGGTGGCGGGGGGTGGCAAAACACCCCCGCCACCCCCAAATGCGGCCGTCTCCAGAGGAGAAACGCGCTCCACGGCCCCGGGGGTGGCGGGCTGGCGGGAACGCACATCTGGAGCCCCTGCGCTTGTCGCTGTGTCGTAGGGGTAGCCCCAAGTCCTACATGCACTCCAAGGGCGCGGGGGGTCTTTTGAGGGCCATGCGGATGAAGTCGCGGCCGGTCGCACTTCGCGGGGGTGCCCTGGCCCGCCCGCCAAACTTTACCCGGAATGCCCCCGACGCCCTAGCATCGTGCGCCGACGCCTGGCTCGAAATGCTCCGAGGACGCCGCTACTCGGAGCTCACCGTGCGCCAGCACGAGGCCGACCTGCGGATCTTCATGGCCTGGGCGGCCGAAAGGGACGTGACCCGGGCAGGGGAGGTCACCCGGCCGATCCTGGAGGCCTACCAGCGCTGGTTGTCCCTCTGCGAGGCCACGAGCGGCCGCAACAAGGGCAAGCGGCTTGGCTGGGGCACGCTTCGCCACCGCCTCCACGTCCTTCGCTCCTTCTTTAGGCGGCTCACCCGTGAAAACGTGATCCTGCACAACCCAGCCTCAGAACTGGAAATGCCCCGCCGGGAGCGGCGTCTGCCGGTCCAGGCGATGACCAAGGAGGAGCTCTCCCGGCTCCTGGCTGTCCCGAACGTCACCGACCCCTTGGGGGTGCGCGACCGTGCGATGCTGGAGGTCTTTTATGCGACCGGCATCCGCCGGGCCGAGCTCGCGAGCCTGGAGCTCACGGACGTAGGGACGGAGCGGGGCACCCTCACGGTGCGCCACGGTAAGGGCGGCAAGGACCGAGTCGTCCCTCTCGGCCCCCGCGCCCTTGGCTGGATCCAGCGCTACCTGGGCGAAACACGCCCGCACCTCAGCGGCGACGCCCGGGTAATGGCGCTCTTCCTGACCGGCTACGGCGAGGCGTTTAGCCCGAGCGTCCTCTCCCATGCGGTTACAAGCTGGATGCGCGTGGCTGGCCTCTCCGGTCGCGGCTCCTGCCACTTGCTGCGGCACACCTGTGCGACCCACATGCTGGAGGGCGGGGCCGACGTCCGCTACGTCCAGCAGCTCCTCGGTCACGAGAGCCTCGATACGACAGCCATCTACACCCAGGTTACCATTAACCGGCTGATCGAGGTGCATACCCGCTGCCACCCATCGGCCCAGGTCGAAAATGCAGCTTCCGTAGCAGCGGAAAAGCTCGCAGTGTAGGCGGGTGCTGTTGGCACCCGAACTAGCCCCCTCTTTAGCCGCTTCTGTGTGGCAGGAAAGCGTGTCGGGCCGACCTACCCTGAGGCAAAAAACTCGTGTCGGGGGTTTTTGGCGTCGTCGTCAAAACCGCACCCGGAGAAACCGCCCCCAACCCCCGAAACTGCGCCGAGTTGCGCGGCCTGAGCCTACAAAAACCGCGTCGGTTCACACGCTCGCCCGCTACTACGAACCTACGAGCGGGCGCTTCCTGAGCGCCGACCCGTTGGGCCAGGCAGCGAGCCCGAGTTTGTATGACTTCGCGGGAGGTGATCCGGTTAACTCCTTCGACCCAGATGGGCGGTGTCCACTGAACCAAGCGCAAAACAACTTTGGGCAGAACAATCAGGATCCCAATTTGGCGCCTTTCGACGGCCAATTAGGGCCGTTGCCGACAGCCTTTATAAGTCCGGGGGTCATAACACCTAGTCCGATTACCAATCCAGGTGCCGGAACGACAATTAATGTAAACGGCTACGGCGTTTTGACGATAACAGCCGCTGCTGGTGAAGGCGGACAGGAGGCCATGACGTTCACGCCAAACAACGGGCAAGACCCTTCAAAATTCGCCTACATTCAGTACATTACCGATTCTCCGACAAACAATCCGGCGACTAACCAGCAGTCCCCATATAACGGAGGGGGAAGCGTTCCGTATCTGGACGCCTCAGTGCAGTATTCGAAAGACATCTATTTTCCAGATCTTCCGATAAACAGCACGGGGTATTACAACGATAATACCTTCAATCCTAGTACACCGGGCGTCTACAATAACGGCACACCAGTCTACTCTAATGGGAGCATCAATTTCTACGACAGCCCGGGCCCGCCTACTGGCGCCGCGACATTCTTAGTCGAGAAGAGCACAGGTACGATTTTGGCCCAAGTAAATTGGCACAGTTGACAGCTAGAATGATTCAAAAACATCAGCGTTAACCCCATGAAACTCCTTCTGATCCCGATGCTGTTGTTAGCAACATCCGGCATAGGACAATGTTCGGAAAATCGCACACCGAAGGACATTCCGCTGCCGGTTGCCGTATTCGTCGATAGCGTCGGCGGTATCGGATGGGCGCGAGCTCCTGTAGGCTATTATAGTTCACACAATGATGGCCTTATTCGTGCCTATTTGAAGGCGCAGAAGTTAGAAGACTATCGGGTTCCTCTGTTTCCTCTAGATGTCGATTTGCTCAGGAAAATCCAAGCCACGGTCGGAGATGGGAGCACTGGAGGCAATCTTGTGAAAATGAACTTTGCATTTGTTTGGATCTACAGCGATGGACATACGACGAAGTGTGTTGTTGGTAGGGACCGCCTCAAAAACGTCATCGACATTCTTCCAACTGGTGCTGCAGAGAGGCTATTCGCAATGTACAGCAATGCCGTGAGGTTCAATAACCCAAAATGACGATGTGCGCGAATTAGGTGACGATGCGGGACCAACGTCACCCATGGTTTCTTCGTTTCGATTATGGAAAGTCTACGGACCCGACTTGAATGGGCACTACGGCAGCCTGCAGGGCACCTGAGGTGGTCCCCGCCCTGCCGTCTTCGACCGCCTTGCCCTTCGGGCGGGAGAATCCAGCACAACCTCGGGGGTGTGCCGTATCGGGCTCAGACAGGCCTTGCGAGGGCGCTTGCCTGATGGACAAACCTCCGTAGAATAGCCTCCATGTCCACCGTTACCGAGATCGAGACCGCCATCGAAAAGCTTCCGCCTGCCAAGGTGGAGGAGCTGGCGGCGTGGCTCGACGAATACCGGCAGACGCTTCATGCCTCGGAGGCCGTGTTCTCGCTCTTTGACGAAGAAGAGAGCCGCCCCAGCTGATGGCTGCCGCGCAACGAGGCGAAATTTGGATCGTTGACCTCGGGATGGCGGCCAAGCCGCGTCCGGCTCTGATCCTGAGCGTGGCGGCGCTGGACCACGAGCGGGCGCTCGTGACTTACGTTCCGCGCACGACGAGCCTGCGGGGTACGCGCTTTGAGGTGGTGCACCAGGCGCGTGGGTTTGATCCGGGCGGCTTTGATGCGCAGGGCCTCGGCAGCGTGCCCAATGCGAAGCTGGTGCGTCGTCTCGGCGTCCTCGACTCTTCCACGCTCGGGCAGGTGGAGGCCGCCGTGAAGGCGTGGCTTGGACTGACGTAGCAGATCCGGCTTCCGTCGCGGCGGGAAAGGCCGCAGAGTAGACGGGTGCTGCTGGCACCCGAATCCGCTCCATCTTTAGCCGCTCCTGTGCGGCAGGTAGGTACTTCGGGGCGGCCCACCTTGAGGTCAAAAACTCGTGTCGGGGGTTTTTGGCGTCAGCGTCAAAACCGCACCCGGAGAAACCGCCCTCAACTCACGAAGCCGCGCCGAGTTGCGCGGCATGCGCTTACAAAACCAGTGTCGGTTCGCACCGACGCCCGCTACTACGAGCCTACTAGCGGCCGGTTCCTGAGTTGCGATCCCATGGGCCAGGCGGCCAGCCCCTCCCTGTATGACTTCGCAGGCGGTGATCCGGTCAACTTCTTCGATTCGGACGGACGCTGCCCGGATAATGGCGGCGAAGGCAATCCACCGCTACGACAATTGGCGCACGAACTAGCCAACCTAATGCTGCAGGATCCCGAATTCGGGGGGCAGAATCCTGCAGACCCAAATGACAACGGTGGGCTGACGAACAATATTGCCGGCACAGGATCCCTGACAACAGGTAACAACCTGCTCCAGCAGGGTTACCCAGACACATGTTTCTTTGCGAGTCTGAGATATGCGGAAAGTCAGTTGGGGGTAAAAGACGTGCCCACTGAAGAAACCCTCGTGCAAATTGCCTCATTTTACACGGGTCGAACCATCGGCGATATTGAGAATAATGGGTTGAGCAGGGAAGAAATTACACCAACGCTTTTGGTTGCTCTCTTGAATGGCTCCAGTCTGACAGCCGACGTTGCTTCGATTAGGACAACTGCAGATACCTACACGGCGAATCAGCAACAGGCTATACTCGCCGCGTCTCTGGCTTCAAACCAGGTAGTTATAGGATCTTTCTATGTTAGGGTGAATCCCACAGATACGGGATTTAGCCTGCAAACTCACGCACAGGCCATGTTCAATAACGGTACCGCCATAAGCGTTTGGGACCCTGAAACGGGCAACGCGCAATCGATCGGCTCCACAACTGATGCTTATCATCAATTGGTTAAAGGATTCCAAAATAATCCTTATCCATCCTCCATTGTTCGTAAGCGTCCGACCGGGGACCTCCTAGCGGGTTGAGATCGGTTCGGGTAGGATGGCGGGATGGGAATGATCTCGGCGGAGTTGGTGGCGGGAACGGATAAGCGCGACAGCCGTGGGCGTCGACTTGCTGGCGAGGAGCGGCGGTTAGCGGTCTTGGCAGCGTACGATCGCACCAGCCTGACCCAGCGAGCGTTCGCAGAGCAGGAAGGGGTGAGGTACCACACGCTGGTGACTTGGCTGGTGCGGCGCAGGCGGGAGCAGGTGGCAAAGGTGCCGACCCCGGAAACGGTCCACTTCGCCGAGGTGCGCGTGCCGAAGGCGCGTGCGGGGATCGAGATCGCGCTGCCGAGCGGGATCGTGATCCGCGGGACGGACGCGGCCGTCCTGGCGGCGCTCATCAAGGCCCTGCAAAGCTGAGCCGATGTTCGCCTTCCCGGTTGGGTTTAAGATCTACCTGGCGGTGGAGCCGGTGGACATGAGGAAGCAGTTTAACGGGCTCTGGGCCATGGCCGGAGAAAAGCTCCGTGAGGATCCGCGCTCAGGCGCGGTCTTCGTCTTCTGCAACAAGGACCGGGACCGGGTGAAGATGCTCTACTGGGACGGGACGGGGGTGTGGGTGATGGCGAAGCGGCTCGAGAAGGGGCGCTTCAGCTGGCCCATGGGGAGCGACTCGGTGAAGCTGTCCCTGGCGCCGGAGGCGCTCACGATGCTGCTCGCCGGGATAGACCTGAAGGACGGTTGCCAGAAGGCGTGGTACGAGCGATAAAGGTGTTGACGCAGCACGTATCCGTGATACGGATACCATCATGCCGAGCGCAGAGGAACTGCTCGAGGAAAACGAGTCGCTAAAAAGCGAAGTGGCTCTTCTTCGCGCCCAGATCGACTGGCTCAGGAAGCAGGTCTTCGGCGGAGGAAAGAGCGAGAAGCTCGACGACGCGCAGCTGAACCTGAGGCTTGGGGCGCTCGAGAAGAGCGCGGAGAAGCTGCCCGAGAAGCAGGTCGTCAGCTACGAGCGGACGGCTCCCAAGGAGCGGCCGACGCCGGCGGAGACCTTTGCTCACCTCCCGGTCGTGGAGACGATCGAGATCATCCCGGACGAGGTGAAGGCGGACCCTGAGGCTTACGAGCGGATCGGTGAGGAACGCACCTTCGAGGTGGATATCGTGCAGCCGAAGCTCGTGAAACGTGAGATCGTGAGGCCGAAGTACCGGCTTAAGGCCGACAAGAGCGTGGGGCCCCTCCTGGCTCCGGCGCCGCCGAGGGCGGTCCCGGGCGGCTATGCGTCGGCGGGGCTCATCGCCTGGGTGGCCTTGTCCAAGTACGTGGACCACCTGCCGCTCTACCGCCTGGAGCAGATGTCGGCGCGGTGGGGGGCGCCGATCAGCCGGCAGTCGATGTGCGACTGGATCGAGGTGGCCTCTGAGTGGCTGGCACCGATCTACCGGAGGATGCTGATAAACCTGCGGTCGGGAGGCTACCTCCAGGCAGATGAGACGCCGATCAGGTGCCACGACCCCGATGAAAGAAAGGGAACGACGACACAGGGATGGCTGTGGGTCATCAGCAGGCCCGGAGGGGACGTCGTCTTCGACTGGCGCCTGTCGAGGCGCCACGGGGAGCTGAACACCCTTCTTGCCGACTATAAGGGCGTCCTCCAGTCGGATGGCTACGAGGCCTACCCCAATTACGCTGAAAACCACGAGGGCGTGGTCTGGGTCGGCTGCTGGGCCCATGCCAGGCGCAAGTTTAACGAGGCGCAGCCCGAGGCGCCCAAGGCGACCCGCGTGGTGCTGAAGCTCATCGCCCGGATGTACCGACTGGAGAAGCAATGGGACGAGGCCGGGCAAAAGGACCCGGCGGTCCGCTCCAAACTTAGGAAGGAGCGCTTCGCCAGGACGCTCAAGTGGCTGATGCAGGTCGCCGTCGACCTTAGGAAGAAGGCCCGACCCCAGTCGCTCCTCGGCAGGGCCTGCGACTACCTTCTCGGCCACTGGGATCCGCTCACCGCCCATCTTGAGCACGGGGAGACCCGCCTCGACAACAACCTCGTCGAAAACGCCATCCGTCCGTCGGCCATCGGCAAGAAGAACTGGCTCTTTATAGGCCACCCCGACGCCGGCCAGCGGTCGGCGATCATCTACTCGATCGTCGTGTCCTGCCAGCGCCACGGAAAAGACCCTCACGCCTACCTTCGGGACGTCCTGACC
>Ga0302319_10012864_pt1 | contig 15733 bp, 9 predicted proteins | sample Bog_T0_2_FD_203319 | JGI IMG/M metagenome (GOLD analysis project Ga0302319, IMG submission 203319) | Peat permafrost microbial communities from Stordalen Mire near Abisko, Sweden - Bog_T0_2 | ecosystem: Environmental > Terrestrial > Soil > Wetlands > Peat | place: Sweden: Abisko, Stordalen Mire...
TGAAGAGGTTCGTCAACAAATGCTCGTTGAATTGCGCGCGGAAAACTACGCCGTCATCGATCACGCCATCGCCGTCTTCGGCCCGGGCCTGAACCTCTTGACCGGCGAAACCGGCGCAGGCAAATCTATCCTCGTCGACGCGTTGGCCCTGCTGATGGGCGGCAAGTCGTCTGCCGAAGTCGTTCGCCACGGAGCCGACAAGGCTGTGGTTTCGTGCGTCTTCGAGTCCACGCCCGGGGCTGAAACCATTCTCGAAGAAAACGGCATCGATGCGGAGGGCAACGAGATCATCCTTCGCCGCGAAGTGCTCTCCACAGGCAAGGGCCGCGTGTTTGTGAACAACCAGCCCGCCACGGTGGCCGTGCTGAAGCAACTGGCCCCCGAGCTGGCACTCGTTCACGCGCAGACCGAAACGCTGACCAGCTTCGACCAGGCGCAGCAGCGCATTCTGCTCGATCGCTTCGGCGGAATATCCACCGACGCCGCCTCCGTTGCCTACAACCGCTGGCGCACGGCCCAAACCAGGCTCGACGAACTGCTGGAGGGCGAGCAGGACCGTTTGCGAATGGTGGATTTGTGGAGCTACCAGCGCAACGAAATTGAAGCGGCACGCCTGGAACCCGGCGAGGACGAGGCCCTGGAAACCGAGAAGCGGGTTTTGGCAAACGCCGAAAAACTTTACGCCGCCGCCATGGGTGCGTTCGAGCAGCTTTACGAGGGCGGGGCTTCGGCCGAGGTTGCGCTGCGGAGTGCTTTGAAGAATGTCGAGGAGCTGGCCCGCTACGACGGCCGCTTCACCGATGCATCTCAGCAGCTTGCTTCTGCGCGCGCCACGCTTGGCGATGTCTCCTTCAGCCTGCGCGACTATGCCGAGGGAATCGATGCCTCTCCCGAGCGTCTGGCCGAAATTGAAGACCGCCTGGCCGCGCTCGATCGCCTGAAACGGAAGTACGGCAAGAATGTGACCGAGGTCATCGCGTTTGGCGAGGAAGTAGCCCGCAAGCTGGGCGAAGTGGAAGACCGCGACGAAATCCTGAAGCAGTTCCAGTCCGAGCTGAATGCTTCGGCCACAGCCTACCGGGCTGCTGCCGGCATCCTTCACGAGGAACGAAAGAGCGCCGCCGCCAAGCTGGCGCACCTGGCAGAGACGCAGATCAATTCCCTCGCCATGAAGGTTCGCTTCGAGGTTGCCGTTTCCGCGACCGAGCATCCATCCGGCTGGACAGCCAGCGGATGGGACCATGTCGAATGCCGCATCGCCACCAACCCCGGCGAGCCATTGAAGCCGTTGGCTGAAATTGCGTCCGGCGGCGAAATGTCGCGCGTGATGCTGGCGCTGAAGGTCAGCGTGGAAGAGGGTGCGGTGAAGCCTAAAAGGAAAACTCCCACGCCGCGCACGCTGGTCTTCGACGAGATCGACATCGGAATCGGCGGGAGAGCCGCGGAGGCCGTGGGACAGAAGCTAAAATCCCTGAGCAAAGGCCAGCAGGTGCTGTGCGTCACCCATCTTCCGCAGATAGCCGCGTTCGCCGACCAGCATTTTCTCATCGACAAACGCGAGGCGGATGGCAGGACGAAGACGAAGATAAGCCTGCTTGACCAGCGCTCCAGCATGCATGAGGTGGCAAGAATGCTATCCGGCGCAAAGGTAACGGAGACCAGCTTGCAGCATGCGGCGCAGATGATTGCCGGGAGCCGGTAGCCCCTAAACAGGAATAGGACAACCGTTGGGAGCAGCGATTCGAGCACCAACTGCCCGCACGCGATACAATCCCAGCAAGGCGAGCACCTGCGCCGCCTGCACTGTGTTCCCCATGCAGCACTCCGGCAGATTGCCTGCCTGGCTTTTTTTCAAACGAGCGGAATCAGAAATAGACGGCGGTAAAACCAGCCCAGCGGAGGCTTCTGTGAGTTACGCGCAATTCGAAAAAATGAAAAGACAGTGGGCGAAGCAGGCGGGAGTTGCCGGGGCAATTCTCGGCGCAGTTGTTTCCGTCGTGGGAATCTGGCTGGTTTGGATTCAGTACGCGCAGCACACGCAATTCGAACGACTGGCGGATTCAAGTGTTGTGCAGCAACAGCTCAAAATTGTTCAAGCACCGGGGGAAGTCAATCCAGACCCTTACGCCCAGCAAGAAAAGTCCAATGAGTTGTCTCTGCAGCCGGAGAAGGAATCCGGCTCTCAGTCTCCGCCCTCCAACGGAGTCGTACTTAGTCTCGGCGAGGACGATTCTCCGCCCACCGAAGTGAACTCGGGCGGCATCAAGGTGATTCACTGGACCAGAGATTATGGGGTTGAGTCGCTTGAACTGGAGGACGGAAGGTGGATTCACCCTACGCCTGCGCCGCCTCCGTGGGCGTACTTACTTATCTTGTTGTCTCCCGTGGCGGGTTTTTTCATTCCCTGGATCTGCGTTCGAACGTTCGCCGGGGAGCAAACCCTTTTTTCCCATCGTCATGCGGAAGGTCAAGACCCGAATGCGCGCTAGGTTCGCCGCTAGCGCGAGTATTGAGCAAGCCTGTAAGCCGACCATGAGGCAATCCTCCCCGGTCGCGCACACCCATGAGGTTCGACTGCGGCTCGCGTGTCGGGTTCGCGGCTTGGTCGGGAATCCGCACCCGGCAAGGCACCCCTTTCCGAATTACTCCTCACCATTGCAACACAATTGGTATACTGGAAGATGTGACCACAACTCTGCTCGAATCCATCTCGAACGGTAACCACGCCGGGACTTCCCCCAGTCAGAAGAGGGTGTTGTTGCTCAAGCCGCGCGGCTTTTGCGCCGGTGTGGTGCGCGCGATCGACATTGTCAAGATCGCATTGGAAACTTTTGGCGCTCCCATCTACGTGCGGCGCGAAATTGTGCATAACCGCTATGTTGTTAACGAGTTGGCAGAAAAGGGCGCGATCTTCGTCCATGAGATCGACGACGTGCCGGATGGCCAGCGTGTCATCTACTCTGCGCACGGGGTCTCGCCGGCGGTTCGCGCCATGAGCAAGGGACGCGGCCTGAAGGTGATCGACGCCACCTGCCCGCTGGTGACCAAGGTTCACATCGAGGCGGTGAAGTTTGCCAGGCAGGGCTATTCGCTGGTGCTGATTGGGCACCGCGACCACGACGAAATCGAGGGCACACTTGGCGAGGCCCCCGATGTAACGCAAGTGGTTTCAAGCGTTCAGGAGGTTGACGCGCTTCAGGTGCCCAATCCGGACCGCGTGGCCTACCTGACCCAGACCACCCTGAGCCTGGACGAGGCGCGGGACATCATCCACGCTCTCAAGTTGAAGTTTCCAAATATCGTTGGCCCCCACTCGCAGGATATCTGCTACGCCACTGAGAACCGCCAGGTGGCCGTGCGCAACGTGGCTCACAATGCTGGACTGGTGCTGGTGGTTGGCTCGACAAACAGTTCCAACTCCAACCGGCTGGTCGAGGTTTCGCGCAACCTTGGAACTATCGGCTACCTGATCGACAACTCCCAGGCCATCGATCCGGCATGGCTGGAAGGCGTTACAACTGTTGCAGTTACGGCAGGCGCCTCGGCTCCCGAAGTGCTGGTGGAAGACGTTGTGAATTATTTGCGACAAAGGGGCTTTGACACCGTCGAAGAAGTAGAAGTGATGCCGGAAAATGTCCGGTTTGGCTTGCCGCCGGAGATTATTCAGGCTATTGGCGGCGCAGGCGGGGCAGAGGCAGTGCCGGTGCGGGGATGACCCTAGGGACTCGGGAATAAGGGACTAAGCCCGCGTGCCAAGTTTTTCGCATTGAGGGTTTTGCTGTTTATTTGGTTTTTTCGAAGAGGAACTGAGGCAATTCAAACCGCATGAGTGGAAAGCAGGGGAAAACGCAATCCGCGATTCTCACATCGGCTGCTCACAAGACCGCGGCGCCGCGATTCGGGCGGCTCGACGCGGATCTGGCGGATGTAGAGTCTGCGATCGGCAAATCGCGGGACTATCTCTTGTCCCGGCAGCATCCCGATGGGTATTGGTGTGGCGAGCTCGAGGGCGACTCGATGCTGGAAGCCGACTATATCTACCTTCATACCCAACTGGAAAGCGGTGATCCGGGCCGGCTCAAGCGCGCGCTCACCGAGATGATGCGCTACCAGAACGAGGACGGTAGTTGGAGCCTCTATCCCGATGGGTCGGGCAATATCTCGCTGTCGGTGAAGTGCTATTTTTCAGCCAAGCTGATGGGCATAACCGCTGACGACCCGCGCCTAGCCAAATGCCGCGGGTGGGTGCTGGCGCATGGCGGCGTGGTTGCCTGCAACACCTTCACCAAGATGTATCTCTGCGGCCTGGGCCAGTACGACTACGATGCGGTGCCTGCCATTCCGCCGGAGATCGTACTGTTCCCCAACTGGTTCTACTTCAATATCTACGAGATTTCTTCCTGGTCGCGTTCGATTCTTGTGCCCCTGGCTATTATTTACGCCAAGAAGCCGTACAAGAAAATCCCGCCCGAGCAAGGCATCGATGAGTTGTTTGTTGGAGGGCGTGCCAACTCCATTCTTCGGCTGCGCAGGGACCGCAGCTCCATCCTCTCCTGGCGAAACTTTTTTATCGTGCTCGACAGGCTGATGCACTGGGCTGAAGCGGTTCACCTTCGCCCCGTGCGCACAGTGGCGCTGCGCAAGGCTGAAAAATGGCTGCTGGAACGGCTGGAGATGACCGACGGCCTCGGCGCCATCTATCCAGCCATGCTCAACGCCATCATTGCGCTGCGCTGCCTGGGTTATTCCGAGGACGATCCGCAGGTGATTCGCGCCCGCGACGAGTTCGAGAAGCTGGGAATCGAGGAACCCGCCAACGCCGATCTGCCTGAGCCGACATTCCGCATGCAGCCGGCAGTTTCGCCGGTGTGGGATACGGCGCAGGCCGTGTATGCGCTGGGCGAGGCCGGTGTGCCGCGCAGCGATCCACGCATGATCAAGGCCGCGGACTGGATGCTTTCAAAGGAAGTCCGTCACAAGGGCGACTGGGCGGTGAAGGTGCCGAACACCGAGCCGGGCGGGTGGTACTTCGAATACAACAACGAGTTCTACCCAGACACCGACGATACCGCGCAGGTTCTGCTGGCGCTGAACAAGGTGGACAATCCTCGCGAACGTTACCAGCACACTGTGGCCGAGCGCGCCATTGAGTGGGAATTTGCGATGCAGTGCAGGAACGGCGGCTGGGGCAGCTTCGACAAAGACAACACCAAGATGATCTTCCAGTACATCCCGTTCGCCGATCACAACGCAATGCTCGATCCGCCGACGGTGGACATTACAGGACGAATCCTGGAGATGCTGGCCACCTATGGCTATACGCGCAACGACAAGCGCGTGGAGAGGGCCATCAAGTTCATCTTCAGCCAGCAGGAGCCGGATGGAAGCTGGTTTGGACGCTGGGGCGTCAACTACATCTATGGCACTTTTCTGGTGCTGCGGGGATTGGACGCAATCGGCATCGACAATCACGAGCCGCAGATTCAGCAGGCCGCGGAGTGGATTCGCATGGTGCAGAATTCCGACGGAGGCTGGGGCGAGACCTGCGGCAGCTACGACGATCCGGATACGCGCGGGGTGGGACCGAGCACGCCATCGCAGACGGCCTGGGCAATGCTTGGGCTGCTGGCCGCGGGCGACGACCGCTCCGACTCAGTGGCCAAGGGCGTGCGCTGGCTGTTGACGCATCAGGAGCCGGACGGCGGTTGGGACGAGCGTGTGGGAGCGGGACTTACCCGGCAGGCCCTGTACACTGGAACTGGCTTCCCACGAGTCTTTTACCTGGCATACGAGATGTATCGCCACTACTTCCCGCTACTGGCTTTGACGAGTTATAAGCGGGCTATGGAACGCGCTGCGATTGGCGCTGGAGGTTAAAACAAGAATATGGCTATTCCTGTCTCTCAAATGTGGACGGTTGCCACTTATGTGCTGAAGAAGAGGCTGACCGGCGAAAAGCGGTATCCGCTGGTGCTGATGCTTGAGCCGCTTTTCCGCTGCAACCTGGCTTGCGCCGGCTGCGGCAAGGTGCAGTATCCGCCGCACATTCTCAAAAAGCAGCTCACCCCCGAGGAGTGTTTTGCCGCGGTGGATGAGTGCGGCGCGCCCATGGTTTCCATTCCCGGCGGCGAGCCGCTTTTGCACCCCCAGATCGTCGAAATCGTCAACGGCCTGGTGGCGCGCAAAAAGTACATCTACCTCTGCACCAATGCGCTGGAACTGAAGCGGCGGTTGCCGGAGTTTACGCCGTCGAAGTATCTCACCTTCTCGGTGCATCTGGATGGAGAGCGTGACCACCACGACTTCTCAGTGTGCCGCGAGGGCGGCTACGACATTGCTGTCGAGGGCATCAAGGAGGCCGTGAAGCGCGGCTTCCGAGTTACGACCAATGCTACATTTTTTGATGGAACCGACCCCAACAGCGTGCGCGGGTTCTTCGATGAAGTTATGAATATGGGCGTGGAGGGCATTGTGCTCTCGCCCGGATACAGCTACGACAAGGCGCCCGATCAGACCAAATTTCTGGGCCGTGCCCGCGTGCGGCGGCTGTTTCGCGCAATCCTGTCGAATCGCAAGCCGACCTGGAAGTTCAACATGTCTCCGCTGTTTCTCGAATTCCTGATGGGTGACCGCAAATACGAGTGCACACCGTGGGGTTCGCCGGCATTTAATATCTTTGGCTGGCAGCGGCCCTGCTATCTGCTCCAGGAAGGATATACCGAGACTTACAAGGAGTTACTCGCAACTACTAAGTGGGAAGAGTATGGCGTGGCCAGCGGCAACCCCAAGTGCGCTAACTGCATGGTAAGTTGCGGCTACGAGCCGACGGCAGTGATGGATGGATTTGGCACGCTGAAGGGATTCTGGGGCATGGTCAAGGGAAACTTCAGCTTGTACAAGGACAAGCACGCGTTGAATTTGCTCAATGAGGCAATGCCGCATGGGCCGGCAAAGCTGGTGCAGATCAAGAAGCCAGCCCACAGCCTTGAGGAGACCAACGCATGACCGCAGAAGTGGCCAAATATACCATGGCGCAGGTTGAAGCGCTGGAACTGGCTCCGGGGTTTGAGCACGAGCAGCTTGAAGGCTGGGTGCCCACGCTGGCCAGCGACGAGGATTTGCGCCAGGCGCTCACTAAGGCCCTGGATTATCGCGGCGACGTGACGCTGACCCTGAAGTCCGGCGAGCGCATCGAGGCCTACATCTTCAATTGCCAAACCGGTCCCACGCTTGCGGAATCGTTCCTGCAATACTTCGCTCCCAACGCGACGGAGAAGCGCAAAGTAAACTACGCCGATGTTGCCTGCGTGGAGTTTACAGGCAAGGATCGCGCGGCAGGCAAGCACTGGGAAGCCTGGGTACTGAAATATAACGAGCGCAAGGCCGCGGGCGAGAAGGGGATTGCGCTGCATCCTGAGTCGCTGGAGTAGGAATGCTGCATCGGCACCGTTCGTTTCTGGATTGCTTCTGATCTTGCGGCCATCGGCGGCACTCTCCAGTCAAATCCTTATCTTGATGGAATCGCTGCATCTACAAGGAGCAGCCGTGCGCAAGCATATCTTCTCTCTCTGCCTTCTGGCGTTGTCATCCACAATTGTGTCCGCACAGCAGTACGATCTGGTGCTTGCCGGCGGCCGCGTCATGGATCCTGAGACTGGCCTCGACGCCGTTCGCAACGTCGGTATTCGCGATGGAAAGATCGTGCGTATCTCGTCGGAGACGCTGAGCGGACGCCGCGTCATCAATGCCGTGGGGCTTGTGGTGGCTCCCGGATTCATTGATCTGCATCAGCATGGCCAGGATCTTGCCAGCCAGCGGCTGAAGGCGATGGATGGCGTGACCACCGCGCTGGAATTGGAGATTGGCGCACCGGATGTGGCGGCATTCCTCAAGGCCAAGCAGGGCGCCTCGCTGATCAACTATGGCACCTCGGCCAGCCATGTGGCGGCGCGGTCTTTGGTGTTTGGTGCGCCGCTGCCGCCAGGGGACATCCTGCCGAAAAGCGGGCCGGCAACCGACCAACACGCCACTCCTGCGCAGATCGAAGAGATCGAAAAGCGGCTCCGTTCCGAACTCGACGCCGGCGGCCTGGCTATCGGCATGGGCATTCAATACGTGCCGGGAGCGACGCGGCTGGAAGTGATCGACATGTTCCGCCTTGCTGCCGAGCGAGGGCTGCCTGTCTATACGCATATACGCAGTAACGGGCGCGAGGAGCCAGGCTCCTCCATTGAATCGGTAAGTGAAGTGATCGGAGCCGCTGCCATCACGGGCGCCTCGCTGCATATCGTGCATCTCAACAGCTCCTGCGCACTCGACGCGCTGGAGTGCCTGCGGATGATTGAAGGCGCGCGCGCCCGCGGGCTTGATGTGACGACCGAGGCGTACCCCTATATCGCCGGCATGACCGCCATCAACTCAGCAGTTTTTAGTCCAGGCTGGCAGCAACGGCTGGGCATCAGCTACGACAGTATTATGCTTCCCGATACCGGAGAGCGACTCACGAAGGAACGCTTCGATGAGCTGCATAACTCCGCCACCACGCACTTCGTCATTATCTTCAGCAACACGCAGGAGATGATCGACAAAATCATCCCGCACCCGCTGGTGATGATTGCCAGCGACGGCCTCCCTGGGCACCCGCGCAACGCTGGAACCTATTCGCGCGTGCTGGCTCAGTACGTCCGAGAAAAGGGAGCCATCTCGTTGATGGACGCGCTGCGCAAGATGAGCCTGATGCCGGCAGAGATGCTGGAGCGCTCAACCCCCACAGCGCGATTCAAGGGCAGATTGCAGGAAGGCGCGGACGCGGACATTGTGGCGTTCGATGCGGCAACCATCAGCGACAAGGCGACCTTCAAAGACCCTACGCTGCCCAGTGTGGGCGTGCATTATTTGGTAGTGGGAGGAACCGTCGTTGTGGACGGTGGGAAGTTGGCCTCGGATGTCTATCCGGGCCGCGCTCTGTTGGGTCCAGGGGCTCGCAATTTAGAATGAGGGTCTTACCATGTGGATCTTTCTCACAGGCGCCACAGGATTTGTCGGCCACCAATGTGGCCACGGAAATGGCAGCTGAGGGCGCCGACCTCAAATTAAGTCAGCAACCAAGTCTTCATCCCCTGCTTAGCAATCGCCGTGACCGCCTTCTTGTCGAACGACACAAACGTCTCCCCGCCCAGCCACCGGCCCTCGTAGGCAATCACGCCATTGGCAAAATCCGCGCCAGCCCCCAAGACAGCGAGACCAGCCTCAACTGTCGCATTATCCAATACAACATTCTTGATCCCGCATAGCTTCTGAATCGCCCCTGCCGTCTCGGTCCTGGTGAACTTGTAGCTTTGCCGGAGTACCCAAACCAACTCGCAAAGCGCGGGACGGCTGATGATGACGGCTTCGGCTTGAGTTACCGCAATCGCCGCGATCTGCCTCTGACGCGCCAGCGGCTCGAATCGGCACTGAGTCCTAATTCCTCATGACATAGTTGAGCGATCAAACGATTGTGCGACGGAACTCCCAAGAGCTGAATTGAAACCACGGAGGAATCTCGGATTGGAGATTCCCGTCAAATTGCTGTAAGTTATTGGATTTATTGGTGGACCTGATCGGGATCGAACCGAAGACCTCTTCCATGCCATGGAATGAGTCAAAACGCAAATTATAGACGGTACAGCACTTACGAACCGGCTGAGTCGGCAAAACCGGCACGATCGGCGCTATTTGCGACAAAAAGGCGACTTGGACATTAGCCCACTGCCACTTGGTACTTCCATTTAGGAGGCAACTCGACATTTTTCAACCCGCGACCTCTGCCCAGCCCTTGATTTTGCTGGTGATTTAGATTCGAACTTTGCCGCTGTTCGGCAGAAGTCATGGGTTTGATAAGCATCGGCCCGTCTCCCGGATCTCGATTCCGGATTGTCAGATTTGAGAACCGAAACTTGGCACTCAACTCAGGTTGCTGCTGGGTGTAGCGCCGGTAAGGGTTCCGGCTAAAACACCTCGACGCAAAGCTCTGCGCTTGATGAGCAGGAAGAATACCGGAACGAGAATCAGGACGTGGATCGTGGATGTAATCATTCCGCCGACGATGGGTGCGGCAATGGGCTTCATCACGTCAGATCCAATGCCGGTTTCCCAAAGGATTGGCGCCAGACTCAGAATGACCGCCGCCACGGTCATCAGTTTTGGCCGCAGCCGCTGCACCGCGCCTTCAATGACCGCCTGCTGCAGTGCATCATCCGTCATTGACGAATTTTGCGAAAGGTGGCGCCGGAAAGCTTCATCGAGATACACCACCATCACCACGCCAGTCTCAACCGCGATACCAAACAGTGCGATATAGCCGACCCAAACGGCAACACTGAAGTTGTAGCCGAGCAGCCACTGCAACAGCAGCCCTCCCGACATGGCATAGAGTGTGGGCACGATCAGCATCACGGCCTCGATGGCCGATTTGAAGACGAGATAGAGCAGAAGGAAAATGACGAAAAAGACGATGGGCAAGATGATCTTGAGGCGCTGCTTGGCGCGCATTTCGAACTCGTATTCGCCAGCCCAGCGCCAGGTGTAGCCCGCCGGCATCGCCAGCTTTTCGCTCAGCATCTTATCCGCGCGGTTAACGAAACTGCCGTAATCGCTTGTATTCAAATTGAGATAAACGTAGCCCGTCAAAGCACCGTCTTCGTCGCGAATCATGGATGGGCCACGCGAGTAGTAGACGCGCGCCACCTCGCTTACTGGGATTTGCTCTCCGGTCGGCGTTGGGATGAGAGCATTCGACAGGGAGTCAGAACGGTCACGGAAATCGCGCTGATAGCGCACGGCGATGGGAAAGCGCTCGCGGCCTTCGACATTCTGCGCAATGTCCGCCCCGCCGATTTCCGAGGTGATCACGCGCTGCACGTCGGCTACTGTCAAGCCATACCGTGCCGCAGCGGGGCGGTTCACTTCCACATTGAGGTAGAAGCCCTGCGCAACACGTTCCGCAAAGACGGAGTTGGTCTCAGCCATGGTGGAGAAGACCTGCTGCATCCGCGCTCCGATATCCTCGATGTGCGTCAGATCGGGGCCCTGAATCTTGATTCCGACAGCGGTCTTGATGCCGGTCAGCTCCATGTCGAGGCGGTTTTCGACGGGCATGGTCCATGTATTGGTGAGTCCCGGAAACTGGAGCTTCTCGTCCATATCGTGGATCAGCTTTTCGTAGTTCATGCCAGGGCGCCACTGATCGCGGGGCTTCAGCATGATCGTGGTGTCGTACATATCCAGGGGCGCATTATCCGTAGCGCTGTCGGAGCGCCCCACTGTGCCGAATACGGATGCGACCTCAGGAAATGAGCGGATGATCCGGTCCTGTTCCTCCATCAACGAAACCGCCTGCGTGATCGAAATTCCTGGCAGCGCGCTCGGCATGTAAAGAGCGGACCCTTCATACAAAGCGGGCATGAACTGGCTTCCGAGACGGAAATAAAGAGGTACGGTCGCGGCCAGGAATGCAAGGTTGAGCGCTATCACCAGTTTCCAGTGAGTCAGGCACCAGCGCAGCACCGGAAGATACATGGCCTGAGTGATGCGCGCAGCCGGGTTCTTTGACTCCGGGCGCAGCTTGCCGCGCAGACAGAGCGGCATGAGCGCTGGAACCAGGGTGATGGAGAGCAGCGACGAGAAGACAAGAACCAGCGTCTTGGTCCAGGCAAGCGGCCGAAACATGCGTCCTTCCTGCGCCTCCAGCAGAAACACAGGGAGGAAAGAAACCACGATGATGATGAGCGAATAAAAGAGCGCCGGCCCGACCTGCTGTGCCGCTCCCACAAGAATGCGCCGCCGCTCGGCTTCAGTGGGAACATCCGTACGCTCGGCCAGGTGCCGGTATCCGTTCTCAACCATGACAATTGCCGCATCGATGAGCACGCCGACAGCAAGGGCCAGCCCTCCGAGCGACATGATGTTCGAGCTGACATGTAGCAGGTACATGGGGATAAACGCGGCAAGAACTGCGATGGGGAGCGTGAGGATGGGAACAAGTGCGGAGCGGAAGTGGAACAGGAACGCGATGCTGACGAAGCTCACAATAATTGCCTCGACAACGAGATCCCGTTTGAGCGTGTGGATCGACTGGTTGATCAGCCAGGACCGGTCGTAGCCGGTCACGATCTCCACTCCGGCTGGAAGCGAAGGAGCGATCTCCTTGAACCTGGCCTTTACGCCATCGATGACGTTGAGGGCGTTCATGCCGTAGCGCATCACCACAATGCCGCCTACCGTCTCGCCTTGCCCCTGCCAGTCCGCCGCGCCGCGCCGTTCGTCCGGGCCGAAGGAAACCGTGCCAAGGTCCTTGATAAGCACGGGCGTACCGTTCTTTGTTGCCACTGGAACTTGTTCGAGGTCGGAGAGTGCGCGCAGATAGCCGAGGCCGCGAATCATGTATTCCGCCCCGTTCATTTCGAGTACGTCACCGCCCACTTCATTTGTGCTTTGCCGGACGCGATCAATCACTGTGGATGCGGAGATGCCATAAGAGAAGAGCTTCTTCGGGTCGAGGTTCACCTGGTACTGGCGCACAAAGCCACCGATGCTTGCGACTTCCGCCACTCCTGGAACAGTTTCAAGCTGATAGCGCAGATACCAGTCTTGCAGCGCGCGCAGATCGGCCAGGCTCTTGGTATGGCTGCGATCGACAATCGCATACTCGTAGACCCAGCCTGCGCCAGTTGCGTCCGGACCGATGGCAGGATGCACGTCGGCAGGAAGCTTGCCTGCAATCTGCTGCAAATACTCGATCACACGCGACCGCGCCCAGTAGAGATCGGTGCCATCCTGAAAGACAACAAAGACATAGGAGTCGCCGAACATGGTTTGCGCCCGTACGTTCTTGACCTGCGGAGCCGAGAGCAGCGCGGAAACGATGGGGTATGTGACTTGGTCTTCAATCACACTTGGCGGCTCGCCCGCCCACGATGTGTGGATGATGACCTGCACATCGCTGATGTCGGGAAGAGCATCAAGCGGCACGCGCTGCATGCACCACAAGCCCGCAATGAACAGCAGAGCTGCTCCCATGAAAACCAGGAATGGGTTGCGCGCACACCAAGCAATGATTCGTGCGAGCATCACATGCCCCCCGTAGCGCTCAGGCTGAACTGCTTTGTGGCCAGGGTCTGGCCTCCGCGCTGCGCGGTCACCGATACCTGCCAGGTGCCGCCCGACACCAGTTGTACTGAACCCTCAAAGAGACCGTTCCCCTTATCGGCTAATGCGACCGGAGTGCGAATGGCCGCCATTCCCATCGCGGGCATAGCCGGCATGAAGAACGTTGCGGTCACGTTTGCGCCTGCGAGCGGCTTGCCGTCTGAGCCCGCGAGCTTGACGCGCACCGTGTTGGTGCCTTTCTGCGGCGGAGAAGGCTCCGTGCTCATCTCGATGGGGATCTGTTGTGCTGTCGCGGCTCCGGTGGACGGTTGCGGCTCAGGCGATGCGAATGCTCCCACCGCCGCTTGAAGCTGCGCTTCCGAATCCACAAGAAAGTTGGCCGAGTTCACAACCCGTTCTCCGGCCTTCAAACCTTTGAGGACGACAACTGACTCATCCAATTGCGTCCCAGTCTCAACCACGCGCGGCTCCAGATTGCCACCTCCGTGATCAATGAACACAATGGCTCGAGTGCCCGTTTGCAGTACCGCGGAAGCCGGCAACAGCAACTGCCTGCCGAGCGGGACGGCAATTGAGACATTCACATACATGCCCGGCTTAAGGACCACGCCAGGGTTGCGAAGGACAAGACGCACACGCACAGTGCGTGTGGCCATATCCACCTGCGGCAATATCTGATCGATGCGCCCGTTGAACTTGCGTCCCGGATAGGCATCGACCGTGACCTGCGCGGAGTCGCCAGGCTTGAGGCGGCCAACGTCGTTTTGAAACACGTTGGCATAGACCCACACCGTGGAAAGATCGGCGATGGTGTAAATCTTCGTTTCAGGCTGGACATATGCGTTTGGCAATGCATTGCGTTCGGTGATATAGCCGGAGACCGGCGAGTCGATGGCGATGTTGCGCTGTACCTTCCCGCTCTGCTGCAGATCCGTGATCACCTGTGCAGGAACGCCGAATTGCAGCAGGCGCTCCTCGGCTGCCTTCTGAAGCCAGCCGCTCTCGTGAACGGCCATCCCGTGAGAATCCTTCGCAAAGGCCTTCTCATTCTGGATGGCGAGCAAGTACTCCTGCTCGCTGCTGACAACGTCAGGGCTGTAGATGGTGAAAAGACGCTGCCCTGCGCTCACGTATTGGTAGGTTGCATTCGCAGAAACATCTTGAATCCAGCCCGGAAAGCGCGTTTGCACGTACGAGAGTTTCTCCTCGTCGATATCCACATTGCCAGGAACACTCAAGTCGTCATTTACGTCCTTTAGTTTCGCGGTGGTAGAGGTAACGCCGATCTCCTGAAGGCGTTGCGGCGATAACTGCACGGGGCCGAGTGCAGGCTCGGCATTTGACGCGGTGCCTGCGGGTGAAGCGGGGCGAGAATCGGTCTGCGGTCCGCGCGCCACCACGGGATCATCCTGCGGCTCAGCTTTAGGAGCCCAATGATTGCGGCCGATGAGTACATACACAAGCGCGGCTGCAAGCAGGATGCAGAGGACAGCAGCCGTTGTGAAAGCAATTTGATAACTGCGCGTCTTCATGGCTTCACCTCTGCGGTGGGAGATTCAAACTTCTGGAGAGAAGCGCCCGCGGCAAGTTCGAGATCAGCCAGGCGGGAGTCAAAATCGGCAACCGCCTGAATCCAGGCAAGGTCAATGTCTACGACTGCCATCTGGCTGTCGAGAAGGTCAAGCAAGTCAGTCTTGTCGTTTTCGTAGGCGATGACGCTCGACTGGAGCGTTGCTTCTGCCTGGGGCCGGAGTTCCTCGTGATAGAGGTGCGCCAGCTTTTGCGCGGCCTCTGCCTCCACAAGCGCCTCCTGAATTTGCCCGAACGCCATGTTGCGCTGCTCGGCCAAATCGGCATCCTGCTCGGTCGCCTGCGCAGTAGCCTCTGCGATCTCCGCATCGTGCTTGCGGTGATTGAGCCAGGGCAGGTTCATTGACCCCTCCACCATGTAGGCGTTGCGGAAGTTTTGCCCGGAGGGCATGATCATGTACCCCGCCGACACGGTAAAGTCCGGCACATACGCCTTCTTCGCCAGAGCCTGCTCCCGGTGGCTGCGTTCGGCAGCTTGCTGGGCCGCCAGCAGATCGGGCCGTGAGCGCAGGGCGAGATCGTCCAGATCCTGCGCCTGGGGTAGTGTGTCGAGCACGGCATGCTCTCCTGTCACGCGGAGCGGCGAGTTGGGAGCGCGCCCCAACAGTGTGTTCAGGCGGGCCCGCGCCAGATCGGCGTCATGATCGAACTGAATCATGTGTTCTGCCAACCGCGTCAGTGCAACCTGCGCCTTCAGGATGTCTTGCTGCGGCACTTTCCCGGTGGTGTACTTGATCCGCGCGGCTTCAATCGCCTGACGCGCAATCGCCACATGCTGATCGTGAATCCGAATCTCGTCGTCCGCGCGCAGCAAGTCGCCGAATGCCTTGTGCACGCGAACCCGAACCTCCAACCGCACCTGGTCAAGTTGCGCCTTGGCCACGTCCACGTCCGACTCGGCCACACTCGTTCGCAGCGACCGCTTTCCCCGGCCAGGCAGCGTCTCGCTGATGCTGAACATGTTCTGGGCTGAGTTCAAGTTCCATGGATGTTC
>Ga0302319_10012866_pt1 | contig 15732 bp, 14 predicted proteins | sample Bog_T0_2_FD_203319 | JGI IMG/M metagenome (GOLD analysis project Ga0302319, IMG submission 203319) | Peat permafrost microbial communities from Stordalen Mire near Abisko, Sweden - Bog_T0_2 | ecosystem: Environmental > Terrestrial > Soil > Wetlands > Peat | place: Sweden: Abisko, Stordalen Mire...
TGAATAACTTGGGTAGCGTTTCCGCGAGCCCTCTCATCAATACCGCACAACGGAATTTGTTATGCTCGGAGATGAATTCAATTCGCAAATTCTCATGAGGACAAAAAAACGATGGATGTTAAGGCAATCATCTCTCATATAGACGAAGAAATCGCTAAGCTCACTAAGGCAAGGGATCTGCTGAGTGGCGCATTTGCCAAGAGAGGCCCCGGGCGCCCTCGTCCGACCACGGTTGCACAACCGGCCGCGAAGAAAAAGAAGAAGGCCAAAAGCAAGATGAGTGCCGAAGGGCGGGCGAGAATCGCGGCGGCACAAAAGGCCCGCTGGGCGAAGCTAAAGGCCAAGAAGTAGGTGTTGCCATCAGGTCGGCCCGATGCGGCCGCATTGATATGCACAGTAGAGGTCTCGCTGGGGCCGCTTTGCCCCTCTTCCGGAGTGGAACGAAGCTGGTTATGGTGCGAGTATGCAAGAAGCACTCGACACGAAAGAACCTGATTGCGGGCACTTAGCAGGTTTGCATCCCGGTTATAGTCCGCTCGAATTGCAGGAATCCCAGGCACAACTTCGTCTGTACTTCGATCTTGCGTGGAAGATATTCGTCCGCCAGGAGCTGCAGTCGTCACAACCTGACCTTAATTTGACGCTTCCAAAAGTTAATCCTATGGTTAAGCCGCCTTCAGGCGAATTAACGTAATCGTCCGTTAAAGTGAAGCAGTATTTTGCATACACCCGTGTCTCGACCGTCAAACAGGGTGAACATGGGGTATCCCTCCAAGAACAAAAGTCAGAGATTGAACGGTATGCCCAGCAAAAGGGCATAGTCATTTCTGAGTGGTTTGAAGAACGGGAGACGGCCGCCAAACTGGGAAGGACGATCTTCACTCAAATGATGAAGCGGCTTCGCAATAGGGAAGCCGTCGGCGTTGTCATTCACAAGATCGACCGTAGTGCCCGGAACCTCCGTGACTGGGTCGATATAGGGCAACTGACAGACGACGGCATCGAGGTCCACTTTACTCGTGAAGCGATTGATATGCAGTCCTCCAGTGGACGCCTCTCAGCCGACGTTCAAGCCGTCGTCGCTGCGAACTACATCCGCAACTTGCGTGAGGAGACGATCAAAGGGTTTTATGGACGGCTCAAGCAAGGGATATACCCGCTCCCCGCACCACTCGGATATGTAGACGAAGGACGTGGGAAGCCAAAGACCATCGATCCTGTCAGGGGTCCGCTCGTGCGTCTTGCTTTCCAGCTCTATGCATCCCAGGAGTACAGCCAATACTCTTTGGCGGTTGAGATGAAGAAGCGTGGACTACGAACAAAGAGCGGTCGGACAGTTGGAAAGACTACGCTTGCCGGCGTCCTGAGCAATCCCTTCTACTACGGCCTTATCCGTATCCGAAAGGGAAACAAGAGCTTTGCGGGAGCCCATCAGCCATTGATCACGCGGAAGCTTTTCGATGCCGTCCAGGATGTATTGCACGGGAGAGCCGTCCGTAGCAAACCTCAAGTGCTGGAGTTCCTGTACTCGCGGCTCATTCGTTGCAAAGGATGCGGTCGTTCGATCATTGGCGAATTCCAGAAGGGCCACGTGTACTACCGCTGTCATAGCCGCACTTGCCACGGCACATCGGTTCTTGAGGAGGAGATCACGGAAAAGCTGGCCGACAAGCTCAGCGGTCTCAAACTCCATCCAGAAGAGCTGAAAGACCTCGATCTTTATCTAGAGGAGCGGCGCGCATCGTCTGGTCAGGAACAAAATCAGCGGGTTGCAGAGCATGAAATCCGGCTCGCCGCCATCAACGAACGACTGAACCGCCTCATGGACGCTCTGCTGGATGGACACGTCGAGGCAGACTTGTTCGCTGAACGCAAAAAGACGCTCCTGTCGGAACGTCTTGAGTGTGAGGCTGAGATTCGGGAATTGCGGTCGAATCCTGGCCAATTGGACAGTAGCCTGCTTGAATTTGTCGAACTCGCAAAAGCCCTATCTCTATTGTATGAAAAGGCTGAACCGCAGGAGAAGCGCCAAATCATCCGTATGGCGATGTCGAACTGCTCCATAGAGCACAAAACCTTTGATTTTGTTCTGAAACCTGCACTCTCCGCGCTTGATTTGGCGCGGGCTGACCAGTATGGTGGCCCGTCCTCAAGAAGAGGTCGAAAGTTCTGGGCCGGGATGGGTCGAATGCTTTTCACGAACCAAGAGCAGTGACACGCAAACAGTGAGCGAAAGAACGAAAAGTGGCGTATACGATATAGCGGTTTGGCTATGGGAGCTGTCATTTTTGCTCTCATAGTGTACGTTTGTAACGCCAAATATCTTCTGCAACCATATGATTATATTGAAGATGATGGTTTGGCCCTATAATTGCCCTACTGATCTGCATGAAAAGAATGACATTCGCTATCGTCTGTCTGCTTCTGGCCTCAGCTCTCGGATATTTCGTAGATGTCTATGATCTGCTGATTTTCAGCGTGGTGCGCAACCCAAGCCTAGCGTCGTTGGGAGTTCCTGCATCGGAGTCGCTGACGGTGGGTCTCAGATTACTGAATTGGCAAATGGCCGGATTGCTGATAGGAGGTGTGGTTTGCGGATCACTCGCAGACCGCAGGGGACGGCTAGCAGTACTATTCGGCTCTATCCTACTTTATTCCGTGGCCAACATTCTGAATGCAAACGTTAGCGTGCTGTGGATGTATGAGGTCCTCAGGTTTACTGCCGGAGTTGGACTAGCGGGTCAGTTGGGAGCAGGGGTGTCAATTGTCTCGGAAACGCTATCGCCAGAACGCCGTGGCTACGGAACAATGTTCATTGCAGGAGTCGGTTTGCTTGGTGCCGTTGCTGCCGGAATTATTGGCACTCACGTAGGATGGCGCACAGCCTTCCTCGTTGGTGGCGTGATGGGCTTGCTCCTGTTGGTGCTTCGGATAGGTCTGGTGGAGTCAGAGGCCTTCCGGGAGATACAGTCCAAGCAAGTCTCGCGAGGAAGCTTGGTGCTCTTGCTGCGCGATCCAACTCGTGTACTACGCTATCTGCGGTGCATCGGAGTCGGTCTAGCGACGTATCTGGTGGTGGGACTGGTAGTTACGGGCGCACCGGAGTTCGGCAAGGCTCTCCATCTGTCGCAAATACCGTCAGCCGGTACAGCTGTGCTGCTCTGTTATTTAAGCATGTCCATCGGTGATGTTGCCTGTACAACACTGAGCCAGGTCAGTCGGAACAGGAGAATGCCACTGATCCTATTCAACGTCATTGTTTTGGGAGGACTCCTCTCACTGGCAGTGGTTCCTCCGACGACACGCAGATCGTTTTATGTTCTCTGCTGCGTGCTGGGATTTGGGTGTGGCTTCTGGTCTCTCGTTACAACGTTTGCGGCGGAACAGTTTGGAACAAACCTACGAGGGACCGTATCGACTACAGTACCGAACTTCATTCGTGCCGCTCTCATACCAATCACAGCCGTATTTGCCATTCTAAGGCCGCACTTTGGCTTATTGCATGCAACCCTTTATCTCGGCCTCTTAGTCGCTTTAATCGGCATTACTTCAACAGCAAGCTTACCAGAAACATTTGGAAAATCGCTAAACTTCTTGGAGACGTAAATGGTGACAACGAACTATTGGGGTGAACCGACCGTCAGCCCGAGAGAGTTATTCATGAACCCAGAGCTTTCCGATTCTTTCCGCAGTGGGGTCTTGCGAATATTGGATCGGATTGGACTCACGTCTGTAGAAAGCAAACAATTGGCTTTGAAGATATGGAATCTCGTGCATGTATCATCCGACCATGACTTTGAACGCCAGCTACAGGAGATTGTAATAGAAAGCTTCGACCCCAGTATCCTTCGGGCAATTCTGGACGACCGCGCAGTCGAGCTAGCGCGCGAAGTATCTCCGCATATACTTAGTGGAACGCTTTTAGATGTGGGAACTGGCGATGGTATGGTCACATGGAATCTGCGAGATCGATTCGAAGATGCCCTTCTCGTTGACGTAATGGACTATCTCGATCCGCGTGTTAAGATGCCCTTTCGCATTTATTACGACGGTGGTGCGATACCCACTGACGAACAATATGAAAATGTTTTGTTGCTTAACGTGCTACACCATAGTGACCACCCATTACCACTTCTGGAAGATGCATGGAAACACACGAAAAGACGACTGGTCATCATCGAGTCCGTATATGGAGATGCTGCGAGAGCAGCCAATAATGTCTACCCATTTACACTGAATGTTCGCAATCAGTTTCTCTATACATCATTCTTTGATTGGTTTTACAATAGGGTGCTCCACTCGGACGTGCCTGTGCCCTGCAACTTTCTGCCACCCGAGGACTGGGAGAGGCTGTTCGTACAGAAAGGCATGAGGCTCGAAACAAAGCAGGACCTCGGTATTGACGTGGACATCGTTCCGCTGCATCATTATCTCTTCATCTTAGAGCGGTAAACGGGAGCGATCCATGAACGGATTGGGAACTCTTTCCGCTGCGCACTTAACGGCAGCGCGCCATGCAAATCTCGAGATTATGGCAGCTATAACGGACTGCCTCAGCTCCGAATATGGAAATGCAGACCAACTGTCCTCAGAATACGAACATCTCGAGTCCCATATTCCCATAAACAAGCTGAAAGAAAGACTCGACCGGCTGAGCGAATCGAATGAGCTATCGCGGTCTTCTATTCACGATCAGGCCTTGGAGCAAGCTGTTGATGTTCTTGGAAAATATCTGGGACCTGGAAACGAACCCTTGTGGTTGTCGTTTGCATTAACGAGCAATACTGAGACTGGGAGCGATGATCATTTTGGTCTTCCAAACCCTATATTCGCACATTCGTCTGAAAGAGTTACCAAAAAATGGAAGGGGGCTCCCTCGACGACACGCAGCTTTCTCCTCCACGTGCTTGAAAAGAGCCAGAGCACAGATCACATCTGCTTCGGCATCTGTATCCACGCAGAGCCGGCTAATAAAGAGAAAGTACCTAGTATTAATAGTGGAGACAGTTTTCATACGTTGCATGTTCACGAGAAGGGACACTTTATTTTCGATGGCGACGCGGAATTTATAAAACCCTTCAAGGAATGGGAAGATGAAATTAAAAGACAAATAGAACGCCTTGGAATTAATAAGACGCATCGCGATTACTATTTCGAGAAGTATGAAGCACTGGTTCCAAAAGGTATAGGCATCCGTCTTCAAATCTCGGCAACTTCCATTTTTCGTAGCGTGGATGACAAGCAACAAAAAGCTGCCGCGCAGATAGTGGTAGGACTAAAAAATGCGGAAGACCCGTATGCCGTCTACCAGATATTACAGATTATTCTAGGCGGCCTTCCAATGGCTTGGAGTGCAATCACAAAACTCAATACTGAACGCATTGGACTGTCCAGGTATCGCGACACACTTGAGATATTGAGACAGCCACTAGAGCGCCTCGGAACCGCAGTACGCGAAGCACAACGTGACGCCCAGACATTAAACTCGGTCTTGAATGAGCCAAGCCAAGCTCTCTTTGCCGCACATCCGCTACTTACTGAGGTTTTTGAGCAGGGCAGATACCTACCGCTGCCCCCTCTTACAATTCTCGCACAACATGGGGGTAGATATAACGAGGAGGTTAGAGCAAGACTCGCTCTGGCTGTGATTCTAGACAGAATCTGTGGTTCCAGTATTTCTTTACCGCAGGGAACTGTAGACCTATGCGATGCATTAAAGATTGCTCAACTACAGATCAAAAGCTTTATTCAGCGCAGCGGCAGCATTTCCACTGAAACCTGTGCAGCCATCTGCCATCTTGCAAATGTGGAAAGAGTAGATCCAATAGATCTACCGGAGGCACTTCTCACATGTCACAACGATGCTAAGGGTCTAGGATTAGCAAATACATCCGTCGCACGATTCAAAGGAGCGCTTTTTACGCCATTTAAAATGGATACTAAAAAATGGCCGGTTATTGCTTTGGAGTTATTGTTGCGAGAGTTTAATCCGATAGATGCCCTGACAGGTAGTGGTTCTGGAAAGACTGATTTGGATGTCAAGCCTGAGTTCACTCCAGTTACGTACGCAGCTGTTCTCGATTTCTTGTATAAAGTATGTAGTCAAATGAATGGTCGTTTAAGAGAACCAGTGTATCCTCAATGTGAGGTAGAGATCGGTTCAGGGTTATGCTTAACTGTCACATTCTATACAGAGACAAAAGACAAAACTAGAACTGCGATAAAGTATTCGGAACCGGCATTTGATTGGCAGAATATTGCAAAAATCACAAGACAGAGGATTGTGGTGGGAAACAGTAATCCAACACCTAACGTTGGCGATTTATCGAAGCCTTATGCAGACTTGGCAAGAAAAATGCTAGGAATTGCTAACATAAATAGGGGGGGTACAACAATGGAAGGTTGGGATGTTGGAGATGAAGTCATCAGTCACACGCAACCGGCTATAAGCTACCCTGTGATCGCAATGACAAGAGGAGATTCTGAATTTGTGATACGAGCAGGTGACAAACTTACACTTCATTGGACGTTTAATAGGTCTCATGGGAGCAAAAAGTGAATATTTACCTGCGTGATCATGCAATCGTCGATGAAGGCAACGAGGATTGGTTGAAGTGCTTGATGAATGTCAATGGCTTTCACCAAGAGACCCAAATCGATGGGTATAATCCCGATCAGGGGGAATTAGATGACAAACTAAGAAAAGATGATGTCGTTATATTTGTCCACGCTGACAATGAGTTGGTATTCGGTCGATGGAGGCAATGGACCCTGGATGGCGAGATCAAGGTGGGTCGTTTGATTCGTATTAGCAGAGAAGGCATAGGAGTAATTGAGCAAGATGGTATTGTCGCTTGTTGGTGGAAGCCAGATGACTTTGCTAAGGTGCATCAGGCAAAAGAATTCTTAAGACTTCTAAATGAAGGTAGCTTTCACCCTGAGCTTCTACGACCTCACGGAGTTCCGCCCATTGTCTTGGCCTATCTGTTAGCCAGACATTATGGATGTGGAGTTGACGGTGGGGAGCTGGAGCAGGCAGCCGACTCACTGCAAGAGTTGGCCAAAAGCGAATTCCGGACTATATCTCAAGATGCACTAGATTCTGAGGCGCAGATCAATCCGAGTGACGAGCAGATGAAGAAACTTGTAGAAGAGCTGAGCGCCAGGGAATGATGCACTCACCCTATAACCTGTTGGACTGCTTTGCGGCACAAGAGGCCCGTGCGATATCGCATGAGTTTTTGAAGAATTGCATTAGAGCCCAAGATAACTCCTTTGACCTCATAGAGACGCTATTGCATGAAAAGGAGGAGAGTGTGCCGCTTTATTCGACATCACTCGACCGTTTGGGAAAACTTTGCGAGTCATTGGGTGATCCGGAACTGGGCTACAGTCCGGCACAGCTGATCGACAAACTTCCGGTCTTTGCGCGCTTTGACAGGGAAAAGCGTCGTTCTATGAAAACCAAGATTCATGCCCAGTTCCGCGAGGATTTCGAGGTTGAGTTGCGAGAGAGGCGTTTGCGAGATTGCGTGTGCGTATTTCGGGAGCGCATGAGCGAATTCCTTTTGGAGACCCCTATGGATATGCGGTCGAGGCACATCTCGTTGGATTCGGCGACAGCTGAGCTCATATTAGAATTGCGGACACTGCCTCGGGGGATATGGTTATGGCCGACAGAGTGACCGAAAGAATACTTATCGTTGATGACCAGATAGGCATAACAGGCTCTCCTGAGCAGAAGGCTTTTTTACGTGCGGTGCGGGGAACAAACAGTGAGACTGAAGACAACGTGGACTTCGAGTTGCACTTTGATGAGGGCATCGGCTGCTTGGAGAGAGTAGTGGATCGCATTCGGCAAGGTTGGGTATCGCCTGTTTTGCAACGTTGGGCCCTCGTGTTGCTCGACATTCGCTTTCCGCAAGACGAGTACTTTGGCCTGAAACTGCTGGAGGCGCTGCGCAACGCACATGACATGAAAGATTTACCCATAGTTATGCTCTCCAGCGAGGACACTAAAAAGAGCAAACGGGCCAGCAAACTCAGCGCCGATGGCTACTTACCTAAGAGCGACGATAGTGGAAAACCGCTACTTACAGAACAGGCCTTCTCAGGCATTGTCGCCAGGTGTGGACTTATTGGTGACACTAGGAATGAAGAACAGTTGAATGCCACCAAATCCCGCCGTTTAGAGGGTCGTAGCTTGACGCATCTGCGGTTTTTACGCGACGGTCGCAACCTTGCTATTCCACAACACGATGCAGTGCTGTGCGGCGAAAGCGGCGTTGGTAAGACACAGTTGGCCGCCTACATTCACTGTTGGTCGGGTCGCCAAGGCTTTTATGTTCCTTGGGTAGCGACGGAAGTGAACGCGCAGATCGACGCTCCTCATGTCTTCGGGCAGTGGGCGGGTGCATTTACCGATGCAGGGAATTCGTATCCAGGTCTGCTTGAACTTGCAAACAATGGCACGTTCTTTCTTGACGAGGTGGCGAATGTGCCTACATCGATGCAACAGGCATTCCTAAGGCTTCGCGATAAAGGACCCGATGGGAAAAGGAGGTTCTTCCGTATCGGCTCACCCGAGGCGAAGGGATCTCCCCGCAGGAGCAGTGGAGTCGAGCGGGCCGGGGAGATCTCCGTAGATCTGCTGTTTCTGTCCGGTACGAATGCCGACCTCGACCAGCTGGCTCACCAGGATAAGAGTTTTCGGAGCGATCTGCTGTATGGGCTCGGGCACTCGCTCTATTGCCCCTCACTTAACGACCGACGTGAAGATATCCCCACGCTCTTCCGACATCTTATTGAGGATGCTGCAGAAAGCGAGAAGGGTACAGATGGTGCTCAGTTGGAGATAGAAGATGAAGTCTTCGCTTGGCTAAAAGCGCAAGATTGGTCGCAGGGAAACTACCGCGCCCTGGGTAAGGTTGCACAATTGGCAGTGCGGCGCCTCGGACGTGGCTTTAGAACAATCGATATGCAAGCCTTACCGGAAAATGTGAGTGACATCACAGACAGGCGTGCAAAGAAGAAGCCACCCACCTTTGTTCAGACGACCTCCGTGCAAGAGACTGAAACATCGGTGCTCGATCCCGCTCGGGCTGACCGTGGGGCATTCGTCGCGGAGCACTTCATCCATCTACGCAGACAGGCTGAGATGATGGCACATGCATTGGAGCGGACGGCCAAAGAGCCGCCGAGTACAGCGACAGCACCAGAGTACAACTATGCCGGTGCCTTGAAGTGGCTGATGAACAACAGAAAAGGCGATACGACAACAGCAAAACGTCTCTTTGGTGCTGTGTTGGACAGCATTATGAGACCAACCGATTATTGGGCGCAGTTCGCGGGGAACGACGGCTTTTTGGAATTGCAGCGTTGGCTCGAAGAGCAACCGACACTCGTAGCTGTGCGGGCGCAACTACAGGCTAAGCAAGTTAAGGAGAGGCAGCGAACCGGGAATGAATCTAATATGGACAGGTAGGAATGCTGATGGAAAACCTTTTCAATGTATTGTCTATGATTCTCTGTATTCCAGAGACACATGGTCGCAAGTCCTTTAACGACGGCTCTTCGCTATGGCGATATGGAGATGATAAGGATTTCCAATTGCTCTGGGAAAATGTGGGTTCTGCAAGAGGGACCATCTTTATTCTCTGGGATGTAACTCCGTTTTCCACAATGTTCTACCCTGTTGATGTAGCAAAGCATTTGACGCCGCTCCACTGGGCGGCGTGTGCCGCGAAATTCAACCCAGAGGGTGTTGATATCTGGGTGATCGATATGGCTCCCCTGTCACGTTCCAATACGGACAAATATTACAATGAATATCGACGTTACAAGAGCGAAGAATTCAACTTTCTTCACGTCGTTACGCCAGATGAGTTACTACTTTCCGACAACCTTCTTAGCCACTTGCCGCAATATACACACACCTCGGACGCCGAGTCCAGGGCCGAACGGTTGTTGGACATAGCTAAGACTCTGATGTTTCGTGATGCGGACAGGGATGGCCGACATGCCTTGAGTAATGCGATTGGTCCCTTGCTCTTGATGCCGCAGGGGTACTTGTCGGAAGATCCACATGCTATTGGACTACGTACTTTACTCCAAACATTTGGGATTCTTTGCTTCGAAGCGGATCAAGTCCAACCCTCAGTGATTCGTGGCTGGCCGGAAGAACCGCTCGATGCATTTCTAATAGATGATATGGCACCCAAAGGTTGGGCCGAGTGGCTTGCATTGCAGCTAAAACATATGACAGGTACTAAGCGTGAGGTAATGTCACTCGCAACTAAAAAAGATATTTTTGAAAGGGTATCCTATCTACTGAAACTGAATGCAAACGTGGAAGGTAAGTTGTTCACGCAAGCCGCGCAGATATATTTTGTTGACCTGCGCTTGTTTCCATCAGATGAGTCTGGACGGAGGGAAGAGCGATCATTCTTCTCGGAGATCCTTAGCGAATGGGAAAGGTTCTATCTAGACTCAACTAAACTTCCGTGGGAAGGTGGATTCGATATATTGCTCAAGGAGGTAAAGGAGTGGTTGAAGGCCACCCCTGAAGCGGACGATTACGGGCGAGACGCAGCGCGTCTTTTGCTGCCTGCAATGCTAGCGCAACTGAATCCACTAGCACCAGTTATTTTATTTTCGTCATCAACGGACAAGAAAGTTGTGCTAAGGTTGGCCACATTCGGGAATATCCTTACGTCTTTTTCCAAGCCAGCGCTTTTTGGGCCCAATATGAAAGAGAATGTGATGATGGCCCAACTGGGGCTTCGGAATTCCCTACAGTCAGCATTACTCCTCTTACGTGTCCGTCAACGCTCCAAGCTTCTCGTTGCTCTCGATCAAGAGAATCCCAAACAGGCCATCGATAAGAAACAAAAGATTCATGTTGAACTCTTTCTCGATGAGAGTGGTACTACCGCTCCGGAGCGAATCGACAAAGTAGGTGGGGTTTTGTCAGTGCATGTAGGCACAAACCCTGAGTTGGATGCTAGGACATTTGACGACATAGCACTTCAAAATGGATTACGGTTCTTCGACAATCCATGGGACCTTGAACCGCAAATATCCACAGGCAAGCCGATACTCAAGAAGAGACACTCATATAAACAATGTATTGCTGCATTCAAGGCCGCACGGCAAGCATTCGCAGCTACTGGTAAGACGATGTATCTTGGTTTTATTGTACTAAAAGCTACTCCCATCGTAGAAACTAAGAAGGCAGATGAGACCTATTGGTGGTTGGTCCGTGTTGTAATTGAGCTATTTCTCACCGAAAGCTTACCAGCCATTCAAGAGCACTATTCTGTTCAGCCGCAGGATATGTCATATTCGATATATGCAGGGACTAGGGTAGCAAAGCTGATGCCTGGATATGTATCGCGAAACTATAGTAGCGGGTTTTGGGTTCAGCCCTGGGCGGACGAAGGGATAAAGAAGACGCAAACATTATCACATCATGATATATTCTGGATTGCACGCCTAGTGATTAGAGACCATCAATCGACAAACAGAGAATATACTAGAGTGAGGACAGTAGGTATTCCAATCGATTATGGTACATGGCGGGGTAAGCAACAGTGCGCTATACGTTATGGTGATGAAATCTTCGAGCTGGCCAAGGACAATGATGGTAAATATACTGATGCCGCTCTAGAAATTGCAAAGAGAAAACAAGTGAAATCTATAGATCGCAAAGAATTACGTTATGACAAACCATGCCTCATCTACATAGCAGACCAGGCACTTAATAAACATGAGCCCTATGGTTTTACGGATATTCCTGGTACATTCAACTGTGATTTAGATATGCAACTTCTCTCTGCCATGCAAGCCTCTGTGTTGCTCGACCAGAATGATCTCGCGGCTGCCGCTGTTAGGTTCAATCCATGTTCGCGAGAAACCGGAGCTCGTGCCCTCATCGGCAAACGGATTGGGCGAACTATGCGACAGCGGCTGAAGGGCTCAGACATCATGCGCATGCAGCAGCTCTTGGCAGTAGGTGGACAGACTTAGCCCGTGTGCTTGTTGCGAAGCTGATCCATGGCTTCTAGAGTTCCGCCAGAAACTCTAGCACGTCTGCTATGGCGAGACAGCAGATTGGTGACTACAAATAGCATATGCGCAACTCGGAAGAAATTCGTCACGCTACACAACCATAGGCCAAGTATTAGGAAGATCAATTAAATCAGTCATCTACAGAGCCCAACGACTTTGGCACGACACTTGCTATATGTGTCTGTACCAATAGTAAAGAGGAGGATGCAGCGATGCCTAAGGGGATAGATGTCTACGAGCAGGGTTTCGGGATGGGGGTGCAAGGTCTCCCCCTTGAGCCAGCGCAAAGCAAACACTCCGCCGATTGGGATGGTATGCGGGCCAGCCATAAGAAGGAGCATGAGGCTCGGATTGCGGTGCTCGGAGACCGACTGACGACCATCCAAGAGCGAGATCTGCCACAGGCAGAAAGAGACTTCGATGCCATCCGTGCCCGTGTCCACAAGTGTCCTTCACGCTTTGCCGCCATGCTGTTGCTGCTGATGGCAGTCGCAGCGGTACTGCTGGACGCGTTCATGGTCGCGCCCAGTTTCGAGTTGTTATTCGCGACACACATTGAACAGCTTGCGGTTGCTTTAGTTGTACTCGTATTCTCCACTGTGTTACTGCACGCCTGCTGGAAGAAGATAGGGAGCGTCGAACCCCGCGAGCGCTACATCGGCATAGTAGGCTGCATATTTGTAGGGCTCCTATTGGTCGCGATGGGTCTGGAACGGGGCCGGGTTGTGGAGGCCGACGGACTCGCGACAGTTTTCTTCGTTCTTGCGACCCTCGTCACTCCGGTGGCAGGTGCGTCCTGTAGTGTTAGTGGCATCGAACGACTGAAAGAAGCATCATATTGGCGTAAGGCTGAGAAAACCTTAAAGAATCTTCGGGCGGAATGTGATGCCACAGAGGCGGAGTTGAAGACGGCAAAGGTCCATCTTATACGTGGAGACGAGGAGATCGTAGCACGCCAACAGGCGCAGGCACATGGGCTTCAAATGGGTCACAACGCCGGGAAACTGGGTGTCACCCGTGAGCCGTTGGTACACGCAATTATGAAAGCAGTGGTAGTCGTCGCCGTCACATTGATGATGGGCTTCTTTCTGCCAATATCGCCAGTGATAATTGTCGCTACTGCCGTTGCTGTTGGAGGGGCCGCGTTCGTACTGTTCAACAATCGTCGCAACCATCCCGATGATACAAACCTGTCCCGTCAACGGACGATATCGTTCACTCCTGAGACTAACGTGTACAAGTCAGAGCGACGCTCGCTCGAACTCTAATTGAAAGACGAAGGAGTTACCAATGCGTACACCGATAGTACTCACGTTGACTGCCGCGCTCGTCGGGTTCGCCAGCGCCGGTTGTGACCGCATCCACAGCTACATTGACGAAGTTGAAGGACCTAAGATGACGACACGGGTCATTGTCTTGGACGCAAGTAAGTCGATCTCCGAGGATGGAAGACAGCGTGAGGCCAACGTTGTAAAACGCTTTGTGCTTGCTACTACAAAGCGCGGAGACCGTGTAATACTGCTTCCCGTCATGGAGGATGCAGACTCCGAGGCCAGTGGCCACTCACTTTCTCTTCAACGTTCAAGTGAAAGGAGCATTTGCGATGCTGATTCAGCGGCGTTCGAGGCAACTGCCGAAAAGCAGATCGATACGTTTCTCAGTGATCTACAGGCGCAGCCAGGGAGGCGAACAGATTTGCTCGGTGCACTGCGAGTTGCTAATGAGTATCTCGAAAGTGTGCCGGCTGGTTCATCTAAGGAGATCATCGTGCTCTCGGATTTCATTCAGGACACAGGCGGCATGGACTTTGACTCAGATCCACGCTTAGCGAATTCTGAGCATGCACGTCAACTGGCACTCACGCTCACAGACAGCGGGATAGTTGTGCCTAGCCAGACGAAGGTAATGCTGGGCGAAGTGGGCAGCACGGATCTGGGGAGGCTATCGCCGCAGCGTCGCGATGCCATTCGCAAGTTCTGGCAAACATATATGAGTGCGCAACACGTACAGACAGCAATTCAGACCGACGGTGTTGGCCAACTCCAGGTGCGTCTGCAAGAGGTTGCCGCAGAAGCGGAACATTTACCCATAGCCTGCAAGGATGATACTGTGCAAGCGGCCGAGAGGAGATAAGCATGTACTCAATATCCGGTTGGACCAGCATGCAACCCCAAAAGCCCTCTTTATGGAAGCGGCTTACGACGAATCGATACCACCCGGGAGGTCGGTGGATCTCAGTCGGCGACATACACCGCAATGTATTGGAGACATTATATTGCTTTATGCGAAGAGTTCCGCCAGGCAGCTTGCTGCACCACGACCAAAAGGGACGGATTGTTGGCTATACGTCACTACGTCCATGGTAAGTGACCGTTGGTTACGCTAATTGATAAAAAATCGACAAGACGATAAATAGAGGAGAAGTATTATGGGCTACGTCTCATCTTGATCAAGCTTCCCGAACTGCGGCCAAATGGAGAATGAGTGCACTGGCCCACCCGCGTTGCCCTGAATATGTAACGTTGCAACGCGAGCAACATCAAAAGTTTCATCTCTGATAAGAGAAGCCCTCATTTTCATCGACTCCAGCGATCCGCCGTGTTCTATGAATGGCTTCATAATAAGCGCACCGGCATCGTTTATCGCTTTAGATATATTGTCTTCGCTTATTGACGGTGAATACTCGCCATCATCCATAGCTCCTATATATAGGTCGCCGAAATATTGTTGTTCTAATGCTTGTATGAACATCCAGCACTGTGTGTGGAAGTACTTATCTTTCAGAAATAATAGACGTTCATGGCGCTCCTTTTCAAGGATTATTTCTCTGCCTCTAATCAAATCTGGTGTTGGGCTGAACGTGAACTCAACACTGGGTGGTACCTCTCTAGATTCAGAACCGGAACCGAAGATCACACCAGAGGATTTATTGGACACATCCAATTCAGATGTATGGTCATGAAACCCATCATATTTTTCCATATTCGAAATAATTATGAATAATTAAATTATGTAACATAATTATAGTAAATAATATTATATTGCTCAAGTCCCACGGTGAATCCCGATTGATATGCGTCGGTGACCTGGTAAGGCTGCATAACTACAATAAATCTGACTCTAACCCCAAGGAGGTTATAGGAGTACTTACAGAACAACGTTCATGTCCAATCGAACTTTGCCATACTCATTCGCGCGGTATGCCCGTGTCAGCTTGAGTTCCTAAAATCGGCGCGATGAAGCGTTTGCCAGACCGATCCGGCACACTCGCGAGTGCTGGGCGCCTTAGGTGCCCATAGACGTCCCATTGATGCTGCCATGAATGTCTATACTTCGTTCGACGTGCGGATATTCCTACCAAACGGCCAGTAGAAGCATTGGATGTTTTGGAGCAAGTAAACTCGGCCACTGTAGTCAATTTTGTGTACTTCAAAACCTCACCGATGTAGGCGGAACCTCACGGAACCACAAGTTCCATTGATTCCAAAAGACTTGTTGAGTCCATCTTTTCAATGATTTAGCCGAAATCGGGTGATCTGTTTTGGGAGCAGAGGGTCGGGAGTTCGAATCTCTCCGCCCCGACCATTTGAATCAGGGACTTATATGCCGCTGGCTCATTGATATTATTGATCGTTGAGGTCTTCGTGACCACAGGCGACAATC
>Ga0302319_10012868_pt1 | contig 15730 bp, 12 predicted proteins | sample Bog_T0_2_FD_203319 | JGI IMG/M metagenome (GOLD analysis project Ga0302319, IMG submission 203319) | Peat permafrost microbial communities from Stordalen Mire near Abisko, Sweden - Bog_T0_2 | ecosystem: Environmental > Terrestrial > Soil > Wetlands > Peat | place: Sweden: Abisko, Stordalen Mire...
CAGCTTTGCCGGGTCGTTGAACGGGGCGAGAACGAGTTCAGAGCCATCCTTGCCGCGTCGAACATAGGCGAGCATGGCGCCATCTGGAGAAATGGCGACCGGACCAAAGCTGCGGCTACGGCTGAGGTTTTTGAGCACTTCTTCCACCTGTGCCCTGGCAGGTACATTTTGGGCCTGCGCGGCCAAGGGAGAAACGACAGCGAAGATGGAAACAGCTGTTAGTGCGCGTGAAAATCCGCGACGGAACCGGGTGAACGATGGTATTCCAGACATAGCGAAATGCTATCAGGGAGGACCCGACGGCCTGCGAAGACTTCCAGTTACTTGTTGGCGGCAGCGTGAATCGCAAGCAGGGTCTCAAGCAGTGGCCTGAGCTTCTTCAGATCGAGCGCATTCGCGCCGTCCGATTTGGCATGTGCCGGGTCGTCGTGTACCTCAAGAAACAGTCCGTCCACACCTGCGGCCACAGCGGCCCTTGCGAGCAAAGGAATGTACTCAGGCTGCCCGCCGCTGACGCCGCCTGCTGCCGAAGGTTGCTGCACCGAATGTGTTCCGTCAAAGACCACGGGTGCGAAACCGCGCAGCACAGGGAGCGAGCGGAAGTCGACCACCAGGGTGTTGTAGCCGAAGCTGGCTCCGCGCTCTGTGAGAAAGATTCTTTCGTTGCCTGTGGATCGAGTCTTCTCGACCGGATACTGCATATCCCAGGGAGCAACGAATTGACCCTTCTTGATGTTGACAGCCCTGCCGGTTTTCCCGGCCGCGACCAGCAAGTCTGTCTGGCGGCAGAGAAAGGCCGGAATCTGGAGTACATCGACAGCTTCGGCGGCAATTTCGCAGTGTCCCGGTTCGTGAACATCGGTCAGCACGGGCAATCCGGTTGATTTGGCCAGCGCTCCAAGGATCCGCGTCCCTTCAACGAGCCCGGGACCGCGAAAGCTCTTGACCGAGGTGCGATTCGCTTTGTCGTAACTGGCCTTGAAGATGTACGGAACTCCAAGGTCGGAGGTAATTCTCTGAATCGCATCCGCCATGGTGCGAACATGCGTTTCCGATTCGATCACGCAGGGTCCGGCGATCAGAAAAAGTTGCCCCGCTCCGACCTGCACTGGCCCGATTTCAAACGTTTGGCTCACACTGGAGATTGTAACGTTTCAGGTCTGTCAGCTGGCCTTAGCGCGAGCGGCGCCGGAAATGGCTCTGCTGCGAGCGCGGGCCGCTAGCCAAAGGTCATACTCTTCGCGCATGGAAAGCCCAGGCTTGCGGTAAGTACGCAGCGGTTGGGCGAGGTATCGGAGCCATTCCTTTTCGTCGCTTGCAAGATAGGTATCCATATCCATCGTGATGGAATGAGAGCCGATGCTCGTAACTCCATTTGCTGTGCCCGTCGATGCGGTGTTGGACTGCGAAAGAGGTGCGCTTTTTCTGGATACGAGAAAACTCATTAAACCCATCTTTTTATCTCCGGAAGCCGAGTTTAGAGTCTGGCCTGAATTGGGACACTCCTGCCGCCCAACCATGTCTGACTTGCCGTAAGCCTAACAGTCCAAACAAGTTTTGACCCTGACCCGCAAGTGTTACCAAAGGCAACTATCGGATGATTACCAGGCTTGAGACGACTCCAGCAGATGCACTTCTGCGGAGGTCAACTGACCGCCGCAGAGGCAAAGTTGAAAGTGAAGAGAGTGATACCAGGAGGGTTGGATAACTAGTTGGCTTTTGCAGCCATCGCTTCTTCTGACTCTGGCTCGTGATGAGTCTTCCGATTCGCATAGCTCGCGGCAACAAAATCTCGGAATAACGGATGCGGCTCGAGCGGCTTCGACTTGAACTCGGGGTGAAACTGGCAGCCCAGGAAAAATGGGTGGTCCGGTATCTCCACGATTTCAACATACGTTGAGTCGGGGGTGGTTCCGGTCAACCGCAGACCACCGCCGGTGAGCAGGGCTTCGTACTCGCGGTTGAATTCGTACCGGTGTCGATGCCGCTCGCTGATCTCGGTGGCGCCGTAGGCTTTGAAGGCGAGCGAGTTCGGCTCGAGGACGCAATCCCACGCGCCCAGCCGCATCGTTCCGCCCATCTCTTCGACACCGAGCAGTTCGCGGAGCTTGTAGATGATGCGGTGTTCGGTAGCTGGATCGAATTCGCTGGAGTTGGCGGATTTGAGGCCGCACACGTTGCGGGCGAACTCGATGCATGCGGTTTGCATTCCGAGGCAGATGCCGAAGTAGGGGACCTTGTTTTCGCGGGCGTAGCGGATAGCGTTCAGCATGCCTTCAATGCCGCGCTTGCCGAATCCGCCCGGGACGAGGATGCCGTCGAATCCGGCCAGTTGCTGCTCGTAGCTGCTATCGCCGGGCTCTTTTGATTCGAGGCCTTCGGCTTCGATCCAGGTGACCTGAAGCTTGAGATTGTGGGCCAGCGCGCCGTGAACGAGAGCTTCCTTCAAAGACTTGTAGCTGTCTTCGTATTCGACATACTTGCCCACAATGCCTATGGAGACGCTGTCTTTGGGGTTGTAGGCCCGGTCGACAATGTCTTTCCACTTGCTCAGGTCAGGCTCTTTCGCTTCGAGGTGCAGGTATTTGAGCGCGAGAGCGTCGACGCCCTCCTGGGCAAAGACGAGCGGGCATTCGTAGATGGATTTGACATCTTTGGCGGTGACGACGGCTCGCTCTTCGACGTTGCAGAACGCAGCGATCTTGGACTTCATCTCCTTGGCGAGATAGCGGTCGGTACGGCAGAGAAGGATGTCGGCCTGGATGCCGATGGAGAGGAGTTCCTTGACCGAGTGCTGGGTGGGCTTGGTCTTGAGCTCCTGCGCCGCTGCGATCCAGGGAACGAGCGTGACGTGGACGAAGACGGTGTTTTCGCGGCCGAGCTCCTGGCGCATCTGGCGGATGGCTTCGAGGAACGGGAGCGATTCGATGTCGCCCACAGTGCCGCCGATTTCGACGATGACGACATCTGCGCCATGGGAAGCGACCTTGCGCATCGCGTTCTTGATCTCATTGGTCACGTGCGGGATGACCTGGACGGTCTTGCCGAGATAGTCGCCGCGGCGCTCTTTTTGAATGATCTGTTCGTAAATGCGGCCGGTGGTCAGGTTGTTTTCGCGGCTCAGGTGGGCGTGGGTAAAGCGTTCGTAATGACCGAGATCGAGGTCGGTTTCTGCGCCGTCGTCGGTGACGAATACTTCTCCGTGCTGGAAGGGCGACATGGTTCCGGGATCGACGTTCAGATAGGGGTCAAACTTCATCAGATTGACCTTCAGGCCACGGCTTTCGAGCAGGCAACCGATGGAGGCTGCGGCCAGCCCCTTTCCTAAACTGGACACGACTCCGCCCGTAACAAAGATGTACTTTGCCGACATTGGTGCGACCTCTTGATTGGATTGTTTGGATTGGACGTACCGGGTGGGCACAATCAAGTATGGCAGATTGTCGGTTTTAAGGAAAGCCGGAAATCCACCCCGGGCCCTTTTCCAATTTCACGGTGTCTCCGAAATAAGACTAGACTTTCTGCTGGACCCGCATTTCGAACCGGATGCAAAAGGCCCCATGCTCGACAGGATTTCAATCATTCAAAGCGACATCACGACTCTGGCTGTGGACGCAATCGTGAATGCTGCGAACAATTCGCTGCTGGGTGGCGGAGGCGTGGATGGCGCGATTCACCGGGCGGCCGGACCGGAACTGCTTGCTGAGTGCCGGCTGTTGAATGGTTGCCGAACGGGCGAGGCAAAAATCACCCGGGGCTATCGCCTTCCGGCAAAATATGTCATTCATACTGTCGGTCCGGTCTGGAACGGCGGCAATGACGGCGAACCGGATCTGCTGGCAAGTTGCTATCGAAAGTGTTTCGCGATTGCCCGGGAACACGGCTTGCGCAGTCTTGCATTTCCGGCGATCAGTTGCGGGGTGTATGGCTATCCTGTCGAACTGGCTACCGAAATCGCGATGCACGAAACCATGGATGAGCTTGCAAAGCAATTCACGATAGACAGCGTGATCTTCGCTTGCTTTGGGGATCAGGTCCTTTCGGCATATCAGCGCATCTTTGAACAGTACCGGAGAGAAACAACCAATCCCTGAAACAAAAAGGCAGACCAAATTGGCCTGCCCTCTTGCTGCCGTTTTTTCCTTTTCTAGAAATGGAATCCGATCTCTGCCGTCAGTGCCCGCGGGCTCACATAGTGCGTGCCGCTGAAGGTAGAGAGGAAGTTGTACAGCGCGTATTTGTTGGTGATGTTGACGGCGGAGAGACGCAAACTCCACTTATCCCTGTCGCCGTGGAAGAGGTTGTCTTCGCCGATCGAGGCGTCGAAGAGATCGCGCGGTGCGATGCGCGGCGGGTTCTTGTCGTTGTTGCCTGTGCCGGGGGCGGGGATCTTGACTAGACTCGAGCTGAATTGCGAGGCGAGGCAGGTTGCCGGAAGCGGATTGCCTGGTGTGGCCCGGTCGCCGTTGCAGATCAAGCCGGCCTGCGCTTCTTCGTCAGCAGTGAGCCCGCTCAGGTTGATTGCCGGCTGCCCATCGAGCAGGGTCGATGTGGCTCCGCAGGCGCTGTTGGGATCATTGGAGAGCGGATTGTAGCAAGGGACTGAGCCTGCCACCAGGCCGCTGTCATGACGCCAGTTGAAGCCGATCCAGGGACCAGCCGCGTTCCTGAGCTTGAATGGCGTCTGATACTGCACGTGTGTCGTTTCGTTGAACTTCTCGTCGTGATCGATGCGGAATGGAAGGCCCGTCGCGCCGACCGTCGCCCCCGCTCCACCAACCTGCGGCGGGAAGAATCGCGCTGCAACCGAGGACATGACGATGTATGCCGAGAAGTTGTGGAAGCTGGGCACATCGGCGCGGGCGTCGAAGCCCGGCACCTTGGCGTTGTGCCAATCGATGGGGAAGGTGATGGGCGTATTGCCCAGAACGCTGAAGTCGAAAGCGTTGTGGGTGTACTTCCAAATGTAGTCACCGCTCAACACCACGTTCTTTCCAAATGCCTGCTGGAATCCGGCGTGAAACTCGTTGCGAAATCCAGGACGCAGGATGCCGCTGGATCCGGCGCTGCAAGCCAACAGAGGAGAAAGCACAGCATTCGAGCACCCCTGGCTGGACAGCACGAGATTCTCGTTGAATGGCGTCTCCAGAGTTCTGGCGTACGAGATGCGCAGGACCGAGCTTGACGGTTTGATCTTGTACGAGATGCCTAAGCGCGGCTCAGCCTGAGTGGCCGTGGTGAGCCCGTTGTAGAAGTCGCCCCGGACGCCCACGTTGAAGATCCAGTTGCCCGTTGTGATCTGATCCTGCGCGTACAGGGCGGTTTCCTTGACGTCGGTATGACCCATGAAATTGAAGAGGTTTCCGCCGCGGGTCAGATCATAGGGAGCAAGCACCGAGAGGTAGTTGGGATTTGGGAAATAGTTACCGCAGGCGCCTGTGGAAGCGTATCCCGCGACCGGATTGCCATTCGCATCCACGCACGGCGCGTCATATGTTGGGTCGACGATTCCGAGATTGTCGTTTTCATTCAGGTAGGTCTGCGAATACATCACGCCGACTTTGATCGAATGGATGCCCCTGTTATAAGAGATGTCCGCATGCGCACCGGCGTTGGTCAGAGTGCGGGCCTGGCTGATTGAGGATGTCTGGAGATTGGACGGTCCACGATCCGCGAGGAAATTGTTGCTGGGATAGTAGTTATAGGTGTCGCGCCGGACATACGGCCCAAGGTTGAATACAGCGAAGTTGTTGAGCACCCGGGTGTATGTCGGCGCGATATCGAAGGTACCGATCTCGGAGCGCTGATCGGCATTGCCGACGTTCCCGAAGACCGGCGTCGAAGTTGTGCCGCCACTTATGACGTTCTCGACGTTCAGATTGTCATACGTGTTCGGCGTTTGAAACCACGAGCGGCTGTAGTTCAGATTGAGATGGATCGAATCCTTGGCCGTGAGGTTGCGGTCGATTCGATCGAAGATGTTTTCTTCGTTGCCTTTGGCGTGAAAGACGCGAAACTCGGGCGGGTCGAGGAAGCGTCCGGTATCGAGTCCGTCGACCTCGACGAAATTGCCGAAGTTCTTGGTGCCGTAGCTGAGATCAGCGCCGGCGGTGGCTGTTCCAAAGCTACCGTAAGTGCTGGTAATGCTTCCGGTTGGCGTTGTCACACCCTGGCCCGAGCGGGTGGTGACCTCGATGATCAGGCTGGTCTTGCCGCCAAACTCAGCTGGCGGAGCCCCTGAGATAACTTCCATCGACTGCACGGAGTTGGATGGGAGCTGATTGGAAAAGACCTTGCTCTGCTGGTCGGAGATGTTCTGTCCGTCGATGGAAAAGGTATTGGAAGCGTGATCGCCGAGGCCGTGCATCTGTCCATTGGAGTCCGACGCGATGCCCGGGGAAGTCTCGGTGACGAGGGAACTCAGGCCCGAAGACTGGCTCACCAGTGGAAGCTTATCCATCAGCGCCCGATCGACGTCGGTGTGAAAACTGGGATCGTTTTCGAGAAGATCGCCGGCATCTACGGTTACGGTCGTGGTCGCCTCGCCGATCTTGAGATTGTCTGTGAGGGCGATCGCAACGGCAGAGCGCACGTCGACATCCCGAGAGTAGTGATCAAAGCCCTGCGCGACGATTGACAGATGGTAGCTGTTGAATGGGACATTCGGAAACTGATACTTACCCGACTGGTCGGACACTACGGATCTTTCGTATCCGCTGACGGGATTGCGGATGCTCACTGCAGCATTGGGAACGACCGCACCGCTGCCGTCCATAACCGTACCGGTGAGTGTTCCGGAATTTGTGCCCGATTGCGCGAACAACGAGGATGTCGCGAATAAAAATGACAGAAATATAAAAAGCCGAAATACAGGGCCGCGAGTTGACGGCATGGGAACTACCTCCATTTGAACTGAAAACCTGCTGGAGTATCTCCGGAATTGGCTGCGGGCGTTTCGGAGTTTCTATGAGTTCCCTTCTGGCTCCCTGAAAATTCAGGAGTGCGCCAGACTGGATCTATCTGCCTGCAAGCATTCGGGAAACGCGGTCGCCACAGCTTCAAAAAGCTGCGTGCGAGCATCCTGGCCTCTTAGGCTTCTATTGGAGGGGGTCGATTGAAGAGAGTGCAGTGCCAGGGTCTTACGACCGAGTGCAGCACCGGGACCGGAACCGGAGCGGTGGCCCGAACGAAAACAATAGCTGGAGCAACGAGGGAAACTGGCGCCGCGGAGTGCATCACCACGCAGATCGGGCAGTGATCCGCATCTGTAGCCGCAGGATGGACGTGAGCTACCTGGACAAAGGTTACAAGCGCCAGCAACACCAGACAGATCAGCGATGTTGCGCGCACGGCCCAGGGGCTGTGTTCGCTCTTTCGCTTCTGTAGGAAACTGTTGCTGATTTTCATTGAAACCCTGCCCACAATATAAGAATACACAGATTAGACCGGGCAACGCGCGGAATCGTTTAGCCGAAAACAAATGCATTTCATTCAGGCAAAGCGATCATCACCAACTTCCGGCCATATCGTCTAAACTTGCGTTCAATGAATTGCAGCCTGAAAATACGACTGTTCGCGGCCACCGCAACCCTTGCCGTCGCGACGGTCTGTACGGTTGCGGCCACCACAGCGACGTTTGTAGCCCTGCTCAGCGGGCCAGCTGCAATCGCCCAGACGAATGAGGACAAGCAGAACAAAACCCCGCTCCCGCTTAAGCCTGAGGTTCCCGGAGTCCAGGTGAATCATCGGCTCATTCTCAAAGACGGCACCTATCAGATCGTTCGCAAATATGAGATCGTCGGCGACCGCGTTCGCTATATTTCCATCGAGCGCGCCGGAGACTGGGAAGAGCTGCCGTATGCGCTCGTCGACTGGGTTGCAACCCGCAAATGGGAGCAGCAAGCCGCGCAGGCTGCCGACGAGGCGCAATCGCCCGCGATGCAGGAAGCGGCTGAAATCGACAAGGAAGAAGCTGCGGAACGGCTTGCCCAAAAAGACCGCAGACCCGAACTGGTTCCCGGCCTCAACCTGCCTGACCAGGATGGCGTTTTCGTCCTTGACGAGTATCAAGGCACTCCGCAACTGGTGGAACTGGTTCCCACGACGGGCGATTTGCAGATGGCCCGTCAGCACGGCATCCGTTCCGTGTTGCCGCTACAGGGCCAAATGGCTCACGTGGAACTCGAAGGCCCCGCGGCCAAGGTACATCTTCACGTCAACGAGCCGACGCTGTATCTATCGCTGGACTCACCGGATGATGCCCGCGTCGCTACCGACCAGGTCACCGCGCATGCCATCACCGTCGATACCCACGGGTCGTCTTCGGTTGCTCACCCAAAACGTGGAGCTACTTCGGCGACATCCGGTTTTGCCATTGTTCGCGTTGACTCCCGTAAGGCTGTTCGCATTGTCGGAACCGTTCACGTGAGCCCGACCGGAAACATCACCCAGGAGGAAAACGTCATTCCGATGACCACCGAGATCCTCCCCGGCAAGCACTGGCTCAAGCTCAAACCCAAGGAGCCATTGCTGATCGGCGAATATGCACTCGTCGAGATCCTCTCGCCAAAGGACATGAACGCCAATGTCTGGGATTTCCAGGTGAATCCACGAGCTGGAATCAACGAAACCGCGATTGTGCCGATTGACTCCCGATAAACATCAAGATTCATATCATATAAACGGTAGTAATTTACCTATAGTATTGGTTTTCAGATTTAATCAGTAAATTTATTCCCTTTATTTATAAGATATTTAAGCGGCTCTTTTCTCCCTAATAAATATGAATTAGACTGTAAACAGCTTAAATTTTCCGGATGAATGATCTTAACCTAAAGTCGCCTCAGGAACTCCAGATCGAACTGGGCGAGCGGGTCCGCAGGCTGCGGCTCCAGCGCAATGTCGACCAGCGAACGACTGCAGAAAAGGCCGGCGTCTCAGAGAAGTCGCTGCGCAATCTTGAGACCGGTCGAGGATCGACCGTCGAAACCCTCCTGCGAACCCTGCGCGCGCTCGACGCGCTTGACGGCCTGGCTCTGCTGGCTCCTCAAGTATCCGTCGATCCCATGGCACTCCTGCGAAGCCCCAAGCCGCCCCAACGTGTTCATCGCCCTCGCAAAACCCGCGAGATTGAGCGATGAACATACCGGTAATTGAAGTTCGCATCTGGGATCAGCGTGTAGGAGCCGTCGCGCCCGACCCGAACATTGGTTGCTATGCCTTTGCCTACGATCCGGCCTGGCGCCAGACAGGCATCGAATTGGCCCCGCTCACAATGCCGGTCACCGGGAGGGCAGCAACCTTTACCTTTCCGTCCCTTCCGGTGTCGACCTTCCAACGACTGCCAGCCATGCTCGCCGATGCTTTACCGGACGATTTCGGCAACGCCCTCATCGATGCATGGATGGCCCAGCACGGCGTCACCAGGAGCGAAGTTACGGCGCTTGACCGCCTTGCTTACATGGGCAAGCGCGGCATGGGGGCGCTGGAGTTTCGCCCGGCGCGCGGCGCGCATCGGGAAAGCGCTGAGCCGATGGTCATGCAAAGCCTGGTCGAAGAAGCCCGCAAGCTTGTTGCCGGCAGCCTGTCAGTCGATCAAGAAGCTCAGGCTGCATTGGCAAGCATCATTCGCGTCGGCACATCCGCGGGAGGGGCTCGCGCCAAGGCTGTCATCGCCTGGAACCCGCAGACGAATGAAATTCGGAGCGGCCAGTTCGATACGGCTCCCGGCTTTGAGCACTGGCTGTTGAAATTCGACGGCGTCGGCAAAGATCTCGAATTGGGTACGAGTGCCGACTATGGACGGATCGAGTTCGCGTACCATCGCATGGCTCTCGCATGCGGCATCCAGATGTCCCCGTGCCGGTTGCTGCAGGAGAACGGACGCGCCCATTTCATGACTCGACGCTTCGATCGCGGCCAAGTGAATGGCCGCACCGTCAAGCATCATGTTCAGACCCTTTGCGCCTTGCAACACCTGGACTTCAGGCAACGCGGCACGCATGCTTACAGTCAGTTGCTGATGTTGGTGGCGCAACTGGCAACCAGGGACGAAGCCCGTGACCATGAACTGAAACAGGCATTTCTGCGCATGGCCTTCAACGTAATGGCACGCAACTGCGACGATCACACCAAGAACTTCAGCTTTCGCCTCGAACGCGGAGGCGCGTGGGAACTGGCTCCAGCCTATGACCTCACGCACGCCTACAACCCACAGGGCGAGTGGACATACCAGCATTTAATGAGCGTCAACGGCAGATTCAGCGAGATTCGACGGGAGGACTTGCTATCTGAAGCAGACCGCTTCGGAGTGCGTCGCCCCAAAGATCTGCTGGCCAACGTTCGCGACGCCTTGGCCAACTGGACGGCGTTCGCCAGGGAGGCCGGGCTGGATACCAAGTCTGCGGACCGGGTTGCTGCTTACTTCCAGTCGCTGTGATTGGATTGCTTCCCGCACCAGTCCGAGATCAGCTCGATTGAGAGCACCAAAGAGTGTGGCCGGCGCTTGAATTCGGTATCACCAGGTGCTACATTAAAACCGTGGAAAGTCCAGGCTGGAAATTGCAAAGGGTGTTCAAGACAGCCTGGTTCTCGAAAGCATCTGCAAAGGCGCACATTACCGACGCAGAGCGTTGTTCCGCCCTCCGGCAAGTGATGCTGGGACAATGCGACGACTTAGGCGGTGGAGTCTTTAAGAAGCGTTTGGGCAGGAATCAGTATCGTTCGATAATCGTCGCCAAAGGTGGTCGCTTCTGGGTCTACGAATATCTATTCGCGAAGAAGGACCGGGCGAATATAGAGGATCAGGAGCTAACTAAGTTTCGACGACTCGCCAAAGCTTACGAGACACTTTCAGGACAACAGCTGGCTGGGTTAATCGAGAACAAAGCATGGATGGAGATCTGCAATGAAGACAAAGACTAAACTCGACCCCAAGTTCAAGAGTGATGCGTTTGAGGCCATTCACTCCTCAGCCTCCGCTTTGCTCCGCGTTGGAGCCATCGATCAAGCAACCATGCGTGAATTCGATGAGTCTTGTCTGGTAGTTCCGCCTCCAATTGAGCCGCGCCAGATTAAGAAGATTCGCCAAAGCCAAAAAGTCAGCCAGCCGGTCTTTGCCCGCTATCTCAACACCAGCGAATCGACGGTTGAGAAATGGGAGTCAGGCGCCAAGAAACCCAGCGGCATGGCGCTCAAGCTCCTCTCGATCGTTCAGAAATATGGGTTGAAGATACTGGCCTGAACACTAAGAAAAATCAGAAGAAAGCGACCTATTCCCTCACCGAAATTCCCAGCGCTTTCATCTTGCGATAAAGATGGCTCCGCTCCAGGCCCAGCAGCTCGGCCGCCCGGCTGACATTGCTCTTGGCTTCTTCCATTTTCTTCAGGATGTAATCGCGTTCATAGGCATCGCGGGCCTGTTGCAATGTCGAGAATTCCTCGCTGTTGCGCGCGCCGGATCGTTGCGTCAGGGGTGGGAGATGCTTGCGTTCGATTCGCAGAGCACGCGGATTCAGGATCAGGATGCGCTCTACGAGATTTTTCAGCTCGCGCACATTGCCCGGCCAGTTGTGCTGCAAAAGGATTTCCAGGGCGTCTTCGCTAACTTCCATACGAGGCCGGCCATACTGGCGTCCAAACTCGCGGAGAAACTCGCGCACCAGCGGCGGAATATCCTGCTTGCGCTCCCGTAGCGGCGGTACGGAGAACGGGACAACGTTGAGGCGGTAAAACAGGTCCTCTCGGAAGTTTCCCTTGAGAATCTCTTCCTCGAGGTTCTTGTTGGTCGCTGCAATCACGCGCACGTCCACGCGAATCGGTTGCGTTCCCCCAACGGGCATGAAGAGTTGTTCATCGAGCGCAGACAGGACCTTGGCCTGGGTCTTGAGACTCATGTCACCCACTTCGTCCAGAAACAGCGTTCCCCCATCAGCACGCTCAAGGGTCCCGCGCTTTTCCGGCGGCATCCCGGTTGGCGCGGAGCCCGCAGACGCCGGATAGGCTCCGTGTCGGACGCCGAAGAGTTCCGCCTCGATATGCGCCTCTGGAATCGCGGCACAATTCAATTCCACGAACACGCTGTCGCGGCGCAGGCTTTCAGCATGGATTGCGCGGGCAATCAGTTCCTTGCCTGTTCCTGATTCACCATAGATGAGGACGCGCCCATTGGTAGGAGCCATCAGTCGAATCTGCTGACGAAGCGCTTTGGCCGGGATGCTCTCTCCAGTCAGTACACTTTGTACTGAAAACTGACGTTTGAACTCCTGATTGTCGCGTCGCAGGCGACGGGCTTCGACGGCGTTCTTAAGCACGATCAGGGTTCGCTCCAGCGAAAGAGGCTTCTCGAGAAAATCGTAGGCACCGAGCTTGGTCGCCTTTACCGCGGTTTCGATGGTTCCATGCCCGGAGATGATGACGACCTCGGGTCTGTTTTCGGCGGCGAGTGCGTGCACGTCGCCTAGAACGTCGAGGCCGTCTCGATCTGGGAGCCAGATGTCGAGGAGGACGACATCGTACGGCGCGTCCTGGAGCAGGGTATTGGCTTCCGCTGCGGTTCCTGCAGTGGCAACGCCATAGCCCTCTTCGCGAAGGATCTCTTCCAGCGAAGTACGAATTTCTGCTTCGTCATCAACGATAAGAATGTGGTTCATCCACGCCCATTTCAGCCGGATTTCGAGTGCTACTCGATTGTAGTCTGGAGGGTTGGTAACAGGCGATGGACGCGGACACCGGTAGTCGTGGGAAAATAGGTGCAGCCGGGGAGTTCCGAGGTCAGTTCAAATTGTTGTCCTAATTGGCGATCAAAATGGGTTCACCATGCAGAAAAGATTAAGGCGAACGAAATTCCGTAATTTGCACCCTCATTCAGCCCACAATTTCGCCGGGATCGTACGCTGGAAGCTCGGGCTGGCAGCCGAAAGATCGGACGTACCCTTATCCAGTCCTCCACCCTTTGAAGTTGCCTTCTGCGCGCCTCCCGAAAAGCCCGTTGGCGCGGCGCCGCTGAAAAATCAGATTCGCCTGACCTGGATTGGCCATTCCAGCTTTCTGCTCCAGCATCACGGCCTGAACATCCTCACCGACCCGATCTTCGGGGACTGTCAGCCCATACCCGTAGGCAGGATGCGCCGTTCCACCGCGCCAGGGATTCGATTCGAAGATCTGCCTCCCATCCACCACGTCCTCATCAGTCATTCTCATTACGACCACCTCGATCTGCCGACCATTCGCAAGCTGGGGAACGGGGTTCGCTATTGGGTGCCGGAGGGACTGTCGCGGTGGTTTCGAAGGCGCGGCATCACCTCATGCCGGGAACTTGCATGGTGGCAGTCTGCACAGTTGACAGAAGAACTGTCGATTCACTGCGTTCCGGCGCAACACGGATCTGCCCGGACGCTCTTCGACCGCAATCGCACCCATTGGTGCGGATGGGTGGTCAAAAGCAATGATCGGACTGCTTATTTTGCCGGAGACACTGGGTACTCACCCATTTTCCGGGAGATTGGCGAAAGGTTCGGCGGCTTCGACCTGTGCATGATCCCAATCGGCGCGTACAATCCACGCTGGCTGATGCACCCGGTTCACTTGAACCCGGCGGATGCGGTAAAGGTGCATCAGGATGTTCGATCGAGACAATCTGTGGCCTGCCATTTCGGCACGTTCCGGCTGGCGGATGAACCGATTGAAGAACCGCCGGCTTTGCTCGCCCAGGAACTAGCGCTGGCCAATATCGATGCCAGAAAATTCCTGGCCCTGCGGGCAGGCGACGCTATCGAAATCTAGGACTCCGTTCACGCTCAATTCAGCGCGGCGGCAGCTTCGGATTCCGCGGCGGGTTCCGTTGCGCCCCCCTTTGCAGGGGAAGCGGCACTTTCCATAACTGGCAGGCAAAGCATAAACCGGGCCCCCTTGGGCGTATTTGCCTCGGCGCGAATCGAACCGTGATGCTCCTGCGCAATCTTCGCGGCAATGGAGAGTCCGAGCCCTGTGCCACGCTGCTTGGTCGAGTAAAAAGGCAGAAACAGCCGCTCGCGAATTTCATCCGTCAATCCGTGGCCGGTGTCGCTGACGGCAACTTCAACGGACATTCCATCCTCACTCAGCCCCGTCTCAACGGTGAGTACACGGAGCAGGCTGGTCTGCATCGCCTCCGCCGCATTATCGATCAGGTTCGCAAGCGCTCGCTTAACCGCGTCCGGATCGGCCATGACCTGCGGAAGTTCGGGCTCCAGCGACTTGCGAATCGTGATTCCGTCCAAGCGCCCGGAGAAGAGCAGCAGAGCGTCTTCGGCAATCTGATTCATATCGCAGGGCCTCGGCTGCGGAGCGGGAAACTGGGCCAGCGCCGCAAACTGATCGACCAGCGATCGCAGTGTTCCGACGCATCCCAGAATCACTTCGCTGCACTTACGGATGACGCTGGGCGATTCTTCGGTCGCGCGGTCGAGGTGCCGGCGAATCCGCTCCGCCGAAAGCGCAATCGGCGTCAGCGGATTCTTGATTTCATGGGCCACACGCTGTGCGACTTCCTTCCAGGCAAGCTGCCTCTGCGCGCGCAACAGTTCCGTCGTATCTTCGACCACCAGAACCGAGCCCTGCCCGCCGCTTGAACCATGGCCAGGCCCCAATTCCAATCGCGCGCTTGTCACGGCCAGATGCACAACACGCCCAAGCGCGTGTGTCTCGATCTCAGTCGAAGCCGCACCCATGCGATGGCTGCGGCGGATTACCCGCGCCAGATCTTCACTGCAGTCGGCGGGGAAGAGCGTCTCAATCTGCCGCCCGCCCAGATCGCTCTCCTCGCGCCGTCCAATGAGAGCGGCAAAGGCGCGATTTGCGAGCAGAATTGCACCGCTCTTATCCAGCGTTACCACTCCGCTGGGGATTGTCTCCAGGATCGTCTCCAGTTCGCGCCGCCGCTCTTCGAGCGCCTGGTTCGCCGCCGAAAGCTGCTCGCGGGAACTCTCCGCCATGTGCCGGCTCGTTTCGAGATCCTGCGCCATGTGGTTGAAGGCGCGCACCAGTTCAGCCATCTCGCCGCTTGAGTCAACCGCGACGCGCTTGCCCAGCTTGCCGTCCGCGATTTCATCCATCGCGTCAGCCAACGCTTCGACTGGCCGCGTGATCTGCTTGGACAGGAAAAGAGCCAGCCACATGCTGCTAAAGAACACCAGCGTCGTGATCAGAAGCAGCATGAAAATGTAGGTCCACTTAATGTTGTTGCGGGAGCGGAACAGCGCCCAATACTGGCTGGCCGTGTCACTGAGCCCCTGCGGCATTGGCAGGCCCACCACTACCAGTCGACCGCCTGGGGTGACGGCGATGCCGGAGGCAAACTCCCGCTTTTGCTGCCCGTTATCCACAAGCAAAATCGGTTCATCGTTGCGTTGCGCTACGGCCAGCAGATCGGCATAGACCGGCCCCTGCAATGGAACCGCTTCCGATTTTCCATCATCGAGCCAGGGCAGGAGACTTCGCTGGCTGCTTTCGGCCGGAAGCTGATACCCGAGAACGCCCTGTCGGACGCCCTGTGAGCCGGGCCCGTACACAGCCACAAAGCCGCCCTCGAGCGTAATTCGCCTCGAATGAATTTCAGCGTTTGCTGTCTCTACATCGTTATCCAGGGCGCCGGATGCGGCAATGGCCTCAGCCTCCAAACGCGCGTTTGAGGCCGCATAATGGGCCAGCTCCAGCACCACCCGGGTCGAATCTTCTCGCAACTCTGAAGTTG
>Ga0302319_10012869_pt1 | contig 15729 bp, 12 predicted proteins | sample Bog_T0_2_FD_203319 | JGI IMG/M metagenome (GOLD analysis project Ga0302319, IMG submission 203319) | Peat permafrost microbial communities from Stordalen Mire near Abisko, Sweden - Bog_T0_2 | ecosystem: Environmental > Terrestrial > Soil > Wetlands > Peat | place: Sweden: Abisko, Stordalen Mire...
CCCTCCTGCGGACGGCATAACCCACACTCCATCGCCACACTCCGCCGAACTATTGCCGGCTTCTTGATTCGACAGCTCCCTTGCTGTCCTTTTTGTGGCACGAAACGTTTGTAACACAGTAGTACTAACAGCCTGAGGTAGAAATCTCCGTTTGCTGAAATTCAGCGGGCGGAGCAAGACGCGCTCGTTCAGATTTAGTAACTTGCAAGCAACTTCCGCTGAAATTCAGCGGACCGGGCATTTCTGCCACGGACAGCTAAGACGCCCTACTTGTGCGCGGGGCCCAGAATTGTCTATGCTTCTTAGCAAGGGGACGCAGCGCGTTCCCGGCATTTTTATGAACATACCGGTTCAGGGCAATCTCCTTATTCTGGCGGCGGCGATTATTATCGCCGGCTCCGCCTGAGACGGCCTGCATTCGGGAGGTTCAGACTCCAGTTTTCAAAGGGCCCCGGGCGGATCGAATTCCGCACCGGGGCTCTTTTTTTATGCGTGGAAGCGAGGGATATATGCGACAGACCATCCGGGTTTGGGTTGAAGACAAGCACGGCGTGCTCCTGCGGGTGGCCGGCATTATCTCGGCCAAGGGCGCCAACATTCATACGCTGACGGTCACGCCCGATCCCTGGGAGGAAGGCGTCTCGACGATCACGCTCGCCTCCGATCTGGAGCCGCGCCTGCACCAGCGCGTGGTCAACGAGATGAATCGCCTGGTCAACGTCTTCCTCGCCGTGGACGTGACGGGGAATGAACATGCCGCTTTGGGCGTTGCGCCGGTCCGGGAGGCTCTGTCCGCGCAGCCCAGGCCCTCGCGGCCGGCGGCGCAGGTTGAGATGAGCCAGGAGCCGGCGTGGTGAACTTGGAGGCTACCCGTTCAACGTGATCGAATAGCGGGGCTCCGGCGTCGCACTGCAGGCTCACGCGCAGACTCGATGAATTCCCTGTAATGGCCGACTCCGGCATGGTGGGATCAATACGGTCAGAGTAATAATGGATCGGGAGGTCCGCAATGCTGCACCACCTGGCACAACGTCTGGTGGTTCCTCTGACCATCATCGTGGTAGCCGTCGCGGCCTTCTCCGGGCTCTACACCGTTGCGGGCGAAGAGCGGCAGATGCTGCGGATGATGAGCGAAGGCGCCGACCAGCTCTCGCGCAGCATCACCAGCGCCACTTGGCACGCCATGCTCGCCGACCGCCGCGAAGACGCCTACCAGGTGATGCAGACCATCGCCCAGAAGCAGGGCATCGATCATATCCGGATCTTCAACCGCAACGGCCTGCTCACGTTCTCCACGAGGCCTGAGGAGATCAGCCACCAGAAAGACCGCGGCCTGGAGACCTGCTCGGCCTGTCATATCACCGCGCTTCCGCTCCAGCAGATGGATCTCTCGTGGCGGACTCAAATCCTGAGGAAGCCGGACGGCCGGCGGAGCCTCGACATGGTGACGCCGATCTTCAACGAGCCATCCTGCAGTCAGGCCGACTGCCATGCCCACCCGGCTTCGCTGAAGGTGCTGGGCCTGCTGGACGTTCAGCTCAGTCTGCACAGCGTCGATGCGGAGCTCGCCACGATGAAGGTTCGCGTGCTGGTGCGAGTGTTGGTGGAGATCGGATTGATCAGCCTGTTTATCGTCCTGTTCACGCGGCACTTTGTCGCGCGCCCCTTGCTGGAATTGGTCGGAAGCGCGCAAGCCATCAGCCAGATGAACCTGGACCGGCCCGTGCAGGTCACGGACCGGAGCGACGAAATATCGCACCTGGCGCGCGCTTTCGAGGTGATGCGGGAGAGCCTGAAAGCGGCGCACGGCGAGATCCTCAGGTTCACTCAGACGCTCGAAGATAAGGTGGACGAGCGCAGCCGCCAGTTGCAGGCCGCGCAGCAGAAGCTGCAGTACAACGACCGGCTCGCCTCGTTGGGGACGCTGGCCGCGAGCGTGGCGCACGAGATCAATAACCCGATCGCCGGCGTGTTGAACCTTAGCATGCTGATGCAGCGCATTCTGAAGGATGACGGAATTCCCGCGGGACGCGTGCCGGAGTTTCGCAAGTATCTCTCGCAGGTCACCAACGAGACGTCGCGCGTCGGACATATCGTCAGCGACCTGCTGTCCTTCAGCCGGCGCGGCAAGCCGCAGCGCAGCGCGGCCGATCTGAACCGGCTGGTGAAGACGACGGTCTCGCTGGTCGATCACAAGCTGAAGCTCGCCAACATCGCGCTCGATCTGCAGCTCGCGGAGAACCTGCCCAGCGTGCATTGCGACGGGGGCCAGATTCAACAAGTGGTGCTCAACCTGGTGCTGAACGCCGCGGAGTCCATGCAGTCGCGCGGCGAGGGAACCGTGACTGTCAAGACCTGGCCCGGAGAAGACGGGAACTCGGTTAAGGTCAGTGTCGGCGATACGGGCGAAGGCATTCCGGCCGAGATCCTGCCGCGAATTTTTGACCCATTCTTCACGACGAAGCCGGACGGGAAGGGCGTCGGGCTGGGGCTCGCGGTCTCTTACGGGATTGTGCAGGCGCATGGCGGCGAGATCGAAGCGAAGAGCAGGGTGGGCGAAGGGACGGTGTTCACAATGATGCTGCCGCTGCTTCCTCCCGCGCCCCAGCCGACCGATCGGCAGCCACCGGCGGAGCCAATCAAGGCATGATGGGTTTGCGGGTAGCGCCGCTGGGGCAGCAGGATGAGTCGTTGCTCGAGGCCATTGTGGACTCGCTCCGGCAGGGCTACGGCGTTGAAGTGGAGCAGGGAACCGCTCTCGGTGAGCCGGGATTTGCGTGGGATGGCGCGCGCGAGCAGTACAACGCTCCGTTGATTCTGCGCGACCTTCTGGATGGCGTTCAGGAGAGTCGCCACGGCCGGTTGCTGGCGGTCACAGGCGGTGATCTGTATATCCCGATGCTGAGCTTTGTCTACGGGCTGGCGCAACTCGGCGGCGCGGTGGCGGTGGTCTCGATGGCGCGGCTGAGACCCGAGTTCTACGGGCTGCCGCCCGACGAGGAATTGCTGCGCGTCCGTGCGCGCAAAGAGGCGCTGCACGAAGCGGGGCACCTGTTCGGTTTGGTCCATTGCCCGGATGCGAGCTGCGCCATGGCGCTCTCGACGGGCATCCGGCAGCTCGACCGGAAGCAGCCGTCGCTGTGTGCGGGCTGCGCCGCGCTGGCGAGTGAAGGACGGAGTGCGGCGCGGTCTGGCAGGTTTGAGGAGAGACGATGAGAACTCAGTGGCAAATCCTGGTGGTGGACGACGAAGAGGTAATGCGCGATTCGCTCGCGGCCTGGCTCGGCGAAGACGGCTACACCGTGGAGACCGCCGCTTCCGGCCGGGAAGCCATTGAGGCCGCGCGGCGCAAAGACTACGCCATGTATTTCATCGACCTGAAGATGCCCGGCGGCATCGACGGCATTGAAACGATGATGGAGATCCGGCGCCTGCACCCCGACGCGTCGATCATCATTATCACCGCCTACGCGACCGTCGACACGGCCATTACGGCGATGAAGGAGGGCGCGCAGGAGTACATCGTCAAGCCTTGCAACCCCGAAGAGATCTCGCTGCTCGTGAACCGCATTATCAAGGTGAAGAACCTGCAGCGCGAGAACACGATTCTGCGCAAGAAGCTGACGCGTCAATACCGCTTCGGAGACATCATCAGCAAGAACGCGCAGATGCAGGCAATCTTCTCTCTGGCGAGCGATGTGGCGAGCCTGCGCAGCACGGTACTGGTGCAAGGCGAGAGCGGCACGGGCAAGGAGTTGATCGCGCGCGCGATTCACTTTTCCGGCGACCGCGCCGCGAAACCGTTCGTCGCCGTCTCCTGCGCCGCGCTGGCCGAATCGCTGCTCGAAAGCGAATTGTTCGGCCACGAAAAGGGCTCTTTCACCGGAGCTAACGCGCAACGCAAGGGCAAGTTCGAAATGGCTGACGGCGGCACGCTGTTCCTGGACGAGATCGGCGACATCTCGCCCAAGCTACAGGTCGACTTGCTGCGCGTGCTGCAGGAGCGGGCGTTCTACCGCGTCGGCGGCTCGGATGAGGTTCGCGTCGATGTGCGGGTCATCGCCGCCAGTAAAGTGGATCTGCGGGAAGCCGTTCAGCAGGGACGCTTCCGCGACGACCTGTACTACCGGCTGAACGTGATTGAGATCCATGTGCCGCCGCTGCGCGGCCGGCGCGAGGACATCCCGCTGCTGGCGCATCATTTTCTCGAAAGGCTGACGCCTGAACTGCGCAAAGAGATCTCGGACATTTCCGAAGGAGCGTTGCGCCTGCTGATGGACTACTCGTGGCCGGGCAACGTACGCGAACTGGAGAACTCGGTGGAGCGCGCCATGGTCACTTGCCGCGGCCACGTGCTGACCGAGGACGATTTCGCATTTCTAGCGCGCGCGGGCAACGGTCACACCTGGACGCCACCTGACGTCACGCTCGAAGAGATGGAAAAGCTGATGATCGAGGCGGCGCTGGAACGCAAGGGCGGCAATGTGAAGGAGGCGGCCGTCACGCTCGGCATCGATCGCTCCACGCTGTACGAGAAGATCAAGCGTTACGAAATCCGAAGGTAGCTTCCGCGATCCGGCCCATGGGCACTCCCTGACGGTCGCGGTTCCGTTTCGGACGGAAGGGCTATTCATTGCATGAATCCGACGCAGTCGCAGACCGCGAATCTGGTATCCTGGCTGCGCAGACTTGTATTGCCTGGCTGGAGGCTGACGATGTGTCTGGTCGTGTTCGTCGTGCTCTTGTTTCCGCGCGCCGCATTAGCGTTGATGTGGTTCTTCTCGACCTACCTGCAACGCGCATTCCATGGCGGCTTGTTGCTGCCTGTCCTGGGCTTCATTTTCCTGCCGCTCACCACGATCGTTTACGCCTGGGAGCTGAACAGCGGCATGCCGACTACCGGAGTCAATCTTCTGTGGTTGCTGATCGCGGTGGTCATCGATGTGGGCGGGTTGGGTGGCGGCGTGCATCGTCAGACGCGGCGCTGACTCACGCGGCCGCCGCGATTGCTACCCGATACCGGATTTCGGAGGAGCGAATCTCATGACCTCGGGATCGAGGCTATGAGAGCGTTTCCTTCGAGAGGGCAACGTGTCCCTAACCGCACGTTTCCTCATCGGTCCTCAACGCCCACACGCCCGTCTTGCTGAGACTCATGATCCACGGATGTCGGCCGTAGTCTGGCGGTCCCTCGCCTGAACTGAAGTGCTCACGCTCTTCCTGAACCCCTGCCGGCCGGCCAGCGCGCTTACTCGCCATCCGCGACGGGTAATGGCGTACTCTCTTCAGGACCCGCATCGTCGTCGTCTGATTCCACGTCCACTTCTGCTGACTGGTCTTCCTTGACGGACCCTTCTTCCTTCGCTTGGGCGGCCAGTTGGGAGAACCACCCGCCCGCCTGGGTCAGTTCGTCTGGAGAACCCTCTTCGAGCACGCGGCCCTGTTCCAGCACGATCACGTGGTCGGCGTCTTTGATCATCGAGTAACGATGGGCGATCACCAGCATGGTGGGGCGATGGCTCAAGTGGCCGAGCGCCTGCTTCACTTCGGCTTCGGTGGCGTAGTCAAGATTAGCCGTCGCTTCATCGAGCACGAGGATGCGCGGCTGGTCCACCAGGATGCGCGCGATCTGCAGCCGCTGGCGCTCTCCCACGGAGAGCCCCACGCCCCGTTCGCCGACCTCCGTGTCGAGCCCGTCCGGAAGCCGTTCGAGGGTCCGTCCGAGGCCGGCGGCCAGCGCCGCCTGGCGTACTTCATCCAACGTGGCAGCGGGTCGTTTGTACCGAATGTTCTCGGCCAGCGAACCGAGGAACACCGCGCCATCGGTGGCAACCATGCCCACGGCGCGCCGGACCGCAGCCGGATCGGTCTCCCGCAGCGGCTGACCATCGATGCGAATGTGGCCCGAGTCCGGCTCCCAGAGTCTCAGCAGCAGGTCCGCCGTCGTGGTCTTGCCCGCGCCAGACGGCCCGGTGATGGCCGTCACTTTGCCTGGTTCTACCGTGAAGCTGATGCCGTGCAGTACCTCCCGCTGAGGCGCGTAGCTGAAGTGAACATCGCAGAACTCGATTCGGCCTGGCCCTGGCCGCAAGTCCTTGCCGCGCGGCTCTTCGGGACCGGTCTGCAGCAGCCGCACCGCGCGGCCAAGCGATGCGGAATTCTGCGGCAGACTGACCGCCAGGCTGCTCAGCGAGTCGATGGGATCAAAGAGGCGGTCCAGGTACGCGACGAACATCACGACATCGCCGGGCGTGAGCCGGTGCTCCATCACCATCCAGCCGCCATAGCCGAGAACCAGGGCCTTGCTGAGATGGCTCAAAACAGTCTGCAAGAGGAAGTAGTGGTTGCTCAACCGGGTGCGGCCCAGGTAGTCCTCATATGCCGTGTCCGTCATGTTCCGGAGGCGGCCGGTTTCGCGCGGCTCCGCGCCGGAGAGCTTCACCGTCTTGATCGCCGCCAGCGCATCCTGGATGCGCACCGAGATGTTCTCCCACATCTGGTAGTACTCGGTCATGCCGGACTCCAGGCGGCGGGCCGCGCGCCAGGTGATCAGCGAGTACGCAGGCAGTACGATCAACGACGCGAGCGCGAGCTTCCAATTCTGCGTCAACATAATGGCGCAGATGCCGATCAGGCGAAGCGCGTCCGGGGCGATCTGCTGCGAGAATGCCGTGACAATCGGGGCGACCTGGTCGGACTGGTCGATGCGCTTGGCTAACCCGCCGCTCGGACGCCGGATGAAGAACGACAGCGGCAGGCGCAGGACATGACCGAATGTGGACTGAATCAAACTCGCTTCGATATGGCTGGCCGCCACAGTGCTTTGATAGTCCGCCACCAGCGAAAGCCAGTAACCGGAAACGCCAATTAAGAACAGCAGTCCGACGGCCCAGAACAGTGTCGATACCGCCTGGCGGCGAGTACGTGGGGCGATGGAGTTGGCGCGGTGAGGCAGCCGGGTTCGGCCGGATCGCTCCAACTCGGTGTCCTGCCGCTTGTGCAGCGCGGAGACGTCCGACGCTTTGCTCGAGGGAGCGGGCGATTCGACGACAGGGCGCTCGACGAACAGACCGGCTACGTCGTTGATCGCGGTCCGGTAGATCAGCGGCTGCAATAGATCGGCGCCGGTCGCAAGCAAGGCCAGAAAGGCAATCACCAAGAACCGTTTCCAGTGAGGGTGCGCCAACTGGAGCAGGGTGTTGAGGACACCCGCAGGCGGACGTGATGATTTCGGATTGTCCATTCGAGTCCAGATGATAGCACCAGACCGGTCCGGCTTTCGCGCCCGGGCGAGATGGCTTTCCGCGCAACCAACCGGGTGGGAACGAAGGGTGACCGCACACCGATTGGTTCGGCAAGCCAGTCGGAGATTGCTTCAGCACAGTTCTACAGCGGGTACGCTGCACCGGCCAGGCTCACCAGGGCAGTACCGCCGGCGCGACACTAACAGGGCGGCAGGCAAAAGCTGCACAGCGAATTGTCGATCTTGCCGCCGCGCAAAAACCTCCGGCGCCGGCCACGGATGAAACCTCCTCCGGGGCCGGACCTTTGGTTTGTGGATGCTCTGTGTGGCCTGACGGACCGGCATCTTCCCAGGCGAGCCCGTGCGATGCCGGTGCGCTCGAGAGCCTGCGCGGCGCGCTGTTGAGCGTTAGAGCGTCACCCTCCCAGGTATTCGACGTGGGCGTACGTGCCTAACCGCGGGTTGTACGCGAGATACCAGCCCACATGATCAGGGTCTTCGTAGATCACGATCTGATCTCCAGCCCAGTTCCAACCCGCGACGATGTTGTAATCGAACGCTGCGACGTCCCAGAAGAAATTCCCGAACCAGAAGCGTTCGCGGTTTCCTCCCGCCAGCGTGAATACATGCTCCCGTCCAAAGCCGCCGGTGAAGCGTCCATGTGCCCACGGCTGAGCGAGGTGGTAGTGCGCATCGTTGGGGCCACTATTGTGTCCGACCCATTGATCGTTCTTCGCGTGAACGTGCGGAAGCTCCGGATGACCTTGCCTGTCCATGGCAACGTGGTTTTCGGTCGCGGCCGCGGGCTGCTGGCCGCGCGCAGGCCTGGAAGCCTTCGCGGGAGCAGGACCACGAGCGGGAATGTGCCCGCCGCCAACCGCCGCCGGGTGCCCACCGTGTGACTGCCCGCTGCGCCCCTTCTCCTGGGCAAAGGCAGCTACGCAAAGCAGAAGGGCTAGCCCTATGATCTTCTTCATGTAAGTAAACCTCCTTGGGTGAATCTCGCCGTCATACCAGCACACGTGGCGTGCTATTCGGATCGTCGGCCCGATGGCGCGAGGTGCGCGTGCCCCATGTTCAAGACGCGCCGCCGGAACCGGCACAAACCAGCAGTCTCATTTCCGCCCGTATGGGTCTGTCGCCGGCGATCGCGCCTGACCTGCCGGGCATCGAACTCTCCCGCATTATTTTTCTATAATAATCCTCTCCGTGGATGCCGCTCCTCGCCTTCGGAGTCTGGGATCAGAGCCAGCGACCAATTCCATGGCGAGTGGAACCGCGACATCGGGATACGAGATCACGGTTCGTATTCGACCGAAACAAGCCGCAGACCGCAGGCCCGCATGGCAGGTCCGGATTTGCCAGGGTAACCGGGCCGCAATCGCTCCAGCAAAGCGTCGCGATCCAAATTCCCTTTGCCCACTTCGATCAGCGTGCCGGCAATCATGCGGACCATGTGCTTGAGGAACCCGCTGCCGCGCACTTGATAAACCAACTCATCGCCTTCGCGCCGTACGACTGATTCAAAGATCCGCCGCACTTTCGTCGCGCCGAGGGCATCTTTCTCATCGGAGGCCGCGAAGGCGGAGAAGTCGTGCTCGCCTTCGAATACTGGCGCATATTCCGCCATGCGTGCCTCGTTGAGCGGATAGGGATGGTGGCAGACGTAGAGCCGCTGCATCGGCGGGCAGATCTCCGCGCGCCAGATGCGGTACTGGTAATTCTTCGCTTTGGCCGCGAAACGCGGATGAAACTCCGGATCGGTCTCTTCAACGCAGGTGACGCGAATCGAGCGGGGCAGCAGCCGGTTCATGGCGCGCCGCAGGTTGTCTAACGGGATCGGATTCTCGATGGAGAACGCGGCGACTTGTGCGAGGGCATGCACGCCGGCGTCGGTTCGTCCGGAACCGGCGACTTCGACGGGACGACCCTCAATCTCGCCGATGACCCTCTGCAATTCACTCTGGATGGTCGGCAATCCCGGCTGAACCTGCCAGCCGTGGAACTCCGTGCCATCGTAGGAAACAGTTATGCGGATGCGGCGCATATGCCGCTCACCTCAAGACGGGCGCGAGCCCGGCTTCACCACGGGCAGCCCTTCGGCGCAGAGCGGGCAAGCCGCGGGCTCCCAGGAGACGACGTTCAATGTGGCCAGAGCGATACGAGGCACGCCCAGGCTGGCGCGGCCTCCGCTGCGGTCGATAATCGAGCCGGCGGCTAGAACCCGCGCGCCCGCGGCCTGCAGCAGTTCCACCACCTCGGCCGAACTGCCGCCCGTCGTGATGACATCTTCGATGACCACCACCCTCTCGCCCGGCACGACCGCAAAGCCGCGGCGCAGCGTCATCTTTCGCTCGGCGTCGCGCTCGGTAAAGATGTGACGGGCGCCCAGTGCGCGCGCCACTTCGTGACCGATGATGAGACCGCCCATCGCGGGCGAGACCACCGTGTCAATTCCCGGCATACCGGGGAGCCCGGCAAGACCCGCACCGAGAGCCTTGCCCAGCTCCTCGGCGTGCCGCGGATGCTGCAGAACGAGCGCGCATTGCAGGTATTCGGGACTGTGCAGACCACTGGTCAGGCGGAAATGGCCTTTGAGGTATGCGCCGGTTTCGCAGAACAATTCGAGAACAGGTATCACGGATGTCGTCACCATGCGACAGGATAGCATCGGCGGCACGGATATGATGGCAAGTGTTTTACGGGAACTTCGGGGCGGAATCCGCCGTTACCTGAAGAGTGAGGCCGCGGATCCGCCGCGCGACGCGAGAGACTTGAGCAGGACTGATACTACGATGAGACGATACCACCCCTTTATTGCCTTTGCGCTTTCGGCTTTGATGACGTGTCCGGCCGGCTTCGCACAGGCTTCCGGCATCAGCTCGGACGCCGGCGTGAGAACTTCTTACTCCGATAAGCCGCAAGTGCCGGTTGCCTCGGGCAGCTTTCTCTCGAGGAATTACCAGCGGCCGGTGATTGCACCGATCAACATGCAGAACTCCCCTCGTCTGGATAGCTTGATCCGCGCGGGCATGATTTATCTGTCGCTCGAAGAGGCGATCGCGCTGGCGCTAGAGAACAACATCGACATCGAAGTGGCACGCTATGGCCCGCAGATCGCTCAATCGGATTACCTGCGCGCGAAGGCCGGCGGACTGTTGCGCGGCGTGCCCTCGGCGGTCACCGCCGTCGCCAACTCGGCGACTTCGCAATCGGGCAGCGGCAGCGGCCAGACGGGTACCGGCTCCAGCACGGCGTCGGCAGGCGTCGGCAGTTCCACCGGCGGCACGGTCATCACGCAGACTGGTACGGCCATCCCGAATCTCGATCCCAGCTTCTACTTCGCCGGCGGCTTCGGCCACATCTCATCACCCCAGACAAACACCATAACCACTGGACTTTCCTCGATCGCTTACGACTACAGAAGCTATCAGAGCGGCATCCAGCAATCGTTCCTGACCGGTTCGACCGTGAGTCTCGGCTATACTCAGACCCGCGTGGCGGCTAACAACCCGTTGAACGACCTGAATCCGAACACGAGTGGCGCGGCGACCTTGCAGCTTACGCAGCATCTATTGCAGGGCTGGGGACTCGCCGTGAACAACCGTAACATTCGCGTCGCGAAGAACAACTTGAAGTTTTCCGACCTGAGCTTCCAACAGCAGGTCACCACGACGGTGGCCGGCGTGGCGAGCCTTTACTGGGACCTTGTCAGCTTCGTCGAGGACGTCAAGGTCAAGCAGACAGCCCTGGATGTGGCCAAGCGCTTTTACGAAGACAACAAAAAGCAAGTCGAGATCGGCACGCTGGCCCCAATCGAAGTGGTGCGCGCCGAAGCGAATGTCGCGCAGGCCGAACAGGATCTGACCAACTCCGACACCGTTCTGCTGCAGCAGGAGACGATCGTGAAAGACGCGCTCAGCCGCAACGGCGTGGCCAGTCCCAGCGTGGCTTCGGCGCGAGTGATTCCCACAGACCGGCTCAGCGTGCCGGAGGGCGAGTACAACACGAAGCTCGAAGAACTGGTCGAACTGGCCCTCGCGGCAAGGCCGGATCTGGCCCAGGCGAAGATCAATGTGGATAACTCGAAGATCGGTCTGGCCGGCAGCCGCAGCGCTCTCCTGCCAACTCTGGACGTGCAGGGAACGCTCACCAACAACGGCCTGACGGGCGATGTGAATACACAGACCCTGTACGGCGTCCCGGTTTCTCATTCGGTCGATCCCTACTTCCAAGGCGGCCCGGGCAACCTCTTGAGCCAGATTTTCCGGCGCAACTTTCCAAACTACAGCATCGGATTCCAACTCAGCATGCCCATCCGCAACCGCAGCGCGCAGGCCGATTACATTCGCGACGCGCTGACGGTACGGCAGGCGGAACTCAGCGAGCAGCAGGCGATCAAGAGTGTTCGTGTGAACGTGCAGAATGCCTGGATCTCGGTGATACAGGCCCGTGCGAGATACCGGTCGGTTTTGAAGGCGCGCGTTCTGCAGGAGCAGACGCTCGATGCCGAGAACAAGAAATACGCGCTGGGCGCCTCCACTGCGTTTCTGGTGGTGCAAACGCAACGCGATCTGGCCACGGCTCGCGCTAACGAAGTCGCCGCTCTGGCCGCCTACAGCCGGTCGCTGGTGAATCTGGACCTGCAGACTTCGCAGGTGCTGCCGAGATACCACGTCGAGCTGGCGGACGCGAAAGCCGGCAAGTCGCCGCACCAGTATGCGGCGCCCCAGAATTGAGCGCTGCGAGACCTGTTTCACATCTCCTGTAGTCCGCTGATCCTGCGCCTGGAGCGCCGCCGCCAGCACCGCGAATGAAAAGAGCGGCCAACCGGCTCAGTGTACGACGGGCCGCTCTGTGACCTTCGCGGCTCGCCATAGGTAAGACCGGACAGGCCACGGTTCATAGAAACTGTGAAGCAGCTCTAATCCGCTGACCGTGTCGTAGGGTGCCTGTGCCAGTGTCGCGCACGCTCAAAGTCGCGGCACCGATCCAGCCCATTCCCGGGAGAGGCGAGCGAGCCGCGCTTCACCCAAAACACAGAATGGGCAGAAGCCAGTGAGCCTGACTCCCGCCGATCGGATTGATCGTAGAATTCGCCGCGCCTGGGGGTGAAGCCGCGCGGAGAAAACGCTAGCGGATCGCACACGCCCGTCGTGCCCGGGCGGCATATGGAGCGGGACGCCAACTCCCTGTGCCGCCGACGGGGACAACTGTTAGCGCTTGCGCTGACCCTTGGCGATGGTCTTCACTTTGCGCTTCAGGGAGCCGCGGTCCACGCCCGCCGGGCGTTTTCCAATGGCCGGAGCCTTGGCGCGAGCCTTGCGCTTCAGTTCCTTGCGTTCTGTCCGGTCGGTCACGTTCTTGGTGTTCATGTCTTAATCCACTACCTTTAAACTCGCATATTTGGCCACCAGCTTTTTCAGCCCGTGGCCAGGAAAACTCACCGTGATCTTGGCTTCATCGCCATCGCCTTCCTTGCGGAGGACCAGGCCCTTGCCATACTTCGGGTGCGCTACAGTCGCTCCCGCTCGAACTCCGCCCGCCTTCTTCGGGGCCGCGGATGGCATCGAAGCCACAGTGGGAGGCTTCGGCGCAATAAACCGAGGCGGACCCGCCGCATGCGGCGCCGCACCGGACGAACCGGCTCCCGCCAGGGGCGGTCTGAACCTCGAATCAGCCTGAGGCTGCACTGGCAGCATCGAGAACAGCGCACCTTGCGAAGACGGCTGTCTGGCGGACTCACCCGCTGCCGGCCGTAAACTCGTTCCCGCCGTATTGGCTCCCGGTCCCGCCGGCGGTCTCCCGGAAGGCATCGGAACCAGCGGTGCGCCCGAAGCCTGTCCGGACGGCCGCGTCGCCGGAGTCGAAATCCCGCGTTCAGAAAAGAACTGCGAGATGTGATCCAGCGAGTTGTATGTCTTACCAGTATAAGTGTTGCGGCGCGCAACCTCACGCACCATCTGCCGTTCGCCGTACAGATCGACGTGGAAAGCGCTGGTCCGGTCCTCGGTCAGGTTCTCGATGAGCTGCGCGGGCACTTCGTTCAGGAAGCGCGACGGGGTGCAGGGCTCCGGCGGGCTGCCGCCGTATTTACGCCGGGACTTGGCGTGGCTGAGGTAAAGGCGCTTTTCAGCTCGCGTCATGGCGACGTAACACAGCCGCCGCTCTTCCTCGAGTTGTTCCTCGTTGTCGCGTGACCGGCTGTGCGGGAAGAGTCCCTCTTCCATTCCGGCGATGAACACGACCGGGAATTCGAGCCCCTTGGCGTTGTGCATGGTCAGCAGGCTGATTTGAGCCTTTTCGTCCACGTCGTCGGCGTCGGAGACCAGCGCCGCGTGGTCCAGAAACTCCTCCACCGATTCGCCCCGCTGCGTTGCGTCGGCGGCGGCGGAGACTAATTCCTGCAGGTTGCCGCGCCTGCCTTCAGCCTCTGGGCTGGGATCGGTTTCGAGCATTTTGGCATAACCGGATTTTTCCAGAATCTGCTTCAGCGTTTCGTCCGGAGGCCGGTTCTCCAGGTTCTCGCGCAACTCGTCAATAATCCGGCGGAATGCGCCCAGCGAGGCGTCCGCCCGCGCGCCGAAACGGCGGTCATCACAACCCGCGGCGATGGCTTCCCACAGGCTCAAGCTTCGTTCTCGAGCGAGCTTCTCAATCTGTTCCACCGTCGTCTTGCCGATGCCGCGCGCGGGGACGTTCAACACGCGCAGCAGGCCGACGTTATCCTTGGGATTGAGCAGTAGCTTCAAATACGCCAGCGCGTCCTTGACTTCCGCGCGGTTGTAGAAGCTTAACCCTCCGACTACCTTGTACTTGCGACCGTAGCGGCGCAGCGCTTCCTCGATCTGGCGCGACTGGAAGTTCGTGCGGTAGAGGACGGCGATGCGCGTCATCGGCTCGCGCTTCAGCGTTTTGTCGATCGCCTCGGCGATGTAGAGCGCTTCCTGTTCCCCGTCAGCGGCCTCGAACAGGCAGATGGGTGAACCTGCGTCCGACTCCGTCCAGAGCCACTTGCCCTTGCGCGCCACATTGTGCGCGACCACCGCGCCGGCCGCTTCGAGGATGGTCTTCGTGGAGCGGTAATTCTGCTCCAGGCGGATCACCTTGGCGCCGGGGAAATCCTTCTCAAAATCGAGGATGTTCTTGATGTCCGCGCCGCGCCAACCGTAGATGGACTGGTCCTCGTCGCCAACCACGGCGACATTGGTGTGCTGGGTGGTAAGCAGCCGCATCAGCTCGTACTGCGAACGGTTGGTGTCCTGGTACTCGTCGATCATCAGGAACTGGTAGCGGCGTCCGTACCATCCGCGCGTCACGGCGTCGTGCCGCAGCAAGCGGACGGTTTCGAGCAAGAGGTCGTCGAAATCGAGCGCGTTGGCCTTCCGCAACTCTTCCTCGTAGTCCTCGTAAACCTTCGCCAGGCGCTCGCTCTGCGGGTTTGTCGCCGCCTTGTAGAAATCCTCGGGCGACATCTTGCGGTTCTTGCCCTGGCTGATCGCCGACAGCGCGGAGCGGTACTTCATGAGTTCCTCGTCGAGGCCGAGTTTCTTGAAGACGCGCTTTACGATGGCGAGCTGGTCATCGTCGTCGTAGATCTGGAAGTTGCGGGTGAAGCCGGGGCGAATCTGAGCCAGCCCGTCGCCGTCGCGGCGCAGCACCCGGACGCAGAAGCTGTGGAAGGTGCTGACCGTGGGCGTATCGGTCGCCGAAGAGGCGCCAAGCAGCCTCATGACTCGCTCTTTCATCTCCCCCGCGGCCTTGTTTGTGAAGGTAACGGCCAGGATTGAGGCTCCTGGAACGTGCCGTACCTTGATCAAGTGGCAGATGCGGTGAGTGATGACCCTCGTCTTGCCGCTGCCGGCCCCGGCGAGGATGAGCAGCGGCCCTTCGAAGTGTTCGACCGCTTCGCGTTGTTGCGGGTTGAGACCAGACAGGAAGTCCATGCGCGGGGAAAAACTTGAGTGTAACACGTCCAAAGCAGCCCCAGCACCCCGCGATTCGTCGTAACCAATTGATGCACAATGGCTTATATTGATTGAACAAGGCAAACGAAAGTCTGCTTAATTGTTGTAACCTGACAGAGAGCCCGCAGCGCCTAAGTAAGTGTAGGAATGTGATTTTCGGCGGTGCAGCTCCATGACACCGGATGCTGGTCGAATTCGAAACCGTCGAGCGTGCCCGGGATGGCGATCCTGCTGCCTTTACCATCCTGGTGAACACGTACCGGCGCAGGATTCTGGGTACGATCAGCAGGCTGATCGGGCGGCCGGACGACGTGGAAGATGTGGCTCAGGAAGTGTTTCTGCGGCTCTACGATTCGCTGGGTCAACTCAGGCATCCGCAGATCTTCGAACCGTGGTTGTACCGGCTGACGATGAACGCCTCGCTCGATTACCTGCGGAAGCGGAAGCGCAGGCCGGAGTCGAGGATGTCGGACCTGAGCGAGCAACAGGTGATGATTGCCGACGCCCGAATGGGAACGG
>Ga0302319_10012871_pt1 | contig 15729 bp, 12 predicted proteins | sample Bog_T0_2_FD_203319 | JGI IMG/M metagenome (GOLD analysis project Ga0302319, IMG submission 203319) | Peat permafrost microbial communities from Stordalen Mire near Abisko, Sweden - Bog_T0_2 | ecosystem: Environmental > Terrestrial > Soil > Wetlands > Peat | place: Sweden: Abisko, Stordalen Mire...
GACGAGGCTTTGGACTGGCTCAGGCGCGTGCTCATTGTGCCTGTCTTTACCGCGCACCCCACTGAGGTGGCGCGCCGCTCCGTCATGTTCAAGCGCCGCCGCATCGGCGAGTTTCTTGAGACGCTCGACCGCATCCCCGTGCCCGAGCAGGATCTGGTCCGCCTGGAGCAACTGGTGCTGGCCGAGATTACCAGCCTGTGGCAGACCGATGAAGTCCGCTCGCGACGGCCCACGGTGTATGACGAAGTGAAGATGGGCCTCGACTACTACGATGTCTCGATCTTTGAGACGCTGCCCAGCCTCTACCGCGAAATCTCCGAGGCGCTGCGCACCGCCTACGGCATCGAGATCGAAACCCTCGCGCTGCCCCAGGTGCTCTGCTTCGGCTCTTGGATCGGCGGCGACCGAGACGGCAATCCCTTTGTCACGCCGCAGGTGACGCGCGACGCCATTCAACTGGCGCGCGGCCATCTGCTGCTCTACTACCAGCGCCAGCTCGATGAGATCACGGGCCTGCTCACCAGCAGCGCCCAGCAGATCGCGGTGAGCGATGCGCTGCTGGCGCGGCTCAAGGCCTACGTGGCGCAGGTGCATACGCCAGAATCGCAGGTCTTCGGTGAGCAGTACGAGTTCGAGTACTACCGCCGCTTCCTCATCTGCCTCAAGGCGCGCATCCGGCGCACCCTTGCTCACATGGATCACCCAGCCACGGCCTCGCTGCCGGTGACGCCCTACACGCTGACCCAGGGACAGGAAAAGCTGACGAATGCGCTGCCAGCCTACTGCTCTGTAGAGGAATTCCTCGACGACCTGGAGACTCTGCGCGACTCGCTCGCCGTCCATCGCGGCCTGCGCATCGCCCGCACCCTGATTGACCCGCTCATCTTGCAGGTGCGCACTTTCGGGCTTCATCTGCACACGCTCGATATCCGGCAGCACGCCAAAGTTCATGCGGCGGCTTTGCAGGAGGCGATCGCCGACACCATCGCGCCGTCGCTGCCCAGCGGCCTTTCGGATGAAACATCCAGCGTGCTTGAGACCTTCCGCGCCGTCGCTGAGATCAAGAGCGGCTGTACACCCGAGGCCATTCGCCAGTACGTCATCAGCGGCGCATCCACGGTGGAAGATGTTCTGGCCGTGGTTCGCCTCGCGCGCCTCGGCGGCGTCAGTGTCGAGGGTTCCGGCCGCGATCCAGGCCTCATGCCGGTTCCGCTCTTTGAATCCATCGACGACCTGCGCCAGGCTCCCGCTGTCTGCCGTGAGCTCTGGAGCCGCCCCGACTATCGCAAGCTGATGGCAACCTGGGACAACTGGCAAGAGGTTATGCTGGGCTACTCCGACTCCAACAAGGACGGCGGCATGTTGACCAGCACCTGGGAGATCTTCCGCGCGCATCGCGATCTGCACGTGGTGGCCCGCGAGGCCGGCGTCAAGCTGCGCCTCTTCCATGGCCGCGGCGGCACGGTTGGCCGCGGCGGCGGGCCCACGCATCGCGCCATCTTTGCCCAGCCCATGGACTCCTTTGACGGCCAGTTGCGCATCACCGAACAGGGCGAAGTGCTCAACTTCAAATATGCCGACGAGGTGCTGGCCGAGCGCAATCTCGAACTCATGATTGCCGCCTCGCTCGACGCTCTTGCGCGACCCAACGCCCGCGACCCCGAGGCCCACTTCACCGGCATTCTCGAGCCCGAGTGGGAGGCCGCTCTCGACGAGCTTTCCGCCATCTCATTCGACTACTACCGCACGCACATTCTCGAAGATCCCGGCGTCCTCACCTACTTCGAGCAGTCCACGCCCATGGCCGAGCTGGAGAACGCCAAGATCGGCTCGCGTCCTTCGCGCCGCAAGGCGTCTCCAAAGCTCACAGACCTGCGCGCCATTCCCTGGGTCTTCGGCTGGACGCAGTCCCGCCTGCTGGTTCCCGCGTGGTTTGGCGTCGGTTTCGCCTTCGATCAATACTTGGCCAAACCCGGCTCGCTTGAAATGCTGCAAATCATGGCCCGCGAGTTTCCGCTCTTCATTGACCTGCTGCGCAATGTCGAACTGGCCCTGGGCAAAGTCGACCTGGCCACAGCGCGCCTCTACTCCTCGCTGGTCCCGGACACCAAACTTCGCGAGCGCATTTACGACCTGTTTGAAGCTGAGTTTCATCGCACGGTGCGGGCGGTTCTGGCCGTCACCCAGCAGACTGAGCTGCTTCAGTCCAACCAGGTGCTGGCCCACTCCATCAAGCTGCGCAATCCTTACGTCGATCCCATGCACTTGATTCAGGTGGACATGCTCCGCCGCAAGCGCGCCGGCGAAGATACCCCTGAAGTGAATCGCGCTATCGCCGCCACGATTAGCGGGATTTCGGCGGGGCTGAGAAATACAGGCTGATACGGAAGGCTGTTCCATGATTTTGCATTCCCCAAGAAAGCGCCCCGAACCGTGGAGCATCAGAAAGCCGGGCGGCACAAGGAAATGGCTGACCCCGTTCATCGCTTTTGAATGGATGTGGGAGTGGGCCGCGTACGCCTTGAGCAACTGGTCGTTTCTTGAGGTGCTTGAATATCTCGGATCGTTCTCCGTCCTGATCGCCGTCATCTTCTATTTCTCTGAGTCCGGCGACCGCATCAAGCAGCGGCACTACCAGGCCTGGCAGGTCATCAATACGGCGCAGGGCAAAGGCGGCAGCGGCGGCAGAATCGAGGCGCTTCAGGAGCTGAATGCGGATAAGGTGCCGTTGGTCGGGGTCGACGTTTCTTCCGCATTCCTGCAAGGCCTCGATCTGCGCGGGGCAAATCTCATGCGCACCGATTTCAGCGCCGCCGATCTGCGCAACAGCAATTTCACCTCGGTGGACTTCACCCACGCCAATCTCAACTCCGCCAACCTGCGCGATGCCGCATTGGATCATGCAAGGTTCACGGATGCCGATCTTCGCAATTCAGACCTGACCAGCGGCAGCCTGGTTGCCGCGGACTTTTCCGGAGCGGATCTCGCCGATGCCGATCTGTGCCACGCGGACCTGAAGGACATCCAATGGCGGCATCTCAAGAATGTGAAAGGCGCGAACATCGCCGCCGTGAGAAATGCTCCGGAAGGATTTGCCGCCTGGGCGATGAGCAATGGGGCGGTGGATAAGCCGAATGCAGATGAGTGATGGGTGGGCTGTCGGCGCGCCACGGTCGCGCGTGCGGCATTGCGTCACCTATGGAAAATGGCTTATGGACGTGCAGACAGTGAGCGGGACGCCAGCGTGGCAACCGGAATGCGGCGCACCTCTGCCGCCGAGCGTGTAAGAAGCTCTCTATCGCCTTCCGCAAAGGTGGCTAGGTCGCCGCCTTCAAAAAACGTGAGCGCCTTGATGGCTTCGCTTGGCTGAAAGCTGGGGCTGTACATCGCGGCAGCCGCAGCCAGGCCGGCTTCGAGGCGCGTTCCTGCTCGTAGCAGCGCCGCTACGTCACGGTAGTCCTTGGCTTCGATTCTTTGTTGCATCACCTTCAGTTTGGTAGCCAGCAGATCGAGCAGGGATGCAACCTCGACCGCTCCGTCTGCAGTGCGATCCGGAACGCTCACCCGCCCGATTCCGATTTCTCCGAAGAAGGAAACCTTGACGCTGCCTTCCCCAACCGGCGCCAGCACACTAAGCGTATCCGGCCGATCCTGAATCACTTTGGATCGATCCAGAAACTCAAAGGCTCTTCGCATTTCATCCCGATCGAGCGGCTTTTCCGTAAAGAAATCGAAGTCGATCGAATTCCTGTGGCCCAGCCGCAAAGCAACGGCGGTTCCCCCGTACAGGACCAGACCCAAGCCGATGCTCCCGGCCAGTTGCGGCCAAATCTCGCGCTGAGCGGCTGGCAGTATTTTCCAATGCGGCTCGAACCCGCTCATGCCGTCTTCCTCAGTGGCATCGGCGGCACCGGTCTCCGCCCGTACTCGGCCAAACCCAGCCGGTAGTGCCAGTAGTGCCAGGATCGCGCATCCAATTGGCCCGCCTCGGCACGCTGCAGCACCCCGCGCAGATAATCCTCGCCTGCGGCCTCAATCAGCTCCGTCGCATCTTCAATTGTGCCCAGATTCATTACCTGCGCCGCGACACGGTCCGGCCACTCCATCGCTTCATCCGGCGTCTTCCACCATACGTAACGGACCGTCAAAGCGCGCAGGCAAGCAAACCCCTCGTCGGTCAACTGCGGCTGCGGCTTCAGCAATTTCATGCTGTTTGCTCCCTGTCCTTATTTTACCAACATCATGAAATCACGCATCTTCTCTTGCCAAGCCCCGCCCACCGGGTCTACTCTGTTTTCATGCGTCGATGTCGCTAACACCGTCCTGGTGACAGCTCCGATGCGGACGTGCGCCCCATCCGCGCGCGTTATTCCCGACTGAAAGCTCCACCGTCACCCTAACCCCCTTGAAATTTGAAGACATGGGCTCTTGGCCCAGAAAAAGGAGATCATCATGGCGCACATTGCCGCGGATGTAACTGAAATCATTGGCCATACCCCGCTGGTACGGCTTAATCGCATAGCGGCAGGATTGCCCGCTACCGTTCTGGTCAAGCTGGAAAGCCAGAATCCCGTCAGCAGCGTAAAAGACCGCATCGGCTTCGCCATGATCGACGCCGCCGAGAAGGCCGGCAAGATCACGCCCGGCAAGACCGTGCTCATTGAGCCCACCAGCGGCAACACCGGCATTGCCCTGGCCTTTGTGGCCGCCGTCAAGGGCTACAAGCTCATCCTCACCCTGCCGGAGACCATGAGCCTTGAGCGCCGCGTGCTGCTGCTGGCTTTCGGCGCGGAGATCGTGCTGACCCCCGGACCCAACGGCATGAAGGGCGCTATCGCCAAGGCCAACGAGATTCTGGCCAAGACCCCCAACGGATTTATCCTGGGACAGTTTGACAACCCCGCCAACCCCGCCATCCACTATGCCACCACCGGCCCCGAGATCTGGGACGATACAGACGGCAAGGTAGACATCCTCATCAGCGGCGTGGGCACCGGCGGCACCATCACCGGCGTGGCCAAATACATCAAGGAGCGCAAGCCCAGCTTCAAGGCCATCGCCGTCGAACCCACCGACAGCCCCGTGCTCTCCGGCGGCAAGCCCGGACCGCACAAGATTCAGGGCATCGGCGCAGGCTTTGTGCCTTCCATTCTCGACACCAAGCTGGTGGACGAGGTCATCCAGGTCACCAACGAAGAGTCCATCGCCACGGCGCGCAAGCTGCCGCTCTCAGAAGGCTTGTTTGTCGGCATCAGCTCCGGCGCAGCGGTTGCCGCCGCGCTCAAGGTAGCCGCAAGACCCGAGAACGCCGGCAAAGTGATCGTTGCCATTCTGCCCAGCTTCGGCGAGCGCTATCTCTCCAGCATTCTTTTTGAGTCGCTGCGCCAGGAGGCCCTTGCACTGCCCACCGAAGCGATTGCGGTGTAAACCCAAAGGGACTGAGGGGACTAGGGACTTAGAGTGACGTTCTCACTGGGATCGCCGTTCTACTGCCTCAGTCCCTAGTCCCTCAGTCCCTAGTCCCTCAGTCCCTGGTCCCTAATGTCCCTGCTAGCCCGCATACTCGATGACATCAACTCCGTGCGGGAGCGCGACCCGGCTGCGCGCTCCCGTCTCGAAGTTTTCCTCTGCTATCCCGGCCTGTGGGCTGTCTGGATTCAGCGCATCTCGCACGCTCTTTGGAACGCGCGGCTGCTTCTTCTGGCGCGGCTGCTCTCCCAGGTCGCCCGCTTCTATACTGGCGTGGATATTCATCCGGGCGCCACGCTGGGCCGCCGCCTCTTCATCGATCACGGAACCGGCGTGGTCATCGGCGAAACCTCCATCGTCGGCGACGACGTCACCATGTACCAGGGCGTCACCCTGGGCGGCACCGGCAAAGGCCACGGCAAGCGCCACCCCACCATCCAGGACAACGTCTTCATCGGTAACAACGCCAACGTGCTCGGCAACATCACCATCGGCGAGAACTCGCGCGTGGGCGCGGGCTCTGTGGTGCTCAGCGACGTGCCCCCCGACTCCACCGTCGTCGGCGTTCCCGCACACATCGTCTATCGCAACGGCCAGCGCGTCCTCATCACCGATCCCCACGACATCAAAGACCCGCTTTCGGATTCGCTCATCGCCCTCGCCGCCCGCGTCGAGGTGCTTGAGAAGCAGCTTGGAGGCAAGGCCCAGCCTGCCGAGCCCTTCGCCGCCGAAGCCGCCGAGCGCGAAGCCTATCGCGCCAAACTGGAGCGCATGAGGCAGTACGTCTCCATGGGCGAAGGCATCTAGCGGTGCCCCGAGTCTAAAGTTCGTTTCATGTATGCTGTCATCCTGAGCGACCGCAGCGAAGAGAGTCAAAGGGCCTGCGTTTGCTTTTCGCGGCATTCAAAGGCGCAAAAACTTACTCGGCTGGTGGGCCGGGGTTTCAACCACGGTAAACGACATCGTCCCATTGTTTAGAAATCAACCAACGCGGTGCAAGCCACGCTCAAACCGGATCGATCTCCCACCCAGCCATCCCCTTGCCAAACAAGCGCTGCAACAAGCAGTGCCGTCGCAATCCCCCATCCGCCGCTAACTTGCTGACCCTGCGCAGCGGGGCTAACTCCCCGCCCTCGGCATTCTGGCCAACACTTTCCAGCTAGAGAAGAAGCAGCTTGAGCTGCCCCGAGGCTGCTGGCAAGACTCCGCACGGTCTGTGATCCGGCCTGAACAACGCCAACACGAGGAAAAACCTTGCGACAAGCCGATTTTTGGGGTGGTGATTCCGTTGAAGCCAACAAGCTACTTGGAATTCCCGGCCTTGCAGATCAATCGCTCCCAGCGGCTCGGTCATCGCCTCCCGAGTATCTCTTAAGGCTCCCGGTGAAATAGCGCAGCGCCTGAGCTATGATCAGCGCAAGAACGAACAACAACAGTTGATAGTAGAAGAAACAGACAGTGGCCAGAATAATGAGAAGTAAGAGTCCAATTGGCCGAGGATAACGTATAGGCCAGACGGTCATTGTATGGAGTCGTTCCAGGGCCGTGCCGGCATCCAGTTTGTACCACTCCATGGCGATGTCAGGGTTATCATTAATTCTTTCCTGGAGCTTGATCCTGCTCCGCTCGGCGGCGCTCTGGACAAGGATCATCGGCACTATGACTGCGGACACGGCTACAATCAGCATCCCAAACCCCATGATCGTGCTCTGAAAGTGGAGGCTGCTTCCGTAGTCAAAGAAGGACGGGCCTGAAGCGGTCACAAGTTGGTAGATGTCTCGGCCGAAATCGCGCCCGAGCGCCTCCTTGATGACGTCGAACATCGAGGAGGTACTGGAGTTGTCAACATAAATGTAAAACAACCGCGTCATAAAAAACTGACAGAAATATGCCACCGAAGCCAGCAGAACGCCGTTAATCATAGGTTCGAGTCGCTGAAATCCGTACCGCGTATCCGAGTCTGCAATAGCCGGATATAACGCAGCCTTACCGCCGAACTTCGTATAGTCCTGAATCCAGACTGCGAAGGTGAAGATCATCAGAACGTAATAACAAAAGAAGGCAATCGCGGCGCTTTGCGAGGTGTACGCCAGGAAGCCAAAAAAATAGAGTTCCAGCCTGTTTACGCCGGGAACCCCTAAAACAATAGCGCGTTGCCAACTGGCCACACCTGACGGACCGGGATGAAAACAGTAGGCCCAGGCCATGATCCAGCTGATTAGGAAACCTGCTGCTGCCAGCAATCCGGCCAGGCGCGCGGCTGTCTTTGCGCGGCTTCGCCAAGTTGCAAGCAGCGTCGCCGAGTCCAGAAGTTCGCCATCTGCCCCCCTGATCATCTTCCCTTCTGCGAGCGCCGTGATCACCTGCGGGATGGAGGTAATTGCAACAGAGCTGAAAAACAGCGACAGAGGAATGAAAAAACCGAAGGTAGAGGACCAGTTATATTCGCTAATCCATCCAAACGACTTAGTGCCGACGGAAAAGGAGTCAAGAGGGTGGAAAGCGAAGCTTAGCAGAATAAGCGCCATGCCCCAGATAAAACATGCAACCAGAGGCACAACTGGAGACATTTCTTCGATGGCCGCAACGAACCTTTCACTCAACGGACGCGCCTTTGTTAGCGGGTCGACAATAACGTTGTTTGCCATGGCTGATCCACCCTTCTCTCTTAATCGGATCCCTGGATTTCCAGAAATCGAATGGCATCGCGCGCACTCAGCCGCGACGGAACGCGTTTGTATTCTGTCCGGGCCTCTTCTCTATCTTGGGCAATGGTCTTAAGAAACAAGATGTGTCCTCTTATATGTGTCGATATCAAGGAGGCCTCCCAGACTCCCGGTGCAACTTGAGCACGAGTCAGGCTTATGGAGCTGCCCTTAGATACGCGCGCAATGCCAAGGAAGAGCGACACATCGTGTTGCTCGGAACCATTGGCAGACACCAGCCGCATATCTTCGAGATCGAGCTGAAGGTTGCCGCTCATCCCGGAAAGAATTCGCTTTTCCAGGCTCAGAGAACTCGTATTGTCCAGGGGCTTAAAATGAATCGTTGCCACTCCTGCTCCTTGCGCCGGGCATTCAAGCTGCACCGACTGTGGCAGATCAGCCAAGAGCGTATTGATTCGCGTGTTATCGTCAAGCATCGCTTTTCGGTTAGCCGCGAGAAACGACGGATCGGAGATCAGATCATCCAGATGCTTCTTCTGCTGTTCCACTTCAGCCTGCGACAACGGAGTACCATCCCGGGACAAAACCCACGTGAGGATTCCGTCGTCCGTTTGAATCTTACGAGCCTCAATGCGAACTCCGTTCTCGCTATACCGGGCAATGTACATCCATCTGCCCTGTTGCGGTGCGAGAGATAACTCATGGCTGACGACATTGCTAACAGTTTCAGCGCTCTCTCTTGGATCACACTGAGCGTTAGCATGCAAATTAGCAAGCAGACACGCGCCCACCGCGAAGCGACAGAGATGTCGATAACCCGCAGCCATCGTTGGCAATCTAGAGACCTCCAATTGAGCCGCTGAAAAAGAGGTGCGAGAAGCATAGCATAACTTGGGGTGTTCCGCAGGTTGGCTTCGACTGCTAAATCGCGCTGGCGCATGGAACGTACAAAGGGAAAAACTGCAAATGCCGCTCGCGCGGTATGTAACGAAAGAGGAGGCTGCCCGCGCAAGAAGTGCTGTTCAACGGGAAGTGACTGTTGCATGACCAGCCGTTTTGTAAAGAACAAATAGCGAACAAAGTCCACCTTCTGCACCATCGCCAAATGCATCGAGGCTCACCTCAAGCCCCCGGTGCTACAGTGGTTTTATATCCACTTTCTTGCCGGAGAACGCTTTCTTGCCTGGTTTTCGTTCGTTTTTCGTCGCCCTTCTCGCTCTTGCTGCTACCGCCCATGCCGCTTCCCGCGTGCAGGCCGCGCCCGTCCCTCCGGAGATGCTTTCCACCGCCTTCGCCGTCACGGTGAACGGCCAGCCCGTGGGCGTGGCTCATGCCGCCGCCAGCTATGACTTCGTCAACTTCGACGCGACCGGCGCCATGGATGTAACCATCACTGCCGCCGAGCCGGGCTTTTGGGCCAAGGGCGTCGATATTCAACCCTGGCGGCTGGGTATTCGCCCCACGCGCCAGGGCCAGACTATCCGATTCCGCCTCGACGGGCCGGCCAAGCTCTCCATCTCCCGGCCTCGCGACTTCCTGAACCACGCCCGCATGCTCTTCCTCTTTGCCGGCGCGCCGCCTCCGCCGCCGCCCGCTGGCCCCAACGTCCACATCGTTCCGGCGGGCGTGCTCCACGAGAGCCTCAACCCCAAGAGCGGCGACACCTACTACCTGGCTCCCGGCGCCTATATTTTTGGCAGCCTCAATCTGTGGAAGGTGGAGAACGTCAAAGTGCTGGGGCGCGGAACCATCGTCTACGAAGGCACGCAGGACCCCAACACCGACGAAGGCTGGATGCAGAAGCCCGACTGGCACTGCATCGGCACGATGGAATCCCACAACATCGAGATCGACGGGCTGACCTGCATCGTCCGCGCGCGCACCTGGTCGATCCAGATGAAGGATTCGACCGGATTGAAATTTGACGATCTGCGCGTGATCGGCGGCAACCCCGGCAATGCCAACCAGGATGGTATGGACTGGATCGGCAGCGGCGACTCCGTCGTCAACAATGCCTTTATCCGCGCCTCGGACGACGACTTTGCCCTGATGGGCAACTGGGACGGCTACAAAGAGGAGGACATGCTGCGTCCCGGCCGCGACGTGCAGAACATCCTCGTCGAGCACAGCGAGGTCTCCACCAGCATCTCGAACGTGGTTCGCGCCGGCTGGCCGCGAAAGATCTTCAACTCGCGCAACTTCACCCTGCGCGACTCCGATATTCTGCATGGCGGCATCGGCGGCTGCGGACAGACCTTTGGCCTGCTGGGATTCTGGGGCGCGCAAGGATCCAAAGGCGACCACTCCAACTACACCTTTCAGAACCTCTTCCTTGACGACTGGTACTCGCTGGTGCAAATGGAGCAGGCGCAGCCTGGCCTGCACGGCTTCACCTTCCGCAATATCTGGGCTCTCGACCAGCCCCCGCTTGCGGATTCCACCATCACCGGCCAGATAACCGGTATCACCTTTGACAACGTCAAATATGGCCAAACCCGCGCCAGCACCGATGCCGACTTGCCGTTGGTGGTATCCGGCGGCGCGGAGGCGCCTCAATTCACCGCCGCCCGCAACCCCTCTGCCGCGTTTACGGTCGATCCTCCCGTCTTTGCGCCTGGGCAGAAAGTCACCTTTGCCGCGACGGACTCGTCCAGAGCGCGCTACACCTGGCTCTTTGGCGACGGAACCGAGGCACATGGCCGCCGCGTACGCCACAGTTTTCCGGACGCCGAGGGCACTGAGCTTGACGGAGCGGCAAACGGCGCCGGACATTTCAGGGTTCTGCTGCACGTTGAGGACGCAAAGGCTCAGCCCGACTCGGCCGGCCAGGATTGGGCCAGCCAGGGTGTGGTCGCCGTGGCCAAGTGGCGCGACGCCGCACCCCTAACCAGCCCCGCGCTGGCTGGCCTCGCCTGGAAGATCTATCCCGGAGAATGGACCGAGCTGCCGAACCTGACCGCCGAGCACGCGGTCTTCGCTGGCGAGTCGCCCAACCTCACGGCCGACGCCCAGGGTTTTACGCGCTACGCAGTCGCGTGGGACGGCCTTATCGACATTCCCGCCGACGGCGGCTACACCTTCCACATGCTCGCCCGCGACGGCGCGCGCGTTGTGATCGACGGCGTGGAAGTGGCTAAAACCGGCTCGCCCTTTGCCCAGGTCTGCGGATTGCCCGGCAATGCAATGCGCTACGATCGGGGTTCGCTGGGGCTGCGCGCCGGCAAGCATGTCATCCATCTTGAAGGCCTGCACTCCGCCAGCCAGGGCGCTCCGCGTCTGCTCTGGGAAGGTCCCGCGCTGCCGCTCACCGATGTGCCCCCAGCCGCCTATAGCCACCCCCGTCAAGACGCTGTAACTCGGTAGGGCACACAGACGCATGTTGCCGGCGAGCGCGCACAGCCGCGAGGAGCATCTTTCAACCGGTCGCAAGGGCGAGGCGTTTCAACTCCCGCATTCCTCTACCTGCCGGGATTTCCAAACCAAGAGATGAGCTGTCTTGATGTGAAATGGAACTTTCCGCGAATAAATTGCGCAAAGTCTTGCGCAATTCCGGCTTAATTTTACGCAAACCATTGAATCCAAACACTCAATCTTTGGCCCCAGATGTGCATTAGGAAATGGTGAGATGGAATTAGCGGTTCATGCACGATCTGCATAGGCCTTCTGACTCCAACCCACCCCAAATTTGAACGCATACGCCTCTGGAGGCGTGCAGGGAATCCCTGTGCAAATTCCGGTGGAAGGTATTGCATGTTTTTTTGGACTTCAATGGGTAGGCCAGTGAACACATTGGTTGGGCCCTTAGCCAGTTCTCCGCAGGGAACATCCGCACACGAGATGCCCGCAAGAACGGCTCAAGGAGAGACAATGAGGAATTTTTCGATTGGTTTACTCGCCTGGGCGGCGGCCCTTGCGATCACTCCGGCCGCCTGGGCCGATGCGTTCACATTCAGCTATTCCGGCCCCGTCACCAGCGGGCCGGCAGGTACGGTCACCCTCGATGGCATGTTCACAACCTCGACTCCTTACGGCTCGGATGGCGGTCTGATCATCACCGGCTTCACAGGCAATTATTCTGACTCGGGAAACGGTGTTTCAGGCGCGGTCGGCCTGTACCCCGGATACGCTACCTACGAGAGTTATCTGGTCTCCTCCGATGGTTCGTGGAACTTTGACAATCTGTATTATCCAGGCTTGAATGCGCCCAATACGACGGGCGGACAGTTCGATCTCCAGGGCCTGCTGCTGTATGTTGGCCAGCCCGGCGACCCAACCCAGTGGGAAGTGAACTTCTGGGCAAACACGGCCACCACCTATCAACTGGAGGAGTCGCTGACCGGGTCGCAACAGGACTACCTCAGCGCCTCTTCAGGCATCGGTATCACCGACCCCAGTAGCCCCTATGCACTCTTCGGCCCCAGCGATCCTCCAGGGCCAATAATCGCGCCGGCTCCGGAACCATCGTCCCTGCTTTTGCTCGGAACCGGGTTGCTCGGACTATCTGTTGCAGCCTTCCGCAAGGCCAAGGCGTCGCGCCCGGCCTCGCGGAGTTAGCTTATTTTGCGCGCTCTTCCCCAGAGCGCAAACGTTTTGCGCTTTGAATCGCAGGGTACAAAGCCCCCGCTGAGCAGTACATGGGCTCGGAGGGCCAGTTCACGAGGATGTATGAAAACGGCAGTGAAGTTATCGGCACTTTCAGCGCTGCTCTTTGCGCTTGCATCGGCAGCGCGCGCTGACACGATCACTCTGGGCAGCTACGGCACTGGAGATCCCGCAAATGGCGCTGGCAACAGCGCACTGGTTTTCGCCGGATACAACAGTTCCACCCCATCGACCGCATTGTCTCTGACAGGGACGGGAACCACCTACGACCTTACAAATATTTCTCCCTGGTCAGGCCCGATTGCCGGTTCGAGTTGGGTTTCAATCAACGCCGGCGATACGGTCAACGGCGGTCATACCGAACCCTTCGGCTACTACACCTACACGTCGACCTTCAAGGTAGCTGAGAACGATGTGTATGTGGGCACGATCTCGGTGTATGCGGACGACACGGCGGAGGTTTTCCTGAATGGCACACTGATTGTGCCGTTCGACAGCAACCTCATCAATGGTCCTTGCGCACAGTCGAAGAATGGGCCGACCTGCGAGGGCTCTCCGTGGACTGTTCCGTTTACCGCGAATCTGACGGCGGGCGCTACCAACACGTTGACCATTGTCGATTGGCAATCGGGCGGAAGCGCCGCCGGGGTTGACTTCGCGGGCAGCCTTTTTGCGGCTCCGGAACCCTCGTCTCTGCTGCTGCTGGGCACCGGGCTACTCGGTCTGGCATTGATGGTCTTTCGCAAGGCCAGGTTGTTGCGTTCGGTCTTGCACTCTTAGCTGCCGAGTTGTCCAGGATTGACTTGAACGGAAAAAGAGCGAAAAGGGCACGGAAACATGCCCTTTTCTACTTTGTGCGTTCATTGCGCGCAGGCGCGGCAATCGTTCACCGCAAGCCGATGGTTGCCGGCCGTCTGGGTCGCAATCATGATTCCCATTTGCAACCCTCCCTCAGCCGATTTATCGTTGACCCACGACATAAATCGAGGTGTACTGTGCAGTTCAGGTTCATGGTTGCCGCTTCTCTTGTTGCTTTATCCGTCACCGCCGCCGCGCAAATGCCCGATAAGCCCATCGCGCGCCCCAGAATCACAGGCATCTCGCACATCGCCGTCTATGCCTCAAACCCCGAAGCCACCGACCACTACTACCGCGAGATCGTGGGCGCGGTCCGGCTTCCCGATCCTGAAAACCCCAAGGGTGCCCGCTATGCCCTCAGCGCTACCCAATTCGTTGAGGTGTTGCCGCTCCCTGAGGGAGCCGGCATCAACCGCCTTGACCACGTCGCCTGGAAGACCGACGATGCCGAGACTCTTCGCCGCTATCTCGACCACAAATCCTGGAAGGTGCCGGGCCAGGTGGAAAAGGGCGCCGACGGCAGCCGCTGGTTTACCGTCAAGGACCCCGAAGGCAACAAGGTTCAATTTGTGCAGCTGCCCGATCCACTCAAGCCGGTCGCCGCGCCGGATGCCATTGGCAACCACATCATCCACGTCGGTTTTCTGGTGCACAGCCGCGCCGTCGAAGATACGTTTTACCGCGATCTGCTCGGATTTCGTCCTTACTGGTTCGGCGGCATGGTCGAGGGCAAGCTCGACTGGGTCAGCCAGCAGGCGCCCGACAGCCACGACTGGATGGAGTACATGCTGAGCGCCGGCAAGGGTTCGCGCCCCGATGGCTCTGGCATTCCCGCCGAAATCAGTCAGCACGACCTGGGCGTGCTCGATCATCTCTCCGTCGGAGAGGTGTCCGTAACCGAAGCCTACAAGACGCTGGAAGAGGGCAAGCGGCTGGGCGGGGTGCACGATGGGCACACCCAGATCGGCAAGGACGGCAAGGGCCAGTTCAATCTCTACGACCCGGACGGCATCCGCCTGGAGTTGATGAACTTCCACGCCACTGAAAAGCCCTGCTGCTCGCCGTTCACTGCCGACGATCCGGCGGAGTAGGCGTTGGACGGCAGCACGGAATCGGGCGATAATGGATTGAGGAGACTTCCATGGGTTACGTAGGCATAATCGGTAGTTCCAGGCAATCCGCGCAGAAGGCTCCGGTGAAACTTCCGCCCCCGGTGAAGGTTCCCCCTCCGCCTTCGCAGTCCAACTCGGCAAAGCAATAGCGGCTGCTCTGGGAGAGGCTTCCAATGCCCGGCACGCTCCTCGCGCTGCAAATCTTTCTCATTTTGCTTCCCGGTTTTGCGTCGGCCTATGCGGTTCAAGCCTTGGCTACCCGCCGTTCGCAGTCGGATTTCGAGCGTGTCATCGAGGCATTGGTCTTTAGTTTTGTCATCTATGTCTTCTATATCCCCCTAAACTGTGGCAGACTCCCGTTTCATTTACAAAGCGACCCGGCCGGCAAGGGCAACGAGACCGTGCTTTGGGAACCGGCGCAGTTGGCCTGGCTTGCCGCCATCACCGCGGTCTTTGCCCTGCTTGCGGTCGCCTATATCCGCATTGACGGCAATCGCCTCTTTCGAGCTTTGGGATTGACCGAGCGCACAACCCGCAATTCCATCTGGAACGACATCCTTGAACGCGAGGCGATCGAAAACCAGCCGGTTCAGGTAGAGTTGGCCGACAGCAGAAACGTTCTGGGAATTCTGCTGTACTATTCGGACGACTCAGAGGATGGCTCTCTATACCTGACTCAGGCTTCCTGGGTCGATGTAAACGGACAGACGGTCCCGATTCCAGGTCCTGGCATCTTGCTGACGAAGAGCAGCGGTATTCGCAGCGTGAGCCTCCTGAACCCTGCGCCGGATGATCCTGGCGAGGATGCCATGCCGCCTGCCACGGAGTAGCATTGCTGCTCGCCCTTCACAGCCGACGACCCGGCGGAGTAGGGCGCGAACTGGACGTCTGCGATTCGTTGCTGGCTAGAGCGGCATGCTGCTCCCTGGCCAAGATGGTACTGAGCCAGCGCACCACGGGTTTCGCGGGAAACCCGTGCTGGAGAGGGCTGTTTAGAGATCAGTAACTGACGGCTCAGCGGC
>Ga0302319_10012874_pt1 | contig 15726 bp, 14 predicted proteins | sample Bog_T0_2_FD_203319 | JGI IMG/M metagenome (GOLD analysis project Ga0302319, IMG submission 203319) | Peat permafrost microbial communities from Stordalen Mire near Abisko, Sweden - Bog_T0_2 | ecosystem: Environmental > Terrestrial > Soil > Wetlands > Peat | place: Sweden: Abisko, Stordalen Mire...
CTGCTGGCCTCGGCTCGCCAGACTTTGGCCGAAGCGCGCGCCAGGGGCCTTCGCCTGGTCACGGCGGAAAGCTGCACCGGCGGGCTGATCGCCGCCCTGCTCACCGAAATCCCCGGTTCGTCAGATGTGGTCGAACGCGGCTTTGTCACCTATTCCAATGAGGCCAAGGAAGATTTGCTGGGGGTTTCCGGCGATCTCATCCGCCAATATGGCGCGGTGTCGGAGCCCGTGGCCCGCGCCATGGCGGAGGGGGCGCTGAAACATTCCCTGGCGCAAGTCGCCGTGGCGGTGACCGGCATCGCCGGGCCCGGCGGCGGCACCGCCGAAAAACCGGTGGGGCTGGTCTATGTCGCGGCGCTGCGGTTGGACCGTGCCGCCATCGTCAAGGAATTGCGCCTGGGCGATATCGGCCGCGACGAAGTCCGGAGCAGGACCGTGGCCGAGGCCCTGATCCTTTTGCGCACCCTGCTCGGCTAGCAACAGCTCACGCCCTTAATTGCGCGGCGCGGGCGACAAAAGCGTCGGTCATCTTCAACAGCACTTTTTCAAAGGCTTTGCTGGCCGCCGCCTGCAACAGGGGATTGCGAAATTCAAACGTGATGGAAAAATCGATGCGGCAATTCTCACCATCGGGGGTGAAATGCCAGTGATTTTCCAGCTGCCGGAACGGCCCTTTAATGGCGACCGCAGCGATGGTGCGAGCGGTGGGATCGAGCGTGACGCGGCTGGTGTATTTTTCCCGGAAGGGGCCAAAGCCCACCAGCATTTCCGCCGTCAGCGCGCCCTCGTCCTGCGACAGAACACGCAGCGCCGTCACCCAGGGCAGGAATTCGGGATACCGCGCAATGTCCGCAACGACCCGGTACATGAGGTCGGCCGGATAGGGAACGACGCAGCTTTCCTTATGGCTGGTCACTTCTGAGCGGCGCGCGCCGCTTTGAGCTGCGCGAAATCGCTGTCGGCGTGATAGGATGACCGCGTCAGCGGCGTCGCCGATACCATCAAAAAGCCCTTGGCCCGGGCGATGCTTTCCAGCCCGGCGAATTCTTCCGGCGTCCAGAAGCGCACCAGCGCCGCGTGTTTCTTGGTCGGCTGGAGATATTGGCCGATGGTGAGAAAATCCACCCTGGCGGCGCGCAGATCGTCCATCACCTGCATGATCTCCTCCCGGCTTTCACCGAGACCCACCATAAGCCCCGATTTGGTGAAACCCGCGGGCGCCAATTCCTTGGCCCGCTCCAACAGGCGCAATGACGCGAAGTAGCGCGCCCCCGGCCGCACCGTCAGGTAGAGGCGCGGCACGGTTTCCAGATTGTGGTTGAAGACATCCGGCGCCGCCGCCATCACTGTCTCGATGGCGCCGTCCTTGCGCAGAAAATCGGGGGTGAGAACCTCGACCGAGGTGCCGGGACTGGCGGCATGGATGGCGCGGATCACGCGGGCGAAATGCTCCGCCCCGCCATCGGCCAGGTCGTCACGGTCCACCGACGTAATAACGACATGCTTCAGCCCCAGCGTTTTGACCGCCGCCGCCACATTATCCGGCTCGGCCGCATCCAGCGGGCCCGGCAGTCCGGTCTTGACGTTGCAGAAGGCGCAGGCGCGGGTGCAGGTGTCGCCCATGATCATCATGGTGGCGTGCGCCTTGCTCCAGCACTCGCCGATATTGGGACAGGCCGCTTCCTCGCACACGGTCTTCAGGTTATGCGCCCGCACCACATCGCGGGTGGCCTGATAGCCCTTGGACAGGGGCGCCTTGACCCGAATCCAGTCGGGCTTTCGCTGAATTTCATGGTCGGGCCGGTGCGCCTTTTCCGGGTGGCGCGGGCCGTCCCGATGATCAATCACCACGGTCATGGGTCACATATAAGGCGGCGGCGACGCGAAATCACGCGGGGTTTGAGATGATCAGCCATGCATGCCGGTTTTATGGCCTAAACCAGTAGTTTACAACCGGACGGCGGAATCACGACGGATCGGGTTCAGATGGCATGGGTATCCCTGATGGGTTTGGCGGCCGGCATCTGCACCACGGCGGCCTATGTGCCGCAGGTGCTCAAGACCTGGCGCAGCCGTTCGACGTCCGACATTTCGCTGGCCATGTTTCTGGTGATGGTGACCGGTGTGACGCTGTGGATCGGCTATGGCATTGCGCTCCGTGACTGGCTGATCGTCGGTGCCAACGCCGCCACGCTTTTTCTCACCGGCATCGTCCTGCTTCTGAAACTGCGCCACGGCTGAGGGTACGAAAATTCCGCCAAACGGGCAGGCATGCGCATGACCGAAATTCGAACTTTTTGTCTCCTTGCGCGTTGCCGGACGGAACCCCTTTTTGGAAAGGTGCCTTCATGGCCCGCGCGCAGCGTCAAACCAATCTGCCGTCTCATCCCCGCCGCTCCAGCCTGCGGGCGCAAATCGCCCGGGCAGCCGTCAGCCCCGCCGCCAAAACCGCCTATGTCGTTCTCGGCACGGCCGGGCTGGCGGCTTTGGCTATCGCCATCTTCGGACCCAAACGCTTTCAGCGTGAAGTCCTCAAACCGGTACAGACCGCGGTTGGCGATCAGGCCGCGCAACTTTGGGATGATTCCCGTTCCTTGCGGGAACAGTTCAGGTCTCTGTTCGCCCGTGCCCAGAGCGGCTCCGGCCGCGACCGGCTGGTGCGCAATTTCCAAAGTTGGATCGGGCATTTCCGCGCCGGTTGAGGTAGAAGCCCCCATCCGGTTTGGCTAAAGCCGGAGCGGGGGAATTTATGAACAGCGCCGCCAGGCCATCGCGAATCACCTTCGACATCAGCCAAGCGCAAAAGCCGGTGTTCCATGCCCTGCTGGAGGCGCGCGATGCTTTCGGCGGCGACAAGCCCGCGCTGGTGGACGGCGACGGCCGCACCCTGAGCTATAACGAGATCATCCGCGCCAGCTTCGCGTTGGGCCATGCCTTGAAGAAAGGCACAAGCGCAGGCGAGAATGTCGGCGTGATGCTGCCCACCGGGCTTGGTGCCGCCATCGCTTTTTTCGCCCTGTCGGCCTATGGCCGGGTGCCGGCCATGCTCAATTTCACCGCCGGGGAAGCCAGCCTCAAATGCGCGCTGGCGACCGCCAAACTGAGGCGCATCGTTACGGCCCGCCGTTTCATCGAACTGGGCAAGTTCGAACCGCTGGAAGCCGCACTCGGCAAACTCTGCAATCTGCTCTATCTCGAAGATGTGCGGGCGGGTCTTACGCCGTTCGACAAGCTGGCCGCAGTCACCGGCATGCTGGCGCCGCGCGCCATGGCGGCAAACCCGCACCCCAAAAAACCTGCGGCGATCTTGTTTACCTCGGGCACCGAAGGCGAGCCCAAAGGCGTGGTTCTCAGCCACGAAAATCTGCTGGCCAATGTGGCGCAGGTGCGGGCGCATATCGATCTTTACGCGAGCGACATCCTGTTCAATCCCCTGCCCGCTTTCCACTGTTTCGGCCTCAATGTCGGCATCCTTCTGCCGCTGATCGCGGGCGTAAAAGTGGTCTGCCATCCCACGCCCTTGCAGCCGCGTGAAATCGTCAGCCGGATACGCCAGACCGGCGCCACCATCCTGCTCTCCACCGACACCTTCATCAGCCAATATGCGCGGGCCGGCGAAAAAGACGATCTGGCCTCGCTGCGGATGGCGGTCTGCGGCGCCGAGCGGGTGCGGGATGAGACCCGCGCCCTGTTCCGGCGCAAATATGAGATGGATATCCTGGAAGGCTATGGCGTCACCGAAGCATCGCCGGTGGTGGCGGCCAACCAGATCGAGGCCAACCGCTCCGGCACAGTGGGGCGGCTGATGGCCGGGATGCAGGCCAGGCTTGAGCGGGTGCCGGGCATCGCCAATGCCGGACTGCTGTTCGTGAAAGGCCCAAATGTGATGCTGGGTTATATCAGTCCGCAAAAGCCCGGTGAAATCGAACCGCCTGCGGATGGCTGGTACAATACCGGTGATGTCGTCAGCCTGGATGATGACGGCTTTGTCACCATCCGTGGCCGCATGAAACGCTTTGCCAAGATCGGCGGCGAGACCGTCTCCCTCAGTGTGGTGGAGAATTGCGCCGCCGCGCTGTGGCCCGACAACCGCCATGCCGCTATCGCCTTGCCGGACGGACGCAAAGGCGAACAGATCATTCTGGTGACCGACGCGCCCGAGGCCCGGCGCATGGATTTGATCGCCTGGGCCCAAAGCCACGGCGTCTCGGAACTTGCGATACCCCGGAAAATCCTGATAGTTCCTGACGTTCCGGTGCTGGCGACCGGCAAAACCGATTATGTCGCGGTTCAGAAAATGGCCTTGTCAGAGGCCCAGATCGCTTCGGCCTGATCGCGCAGGCCGCCGCAAGGTGCGGAAAATCGAATCCGGAAATTGGCTTCTTCCCCTCGCCGCGATGCGGCGATGGTCGCTGGGATGACACCAAGAGGTATCAGAATTCCGCTTCCAGTTCTTCCACCGCGGCGGGCTCGGCTTTGCCGGCCGCGATCCATTCCTGCATGTCGGGCAGGCTCAGGATCAGTTCGCAGTAATCCTGGGCGGCGCGGTCCAGCTTGACGTCGTAAGTCTGAAAACGCGTCACCACCGGCGCATACATGGCGTCGGCCAAACAGGGCTTGGCCCCGAACAGATACGGCCCGCCATATTTCTTCAGACAATCGCGCCAGATCGTGAAAATGCGGTCTATGTCGGCCTGGGCCCCCGCCCAGACCTTGAAGCCGGGATAATGCGATTTCAGGTTCATCGGCAAGGCAGAGCGCAAATTGGTGAAACCCGAATGCATTTCGCCGGAAACGGCGCGGCAATGGGCGCGCGCCGCCGCGTCCTTGGGCAGCAGCCCGGCGGCCGGGAACGTCTCGTTGAGATATTCGGCAATCGCCAGCGTGTCCCACACCTTGATGCCATTGTGGGTCAGTGCAGGCACCAGAAAGGACGGCGACAACAGCAATAGCTCGGCCCGGGCCGAAGCGTCGCTGGCGTCCAGCATTTCTTCTTCAAAATCCAGCCCCGCCATACGGCAAAGCAGCCAGCCGCGCAGGCACCAGGAGGAGTAATTCTTGCTTGAGATCGTCAGAACCGCGCTCACGCCCCATACCCCCTTTTTGGAATCCGCAAGAGAATTATTTCGCACTGCAACATAAAATGCACTAGTCTTTTTGGGGGCCGGCTCAAATAATTGGAAAAAGCGGCTTTTGCGTGAGTTGGGGTGACTTCGGGCATGCTGTATGACGCCTATCAGGCGCAGTCGGACTTCCTGGCGCCGCTCCGGGCGCTGGCCGGCATGGCAAAGACCATGCTGGACGACACCCAGTATGGTCCGGCGGCCAATTTCTTCCTCAAAGGCATCGCCGCCGGCGCCGAAATCGCCTCGCGTGCCCATCTGGCCCATGAGCGGCCGGGCTATGAGATCGAAGACACGCTGGTCGAAGGCCGCATTGTTCCGGTAACAGAGGAAATTGCGCTCGACACGCCGTTCGGCAATCTTCTGCATTTCCGCAAGGAAACCAACCAGCCCCAGCCGCGCGTGCTGATCGTGGCGCCGATGGCGGGGCATTTCGCCACCCTGCTGCGCCCCACCGCGCGCACCATGCTGACCGATCACGATGTCTATATCACCGACTGGAAAAGCGCCCGTGACGTGCCGCTGGCGGCGGGCCGGTTCGGGGTGGACGATTATATCGACACGCTGATCAAGTTTCTCGACCAGATCGGCCCTGGCGCCCATGTGGTGGCGGTGTGCCAGCCCTGCGCCGCGCTGCTCGCCGCTGTGGCGGTCATGGCCGAAAAGGGCCACCGCGCCACCCCGCGCTCGATGACCCTGATGGCGGGACCGGTGGACACCTCGATCAATCCCACCGAGGTCAACAAGCTCGCCAACAAATATCCGCTGGAATGGTTCGAGAAAAACCTGATCACCACGGTGCCGTCGCGCTTTGCCGGCGCGGGACGCAAGGTCTATCCCGGCTTCCTGCAGATTTCGGCCTTCATGTCGATGAATTTGCCGCGCCACTGGCGCGCTCAGGTCGATCTTTATGGACATCTTATTCGCGGCGAAGAAAAGAAAGCGGCCGCCAACAAGAAATTCTATGACGAATATCTCGCGGTCTCGGATCTGCCGGCCGAGTTCTATCTGGAGACGGTCAAAAAGGTCTTCCAGGAATATCATCTGCCGCGCGGGCTGTTTCGCTATCGCGGCAATCCCGTCAGCCCCGCCGCCATCCGCAAGACCGCGCTTTTGACGGTGGAGGGCGAAAAAGACGACATCTGCTCGGTGGGACAGACGGTAGCGGCGCATGACTTGACGCCCGGCATCAAGCCCTTCAAGAAAAAGCACTACGTCCAGGCTGGCGTCGGCCATTATGGCGTATTTTCCGGTACCCGCTGGGCCACGCAGATATATCCAGTTGTACGCAATGCGATAATGGCGAGCGAGTGAGGCTGCGGGGCTAGCGAAAAATTCCGTTGAGCAGCGCCGCCAGCCTCAATCCCGCCTTCACCAGTTGCAACCGCGCCACGCCGCTTTCCCGCCGCGCATAATCATCCGGCAATCGGACCCGGCCTTGGTCCGGCAGGCGCGCGTAAATCTCCCGTCCCGCCAGCGCGAAACCTTCATTGGCCCAGTCCGCCGCGGTGCCGCCTCCCATCTGCCGTTTCTGCTGCGGCGAAAAGTATGAATCACTCTCAGCCGCGATGCGCCCAGAGTCGTTGCCCAGGGCCGTCACCACATCCTGGTCCCAGATCTGGTGCAGGCTGAGGCGCTTGCCGTGCCAGCGGACTTTGACGTCATTGCCGCCCTTGTCATGGCGGTCGGCCGCATGCAGCGGCTGATGCACATCGGCCACAAAATGAATCAGAAAGCGAAGCGCTTCGATTTTTGCCGCTCTTGGCGCGCGGGTATCGGAAAGAATGCCGGCATCACGGCCAATCTGGCCCACCACGCATTGGCCACCCGGGCAATCACGCGCGGCATCATAACCGCCCGACCCGATCTCGATATTGACGTAGTGCCAGATTTCGGTTTCCGGCCGGTCCGCACGGATTTCATCGGCCCAGCTCGAATCCGGCACCATCATGGCGTCTGCCGCGCCACCCAAGAGCGCCGACACGCCCGCCCGCGCCGCCGGTGTCAGATGCCGCGCCGCGATGGCCGCCACCACCTGATGCCCCAGCGGCGCCCAGGCAAAAGCCGGCGCTGACGGCAGCAGAAACGCAAGAACGACCAGGAATCGCGGGAGCGGACGCATGCCAGTGGATTAGCGACAGTCAGGGCGGTTTGCCAAGACAAACACGACGCCTCCCTTGCCGCGACTTGGGATATTCCCAATATGGCAATGGGAACAACTGCTTGTGGGGTTGACGAGTCATTAACGCCTGAGGCTTAATAAAATATGACCGCAGCCGTAAGGCAGGCGGGCATCCATACGCTGATGCTATGGATGGGCTTGGGTTGGCGGTTGGCCGCTCCCGAAATGACTGGAACCGAATTGGACCCGTATCGCGCGCGCTCAAATTTTCGGGATCGTACCCGCCGACTTGGCGCCAGGCTTGCCACCACCGATGGCCGCTGGGCGCTGGTCTCCTCGTCGCTGACGATCCTGGTCGCCGGCGCCATCGGGTGGATGGCGATGGCCACCGTGCCGCTGCCCGGCAGTTCCATCAGGCCCAGTCATACGTCCCTGCCCTACGAATTGTTCCTCAAACTGGTGCGCTCCGGCGGCGCCAATCAACTGGCGTCCATCGCTCCCCAATTCGCGACGCCGCAAAGCCAGGACCAGACCGAGGCAAATCCCACCCCCGGGGTCGAAACCCGCGCCGTCACGCTGGATTCCGGCGACACGCTGGCGGGTGCAATGGAGGATGTCGGTGTTTCCGCCGCCGACGCCAATGGCGCCATCGCCGCGCTGGGCCGGAATTTCAATCCGCGCCAGCTCAAGGCCGGCATGAGTTTCGACATCACCTATAATGTCGCCCCCGTCATAGACCCCAGCGGACAGGCGCCTGTGCCGAAAACCACCGTGGTGATGGTCAATCACAAACCGGTGACCGTGCCGGTGGAAGAAGACAATGGCGCCGGCGCCACCCCCGGCTCGTCACAGCCCATCGCACGTCTCTTGTCGCTGCATTTTTCGCCCAATATCGAACAGGACATCACCATCACCCGCGCCACCGACGGCAGTTTCAGCGCCCAGAATGTGCAGAAGACGCTGGAAGTGCATCACCACCGTGCCGGGGGGACCATCGATTCCGGCCTGTTTCTGGCCGGCATGCAGGCGGGAATTCCCGCCGACATCGTGATGGAGATGATCCGCATGTTGTCCTACAAGGTGGATTTTCAGCGCGACCTTCAGCCCGGCGACAGTTTCGAGGTCTATTACGATTATTACTACACGCCCCAGGGCCAGCCCGCGAAGACGGGCAATATCTCCTATGCGCGGCTGCGGCTGAGTGGCAAGGATGTAACGCTCTACCGCTACGCGCCCGGCGGTGACGAGGCGGCGGAATATTACGACGCCAAGGGTCAGTCCGCCAAAGGCCTGCTGATGAAGACGCCGGTGGACGGCGCGCGCATCTCCTCGGGCTTCGGATCGCGTTTCCATCCCATTCTGGGTTACACCCGCGCCCACAAGGGGGTGGATTTCGCCGTGCCCACCGGCACCCCGGTGATGGCGGCGGGCGGCGGCACCATCAACTTCATGGGCTGGGCCAATGGCTATGGCAATTTCGTGGTGATCAACCATAGCGACGGCTACGCCACCGCCTATGGCCATCTTTCCCGCTTTGCCGCCGGGATGCGCCGCGGCGCCAAGGTGCGCCAAGGCCAAGTCTTCGCCTTCAGCGGCATGACCGGCCTGGCGACCGGGCCGCATGTGCATTACGAAATCCGCATCAACGGCACCCAGGTCAATCCCTTGACGGTCAAAGTCGCCGGCGGACGGCTGCTGGCGGGCAGCGAGCTGCGCAGTTACCTGCAGCAGCGCCTCAAGATGGATGAGCTGCTGGCCTCCACCCCGCTGGAAGCCAAGGTGGCGGATAGCGCCACAGATTTGCGTCAGGCCCGGGCCAAATAGCCCCCCGTCGAATTTACCCGCACCCCTGCCCAAATACAGGGCAGGATACCGACGCCGGAACATGCTGGAGTTCCGTGCATTATGTTCCAGCCCTTCAACGTTAGTGACCTTTGAAAATCCAGGCCGGTTTCGAGATTGCATTTGAATGCACGGCGCCCACGCCGATGCTGCTGACGCTGCATGTCCGGCCCGAGCGCAAGCCGGACCTGGAGACCCCGGAGAAACTGAAACTCACGCCTTCGGTGCCCTATCGCACCTATCTCGACAGTTTCGGCAATTGCTGCACAAGGCTGGTGGCGCCGCCGGGGCTTTTGCGCCTGTCCAACAATTTCATCATTCGCGACAGCGGCGTGCAGGAATCCATGCCCTGGGGCGCTGGACAGGCCGAAGTGGACGATCTGCCGGACGATGTGCTGCTGTTCCTGCTCGGCAGCCGTTATTGCGACACCGACCGGCTGGCGACGGAAGCCTGGAAACTGTTCGGCCAGACCCTACCCGGCTGGCCGCGCGCGCAGGCGATTCTCAATTACGTCCATGACCGCATCACGTTCGGCTACCCGTTCGCGCGCGCCGACCGCACCGCCTCCGAAGGGCATGCCGAGCGCCAGGGTGTCTGCCGCGACTTCGCTCATCTGGCGATCACGCTGTGCCGCTGCATGAATATTCCGGCGCGCTATTGCACCGGCTATCTGGGTGATATCGGCGTTCCGCTTGACCCTTCGCCGATGGATTTCAGTGCCTGGTTCGAGGTTTATCTGGGCGGTGCCTGGCATACGCTGGATGCCCGCCACAACGCGCCGCGCATCGGCCGCATATTGATGGCGCGGGGGCGAGACGCCACCGATGCCGCCATCTCGACGGCGTTTGGCACGGCCAAGCTGGTGCAGTTCGACGTCATCACCAAGGAAGTTGCGCCGGGATAATTCGACGTCGCGCTTGCTAATTCAAGGTCGCGCTGGCGGGCATGGCTTCGCTGAGTTCATCGGCGGAGGCGGCAAATTCCTGGCCATTGATGATCAGGCCGGTCTTGCTGGCGCTCACCTTCACCTTGGCGCCGTCGGCAATCTTGCCTTCCAGCAGCAGATGCGCCAGCGGATCCTGCAAGCGGCGCTGAATGGCGCGCTTAAGCGGCCTGGCGCCATAGACCGGATCGTAGCCGGCATTGGCCAGCCAGTCGGTGGCCTTCTTGTCCAGGCTGATCTCGATCTTGCGGTCGGCCAGAAGCCTGTCCAGCCGCGCGATCTGGATGTCGACGATCTTGTCCATATCCTTCCGCGACAGCCGGTGGAACAGGATGATCTCATCCAGGCGATTGAGAAATTCGGGGCGGAAATGGCCGCGCACCGCCTGCATCGCCTGGGCTCGGGCCTGCTTGTCGTCGCCCTCCTCCTCGGTGGAAAGATATTCGGTTCCGAGATTGGAGGTCAGGATGATCACCGTATTGCGAAAATCCACGGTGCGGCCCTGCCCGTCGGTCAGGCGGCCGTCATCCAGCACCTGCAGCAGCACGTTGAAAACATCGCTGTGCGCCTTTTCGACTTCGTCGAACAGGATCACCTGGTAAGGCCGCCGCCGCACCGCTTCGGTGAGGACGCCGCCTTCCTCATAGCCGACATAGCCGGGCGGTGCGCCAATCAACCGCGCCACGGCATGCTTTTCCATGAATTCGCTCATGTCGATGCGCACCATGGCGGCGTCATCGTCAAACAGGAAGGCGGCCAGCGCCTTGGTGAGTTCGGTCTTGCCGACGCCAGTCGGGCCCAGGAACAGGAAGGAGCCGATGGGACGGTTGGGATCCTGCAATCCGGCGCGGGCGCGGCGCACGGCATTGGATATGGCGTGCACAGCTTCATTCTGGCCGATCACCCGTTTTTCAAGGCTGACCTCCATTTGCAGCAGTTTTTCACGCTCGCCCGCCAGCATCCGGTCGACCGGAATGCCGGTCCAGCGCGACACGATCTGGGCGATATTTTCCGCCGTGACCACTTCCGAGGCAAGGGCTTCGTCTTTCTTGCCTTCGATGGCTTTCAGCTTGCGTTCCAGGTCGGGGATCACGCCATAGGTGAGCTCGCCGGCCTTGGCGAAATCGCCGCGCCGCTGGGCGATCTCGACATCCTGGCGCGCGGCATCCAGCTTTTCCTTGAGGCCCTGGACATCGGAAACAGATTTTTTTTCCTCCAGCCAGCGCGCGGTCAGCACGCCGGACTGGTCTTCCAGTTCGCCAAGCTCCTTTTCCAATGTCACCAGACGGTCGCGGCTGGCGGTATCGCTTTCCCGCTTCAGGGCTTCGCGCTCGATCTTGAGCTGCATGATGCGGCGGTCCAGCTCATCCAGCTTTTCCGGTTTGGAATCGATCTGCATGCGCAGCCGCGAGGCCGCCTCATCCATCAGGTCGATCGCCTTGTCGGGCAGAAAGCGGTCGGTGATGTAGCGGTTGGAAAGCTGGGCGGCGGCGACAATGGCGCCATCGGTGATCCGAACCCCGTGATGCAGCTCGTATTTCTCTTTCAGTCCGCGCAGAATCGAAACCGTGTCCTCGACCGTGGGCTCGCCCACGAACACCGCCTGAAAGCGCCGCGCCAGGGCCGCGTCTTTCTCGACATATTTGCGGTACTCGTCCAGCGTGGTGGCGCCGATGCAATGCAGTTCGCCGCGCGCCAAAGCGGGCTTGAGCAGGTTTGAGGCGTCCATGGCGCCGTCGGCCTTGCCCGCCCCGACCAATGTATGCATCTCGTCAATGAACAGGATGACGCTGCCGGCCGCGCTGGTCACTTCATTGAGCACCGCTTTCAGCCGTTCCTCGAACTCGCCGCGGAACTTGGCGCCCGCAATCAACGAGCCCATGTCCAGCGCCATCAATTTCTTGTCGCGCAGGCTTTCGGGCACATCGCCATTGACGATGCGCAGGGCCAGACCTTCGGCTATGGCGGTCTTGCCCACGCCCGGTTCGCCGATCAGCACGGGATTGTTCTTGGTGCGGCGGCTCAGCACCTGGATGGTGCGGCGGATTTCCTCGTCGCGGCCGATCACCGGATCCAGCTTGCCGGTGCGGGCCAGCTCTGTGAGATCGCGGGCATATTTCTTGAGCGCGTCATAGGAATTTTCCGCCGTGGCGCTGTCGGCGGTGCGGCCTTGGCGCAGATCGGCGATCGCCTTTCCCAGACCTTGCGCGGTGACACCGGCCTCTTTGAGGATCTTGGCGGCCCCGCTGCCGGAGGCCAGCGCCAGCGCCAGCAGCAGATATTCTGCGGTGACGAAACTGTCGCCCGCCTTTTTGGCGATCTGTTCGGCATTGTCGAGCAGCTTGGCGGTATCCTGCGCCAGATAGACCTGTCCGGAGCCGCCCTCAACCTTCGGCAATTTCTTCAGCGCCGCTTCGACACCGCTGCGCACGGCGCGATCATTGCCGCCTGCCACGCCGATCAGGCGCGCGGCCAAGCCCTCCTCATCGTCAATCAGGACTTTGAGAAGATGATCGGGGGTGAATTGCTGGTTGCCCTCACGCAGGGCCAGGCTCTGCGCCGACTGAATGAAGCCGCGCGAACGCTCGGTGAATTTCTCGATATCCATTCTGCCTCCGGCCTGCCCCGGAATGGGCGCAGGCATATTTGATACGGCCCCGCTGATAGCGCCGTTCCCGGCAGATATGGGAAGGTGAAACCCTTGGCGCAAGACCCAAAGGAATCCTAATAGGCCAAAGGGTTAAATCCGTTGATCAGCCTCAAATGCGAAGCGGCAGGCCAAAATTAATTGGCTTCGGCGTCTTCGCCTTCTTCCTCGCCCTCGCCGCCTTCAGCCAGGGAAAAGGACGGCCCATTGCCGTTTTGGGGCGCCGGCGCAACCATCTGGGGCTGCGGCTGTCCGCCGTCCTGACGATTGGGGTTCTGCGCCGCCTGCTGGGCGGCATATTGGGCCGCCTGGGCCTGCTGCGCCGCCATGATGCGGAAATAATGCTCCGCATGCTGAAGATAATTCTCGGCCGTGACGCGGTCTCCGGAACTGTTGGAATCGCGGGCAAGTTGCAGGTATTTTTCGTAGACATGGGAGGCCGAACCGCGAATTTTTACTTCCGGGCCCGAAGAATCAAAGGTGCGGTTGGGGTTGAATCCGCCGCCGCCGCCATTGCCGCCGCCGCCACCACCGCCGCCATTATTGTTGTTGTGCTGCGGCCTCCGGCCGCCTCTGCGAGAGCGTTTCACGAATGCACCATTATGTTGTGTCAAAAAAATGCCTTTGTTTCCTTGCGCTCAGGCATAGCGAAATGCTGCCGGCACAATCCAAAGTTCGTTTAGAGTACCCTGCCGCCGCGTCTTCGCGGCGCCCGGCCCGTGTGCTTTCCCAGCAACCCCAGGCGGAATCTTACGATTCCATTACCCTAACCTAGTGTATCCGCCTGCTTTTTCCAAGGGGCGGATCAGACTTTTTCCAGCATAACGGCGCGCGGAATACCCCCCAGATCGGGTGTTATCCCCGCCAGCCGCAGCCCGGAACCCTGGAAAATCGGTTCCACCAGCTGGCCGGCGCCGATTTCGAGGATCGCCCGGCCGCCCTTTTTCAGCAATTTCGGCAGCAGGACCGCCAGGGCGCGATAGGCAGAAAGCCCATCGGGCCCGCCATCCAGGGCGGCGCGTGGCTCAAAGCAGGCCACCTCGGGGTCCAACGCCGCGATCGCGGCCGAGGGGATATAAGGCGGATTGCAAAAGACCAGATCGAAACTGTCTGCCGGCGCGGAGGCCCAATCGTCCAGCCGAAGCTTGGCGCGTTCCGACAGCCCATGCGTAAAGACATTGCGCCGGGCATAGGCCAGCGCTTCGGCCGAAGACTCCAGTCCCAGTCCCGCCGCGCGCGGAAAGTGCTTCAAGGCGGCGATCAGCAGGGCGCCCGAACCGGTGCCCAGATCGGCAATGGCCAGCGGCGTGTTTCTGTCCGCAACGACGCGCAGCGCCTCCTCGATCAGGGTTTCAGTTTCCGGTCGCGGCACCAAAACGCCGGGGCCAACCAGAAAATCGAGACTCCAGAATTCCTTGCGGCCGGTGATATAGGCGAAAGGCTCTCGCCCGGCGCGCCGTGTCACCAGGACGGCGAATGCCGCTGCCTGCTCCGCTGTGGGTTGCAATTCGCCCGACAGCGTGTCGTCACGCCGGACGCCCAAAGCATGGGCATAGAGCAGCCGCGCTTCGGTCCGGGCGTTTTCCACACCCGCGGCAGCAAGCTGCCGCGCCGCTTCCGCGATGGTCACGAATCCGCCGCTTCGAACTCGGCGAGCTTGTCGGCCTGGTCCTGGGCCACCAGCGCATCGACGATCTCGGACAATTCATCGCCGCTGATAATGCGGGACAGATTGTAAAGCGTCAGGTTGATGCGGTGATCGGTGACGCGGCCCTGCGGGAAATTGTAGGTGCGGATGCGCTCGCTGCGGTCGCCCGACCCCACCAGGCTCTTGCGTTCGGTGGCCCGCGCCAAATCCACCCGCTTGCGCTCGGCATCGTATATCTTGGCTTTCAGCAGCATCATCGCCTTGGCCTTGTTCTTGTGCTGGGATTTTTCTTCCTGCATCGCCACCACGGTGTTGGTGGGAATATGCGTAATGCGAACCGCACTGTCCGTCTTGTTGACATGCTGGCCGCCCGCGCCCTGGGCGCGGTAGGTGTCGATGCGCAGATCCTTGTCCTGGATGACGACGTCGACATCCTCGGCTTCGGGAAGAACCGCCACCGTAGCGGCCGACGTGTGGATGCGCCCCTGGTTTTCGGTGGCTGGCACGCGCTGGACGCGGTGGACGCCGCTTTCAAATTTCAGCTTGGCATAGGCGCCGCGGCCTTCCACCTCCAGGGTCGCGTCCTTGTAGCCGCCCAATTCGCTTTCGCTGAGGGAGAGAATTTCCGTTTTCCAGCCTTGCAACGCGCAGTAGCGCTGATACATGCCCAGAAGATCGCCGGCGAACAATGCCGCCTCGTCGCCGCCGGTGCCGGCGCGGATTTCGAGGATGGCGGAAGACGAATCCGCCGCATCGCGGGGCAATAACTGAATCTTGAGCTGATGATCCAGCGCCGCCAATCGTTCGCGCAAGTCGGCGCGCTCCTGCTCCGCCATGCCGCGCATTTCCGAATCTGTGGCGGGATCGGCAATCAGCGCCTCGGCGCCTTCCAGCTGGGTATGGACATCACGATGGGCGCGCGCGGCTTCAATCACCGGGGCAAGTTCGGCATGTTCGCGGGAGAGTTTGACGAAGGCCGGGCCGGATGCGCCCGACGCCATCTCGCTTTCAATGGCGGCAAAACGGTCGAGCAGGCGCTCAAGCTTGGCGGCGGGAATCATCGAGCAACGCTACTGGGCCGCTTCGAGCGGAGTCCCATTACGCTGCGCCTCAATTTCGGCGGCCTTCTTCTCGCACAGCTCGACGACATGGCTGACCAGATCGTCATTGCCCAGCTTATAGGCGGGCTTGCCATTGAGATAGATCATGCCATGGCCCTTGCCAGCGCCGCCGCCGGTGAAGGCGAGATCGGTTTCCTTGGCCTCGCCCGGTCCGTTGACGACGCAGCCGATGATCGAAAGCGACATCGGGGTGGCGATATGCTTGAGCTTTTCTTCCAGCGTCTTGACCGTCTCGATCACATTGAAGCCCTGGCGGGCGCAGCTGGGGCAGGACACGAT
>Ga0302319_10012876_pt1 | contig 15725 bp, 12 predicted proteins | sample Bog_T0_2_FD_203319 | JGI IMG/M metagenome (GOLD analysis project Ga0302319, IMG submission 203319) | Peat permafrost microbial communities from Stordalen Mire near Abisko, Sweden - Bog_T0_2 | ecosystem: Environmental > Terrestrial > Soil > Wetlands > Peat | place: Sweden: Abisko, Stordalen Mire...
CTCCAGCTTCACTCCACGGCTATCTCGGTGTACTTCCTGACCCAGACCTTCGCGGATAATCCAGATCCCGCAGTGCTCGCTGCCCTTATCGCCTCGCTTATACCAGCGGTCGTTATAAAGCCGGTACTCGTCGGAAGCTTTGTCATAGAGGATGTGGGCGTGCTCGCGGGAGACTGTCTTATTGATCGCCGTATCGTCGGCGAACGCCAGATCGTTGCGGCGGCTGAGACCTTCGGCTTTAAAAACATCCACTACGCGGCCGATGTTAGTGCGGGTCTTCGTTAGCGCCAGTTCCGTGACATTGGCTTGGCCCCGGACGATGTGCAGTTGGGCCGGCAACCGCTCTCGCGGGGCGGGTGCAGGCGGCGGCGCTTCCGAAAGCGTTTCGACCCAAATCCAATCCTTACCCGCCTCGCCCAACAGGTTGCGAACCAGCACTTCCACACGCAGATCTTCCGGAAAGCGGCATTCCGTTTTCGCGAATTGGTGGCGCACTTCCTGCTCGAAATATTGCCGGAAAAAGTCGCCTTCCAAGACGGCGGTTTGCGGATCGCCGACTCCCCGCACTTGCACTCTCACGACGTTGTACGGGAAGATATCGCGGCCGCCGGCGCGCTGCGTCTTCTTCTTGATTTCGTCGAGAATCGCGAAACGAATCTCGGCAATTTCCGGTGAATCGTTGACTTGGCTGATGGCGCCGAAGGGCGCCTCGAATACTCCACGGCCGAGTTTTTCGAGTAAGTCGGAGAGACTCATTTCGATTGGTCCAGTATACCGAGATCGTAGGCGGCTTCCACCAACTTGCGCGCGATTGGCGCGGCGAACGTGCCCCCATAGCCGCCATGTTCCACGACTACGGCAAACGCGATGGAATGCCCGGGATCGCCGCCATAAGGGGCGAATCCGGCGAACCAGGCATGCGGCAAACCATCGTCGAGCTGGGCGGTTCCGGTCTTGCCTGCGACGGGGACATCCAAGCGGTCGAAGGCGCGGCGTCCGGTGCCGCTGGTGACTACGTCTCGCATGGCTTTGCCGAGGAAGCCCGCCAGATCCGGAGCCACGATGGAACGCGGTTTATCAACCCGCGAATTGCTCTCGTCCGTCACCCAGCGCCCCTGCGGCATCGATCCACCCGCGGCGACAGTGGCGGCTACGCGAGCCATCTTGAAAGGCGTAACCAGAACTGGGCCTTGTCCATAAGCCGCGAACGGCAGCATCTGTTGCAGATCGGCCAGATCGCCGGCCGGAATATCCAGCTGATCCGCCGTATCTTTCAGTTGTTTCGCTCCTACGGAGAAGACGCCTAGCTGAGCGAAATAGGCGTTACACGAGACGGCGATGGCGCGTTCCATAGTCAGGCTGCCATGGGCGGAATCGCCAATGTCGTCTTTAATATCGCGGCGCCAGCCGGGGATGCGCGTCCCGGCGCGGCCGTCGCCCAGGCGCTGGCAGGAGTAATGCTTGTTCTCTAGCTCCGGGTCTTTGCGCAACGCGGCCATCGCAGTGACAAGCTTAAAGGTGGAGCCGGGCGGATACTGGGCATAGCGGGCCCTATCGAGCAGCGCGTCCGGATTCGAGGGCTGCGTTCCAACCTGCACAGCGGGTTCGCTGGCGAGAGCCAGAACATCGCCGGTCTGGGGGTTCAATACCACCAGCGCGCCTTTCTTCTTGTGAGCTTTTTCCAAGCCATCGTGCAGGATCTGCGCCGCCTTCATCTGCAAACGAATATCGATGGAGGTATGCAGAGTGCGGTCGGTCGCCAGCAGAGCTTGCAAATCGCGATTGCCCGGATGATGACGGTAACGGATCAGAGGCGCCAGTTGAGGCAAGTCGCGATAGCCTTGCAGGTGGCCGTTTGAATCGTGTTCGATGAGTGACGCGTTAGTGGCGTGAAAATTCTCTTGCGTACGCAGATCGCCAAGCAGGTGCGCAGTATACGATCCGAACGGGTAAAGCCGGTTGTCAAGCCTGGAACACGTTTGATCGATCGAGACGCCCAGCTTTTCATATTCGGGCCGCTGCTTTTCCAGTTCGCTCCAACTGCTGGTGGCCAGCAGCACGCCATTACGGTCGAAAATGTCGCCGCGTTGGATTTCACGAGCCAGCGAGTTCAGCCGCGGATTATGTTGCGGACGCTTCACTCCATCTTGAGCGAAGACCTTCGTGTCCCGAGCGATGAAGTCCTTGTCGTGGGCGATCTGATACCATGCGGCCATCGATAACAGAGTCACTCCAGCCATAGCTAATACGGCGCCGGTGACAGCGATAGCCTTGCGGAAGGGTGAACTGATCCGTAATTCTTTGGTGTGAGTAGAGATCGATAGCAGAAGACCAAAGATGAGGAAGTTTGCGAGCATGGCTGTGTTACCGGAGCTCAGGAATGGCGAGACGACGCCGGACAGCGGAATGGCTCCGAGTACGCCTCCAGAGATTAGCAGCATCTCGAACGCGATCAGGCAGGCGAGGCCTAAGGCGAGAAAGAGACCATACTCGTCGGAGGCGTTCAAAGCGATGCGAAAAGCACGGCGAAGGAGGAAGACGAACAGCAGGAATATTATTGCGACGCCTGCGAAACCCCACTCCTCGCCGATCGACGGTAGCACCAAATCGTTGTTGCCGGCGGGAATCAACCCTGGATCGCCGTAGCCTGGACCGGAGCCAGTGAGTCCGCCAGTGCTGAGAGCCCAGATAGAATGCGCCAACTGATCGCCGCCGTGAACATTGTTGTCCCAGGGTGAGAGCCACATGGAGATGCGATCGACGACAGTCGGCGGTTTGCCGATACGATAGCCAACGAACACACCGGAAACCAAGAGCAGAACGCCAAGCAAAGGAAGCCCGGCTCGTCCACGCGCCACACCGAACATGGCGAGAAAGAGAAAGCCTGTGACCAACGCGGGCCCCAGATCCTTCAACAGAAAGAACATCAGTAGCGCGCAGCAGACGCCGATCAGAACAGGCATGACATGCGCCAGGCGAGGCATTTCGAGCCAGCGTAATTGCGGCGGTAGGAGCTTCTTTTCGCGCAGGTCGCGCAGCCGTTCCCACTGTCGCGCGAAGTAGCCGGCCATGAAGAAGACGATCAGAATCTTAATCACTTCCACGGGTTGGAAGGGACCCAGATTGACCTTGGCATCGTTGCCGGCCGGTCCGGAGCCGAAGCGCATCAGAAGCGCGAACAGTCCCAAGGCGACAAACAGGGGTGTATAGCACCACTTGGCGAAGCGCTGGTATTGCAGCGGTTTGATCAGTGGGAGCAATAGCGCGAGGCAGCCGACGGCAACTCCCCAGGCGAACTTGCTGAATTCCAAAGTGTCCCGCAGAGGGTCGCGCAGGCTCACCATCAGCATCAGCCCGATGCCAGTAAGCAGGTGCAGAGCCGGCAAGATAGAAGTGTCGCCTTGAAACCCGCCCCAGCGCCACAGCAGGAACACGAAGTAGAAAGACGCAACATAAAGCCCGGTCCAGCCCGCGAACTCCTGGCGAAAGTCGGCGGGCGTGCGAACTAGGAACAGCGGCTTAAGTTTAGTGAGCGGCAGCAGCGGACGCTTGCCGTCGCGCAGGCGCGATAAGGTCCCCACATTATGCAGGGGTGGATGACTCTTGAGAAATTCCGAGATCTTCGATGCTACGGCCTGCCGCTGCTCTTCGTCCGGGAACACCAGCAGGAAGGGCTCCAACTGCGCCGCGTTGCGTACAGTGTTGAGGTCCAGCAAGTCGCCGCGATCCAGCCTCTGTTGCACTTCGGTGAAGTTTTGCGTCTTCCCCGTGAAGGTCACTAGTAATCCTGCGATTACCAACAGGCTCGCTCCCATAAGCCACGGCAGATCGCGGTTATGCCCTTTGCGGATCGCCTTGCGAACCTCTTCCGGTTCCGTGACGACGCGAGTTTCCCAGCTCCGGGTTACTGCCACCGGCGTCCCCTGTACGCTACCCTGCGTTTCACAACTACCGGCTTCTTCAGCTCGTCGTCGAGTTGCCTGCGAGCGCGGTCGTCACTATCGAGTTGCTGCAGCGCCACGTCCACTTTCGAGAACCCGAGGATCGGCTCATATAAGCCGCGGGCGCGCTCAAAATCTCGCTGCGCCAACTGCAGCAGCCGAGCTTCTTCATCGTGGGAAACTGCATGAACGGCCCGCGCGGCGGCGATCTCCTGGGTGGCGCGAAACCGATACCCGTCGGCTTCCTGTTCCATCTCGCGCGGTCCCAGCCCATAGCCGAGCCGCTGTGCCGTCTGGAACTCGGCATACGCCTTGCCAACGTTCCTTAGCTCGTAAATATAGATTCGCGCGAGACCTAAGTGTGGATCGGGCGCGCGTGGCAGGAGTGAGACGGCTTCCTCGAATTTTTGCTTGGCTGGTTCGGAATTGGACGATTGCCCCAGTGCGATGTAACCCTGACACAAAGCCATTTTGCCTCGCGCGCCGCTATCGCGGCCATCGATATCGATGGCATGCTGAAGGCATAGGACTGCCTTGGGCCAATCGAAGTCGCTCACGTCGGGGTCTGTTCCGTTGCGATAGCGTTCAATAATGTCGTCGGCGGCCGCAATATAGCTGGCGCGAAGGGGCGCCACGGAAGACGCCACCGGAGAGAATCGCCCCAGCCACTCGGTTTGCTTTCGTAGCTTGCGGTACAGATCCCAATCGGAGTTAATCTCAGCAACGCCGCGCCGGGTATGGTCCAGATTCGCGCGTAGAGGGGCGCTCTGATGCCACATGCGATAGAAGTATTCCGACGGCGCAAAAATCAGGAGACCGGCCAATAAGCCCCATAGAAGCGCGCCGACCAGGCTAAGAGCCGAGGCTACACGGCGTGTGCTGAACCACTCTCGGACCCTGTTTGGCAAGCTGGCAGGCGCGGCAACCGGACGCGCCTTGTCGACAGTGTCGTGATCGACCTTCGTCCGTTCTATGGTCTCGTTCGTATTCCAAGCCGTGCGGCGTTCCTTGCCGGCGCTGGTGGGACGGTTCTGTACGAAGTTCTGCAAGTCGTCGCGAAAGGCGGCAACCGAGACATAGCGTTGGTGCAAGTCGCCCGCCAGCGCTTTCAAAATAATCGCGCTGAGCGCCGGTGGACAATCGTCCGGCAAAGCTCGCGGCGGGCGGCGGGATTGGATCAGTCCTTCCAGCTTGCGCGTGCTTTGCGCTTGATAGGGCGGCGTTCCCGCCACCATCTCATACAGCGTTACACCAACCGCCCATAGGTCGGAATGCGAATCGACCAGTGCCTTACTCAGACGCTCCGGCGAACAGTAACTGGGGCTGCCGAAATTGTGATGAGTCAGGTGATGGGTAAACGTGATGGCCTTGGCTATGCCGAAGTCGAGCAGGCGGACTTCGTCATTCAACCCGATCTGGATATTGGACGGCTTGATGTCGCCGTGCACAACCGCGCGCCGTTGGCCGTCGATGTCGGCCGTATAGGAATGTAGCCGGTCTAACTGACTGCAAATCTCGATGGCGATTTTGGCCGCGCGGATCGGGTCCAGCCGTTTCTCCTCGCGAAGGATCTCGGCAATGTTGCGGCCTTCGATGTACTGCATGGCGATAAAGAAGTAGCCATCCAGATCGCCATATTCGTAGATCTCCACCACGCGAGAATCGAAATCGTGGAGTTGCTTCTGCAGCGCCGCGCCGCGCCGTTCAGCTTCCATGGTGAGTTGCGTCATGGAGTCGGGCGACTCCTCAACGATTTTTAAAACCGCCTGCCGGTTGCTGCGGCTATCGAAGGCAAGATAGACGTCGGTCATCCCGCGGCCCAGCTTGCGGATGATCTCGTAACTGGCGAACTGCTTGGATCGCAGCATGAATCAAGCCCGGAACATTAAGAATTCTATAGGCAAATCAAACACTTTGCCCGTACGACCTTGTTCTATTGTGACGCGAATTTTCCGTTCCGGTTCCACCCATTAACGAAACCTAAGCGCCAGCAGGAGACCTAGAAGTAACCCATAGATCAGAAATGCCACTCGCCCGGTAAGAACACTCTTCCAGGAACGGCGGGCCAAGGCTCCGTCGCGGGGCCGTGTGATGGCGTGACGCTCGCGCGCTGCGGCCATTTCAGGCGAGGAACTGCCCAGAAAATCAGCGCCCGCGATGAAGATGGCAGTGATGTTGTCGGTGCCCCCGGCTTCGTTCGCGGTCTCCACCAGGTCGAGCGCGGTCTGCACCGGATCGCCATCGTAGCACTCGATGATTTCGCTCATTTGAGCGGATGTCAGGCAGTCGCTGAGCCCGTCGCTGCACAGCAGAATGGCGGCGTCGGGTTTCAGTTGGAATTCCTTCACTTCCACGAACTCTTCGGTATCCGCTTCGCGCGGCCGCGAGCCGACATCGCGGAAGACTTCGTGACGGCGGGGGTGCAGCATGGCTTCCTCTTCGGTCAACTCACCGCGATCCTCCCGCTCGCCGACGGGAGAATGGTCGGCAGTCAGCTTGCGCATTGCGCCATTCCAGATGAGGTAGAGGCGAGAGTCGCCGACGTGACCGACTATTACTTTGTCTTCCTGAATGACCGCTAACGTCAGCACGCAGGCCATGCCTTGGAGCGACTCGTCGGCGCTGGCTTGCCGGTAGATTTCGTTGTTGGCGGCGGCTATCGCGTGGGGGATGGATTGCTTGGCCGCGATCTGCGCGCTGATAACGTCAACGGCGATTTCGGCCGCAGTCTCGCCCGCGGCATGGCCGCCCACACCGTCGACTACCAGGAAGACTCCACGCTCGTCTTCGACGTAGTAGCGGTCTTCGTTGTCGCTGCGAACGCGTCCAGCATCCGTGGCTACGCCGGATCGCCATTTCACCGTCACCGCCATAACGTCATCGCTTGGCCTCGAAGATCAACGTCAAAACTTCCGCGACTCCGATCTGGGCTTGGTCGGGTAAGAACTCTTCGACGCCCTTATGCAGACGTTTGCCATTCACCCAGGTACCGTTGCGGCTGGCGTCGATGATAAAGAAAAGCCCGCGGTCCGGATCGCGGCGCAGGCGCAGGTGTTCGCGAGACACTTCGTCGTTGGTGTAGAGCGCTAGGTTGACCTGCACATCGTTGCCGCCGCGTCCCACGCTGATCTCGTTCTGCGTAACCAGAAATAGCTGCGGACCCGAATCGTCTTCATAGCGAATCTCCGCGAAGGCCCGATCGTTTAGTTTGCGCGTGTCGGAGGCCGGCTTCGCCATGTTGACGGTCGGCTCCCGATCTAGCAGAGTAGTCTTGGTTCCGTGATAGCCGGGTTGCGGAGTCTCGTTCAGCTCGGAATGAATCTCCACGTCGCCGGCGGGAACGGTTCCTTCCGTGTCCGGGAAAAACTCGAGCGCCCAGTCCTTACAGGCGGTCTTATAATCCTTGCGATCTTTCCCGCCGCGGCCCAAGGGAAAGCCGATCGGTTTGGCGTTCATCTGTTGCAGGCGAGCCGTCAAAGCCCGGCGGGCGTCCTGCTTCAGCAGATCCATCACTCCGGCCAGACGATTGTAGTCTTCGGGATGAAGATAGAGGCTGAAGACACACGGAAGCAGAACGCTATAAGCCATCTCAAACTGGCCCAGTTCCATATTCCGGATTAACTGATCGATGATGATCTGTCCGGTGAGTTTGCCATCCACCAAGGTTCTAGCCATATCACTATGTTACGGTCACTTGCAGACTCTTAATCAGTTGCTCGGCGTGGCGTAACGCCTCGGGAGTAAGGTGCTGGCCGGAGAGCATGCGGCCGATCTCACGGGTCCGCGCGTCGCCCGCAAGTTCTTCGATCTCCGCCACCGTACGCCCCTTCACCTCACGCTTTTCCACATAGTAGTGATGATCGGCGAAACCGGCGATCTGGGCCAAGTGGGTCACGCACAAAACCTGATTGCCCGCGGCGAGTTTCTTCAACCGGCGTCCAACCGATTCCGCAACCGCTCCGCCGATTCCGGTATCTACTTCGTCGAACACTAGCGTCCGCTGTGTCTTTCCGGAGGCCTTCGGGTTTCCGGCTTGGCCGACACAGGTCTTCAGCGCCAGAGCAATGCGGGAAAGCTCGCCACCGGAGGCAACCTTCTCCAGCGGCTTCGGTTCCTCGCCGACATTCGAAGATATCAGGAACAGCACACGGTCCGCGCCATGCACCGACCAACTTGCAGGATTGATCTGAATCTGAAAGATCGTATTTGCCAGCGCGAGCGCCGCTAACTCGTGTTCTACTTTGGCGGCGAGTTTCTTCGCCCCCGCCAGGCGCGCCGCAGTCAATTCGCTGGCGGCTTGCTTATAGTCTTCGGTGATTCCCTGCAACTCACGTTCAAGCTTCACGCGCCGTTCCGCGGCATGTTCCACGCCTTCAATCTGCGCGCGCACGGTCGCCAGGAACTGCATCACTTCGTCGAGAGTGGGACCGTATTTGCGCTTTAGCTTGTCGAGCAAAGCCAACCGCGTCTCAATCTCTTCCAACCGATCCGGGTCGGCTTCCAGACGATCGAGATAATGCCGCAAAATTCCGGCCGCGTCCTCGACCGCAATCTCAGCCGGACGCAAGATATCAAGAACGCCAGCCAGGCTGGGATCGATCCGGAATAATTCATCTACCTTCTTTAGAGCTACGCGGATTCGCGAGGAAGCGCTATCAGTTGCCTCATAGAGCGCATCATAAGCGGCGTTGGCGCTCTCTTGCAGGCGAGTGACGTTGCGCTGGATGGCGCGCTCGCGATCGAGGTTAGCGTCTTCGGCCTGTTGTACAGTGGCGGCTTCAATTTCGTTACGCTGGAAGGACCACAAGTCCAACAGGCGCAACTTTTCCTGTTCCGACTTATCGAGCTCCTCGATTTCGCGGGTACAGATCTCCCAACGGCGGTAGAGTTCATAGGTCCGGCGCAATAGGTCGCCATTACCGGTGAAATCATCGAGCACGCGCAGTTGAATGTCGGCGGAGAAGAGCAATTGCTGATCGTGCTGGCCGTGTATATCGCCGAGATAAGGCGCAAGGTCGCGCAGAAACGCCGCGGTGACAGGACGGCTCCCGGCGAAAGCGCGGGATTTACCGCTGGCCTGGATTTCGCGTTCGATCAACAATTCGCCCTCTTCGGCCTGCACGCCCGCCGATTCCAGCAGGGCCAATAACGATTCGTTGTGGGGTAGATCGAACATGCCTGAAATGCGCGCCCGCGTGGTGTCGGAGCGCACCATCTCGGCGGATGCGCGTCCGCCCAGCAGCAGACCCAACGCGTCGACGACGATCGACTTGCCGCTTCCGGTTTCACCGGTGAGCAGATTCAGACCGGGGTGAAAATGCACACGAATGCGTTCCACGACGGCATAGTTCTCAACGACTAAATCGAGCAGCACCCGTTCGAATTATACGAGGGTTACGATGTTCACATGAGGTTCTCACCTTTCTATTACCTTTTGCTGCTGCTTCCCGCTATGCCCGCGCGGGCTCAACCGGACGTCACGGCTTGGGAGGTTTTGAAGATTGGACTGAACGATCCAAAGAACTTCGATCGTCGAAGACAGGCTGTTACCGCGATCGGTTCAATCGGGCTGACCCCGGAGACGATTAAACAGGTGGAGCACGGGCTGCGGGACGACGATTCGCTGGTTCGCCAAACGGCGGCCGCGGAACTGGGCCAGATGAAGTCTCTCAGTTCCATACCAGCGCTGAAAGCGGCGCTGGAGGATCCGTCCGGCGCGGTCCAGTTTACGGCTGCCCGCGCGCTTTGGGACATGGGCGACCATTCCGGCGAGAGCGTCCTGCAGGAAGTTTTATCGAGGACCCAGAAATCGTCGGAGGGTTTCATCGAAGGACGAATCCGCGACGCCAAGCGCAAGATGCACGATCCGAAGGCGCTCGCGTTGATGGGGATCAACGAAGCCAGCGGGATCATTTTGGGTCCGTTCTCGATGGGGTTGATTCAGGCAGAAGACTTCATGAAGGACTCTGGTGCCGGAGGAAGAGTGCTGGCGGCGGCGCTGTTGGCGCAACATTGCAACACTGCGAATATTGATTTATTGCGCAAGGCACTGAAGGACGACAAGAACGCGTCGGTGCGGGCAGCGGCGGCGAAGGAACTGGGACACTGCGGCAATCCGGACGATATACCAAGGATGGAGCAGTATCTATCGGACTCTCACGATGTGTTGAGACTGATGAGCGCCGCGACGGTGGTACGGCTAACGCTGATTCAGCAAGGCCAGACGCCCCCGATTCCGCTAGGTCCAGAAGTCCGTTGATCCTGTAGCGCTGGCGACGGTTACTCCCACTTTTCTCGAAGGTGGGGGAGAGCAAGATCGGGGAGCAGCCTGACGAAAACATGGGATTAGGCCCGGGACGCGATCCCGGGTTTGCCTTTTTGAAGCCCGAAGTGCTTCGCCGGGAAACTCGCTCATTCCTCGTCGACGGAAAGCTCACAGCTTTGGTGCGATATGCTCGGCTGGAATCTCAATCGGCGTAGAATTCTGGTTTGCTCAACGACGAACGGGCGGCTCTCTGCAGATTTGAAACTACTCCCGCGGGTAGTGATCGTGCCGGTCAGCCAGATCCGTGGGCAGTTCGTCATCCTCGACTGCATGGGCGCCGAGCCAAGCCAAGGCGGACTCCTCCTCCAGGTGAGTCTCTCGATCTGCACGATCAAAGCTTGATTCGGCGACAGATCCAGTGGTTCACGGGAATATCTTAAGGTAGCTGCGCGCGCCAGTGAGGTTCTTACTAAGCGGACCGGTGCCCAGCGCGGTTCCGGCGGATATTTCGTTGTGTTCTCCCAGCGTGGTCCAACGCTTGACGAACCCATACTGCTCCAGGCGGCAGAACGCGCCGATCTCGACATCCTGTTCAATCACGCAAATTCGCCGACCACACACTGTGGTCCGACGCGCGCGCTGGGATAAATGCGCGCAGTGGGGGCCACTGTAACGGACGGGTGGACGGGCATAACTTTGTATCATAGCGAGCGAGAGACAACCGATTCGAAAGTTTCGGAGTTGGCGAAGCCGCTGGACGCGACATGGGAAGGCGGCGATGAGGAACTGAACGCGTCGGTGCTGGCGGAAGCCGCGAAGGAGTTGGGACACTGCGCCAATCCGGACGATATACCAAGGATGGAGCAGTATACGGACTCCCACGATGTGTTGAGACTGATGAGCGCGGCGACGCTGGTACGGCTAAGCCTGATTCAGCAAGTCCAGACCGCCTCCCCTTCCGCAGGTAGGCCCAGAAGTGCATTAACCTCGTAGAGCGGGCGACGGCTACTCCCACCTTTCTGGAAGGTAGTGAAGAACTTGATCGGGATGCAACCCTAACCGAAAACTTGGGATTGTTGCCAGAATCGGAATTATCGTTTATGATCGAGAGAGGATTGGGAGGTTGCGATCCTCCCAATCCCACGGCTCCGGCTAGCGTCTCTTACGAGAACTAATCGTCACCGTGATAGTGAAAAACTTCAGCACCCATCTCACGATAAGGGTCATAGGGGACCCTCCTTTCCGCTCCGTTCGGAATGCCCGGGACGCAATCCCGGGTTTTCCTTTTTGAAGCCCGAAGTGCTTCGCCGGGAAACCCGCTCATTCCTCGTCGACGGAAAGCTCACAGCTTTGGTGCGACAGCTTTGGTGCGATATGCTCGGCTGGAATCTCAATCGGCGTAGAATTCTGGTTTGGCCGGCCGAATAGGGGCGCGAAGGAGCGGCTTGTTTTCTCGCGCCTGATTCGGCGGCAGATCCAGTGGTTCATCGGGGATAATCGCTTTTCCGATTGCGGCTACTCCCGGCAGATACCGCGATTGCTTCTACGGATGAATCGCACTAAATGCCGCGTATGCTCCGTATCGAATTCGGCCTCGATCCGTGCCAGCGCGTCCTCCAGTTTCAGGCCGGAGCGATATAGCAACCGGTACGCATTCTTCAGCGCCGTAACTTGCTCCCGCGTGAACCCGGCCCGCTTCAATCCCACCAGGTTCAATCCCTTCACCGCGACATTGAAATCGGAGTAAAGAAGAAACGGAGGCAGATCGCTATTCACTCGCGTGTTCCCTACCACCATCGCCAACCGGCCGATCTTCGAATACTGGTGAATCACCACGCCGCCCGAGATGAAGGCCTGGTCTTCCACTTCGACGTGCCCAGCCACTAACGCGCAACTGGCGATCACCGTCTGATTGCCGATGATGCAGTTGTGGGCGATGTGACCTGACGTCATAATGTAGTTGCCATCACCCACCACAGTTAAGCTCTCCGGCTGCGTGCCGCGCGAGATCGTAAAGTGTTCGCGGATGATGTTGCGATTCCCAATCTTAAGGTAGCTGCGCGCGCCAGTGAAGTTCTTATCCAGCGGATCGGTGCCCAGCGCGGTTCCGGCGGATATTTGGTTGTGTTCTCCCAGCGTAGTCCAAGGCTTTACGAAAACATAGGGCTCCAGGCGGCAGAATGCGCCGATCTCGACATCCTCTTCAATCACGCAAAATTCGCCAACCACGCACTGTGGTCCCACGCGCGCGCCGGGATGAATACGCGCGGTGGGGGCCACTGTAGCGGACGGGTCGACGGGCATAACTTTGTATCATAGCGAGCGGGAGACAACCGATTTGAAAGTTTCAGAGTTGGCGAACCTGCTGGACGCAACCTGGGAAGGCCGCGATGAGGAACTCTCAGGAGTAGCGCCGCTGGAATCGGCTGGGTCCGGACAGCTTTCGTTCGTGGGCAATCGCAAGGCGGCACTCCAAGCCGGCGCTTCCTCCGCGGCCTGCGTGTTGGTTCCGCTGGACTTTCCCGCAGGACGCACGTTGATCCGCGTTACCGATCCTCGGGCGTCATTTGCGCGCGCCATCGCGGTATTACATCCCAGCCGCCGGCCAGCCGCCGGCGTTCATCCTACGGCCGTGGTGGCCGCCAGCGCACAGATCGGCGTAGGCGCCTCGATTGGCCCCGGCTGCACCATCGGCGCAGGTTGCCGGATCGGCCACGATTGCGTACTGCATCCGAACGTGACGTTATACGAAAACGTGACCGTGGGAGACCGCGCGGTTCTGCATTCCGGCTGCGTGCTGGGCGGGGACGGATTTGGCTTCGTCTTAACCGATGGACGCTACCAAAAATTCCCGCAGATCGGAACCGTCGAGATCGGTGACGATGTAGAGATCGGTGCGAATTCCTGTGTCGATCGCGCCGCCCTCGGCATAACCAGCATTGGCGATGGGACGAAAATAGACAACCTGGTTCATGTGGGTCACAACTGCCGGATCGGCAAGCATGTCGTAGTCGCGGCACAAACCGGATTTTCCGGCGGAGTGGTCGTGGAAGACTACGCCGTCATCGGTGGACAAGTAGGCATAGGCGATAAAGCGCGCATCGAAAGCGGCGCGGTGCTGGGGTCCGGATGCGGCATCCTGACGTCTAAGATCGTGCGCAAGGGCCAAGTGGTGTGGGGAACGCCGGCTCGCCCCTTGAAACAATACCTGGAGCAACTGGCGAACCTGGCGCGGCTCCCGCGTTTACGCGAAGAAGTTGCGCAGATCAAGCGCCAAATGCAGGAGCGCGCTTAATCGGAGACAGCCAGTTCGCCGGCCACGATAATGCGGGTGCGCGGCAGGATTCCCAGCACCGCGAGCCAGCCCATGAACCCCAGTATTCCGACGAAAACGCATAGCTTCGTCAGGTCGGCAGTGCGCGTGTGCGGCAGCACTTTCCAGAGCAATCCCAACACCGGCTGAGCGATGGCGACGGCCCACACCGATCCGTAAAAATAGCGGCGCTCGTGCCCCTCGCCCTTAGTGGACGCGCGGACCCGCGGCAAGACTCCGCAAGCACCCAGCAGCCAAACCGTGATCGCGATCGGGAAATAACCGTAGTGATAAAGCTGCAGCAGCCGCCACTTCCCGGTGACTACCGCTACAACGAGTCCGGCAATGTTCAGCAGGGCGAAGGAGATAACCGCTCCCCACGCGAATGTATAACAAACCCGCCGGTATAGGGGATTCGGCTTGTCTTCGGTGAAGCGGATGATGTAAGGCGCAGGCTCCACTCCCGGTAGCTTGCCGCGCCAACCGGCGATTCCCGTGGCCAGCAAAACAAAGCCCAGCCATGCCGCCATGCGCGAATCGAAGCCATGATTAAACAGATCGAAGATCAGCGGCCCGGGCGCGAGAAAGAACACAGTGATCCAGATGGGCCAGTGGGCGAATCGGTAGCCCATCTTATTGCGGGCACGAATTTTGCGCTCGCTCGCGTATTCGAGTTTGGTTGCCGGCAGCATTTTATTGATCGTAACAAGTTAAGATCGGGGATGAGATTTCCGCGAGCTACGTCGCTTACACCTTAAGGAGTTGTTTATGTTCCGTTTTCTACTGATCGCAGGCCTAGTCAGCTTGATCGCCGCCTTCGCGCCTGCCATAGCCCAAACTGCCCCCACGGTCGCCCGTCCGGCCCGGCCCACGCCCCCTACGCGGGACCCTAACACGCCCGGCTATGTCACCGCCAAAGAACTTCCCGACGGAGCCAACGCGCCGGCGAACGCCGATGGTAACTTCATCCTTGGTCCCACGCACAACCCCGCGCCGGAGATGACCGTGCAGGAAGGCGTGACGCAGGGAGCGGTTTACAACTTCACCATGGAGTCGTCCGACAGCAAGATTTATCCCGGCATCGCGCGCGACGCCAATACCTTCGGCACGGCGGACCCAACCGATCCGGCGAAGCTGATCGTCACCACCACTCACCCCGCTCCGTACACGCGCAAGGTCGCTGTTTATGTTCCGAAACAATACGTCACCGGCACGGCCGCGCCGTTCATCGTCGGGGCGGATGGGCCGGACCGCGCGTTGTTCACCGCTCTCGATAACCTGATCGCCGAGCACAAGGTCCCAGCGATGATTGCCATCTCGATCGGCAACGGCAGCGGCGATGCGCAAGGCAGCGAGCGCGGCCTGGAATATGACACGATGTCGGGCCTCTATGCCGAGTTTGTCGAGAAAGAAGTGCTGCCGCTGGTCGAGAAGCAATACAATGTAAAACTCACCAAAGACCCTGAAGGCCGCGCCACTATGGGCGGGAGTTCCGGCGGTTCGTGCGCCTTGATCATGGCATGGTATCACCCGGAACTTTACCATCGCGTGCTCACTTACTCCGGCACTTATGTGAATCAGCAGTGGCCGCCGAACGCCCAGACTCCTCATGGCGCGTGGGAGTTCCATGAGCGCCTGATTCCCAACACGCCCGCCAAGCCGCTACGGATCTGGATGGAGGTCGGAGACCGCGACCTTTTCAATCCGAACGTGATGCACGACAACATGCACGATTGGGTGGTCGCCAACGAAAATATGGCGAAAGCGTTGGCTGCCAAGAGCTATCGTTATCAGTTTGTGTTTGTGCGGAACGCGGGGCATACAGACCGCGCCGTGAAGCAACAAACTCTGCCCGAAGCCCTGGAGTATTTGTGGCAAGGTTACCCGATCGCAGGTACGAAGAATTAATTGGGTGGTGTCCCAAGGTCCATTGATTGGTATCTCGTTAACCTGCTGATTAGGAAGGAATTATGTTCCACGTAGAACAGCGTCGGCGCCAACGACCGCACCCACGCCGCGATGATCGGCGTTAAGCGCGGCATCATCGATTTCTAAATCGCATCGAAAGATCGCCGCATATTCTCTTTTGAGGCTTTATCGAAGCCGTTATTTTCTTATGCTGAACCGAGGCAATGTCCTTGCGTTCGGCGATTCTCGGTTTTGTACGCGGTTGGGAAGGTATCGGTCTGTTGCTCATGCGGCTGGT
>Ga0302319_10012877_pt1 | contig 15725 bp, 13 predicted proteins | sample Bog_T0_2_FD_203319 | JGI IMG/M metagenome (GOLD analysis project Ga0302319, IMG submission 203319) | Peat permafrost microbial communities from Stordalen Mire near Abisko, Sweden - Bog_T0_2 | ecosystem: Environmental > Terrestrial > Soil > Wetlands > Peat | place: Sweden: Abisko, Stordalen Mire...
CTGTCGGGGGCTTCCGGGCCTTGGCCCAATTGACTGATGGCTTTTTGAATACTCTCGTTAGCCTTGTGCAGAAGCCGATCCTGCTCGGTAAATGGCCCGAGCGAGTCGCCCAGGGGAAGTCTACGCGCAAAAATGAAGCCGGGCCGGGCCGTTAGTCGGACGTCAATCTCAACGTTGCCTTCAAGGGTTAGCCTGCGCGAATCAGGAGGTTCGATGCCATCAAGCGACAGGAGAAAGTTTGTGATCTCTTCGACCTGGACCTCGGAAACCGTGTTGTCCCAATAGTGGCTTATGAAGATGCCCAAGCTTTGGAGGAACGGGTCTCAACGGATAGCTCTCGAATTAGCCGCTGAAACGTAGCATTTATTCCGATAGGCGCTCTAAGATTTTTCACCTCAAGAAGCGCCGATCTCCCTCGGTCCTGGCAGTCGGGGATGACGAACCGATAATCGGGGGTTTTGTGTCCTGTCCGAGCTATCAATGGCTCGAAGCCCGAGCAACCCCGGAGTGCCAGGTCATTAACGACACAAATCTCAAGAAAATAATCGGTCAGCCGGAAATCAAACTCCCCTTGATGATTTTTCAACGCACTACCGAGCAGTTCCGTTGTGGCCCTTTCGACAGCCATGCCTTCGTCAACGACAGCGGAAAGATATCGGGCGCACCGCTCCTCCCAAAACTCAAGGCCCAATTTCCGTCCGCTCTCCAGGCGCTGGATGAATGCTGAGTGCGGCTCGTTTGAAGACAACCGCGCCTCAATAACAACACCAAAGACGGTGCGGATCGCCGGAAAGGTGTTCAGCATTATCGCAACCTTGCTGGTCTGCTTGCTCATCCGCTTTCCTTTTAATCTTTGTCTCATCTGGCGAGCGCGAGCTGGAGAAACACACCGCACGTTAGTCCAGGAGCAAGCCGCTCGCTTAAGCCGCGGCGCCTGCGGCTGTTCGTTCGCTACTATGGTGGAACTTCACACTCACCAGCTTTGAAACGCCCGCCTCCTGCATGGTCACCCCATACATCGCCTGGGCCGATTCCATTGTCTTCTTCGAGTGTGTGATCACGATGAATTGGGTGTCTATGGCCATCTCGGTCAAGAGCCTTGTGAGTCGACCTATGTTGGCTTCGTCAAGTGGGGCATCAACCTCGTCTAAGACGCAAAATGGGCTGGGCTGATACTTAAAAATCGCCATGAGCAGACTTAGGGCGGTTAGCGCTTTCTCTCCGCCCGACAGCAGCAGCACGTTCTGCAGCTTCTTACCCGGAGGCGAGGCGATGATATCGATTCCGCTGTCGTTGATGTTATCGAGATCGGTGAGGCGCATTTCGCCGGTGCCTCCTCCGAAGAGCGTTTGGAAGCACTGTTTGAAATTCTCGTTGACCGCGTTGAAAGCTTCCTGGAAACGGTTTTTCGAGAACTCATCGATCTCTTTAATGGCCTTCTCGGTGTCGCGAATCGAATCGAGCAGGTCTTGCCTTTGCGCGGTGAGGAAATCCATACGCAGCTGGGCTTCCTGAAATTCCTCGTACGCCGTGGGGTTCACGGCGCCCAGGTTTTCGATCTTCGTCTTCGTCTCGTGATAAGAGACTTCGGCGGCTTGCAGAATCTCGGGGGAGGCTTCGGCAGGGATTTCAAGTTCTTCGACGCCGACGTTCAGTTCCTTGCGGCTAGTCTCGTCGAGGAACTGCAGTTCGGATTGGCGGCGCGTGAGCTCGATCTCGATCTCGGAACGCTTTGCATGTCCGATTTCGATGCGGGCTCGAAGGTCGCGCAGGGTTTCGTCGGTGGCCGCGAGGGAGAGCTTCTGCGCGGCGTCCTTCTCGGCGAGTTCGAGAACAGTGCGCTCGGCGCCGGCAATCTGTTCGGTGAGCGTGGCGAGCTTCTGATCGAGCTCGATGTTTTCGGTGAGAACGCGGGCGCGGGTCTCGCTCCACTTCTGGATTTCGGAGCCGATTTGCTGGCGGCGACCGGTCATCTCGCGACCTTGGTTTTCGACGCGCTGCAGATGGGCGCGCGATCCGCGATGGCGCTCTTCGAGTCCGGCGAGTTGGGCGCGGAGAACGGCGTGCTCTTCACCAATTCGCTGGGCGTCGCCCTGGGCGGCTTCGAGTTGTTCGCGGAGCGTTTCGAGGGCCTGTTCGCGCTGGGTGCGCTCGGCGTCCTTCTGCTCAGCGAGCGTCAGGTTTTCGGTCCGTTTGGCATGGGCGCGCTCTTCTTCGCGCTTGAGGCGTTCGAGTTCCAGGCGTGCGACGGAAACGCGCGAGTTGGCGCGATTGGTTTCTTCACCGGCGCGGTGCAGATCGTGATCGAGCGAGACAGCGTCTTTTTCGCGCGATTGCTGGATCTGGCGGAGGCGTTCGAGCTCGGCTTCAAGTCCAACGGTTTCGCGCTGCAGTGTTTCCTGCTCCGCATTCTTCGCTTCGAGGAGGCGCTCCTGCTGATTGAGCTGGGCCGCATATTCGCGCAGCTCACGCTTCAAAACAAGCGGACCGCTGGATTTTTTCCGTCCACCCGTAAGCATGCGGCCGTGATAGCACTGGCCGTCGGGAAGCAGGAAGTAGTGGTCGGGATTCAGTTCCGCGAGTTCGCGCGCTTGATCCTGACTGGTGGCGAGATAGCAATTGGCAAGGCGGGTGAGGCGCGTGGTCGCCAAGCCGTTCGAGAAGCTGACGTACTGGGACAGCCGGGGCAGATCGATGTTGGGTTCGATTTGCGCGTGGGCCTGACCGTCGCCTTCGAGCAGGAATGTCGCGCGGCCTTCGAGCTCGGCGCGGAGCAGGTTCATGCTCTGCTCGGCCTGGCTCCAATCCTTCACGACGACGTATTCAAGCTCATCATGGAGGAATTCTTCCACGGCGCGCTCCCACGCGGGATCCACTTCCACGAAGTCGGCAAGGACACCAGCGGGACGGAATTGACCGGCTCGGCCGTTTTCCAGCGCTGCCAGGAGTTTCTTGGTGGATTCGGTGGTGTAGGTGTGATGCGAGAGGATGTTTTCGAGCGATTCGCGTTTGGCGCGCAGGCGGGAGCAGTCGCCTTTGAGCTGGTCGATGGCCTGGCGAATTTCGGCAGCCTCGCGACGCTTCCCGGCCAGGCCTTCTTCGGTTTCCTTGCGAGTGCCAGCGACGGTTTGCAATTCCATCTGGCGCTGGGCGATGGTTTCCGATAGCTGGGCTCGGACGGCTGTGAGCCGTTCGATCTCGGCGGCGGCGAGTTCTTCGTCCTTCGAAACGCGGGTGCGCTCGCGCTCGATGCCGGCGAGATAGGTATCGGCCTGAGCGATCTGATTGCGGATGGTGGATGCTTCCCCGAGCAGACGGAGGATCACGGAACGCGAGGCATCGATACTCTTCTCGGCGTCGCGGACGCGCTGCTGGATTTCGTCGCGAACGCGGTTCTTCTCAATGAGGCCGGTGCGGGCCTCCTGCATCTGCACTTCGAGCTCGGCCACGGTTTGGGTGAGCGCGGCGAGTTCGGCTTCGTTTTGTACGAGGCGAGTTTCGAGATCGCCGGTCTCCTGGTCGGCGCGGGCCATGCGCTGTTCGATGGAGGCGGCTTCGCGAACCTGGGCTTCGAGACGGCCTTTGGTGCGCTCGGCCTCGACATTCATTTCCGACAATTGGCGGCGCGCTTCGGTGAGCTGAGTTTCGAGCGCGTAGAAGATTTCCTGGGCTTTCTGGCGTTCGGAATCGAGGTCGGCGGCCTGGACGGTGATGTCTTTGAGGGCCGCGGCTGCTTCATTAAGCGCGGCGGCGGCGGATTTGGCTTCAGTCTGTAGAGTAAGGAACCGGCCGGCGAGCACGGTGCGGAGCTGGCCTTCGAGTTCGCCCTTGAGCTCCTGGTAACGCTTGGCTTTTGCGGCCTGGCGCTTGAGGGAATTGACCTGGCGGGTGACTTCTTCGAGGATGTCGAAAACGCGGGCGAGGTTCTGGCGTGAGCTTTCGAGCTTGGCTTCGGCCAGGCGGCGGCGGCTCTTGTATTTGGTGATGCCGGCGGCTTCTTCGATGACGGCGCGGCGGTCCTGAGGCTTCGACGACAGGATCTGACCGATGCGGCCCTGTTCGATGATGGCGTAGCTTTCGGGTCCGAGGCCGGAACCCATGAAGATGTCCTGGATATCGCGGAGGCGGGCCTGGCGGCCGTCGATCAGGTATTCGGATTCGCCCGAACGGAACAGGCGACGGGTGATGGTGATTTCGCCAGGTTTGGCGGATGGCTGGTGGATGACAACCGGGGCATCCGGGGCAGGGGGGGCGGGCGTTTCACCTTCTGCGAGGTGGACCGGAGGGTGGTCGGCGGCGTGGGGTTGCTCGGCCTCGTCGGGATTCACCAGAACCATGGTCACAGACGCCATGCCTACGGGCTTGCGGGATTTGGTGCCCGCGAAGATTACGTCTTCCATGCGTGCGCCGCGGAGACTGCGGGCGGACTGCTCACCGAGGACCCAACTGATGGCATCGCTTAGGTTCGACTTACCGCAGCCGTTGGGGCCGACGACGGCGGCGATACCGCCCCCGTTGAAGCGCAATTCGGTCCGGTCGCAGAACGACTTAAAACCCTGGAGTTCGACTTTTCTTAACTTCAGCACTGCCGTACCTCTATTATGACGCTCGGGGGAGAGCCTCTTAATACTAACGGCGTTCCCGGCAAAAGTAAAGTACAAGATACACCGGATAGTGGGGTGGTACGGAAATGACCACTATTCGTTGTGGGGCGGTGGCGGGCCGAGGTCGGTGAAAATGGCGGCTACGGGGATGGCGAGACCGGGGAGAAAGGTGGGGAATTCGAGGGTGTCGGTTTCGGTAAGGCGGCGCCATTCGTGTTCGGTATAGACGTAGACTGATCGGGATTCCGGGAATACCAGGCAGACTGCGTGGGCGCCGTTCGACAAATAGGCTGTAAGTTTCCGATTATTGATACGTCGGGAGTGACACCCATGCGGCTGGTCAACCCGAACGAGGCCCCCACAAAGGACGCGAAGCTGAGTTTCCCGATGCCCGCCGCATTAAAGAGTTGGCTGATCCTGTTCTTGATGCAGAAGTGCGCAACCCCATTCAGTTCGCGTTCACAGACCTCTCCGTCAATGAGTTCCAGGGAATCGTCGTCGCCATATTCGCGAACAAAATCCTCGACTGTCATCATGACTCTTTAACTATAAGATGAGAAACCGGCGTCCTGCGATAAGATCGAATCAGACTGATATGCCGGTCGAAGCCGTTACCCCCTCCGAGATCACCGCCCCGTCGGGTTACCCTAAGCGCAAGCGCTGGACCCGCGCCGAATGCAAGGCTCTTGAGTCCACAGGTCTGTGGGACAACGAAAAGCTGGAACTCATCGAAGGAGATTTGATCGACAAGATGGGTAAGAATCGACCGCACGTCACCGCGATGGTTCTCGTGATGAGGTGGCTCGTAGACGTATTCGGCGCGCTGAACGTGACGCCTGAAGGGCCCATCGACGTGGCGCCGGGAGATAATCCGACAAGCGAACCCGAGCCCGATCTGGCTGTGCTTGCGCAACCCTGTTCCGCTTTCACAACCTCGAATCCACAGCCTTCGGACGTTCGGCTGGTGGTGGAGATCTCCGACACGACGATCACTTTCGACAGAAAGGTCAAGGCGGGACTCTATGCGCGAGGGGGAATTGCCGAATACTGGGTGGTGGATGTGACTGGCCGGCAGATTATAGTGCATCGCAATCCGCGGGATGGTGCCTACAGCGATGTGGTTTCATACAGCGCGGGCGAGAGCATTGAGCCGCTCTCGGCGCCGGGCCGGAAGTTCCTTGTGGACGACGCGTTCCCCGGCTGCGTTTAGTTCTCGGTCGGGACCTTTGAAACTTCGTCGATCACCAAAGTTTCCACTGAGATTTTGCGCGATTCCAGTTTGAGACCGAGTTTGGCTACTGCGTCGAATACTGTCACATCGGGTTCGTCAGGATTGCCTGAGGACGTCGCGATCGTGACCTGGTACTTTCCTTCGATACCCGTTAAATCGGCAACGGGATCGCCGAGTTGATTGGCGAGGCGGACCGCGAGTTCCGGTATCGTCATCGGTCCACCCCATGAACTGCCCGACCCAGCATGGGGGTTCGCCATCTGCCTTCTTTGTGCCTGCTTTACCTGCTCTTCCAGCCTCTTCTTTCGCTCTTCCGGCTCCATGGCAGAATAATCGGGCAAGGGATCCGGGGGGGTAAGTTTCGGCCCGCCTTTAGCGACAACCAGTTCGTAGCCGGGGACGGTGCGGCTTTCGCGATGCAGCTTCAGTCCGAAGCGTTCTTCGAGGAGAACCTGCATCATCTCGGCGGTCTGCGAGGTTTGGTTCTCTGGGATCTTCGCCTCAATGTCGAAGAGCGCGTCACCCATCCATGCGGGGCCGGAGACCTGGAGCGGTTGAACCATGTAGGCCGCGGCGACGATGTCGCGCAATGAGCGGCTGGTAATCTTCAGCCGGCCCGGGTCCCGAGTCTTCAGAGAGAGGGGCATGGTGCCGAAGACGCGAGCGAGTGGCGATTGGGGCTGGATGGCGGGCTTTACAGAGGCGACTTCGAAAGAGGGGCGGGGCGTTTGCGCGAATGCGGCGATGGCAAATGCAATCGCGAAGCAAACTCGTCGGAGCATTAAAGGCAGTATAACGAAAAAGCCTGGGATCTCTAGTTAGTTTCCGGCGCAAAATTTGCTTTCGAGTATAGAGCGCCGCTCCCTTACGGTCACGGCTCGGAATGAAAACCTTTGTTATCAACAGCCTTTCCGAGCCGCGCGCGTAAGCAAGCGGTTGCAAGTGCCGACTTTCCGAATTTTGCGCCGGAAAGTAACTAACCTCGCACCGCTTTCAAATGTTCTCGAATCGCCAGGCCCATAATTGCCTCGAAGATTCCAAGAATATATCGCGCCCCGCGCGCTCGCCATTCAATCGAAGCTTCAGTCGTTGTGGCCAGAACGCCCAGCGCCTTATCCGATTTCAGCACCACATCGGTAATCCGCTCGAACGCGCGCTGCACTACCGGATGCTTCAAATCGCCGGGATGCCCCAGCGATAGCGACAAATCGTTCGGCCCGATGAAGATCACATCGATCTCCGCCACTGCCACGATGGCCGCCAGATTCTCTATCGCTTCAGGTGTCTCCACCTGGGCAATCACCATCGTTTCCTCGTTCGATTTCGCAATGTGCGCCGGATAACTGAAAGGCAGCACCTGCCCATACTTCGCCGCACGCGCGCCCGCCAGACCACGGCCCCCTAAAGGCGCATACTTAGCAGCCCGCGCCGCAGCGGTCGCTTCCGCGCCCGAATTCACCATCGGAACCTGAATCCCCTGAATCCCCACATCCAGATGCCGCCCGATAATCCACGGTTGATTCGAGGGCACGCGCGCAATCGACGTCACACCGGTCAGCTCACACACCCGCGCCAGGTTCTCGCATTCGCGCTCGCCGATGGGCGCGTGTTCGCCATCGAACATCAGAAAATCGTAGCCGAGATAACAGAGAACCTCCGAAATCGCAGGTTCTCCATAACGCACATAGGTACCGATGACCGTCTCGCCGGCCCTGAGTTTTTTCTTCGCCTGATTGGCGTGCATGCCTGCTACTTTACAGGCCGCCTTCCAGTCCCCTGGCATTGCGGGCAGTTTCCGGTGCCCGCACAGTTAAAACATTGCCCGCCATTGCTGGTTCCTTTACACACGATGCATTGCCCCGTTCCGCCGCACACGTCGCACTTCTCTCTTTGTTCGGTCATGGTCTCAAAGGTCAGCAATTCGGGGTCCATGTGACCGCGCCGCAACCGCGCCCAGTCTGCGAATAATGCCGGATCGCCCAGCCAGACCAGCATCCACTCCACCATCTCGGCCTTAATGCGCCGCTTCAATTCCGAGGCCCGCATATTTCGTGAAGCGAACCTTGCCCGGTCTTTCGCTGCGATCACGGCATCGCGGTACTCGCGCCGCCGATCTTCATGCTCGGCGTACAAGGCGCTCAACTCGCGCAGAGAATCCTCCAGCTCCCTGAACGTGTGCAGAGGAAGCTTCACGCCGTCTGAATGAGCCGCAGAAACGCCTCGGCCGCGTAGCTGACCGCGCGCCGCGATGGCTGCACCAGCCAGATCTTCCTCTCCACCATCACCTCGGGCACGCGGATCGCCAGCAAACGCTGCTCCGCAAGCTCCTGTTCCACACACATCCTCGGCAAAAACGCCACGCCCGCATCGTGCTCCACCATCCAGCGAATCGTCTCTACGGTCGGCATCTCCACATCCATGTTGAGCCGGATGCCGCGCTCATGAAAAGCCCGGATCACAATATCGCGATACGGCGACAGAACGTTATGCGCGATAAAGGTCTCATCGGCCAGCTCCGATATCGGAACTTCCTCGCGCGATGCGAGGCGATGCCGCGGCGACACTACAAACGCCAGCGAATCCGAGTAAATCTCGGTTGCAAGAATCCGCTCGTCCCGAGGCTCATAGCTGATGACCCCAAGTTCCAGATTCCCGTCCACAAGCTCGCTCGGAATCCGGCTCGAAAAGCTGCGGCGAATCTGGACTTTAATTCGCGGATACATCCGCCGGTAGCGATCGATATGACGCAAAAGATAAAGCGTTGTCGATTCATTGGCGCCAATCACAAGACATCCCGCCGAATGATCCCGCAATTCGTCGATCGAGTTGCGCAGCTCGGATTCGAGATTATGAAAGCGGCGCGCATACTCAAGCACCGTACGCCCCGCATCGGTCAGCATCACGTCTTTCGCGGACCGGTCCAGCAGCTTCTCGCCCAGTTCCGATTCCAGCCTCTGCAACGCCAGCGACACCGCCGGCTGCGTACGCCCCAGCTTCTCTGCGGCACGCGAGAAACTGCGTTCCGCGGCCACGGTCATGAAGACCCGAATCGTGCTCAGCTCCATCAGACTACTTTCTCAGAAGCGCATGGCCCGCCCGCGGCCAGGTGGGACAGGCGGTTCCGCCCGGCGAAACCGCCTGTCCTGCCTTCCCCCCTCAAAACACACGGCGCTTTAATCGCTCAACGGTAAATTTCGCCGTCTCCGCTACCGCCATCACCGCCATCACGCCAGCCTGAACGGGGTCTGTCACCACCAGATCCGCCGCATCCGGAACGCTGCCCGCCATATTCAAACTGATCACCAGCAACCCTGTAGCGCGCACCTCGCGAACCGCGGTTTCGATATCGCCGCCCATCAGCGAACCCGCCAGCACCAGGGCCCGCGCGCGCGGCAATCGAGGCACGGCGCGCACCGCATCGGCCAGCGGCTGCTCACCCACCAGCGGAATCGTATCGACAGAAATATGCTCGCCGCGAATGTTGTGCCGATCCGCTTCCACAATGGCCCCCATCGCCACCTGCCCCACCTGCGCTCCGCCGCCGATGATGATGATCCGCTTGCCGTAAATCTGCTCCATGCTCTTCACCGGATCGACGCTGCGAACGATCGGCAGCCCGCGCAAATCTGCCAGCATCTGCTCCCAGGCAGGCGTAGTCACCTCGAAATAAATCCGCGCGCCCGCGGGCGAATTCTCGATAATTGAGCACGTTCCGATATCCCCATAGTGCTCGGCGATCACACCGGTAAGCCCATGCAGGATGCCGGGCCCGGCGGCGGCGTCGATCAACAGGCCATGACTATTCGCGTCCATCTGGAGCTATCATCTCAATGTGACAACACGTTGTGTTACCCGCCGCGACCTCCTTGCAGGAGCCGCCATCGCCCTCGCCGCCGGAAAACTCCAGGCCTTCAAATCGCACATCGGCAAGAACCGCATCAGCGCCATTACCGATGAGATTGGAAAGACTCAGGCCGAAGCCATAGAATTCGCCCACCATTACAATATGCAGTGGGTCGAGCTTCGCAACGTGCCGGAGACGAAGAAGGAATACTCGTTCCTCACCGATCCCGAGCTCAAAGCCGCCGCCACAGAACTGGCCTCCAACAAACTGAAAGTCTCATTCCTCAACACCAGCCTCCTCAAGTTCACCTGGCCCGGCACCAATCCTGAAGGCACAAGGAAAGACCCCGATCAGAAAAAGTGGGACCGCCGCAAAGAAGATGTCGAAATGGCTGTTCGCGCGGCCAACATCCTGGGCGTGGATAAGATCCGCGTCTTCACCGGCACTCGCGACGTGCATCCCGAAAGCACGTATCCGCTGATCGTTCGAACCATCGAAGAGCTCATCCCCATCGCCGAAAAGGGCAAGGTCAAGCTCCTCATCGAAAACGAAAACTCGCAAAACATCGGCACCTCGCCTGAGCTTAAAGCCATCTTCGAGCTGATTTCCTCTAAGACCGTCGGCTATAACTGGGACCCCGGCAACGCCCAGTCCCTCAAAGAAATCCCCTGGCCCGACGGCTATTCCGCGCTGCCCAAAAGCCGCATGATGAACGTCCAGTTCAAAGCCAAAAATATCCTCGGCAGCAGTCCGGACCGCATCGACTGGAAAGCCATCATGGAAGCCATGCAGAAGGATAATTACCAGGGCGAGCTCGGTCTCGAGACCCACAGCAGCGCCGGCCCCGGGCTGATCGAGAACGCGAACGAATCCATGAAAGCCATGATGCACATCGCCGGGGAGCTTTCCTAAGTGAGTCAGCTCCAGTGAGCAAAGCATTCGCAATCGGCTTCGCCATCGCGCTGATGGTAATCGCCATCGTCGTCTGGCGCATCGCCGACGCCACCAAAGGCAACCACCTCGATCCCATCACTAAGGTGGGCAAAGTCCGAATCCAGAAGGTGGACGAGAACGAATCCATCGCTATTCTCGATTTCAGCGTCGATAACGATTCCGACCGCAAGCTCGTCGTCCGAACCGTGGAAGCCAGCCTCGATTCACCCGACGGATCCACCACCGACGGCAGCGTCATCGCCGCCGCCGACCTTCTGAACGTCTTCAGGAACTATGGCGCTGAACTGGGCGAACAGTACAACCCGCCCTTCAAAGCCTGGGACGAAGTGAAACCTCACGAACGCATCGACCGTATGATCGGAGTGAGGTTCGATATGCCGGACGAAAAACTGGCTAAGCGAAAAGACATCGATCTGCGGCTGGAAGACCTTTCCGGAATCGTGGTGCACGTTAAAACAAAATGAAAGCGCTGTTTCTCGCCGCGCTGCCCTCGCCCTCGCACTAGCAGCGAATGCGGCCCGAATCCCCGAAGGAACGGAAATCTCCGTTCGGTTGCTCGACAAGGTCGGAAGCGAAGTAGCTACGCCACAAAAATTCCGAGCCGTGGTCATCGCGCCCGTGGTTGTGGACAGCATGATCGTAATGGCTTCGGGAACCGAGTTCGCCGGAATAATCACTGACGTTAAGTCCGCGGCCGACGCCCAGCGCGCGCAGTTGCGTTTCACCTTCAACCCGCTGTCGGCCATTGTGACTTCGCTCGATCACGCCCGCGAAACGGTTACAGCCGATGGTCTGATCATGGGAATCGACGTTGGCAAGACTTACAGTTCCCGCCTCGGCGAAGGCATCGATAAACTGCAGTCGAGCGACAGGTTCTCCGGCCTCGCGGGCCTGATCCAGGGCGCTAAACAGAAGCTCAAAATCGACGACGCCAACCCGAATATAGGTTTCGACCCCGGTGTCGAAATTCACCGTCCGTCTGACGCAGCCGCTCGACTGGCGCGGCCCGCTGAACGGCCCCGAGTCCGCGCTGCGCCCGTTCCCCAATGAAAGCGACCTGCCTGCACTCGTGAACCGCCAGCCCTGGCGCACCGCCGCGGCCAATCCGACTAAGCCTTCGGATATCACGAACATCATGTTCGTCGGCACCGAAGCTGAGATCCGGGCCGCGTTTACCAGGGCCGGCTGGTCAACCGCCGAACGGCTTAGCACAAAGTCAAAACTCGAAACCGACCGCGCTCTGATCGAAGACCGAGGCTATAAAGAAGGGCCGATGTCCGTGCTTCTGCTTGATGGTCAGCCGCCCGCCCGCCATGTCATGGCAAAAGGGTAACGACACGTTCGCCCGCCGCCATCATCTGAGGATCTTCCGCCGGCCCGGCACGTTCGATGGCAAGCCCGTCTGGGTCTGCTCGTCCACACACGACATCAACATCGTTTTCTCCGAGCGCGACCGCACCTTCATTCATAAGGTGGATCCGTCGATCGATAAGGAACGCGCCAAAGTCGTCGCCGACCTGATTTTCACCGGCCTCGTAAAATCCCTGGCGCTGGTGGACCGCCCCGAAGTGCCCACTGAACTGAACTGAATCGACCAACGCCACCGGCGACTCACTCACCACCGACGGCCGCGCTACGGCGCAAATATCCCGATCGGGCGGGAACGCGTAGCCACCGATGAACTGCCGCGTACCGCCTTTGGCTTCTTGCAACAAGTCGCGCCGCAGGATCTGTAAGTCGCTACTGCGCTGGCGAGAATTCGGCTGGGTTCAGAAAAGCTGCGGACCGTCAGTTTGAAAGTGCGCCTTTGAAATGGTGCGCCACCGAAAAAAACCGGGCGCGGGACGAATGAAATCATGTCGGTCGTACTCCCTGCCCATTCGAGCCATTAGACGCCCAACCTACCCTCGAAATTAACCGAAGGCCCGCGAACCAAACCATAAGTGTCTATGGCAGTAACAGTTGCTGCGTCCGCCCCACTGCAAAATGGTCAGGACAGGATGTTGGGGAGTAGGCCGGTGCTGTCGGCGAATTGATCTTCGGGCGTTCCGAAGGCGTTCAGGACGGAAAGCCAGAGGTTGGCTAACGGTGTATCGGGATCATAGTTGAGAGTTTGGCCTGTTGCCAGGCGCCCACCGGCCTTCCCTGCAAGGACGATGGGGAGTTTATGCGGGTTGTGGCTGTTGCCGTCGCTCAAGGCCGAAGCGAAGATGATAACCGATTGATCGAGCACGTTCGTTTCGGCTTCTTTGGCCTCGCTCAGTTTGCCTAAGAGATATGCGTACTGGGCGACGTGCCATCGATTGATGAGCTGGTACTGTCGGAGCTTATCGGCATCGTTAGAGTGATGCGACATGTCGTGGTGGGCTCCGGTGACACCTTCGAGAAAGCGGAAATTCACGTTGCTGACTGCGTTCCCGAACATGAATGTCGCTATGCGGGTGGTGTCGGTGCGGAAAGCGAGCGCGATCATGTCGAGCATCAGGCGGACCTTGTCTGCATATTCTTTGGGGTCCGCTTCGGGCGCGGGGGTTGCGGCTATGGGCGCGCGAGGCTTCCATTTGAGCGCGGATTTCGACGTGCTGCGCTGCGTGCGTTCTTCCAGCGACCGAACGGTAGTGAGGTATTCGTCGACGCGATGTTTGTCGGACTGGCCGAGGTTCGCCTGGAGGGATTTCGCGTCCTCAAGAACCCGGTCGAGGAGCAGGGCGTCCTGCTTTGCCGCACTGGTTTGGGGATCGGCGGCGTGGAAGAGCCGTTCATAGACGGAGCGGGGGTTGATTTCGCGCGCCAGCGGGGTGGTCGGACTGGCCCAGGCGATGTGGCTGGCGTAAAGACGCGTATAACCGACGTTGTTATCGACACCGGTGGCTTCGGGCGCGATGCCGAGTTCAAGGGAAGGAATGGGCGTTGCGTTGCCGATTCTCTGGGCCGCGATCTGGTCCATTGAAATGCCGTGGCTGTTGATATCTTCGCCTAAGGTTTTGCTGATTCGGGTGGAGGTGAGGATGGCGGCTTCTTTTACGTAATGGCCGTCGCCGTCTTTTGCAGCGGCGTTCCAGAGGCCTTGCGGGACGATGAGCCGGTCCTTGAAATTCGCCAGAGGTTCGAGGGTAGGCGACAGTTTAAAGTCGCGGCCGGTGCCTTCGGGCGACCAGGCGTTGACGTTGACTCCGTTGGGCATGTAAAGGAAGGCCAGACGAACGGGGAGTTTTTGCGTTGCCGCCATGGCTTCGAGCCACGGGAGGGCGAGGCTGGCCCCGGCGCCTTTGAGGAGTTTTCGGCGAGAGATTGTCATTGATTTCTGAAGACCGGACTCATGACTATGCCTTCGATTAGTGTCTGCGACTTGTAACCATTGTCTTTCAATTGACGCGCGATGTCATCGACAGTGCAGAAATCGGCCGGCGTCAGACCGCGGCCGAGAGCATAGCCGAGCATGCGGGCGGTCAGGTTCCGAATGAATAGATCCTTGCGCCGCATCAGGACGGCTTTTAGTCCTTCGGGGCCGTTGAACCTTGTGCCGTCTGGGAGTTCGCCCAGGGTATCGATGGGTTGGCCGGCTTCTTCCGTGCGCCATTCGCCGAGGGCGTCGTAGTTTTCGAGGGCGAAGCCGAGGGGGTCGATGCGGCTGTGGCAGCCGGCGCATACGGGGTCGGCACGGTGCTGGGCGAGGCGTTCGCGCATGGTCTTGGGTTGGGCGTCTTTGTGTTCTTCGAGGGCGGGAACGTTAGGCGGCGGGGGAAGTGGGGGCGTGCCGAGGATGGCGTCGAGAACGAATTTGCCGCGGAGCACGGGACTGGTTCTGTAAGGATACGAAGAGACGGCGAGGACGGCGGACATACCGAGAAGTCCTCCGCGATGGGAATCGGGCGGGAGCTCGACGCGGTGCGGTTGCTCGCCTTTATCTTTGGGGACCAGGGCGGGGTCGAGTTTATAGAACTTCGCGAGGGTTTGGGTGACCATGGTCCAGCGTGAATCGATCAGGTCGGTGAGAGGGTCGTTAGCGCCGAGCATGTTCTGGAAGAAGACGGTGGGCTGGAGGCGGATATCGCCCTGGAGCTCGGCGCTTTTGGTGTATTGCGGAAAGACGGTGGGGTCGGGAACGAATTCGCGGCCGAGTTCGCGGGTGCCGAGCCATTGGGTGACGAAACGGTCGATGAAGTCCATAGATTTCGGACTGGCGAGGAGGCGGGCGGTTTCCTTTTTCAGAGTGTCGGGGTCGTGGAGTTTGTCTTGCGCGGCGTCGTCGAAAAGTTTGTCGTCGGGCATGCTGCCGAGAAGGAAGTAAGAGAGGCGCGAGGCCAGCGCGAAATCGTCGGGGCGCTGGATCATGAAGAGGAATTTCGGAGACATCAGAACGCCGCGGAGCATGTAGGAGACAGATGCGTCGAAGGATTGTTTGCGGGTTTGGGCGTCGCGGAAGAGAGCGAGGAAGGGATCCATTTCGGGGTCGGGTACGGGATGGCGGAAGGCCCGGGGGAGGAAGACGCGGAGGATCTTGCGGGCGGCGTCAGCTGGCGGAAGGTCCGCGGAGGGTTCGACGATGCCGATGCGTTTGCGGGCCTGTGGATTGCGGACAGCGAAGTCGAGGGACTCTTTGGCCGCAGCCATGTATTTTTCCGCCAGCACGGGAGAAATGACCAGGACTTCGGCGGCGTTATCGAAGCCCTGGCCACCGGCGGCATCGGCGGGCAGGTCGCGGCCGGCGTTGGTGTGGATATCGAGAAGGTCGCGGATGGTTGCGGTGTATTCGTCGCGGTTGAGTCGGCGGAGGGGGGAAGTGGTGGAGCGGACTGGCGCGGCGCAGGCTTCGGCGTGGAGGGCTTCGTCGACCGTTTTAAGGAAGGCTTCGCGTTCGTCGAGGGATGGGGCTGGGGCTCCGCGCGGGGGCATTTCGGAGTTGCGGACGCGGATGGCGATGCGGGGCCAGGCGTCGGGTTTGATCGCGTCGATGTTGAGGTTGGCGGCGGGTTTGAGGCCGGTGTGGCAGGGCTGGCAGTATTGATGAAGTAAGGCCTGAGTGGCGTCGAGAGGGGCTGCCGCGAGGATGAGAGGGATGAAGAGGCTGAGCATCGGGGGGCTCGGTACG
>Ga0302319_10012879_pt1 | contig 15724 bp, 10 predicted proteins | sample Bog_T0_2_FD_203319 | JGI IMG/M metagenome (GOLD analysis project Ga0302319, IMG submission 203319) | Peat permafrost microbial communities from Stordalen Mire near Abisko, Sweden - Bog_T0_2 | ecosystem: Environmental > Terrestrial > Soil > Wetlands > Peat | place: Sweden: Abisko, Stordalen Mire...
CCTTGGAAGGTTCAGGACCGGACCGGTTCGGCCAGTTTACTTCCCATCATCGGCTGGCTACTCCGGTTTCACCCTGGGAACGGCTCAAGATCGGCAGCGGAACTCCACCTATCCTGACACGGCACGGTTGGCTCATTGTGTACCACGGTGTCCGCGATCTGGCAGAGCCGAACAGTAAAGTGCACCAGCTATGTTATTCGGCAGGGATCATGGTGCTCTCAAAAAAGCATCCCCAGGTGATCCGCTACCGCTCGACGGATCCGGTGTTGCAGCCAGAGTCGCCCCAGGAACGCAGCGGCACCATTGCCAACATTGTGTTCCCCACTGGCATTGACCGGCGCGACGATCTGGGCGCACCGGATCGCTTTGATGTCTACTATGGCATGGCCGACAACCGCATTGGCGTGGCGCGCCTTGACGTGCCGGAACTCCTGCCGCCGGGAGGAATCGCCGATGCGCTGGAAGGAAAGGTATAACGCTGAATTTACTTTGGCAACTCTTGCCGAGGCTTCTGAGGGTTGTTCAAGACTGACTTCGGTTTTGTGCCGGCAACGAATTCTTCCACTCCCTGGCTGATGTAATTCACGGTTCCGTCCAGCATGAGGTCCGTGGATCCTGCAACGTGAGGAGTGACTGTGACTTGAGGCAGTTGGAGCAATGGGTACTTTGAATCAGGCGGTTCATGTTACAAGACATCAAGTCCGGCAGTCTATGTTGCGAAACCCGGGCTGAAGCTCGCGCAGCATCTCAGTGTTAACATCACTCTCGCTATGGAGAGAAGCAGGCTTCATCGTCGGCCCTCCACTGTTGGTGGTTTCGCATACGAATCCCTATTCTTAGACGCCGGCGAGCGATAGTCGCTCGCCTTCCTAAGCGACTAAACAATACTTGCCAATCGCAGGGCAGTGATCTGCTAAGGTTTTGAGCCACCAGCGTGCGCCGAGCGAGTCTTTAGCATCGGCAAGCTGCTGACCGGGTCCGCGTTAGTGATCTGGTAGTTGTTGTAATGGATCGTCAATTCGGCGCGCCCACCAAACCGGATCGCGCTGATGCTCTGGTTGAATGCAGGGAGCCAGAAATCGCTCACTTTCACATACACTTCCTCGATTTTGGTATCCCTGGTCCAGAACGAAGGATTCGTTGCGGGCTGTGCCTCTAGCCGAGCCACAGCAAAGTCTTTTGCGTCCACCCAGATTCGGCCACGGTAAAGGAACTTGTTCTTCGTCCTGGGCTCGACCATGAGCACATACATCGAACCGGAGGGCGTGCTTTCGTAACCGACCAGCGTGAAACGATAATTGTCGCTATTCAGAGCGGAGCGCCTTTGGCTCTGAGCAGCCAGCGCATCCTTTTCAGCCTGCATCAGCTTCTCGAAAACCTTTCCGATAATCACTCTGGATCCAGTCGACGACAGGATGGTGAATTCCTTTGTTCCAGGTGATTGGTACTTCACGTCCACCAGCATCTCCGCGCTGCGAGTGCCTGGAAAACCGTGATATTCCACACGGTAAATTCGGCTTCCGTGGTAAGCATGCAGCGCCTGAGCCCGCTCGAGATTCATCGCAACCAGGTTTTCTACGATTTGCTCCGTGCCGAGCGGTGCACTCGCAACTGGGATTGACGTACCCGGTTGTTGCGCACATGCACTCTGTCCTCGTCCAATCGAGAGCAAGAGCGTCAAGAACAAAGACAAGGAACGGAACGGGGCCGACGTCTTTTTTGAGGAGCGGACTCGGTCATCGGTTTCGCGGATCTTCATGTCTCCACCTTCGTGGCTCGAACCCACGTAGTGAGTCGTACCACCAGTCTCCCCGGCACTGAAGGCTTCAATCCATAAGATGCTCAGCTAGCTGGAATCAACAGTCCGGGTGAATATTTCCACTTCTTTCTATATCCCCGTTGTCGCGTGACGATCTTGTGTCATGTAGTCGTAGTGCAACATGACGATGGACCGTGGATTGACGACGTACTTAGAGCCAGTGACAGGCAAAGACCCTGTCTCTTCAACAATGTCGTTTGGGAACGGCAGTGAAGTGTCTATCAGGCGAAACCAGCCCGCGTCCGGATTGCCAGCGACGGGAGGGAGCTCAAAATCCAACGGCTTCCAATAGGCATTGATCGCAATGTACCGTAGCTGGCTGCTGGCGAAACGATGCAGAGTGATTCATTGCGAAAACTGGTGCGGTAGGACGCCTAGATATCAGGCTGGCGCGACATAATTGGGGTCTCGTAACGACCAACATTAGACGCGCAAGTTCCAGTCTGGCGTCCCACACCTAGGCATCTTCGGCTGCGTGATACGTACGTTTCTGTTCACATTTGCTCACTCGCAAAGAGTTCGGTCGGCAGCCGAATCTTCGTTCCCCTACTTTCTGAACGGCTGGCAACTTGCGCGCATATCCCCCGTTGCCGAAACGGATGACCTTTCAGCGGTGCGGTTGGCGCATCTCGCATGTAAGCCGGAGCGCGTCCGAGTGGGGACGACCCACAGCAGGAGGAAATTAGTGAACCTATTTGAGAAGCAGTTTGCGCCCGCTAGCGTCTTGTGATCCCTCGCTTGTTCGATGATCGGGAGGCTGTCAATACCAGTCTTCGCGGGTCATGGGCAGGCCACTCTTCCCACGATCCAGACGACTCAGCAACATCTGATAAATCCCGATTTCTCCGCGACCAAATGCAGCAGCAGAGCCGGCCATGTAGAGAAGCCATGTGCGATAGGTCGATTCTGAAACGCATTCGAGGATCACCTTTGAATTCCGTTGCAGCTCCTCAACCCAACTACGCAGGGTAAGCTCATAATGCTCCCGCAGATTCTCAACATCTCGGACTTCAAAGCCGACAGCCTCCGCGGCAGAAATCGCTTCAGCCAGAGTTACGAGTTGGCCGTCCGGAAAGACATAGCGATCGATGAAGGATGACTTCCTTACGGGAGAGAGGTGAGAGCGCGCTATCCCGTGGTTGAGGAATACACCTCCGGGCTTAAGGGAGTTCCAAGCAGTAGTGAAATATTCGATCAAATGCCTGGCCCCCACGTGCTCAAACATACCGACACTGGCGATCTTGTCAAAGGTAACAGGGTTGTCGCGAAGCGTACGGTAATCCCCTAGTCTTACGCTGCAGCTTTGGGTCAAGCTCGCCGACTCGATACGCGCGGTCGCTATGTCCGCTTGGCCCTTGCTTAGAGTAATCCCATGGGCATAAACACCGTAGCTGCTTGCGGCGTGCAGAAGGAGACTTGCCCAGCCACATCCAATATCCAGGAATTGATCACAAGGCTGGAGTCTCAGTTTGCGACAAATCAGATCGAGTTTATTTTGTTGCGCTTGATCGAGTTCCTCATCCACGGTTCGAAAATAGGCGCACGAATACGCCAAAGTCTTCCCAAGCCACAACTCGTAAAATGGAAACGGCTGGTCGTAGTGGTGGGCAACAGCCGCGCGGTCTCTATTCCGAGTATGGAGTCCTCCGTCTTGCAGAAACCTCCCGATTCGCAGTGTCGTTGCCACAATGCGTCGAAGTATCGCTCTCCGAACAGTTGCCGGTCGGGCGAGAACGTGTTCTCCTACCGTAAATACCGAGAGGATATCACCTGTGACATCGAGATCACCCCGAACAAAGGCTTCCCCAAGGGGGATTTCATCAGGGTTTGCAACAAGCAATTCAAGGGCACTCGGATTTGTAATTCGAATTGTGCATTCCGGCTGCACGTCCTGCGAGGAATGCCAGCACCACCCATCCCAAAGATGGACTGCGAATGCAGAGCCTGTGTAGCCGGTAAAGAGGCTATCAAAGACCCTTGTTCGTTGCATCTCCGTCGATAGCTGCATAGCTTACGTTCTCCTAATCATCGATCAACTAGGGATTGTCATCGCTGTCAGTGCGTCTGTACGACAGCTCGACAATTATTACTCGTTACTATCGGCCAGACATGCAGGCGAAGCTGGTCAATTGTGTACAGTAGTCGAATCTCTTGTTGTTTAGAGTTTAAAGAGAAGGCACTGAATTGTATCGTTTGCGTGATCAGCCACGCCTCGTCTCGTTCCAGAGCGGACCAGAAAGCGGACTCTGGCTGAGAATATGCATGAATCAAAGCACTTATTGGGGCGGAGGCATGTTGCTTGAAGAACCACCTGTCCCCAAGGAGCACATCATGACACTTCGCAACGGCAGCAGCAGCACGCACGAAACCGACATCGCAGGTCTTCGTCTCAAGACCGGCTTGGCCGAGATGCTCAAGGGCGGCGTCATTATGGACGTCATGAGCGTTGCGCAAGCTCGCATCGCTGAAGACGCCGGAGCTGTTGCCGTCATGGCTCTGGAGCGCGTCCCCGCGATGATCCGTGCCGAAGGCGGCGTCGCCCGCATGGCCAGTCCCAAGCTCATCAAGGAGATCATGGCCTCCGTGACCATTCCCGTCATGGCCAAGGCTCGCATCGGCCACTTCGCAGAGGCCCAGGTTCTCCAGTCCCTCGGCGTCGACTTTATCGACGAATCCGAAGTCCTCACCCCCGCCGACGAAACCTACCACATCGACAAGCACGCCTTCACCACCCCCTTCGTCTGCGGTGCGCGTAACCTTGGCGAGGCTCTACGCCGCATCGCCGAAGGCGCAGCGATGATCCGCACCAAGGGTGAACCCGGCACTGGCGACGTCGTCCACGCCGTTCAGCATATGCGTCAGATCGTTCGCGAGATACGCTCCCTCACCGTCCTCGGCAACGAAGAGCTCTACATCGCTGCCAAGGTCCACGGCGCGCCGTACGAACTCATCCGCATCGTAGCGAAAGCCGGCAAACTCCCCGTGCCCAACTTCAGCGCCGGCGGCATCGCCACTCCTGCAGACGCAGCCCTCATGATGCAGCTCGGAGCTGAGTCCATCTTCGTAGGCTCCGGAATCTTCATGAAGGAGCGCGCAACCCCTCTCGACGTTGAGAACGACCCAAACGAGCGCGCAGAAGCCGTCTCCCGCGCCAAGGCCATCGTCATCGCAACTACCCACTTCAACGACCCGAAGACCGTAGCCGAAGCCTGCGAAGCGGTTATCGGTTCCATGAAGGGGCTGGCCGCAGCAGCCATCGAAGAGAAGGACCTCATGCAAACCCGCGGGTGGTAGCATCTCTTGCCGGCGCAGGTACCCAGAAACCTCCAGGAGTGGAACCCAGCCACTCGCGTGGCGTCGCGCATTTGGCAGAAGATGAGCCCGCAGTTCGTAAAGCAGGAGTGCCCGAGATTGCTCATTGCTTTGAGGTAGCGTTTCAGCACCTCGGTTTGCCCGGCTTTGAGTGCGGCTAGCCACTTAGCATCAGTGGGAATCTAAAGGCACGCGATAATTTGTGGGATCAGTGCACGAGCGCGTCCACGGCAACAACCGCCGCCCTGCGAGAACCGTTTGCCCCCGATTCGGTTGTGACTCCGGAAGCCCTGTTCCATCAGCTGATCGTAAACGAGCGTTAACGCTGTCAGCCAGAGTCGCAGCGTGGCATTGGCCATTTCTGAGTAAGCAACGGATTTGTACGAAGCGCCTCCTGAAGTCGTCGCAGAGATGGTGGACCTCACTTTGTTCCGCTTGCCGGTCTAGGCCTCGCCAACGTCTTTCGCATATTTCAGAGGCGAAGATCAAAGACCCGTGAGTGGTCATAGAACATCGGACTGAGAGGTACAGAGTGCTTAATACCCTTCCTTGGCTCAATCTGGAGATTTTTTCAGGGCGTGGTCACTTCGATACAGACCACGCTATTTCCGCAAGCTATGTTTATGCATAAGGACGAGCAGATGATCGCTAAGTCGGCTAACTTGCGTACGTCATCACCTCATCGAATCGTGGCGGTTCCACACTGCTCCACTTCTCGGCGCAGGCTTCCAATGAGTGCTACGACGGTAAGCGAGAGTCAGCGGGCTTCATGCATTCAGGCGAAAGTATTGCTTCCACCGTGAATGGTCCCTCTCGAAACAAAGAACCGGTCTGGCAACTTTACGGGACTATCGTTCGTTGGTCAGCACGGCGTAAGACTCGAGCGTGAGTATGAGTGCGCGCTCCGAACTTCAACCTAGCACTACGTCAACAGCACCACGGAGACTGTCAATGAGTGAAACTACGAAGGTAATGAAACCGAAGCATGCGTCTAAGAAAGACTACGAAGGTAACTGGAACGCAGACGGCTCCCCTAGCGAGCACGCGCCGGAGTGGGCTGCCTTTCGCACCAAGATGACCAGCGAGTTTCCGCTGCCTTATAGCGGCAGTAAGAGCGACGTGTTGGCCGACCATATCGGCAAGTTCGTCAAGAAGCTGGACAAGCTTCGCCCGGCAGAGGACGGTCCTGCATATCTCGGTGAAGATCCTGCACTTACCTGGACCTATCCTGAAGTGAAGGGCGTAAAGATTAATCAAAAGATGGGCGATCTTGATGGCGTCCTCGATGAAATCGTGACGATGTTCAACGGGTTGGGCAACTGGGGAAGCCCGCTGACGATGTGTAATGTCCTGCCGCAGGGCAACACCGTGGCTATCCTTGCTTCGATGATGTCGCAGGTCTTCGCTGCAAGTCTGATCGAGGGCGAGTACTCCTGGAACGTACAACGTGCCGAACTTGAGACCGCTGGAATGCTCGGCAATCTCGTTGGATGGAACCCGTTGAAGACGGGTGGTGTCTTCACGTGGGGAGGTAGCGGCTGCTGGACCTATGGCGTCAAGTACGGCATTACGCGCGTCCTGCCGAACTCGCGCAAGACGGGCGTGCGGACAGATGCCAAAATAATTTGCTCGGAACAAGCTCATTACTGTCAGCAGAACTGTTCCGACTGGACAGGCATGGGCATGGACAACGTAATCCGTGTCAAGACTGACGTGGCAACCAACGGAATGGATCTAAACCATCTGGAGGAGATTTTTAAGGACCTGACCGCCAGAAAGATTCCCGTTGCAACCGTCGTTTGCACCATGGGCACGACTGACTCGAGCGCATTCGATCCGATTGGCAAGGTGCGCAAGTTGATGGATCGCTACCCGAACCCAGCAGGATATGGCAAGACGGTTTTATACGCAGACGCTGTAGTCGGGTGGTCGTGGATCTATTTCAGGGACTATGACTTCGAAAATAATCCCCTTGGATTCTCCGAAAGCGTACTGCCCGTCCTTAAGCACAATGGTCAGGCGATGAGTGAGATCGAGGTAGCTGATTGCATCGGCATCGACTTCCACAAAGTTGGCTTTGCCCCCTACGTCAGCAGCTGCTTCCTCTACAAGGATGCTGCTGAGTTTGAAGCTCTCCATCGCCGTGGAACGGACGCTTACCTTCAGGTTCGCACTCCTTACAACCCGATGTACTACACGCTCGAAGTCTCGCGTACTGCGGGCGGTGCGCTGGAAGGTTGGGCGACGCTGAAGTACTTCGGGATCGAGGGAATGCAGTCAATCCTTGGCGGAATTATGGAGACAAAACATTATCTCCGCGATCTCATCGAGGCCGAGTCCGACATGGTGTGCGTGAATCCCGACGATACCGGTTTGATCACTCTGTATCGGGTCTACCCCAAGGGAATCAATGCCAAGGCGCAGTTCAATAAGGAACTCACTGACCCTGATGGACGCGCCGATCTTATAGAACACAACCGCCTAACGGAGGCGGTCGGCAACAAGCTATTTGAGTGGATTCGGAGCGGCAAGAAGGTTGATGGCAAGTTTACGCCATGGATGAGCTTCAGCACCGGATTCCGCACCGCCGAATACAACAGGGACGAGAAAGATTCCGAAGAGGTAGTGTTCGCGCTCAAGTGCTTCCCGATGAATGTCTTCGTGACCCCGGACAGCATGAAGCACGTGCTTCGCTGCGTGCAGGCAGCACGCGATGAGGTTCTGAAGGACGCAATAAAGCATGCAGCATAGCGGATAAGAAACCAGCTCTCGCTGCACACTGACAATACTGACTAGTTACTTTACGAATCAGATATGCACTCGGGATGACCGGCCTGTGGCCGGTTATCCCCCCCTTTCCAAGATGAGGTCTCCTTATGTCCCCAGATCCGGCGACTGCGCACGGTGATAAGCCGAAAAGCGTGAAAAAGCCTGTCATCATCGGCATGATGGCGTTTGCGGTGATGAACTTCATGTCCGTAGTAAGTTTGCGCGGACTGCCTGCGCAAGCCGAGTATGGTCTGGTTTCCATTTTTTACTATGTTTTTGCAGCAGTAGTATTCCTGATCCCGACAGCGTTGGTAGCGGCGGAATTGGCTTCGACGTTTCCCAAGCAGGGCGGGATGTTCCGATGGGTAGGGGAGGCCTTCGGACCGCGCTGGGGTTTTGCCACTGTGTATTGGCAATGGCAGGCGTGGACCCTATGGTTTCCCGCCGTCCTCGTATTTGGCTCCGCGGCGGTGGCCTACACGATGTGGCCGCAGAGCTTCGACTCTGCGCTGGCCCACAACAAGTTTTACTCCATGGCTGTGTTGCTTATCATCTTCTGGGCAGTCACCCTCTTCACGTTTCGCGGCATTGCGGCCTCCGTCAAATTGAGCACATTTAGCGGTATATTCGGGACGATCGTCCCAGGAGCCATTCTCATTATTTTGGCAGTCATCTACGTGGTGATGGGTAAACCCATCCAAATGAACCTGCACAGCGGATTCCTGCCGGATTTCAAGAACTGGCACAGCATGGTTCTGGCCGCCAGTATTTTTCTCTTCTACGCGGGGATGGAAACACAAGCGGTGCATGTCAAAAACCTGAAGAATCCTTCCCGCGACTATCCGCTCTCCATTCTGATCGCCACCACAGCGACGGTGCTCATGTTCATACTCGGAACTTTGGCCGTTGGTGTCATCATTCCACACAAGTCGATCAATCTTGCTGAGAGCCTTCTGGTCGCCTATCGTGACCTGTGGAGTAACTTAGGAGTGCCGTGGCTCGGCAATGTGATGGCTTTCATGGTCGCCATTGGCGTCGTTGGCCAGGTCACCGTGATTGCGTCGGGGCCTTCCACTGGTCTGCTGGCTGTGGGCAAGGCTGGCTATCTTCCAAAAGCTCTGCAAAGGACAAACGGGAACGGCATTTCCATCCCTATTCTGGTGGTCCAGGGCGGCATTGTCACATTGCTTTGCCTTATCTTCCTTGTCATGCCTTCCGTTCAGTCGGTCTTTCAAATCCTCAGCCAGATATCGAACATCATGTTTCTGACCTATTACATTGTCATGTTCACGGCGGCAATCTCTCTTCGCTACACTCAGCCAAATGTAACCCGGCCGTTCCGTATTCCCGGCGGCAATGTCGGCATGTGGATTGTCGGTTTGGTCGGACTCGCGGGTGCGTTGATTTCCGGTGGTCTAAGTTTCGTTCCACCTAACCAAATCGGAACAGGCAGCCCGGCGATCTATGTCGGCATCCTGGTGGTAGGAACCGCAGTTGAGATCGCCATTCCGTTCATTATTTTTACTTTCCGCAAGCCAACCTGGAAGGCTCCCGACTCAGACTTTGAACCATTTGATGTGCCGTCCAAAGCTGCGAAGTCCGGCCCAACAGTCCCACAGCCAGTGGCAAAAGCTTAATGAAAAGCACATTCTCACTCGCTCTCCTGGCCATTGTGGCTAGTGGCTTCATGGGTACGGCTTTTGCACAATCTGTGCCCGGTGATTCAACCGTACAGGCCCAGTGGTTCACTGGAACACTGGAAACGCCATCGCCAGCGCTCTCAAAGGCAGGACTAGTCGCTGTTGAGCCGTACATCATCTATCAGCGAAACACGGGAACCTACGACACGAAAGGCGTACATCAAGCGGTAGCAAACGATATACGCCAGACGGAATCGGAGAATTTGTTTAAGTATGGGATCACCAACCGACTTACCTTCCAGGCTCTCCCTACATTTGCCCATGTCTGGAATGATCAGGCCAGTGTCACAGGAGTGGAAGATCTTCCCGTTGAGTTCCAGTACCGCTTCAACGATGAAAACAACGAGACCGGTTTTCCCTCGGTGACAGCCTCAATCGGAATGAGCCTTCCGATTGGCAGTTACCAGCGTCTTAACGTTGGGCTTGATGGCCTGGGGAGTGGTGCCTACACCCTCACGGAACAACTTCTTCTCCAGTCACTCTTTGAGACACCCCACCATCACCCTGTCCGCTTGCGTTTGTACGGCGCCATTCTTGAGCCACTCGCAAATGTTGGATTGCACGGTCTGAGCAGCTACGGAACGGCACAGGGATTCGTAGGATATGCGGCACCTGGCCTGGCCGGGAACTTTGGGTTGGGGGGTGGATACTGCCTGACGCAACGGTGGGTTCTGGCCTTTGATCTCGTACAGAAATTCGCGCATGGCGCTCACATTGAGGGGACCGACGCACTCGGTGATGGAGTCAATACCCAACAGTTCGGCAGCGCTCGAACGGGGATAGCGCCAGCGGTTGAGTACAACTTTTCGAGCCACGTGGGCCTTATCGCTGGCATGGAGCTCTCAGTACGTGGACGCAATATGTCTTCCTACGTCGCACCACAAATAGCGCTTAGCGCTTCCTTTTGAACAAAGTGAAACCAATGACGGCAGAACCGCCTGCAAAGAAGACAAGTCATGGCTAAGATGTCCGGAACAGAGACTGCCGATCACTCCATGAATATGTGGTCTGTCGCGGCTATGGGTGTTGGCGCGATGGTCGGTGCGGGTATCTTTGCGCTGCTCGGCGTAGTTGGACTGGTTGCAGGGAATGAGACCTATATCTCGTTTCTGCTCGGCGGTGTAGTCGCACTCCTGTCCGGCTACACTTACGCGAAGCTGGATGCGCGCTACCCGGATGCCGGTGGCATCACTGCCTATTTCCATGAGGCGTTTGGTAAAGGGCGGCTTTCGGGCACCTTGTCGCTTACCTACTTGCTTACGACTGCGGCGACCATTGCGATGGTGGCGAAGGCATTCGGCTCGTATGCAACCGCCCTTGCGTTTGGCAACACAAATCAGGTTTGGATCAATGTATTCGCATCGGGCATCACCATCGTTCTCGTGCTGCTCAATATTGGCGGCGCGGCGCTGGTCGGCAAAGCCGAATTAGTCCTGGTGGGAATCAAACTGACCATTCTCGCGGTGCTCATGGTGGCGGGCACATACGGCATGGTGGGACATGCGACGGTCAAGCATGTTACCCCACATGTTTTGACGCTTATGAGCAGCATCGGATTGACGTTCTTTGCATATGCCGGCTTCGGTGTAATGACGAATGCCGCGGGCAGAGTGTCCAAGCCCAAACAGACAATACCGCGTGCGATCTACCTTGCAATCGCTATCGTCATCTTGCTCTACGCAGCTCTGGCCGTGATCGTGCTCGGAAGCGTCTCGTCTTCCGATCTCAAGCAGCACGCAGCCACGGCGGTCGCATTGGCGGCCAAACCGGTCCTCGGAAACATCGGCTATATCATCGTGTCCGTTGCCGCATTGCTGGCCACCGCTTCGGGCATCAATGCATGGGTATTCACCGCGATGGAGATTTCCCAGGCAATGGTCAAGGTCGGCAACCTGCCCCGAATGTTCGCGCATTTTGTCTGGCGTAAAGGCTCGCTAGGCCTGTTAATCGGCGCTGGGGCAATCCTGCTCGCAATCAACGTCTTCGACCTCACAGCTCTGGCTCGTATTGCCAGCGCCACCTTCTTGTTTTCCTATATGGCCGCACAAATCGCACATTGGCGCTTGATTGACCAGACAAAAGGCTCTCGATTGCTGGTCGGATTAGGCTTGCTGCTGATTAGCGCTGTGTTGGCATGCTTCCTCTGGTCCACGTTCCTTGCACAACCATGGGCACTCGCGATGATCGTCGCTTTCGTCGCTGGCAGTTGGTTGATTGAGTTCTTTCTCGCCCGTTTCAAACCTGTGACGGAGGGTACCGAGACTTGCCGCTGATACCCCCCCCACGAGTGAATCTTTAACAAGTGTCACGCTGCGCTCAATTGCCGGAATTGATCTCCTTTGTTTTCAATTCGTTTTCGGGATTTGAATGCATGGTTTGTTGCTTTCAGAATTATTTGGCGTATGTCACGCTGCACTCAATTCCCGGACTTTTGCACATAAAACCCGGACGAAGTTTCTGCTAAAGTTTGTCTGCGATATAAGTACAAAGATGACACTATCCTTTTTGCATGCACCGCTTTCTGTCCGCGATTTGAGCACAAACAGCTCGGCAAATTCCGGGAATTGAGTGCAGTATCTGGATCCGAAAGCGCATTTGCCGGCATTTGAGTGCAGCGTGACAGTCTCGTTGGACGATCGACGAAGTCAACGATCTACGCTAAGCCGTAAGTAAGGGTAGTCCGCTGGTTGTTATCTTCCATAAGCCGCAGGCACGACCGGTGCGATAGCTAGCCTCACGCCGACCCGCGATTGAGTACCTAAATAGAAACCGCCATTAAATCGGCGTTACTGAGATGGTCCGCCGCTTGATCTCCGACCGGGAGATCTTGTAGGCAGGTTCAAGGAGGATCATCGACATGCAGATTCGATCAGTTGGTATTGACCTTGGCAAGACTACCTTTCACCTGGTGGCGCTGGGCGATAACGGCAAGGTGCTGCTGAAGAAGAAGTTCACTCAGAAGCAGTTGATTACCTTCTGCGCCAACATGCAGACCTCCTTGATAGGGATGGAAGCCTGTGGCGGAGCGCACTTTCTTGGCCGTGCTCTGCGAGCACAGGGCCATGAAGTGAAGCTGATTCCAGCTCAGTTCGTGAAGCCGTTCGTGAAGTCGAACAAGAACGACTTCATTGATGCGGAAGCGATTGCCGAGGCCGTGGATCGCGACAACATGCGCTTTGTACCGATCAAGACCGATGACCAGCTGGATCTGCAGGCGCTCCATCGTGTGCGCGACCGCTTGATCACGCGACGAACGTCGGTGATCAACCAGCTCCGTGCCTTCCTGCTGGAGCGTGGTCTGGTGTTTGCGAAGAGTCCGGCCAGGTTGCGTGAGCGGATGCCTGAGATTCTCGAAAACGCCGATGAAGATCTGACCCCGCGCATGCGCAACCTGCTGGCTCTGCTCTGGAACGAGTGGAAGGAGCTGGAGCTTCAGATCGAGCAGATGAACGATGAAGTCGAACAGATCGCCTCGAGTGATGCGGCATGCACGCGGCTCAGGCAGATCCCCGGCATTGGCCCGCTGGTCGCAACCGCGATCGTGGCCGCGATCGGCAACGGCGCAGCCTTCCACAAGGGACGAGAGTTCGCAGCCTGGCTGGGGCTGGTGCCGAAGCAGTACTCGACCGGCGGCAGGGCGAAGCTGGCCGGCATCAGTAAACGCGGCAACATCTACCTACGCAAGATATTCATCCATGGAGCACGTGCCGTCGTATTGCGATGCAAGCGAGAGAGGATCGCGATGGGTGCATGGTTGACCGCTCTTGAAGCCAGAGCTCCGCGCAACGTGTTGATTGTCGCGGCTGCCAACAAGCTGGCACGGATTGCATGGGCCGTGCTCTCATCTGGCCAGGACTACCGACCGGTTCAGGAAGCAGTCGCTGCGTAGGCAAGCGTAGCCACCAACATAAGTTCTCCCACCGAGGTCTGCACCGGACGAGTAAAGATGAAAGAACAGTCATAACGGCGTACCTGAAACCTGATTTCTCAAATGGCTTTCACACGGCCGAGGCGTTTTGCAGGGACAGGCACGCAGCGTATCTCATCATGGCCAGGAGAACAAAACCTCCACCAACAGGCCGGATACATTGACGCAGACTTTCCTTCATCCGCAAACTTTTCCCTTGCAGTCGCGCGGCGGACCATACATTTGAGAAACTACGACCTCGTGATGCGGGGGCTCTCTTGTTGGAGTGCGGCGCCGCACGCCCAGCCGGAACGGTAGCTCGCGTGGGATTTGGATGGGCCTCTGGTCCTGAGGCCGGCGGATCCGGGAGGATATACTTGGCCGTCTGGAAATAGCTTTCGGGGGGCGGCCATGCGGATCTTTCTAGGGACGATGTTGTGCGCGACGGCGATGTTGGGGCAGGGTGGGGGGCATGTTCAGTTTCGAGACTGGAGTGTACCGGCGGGTGGGGCGAGGCCGAAGGCTACGTGTGGGTCGCTGCAGTCGCTGACGGATTATGAGATGTCGGTGACGTCGGCGAAGGTGGTGGCTGCGACTGCGGACATGCCGGAACATTGCCGCGTGCATGTGCTGATCCAGCCGAAGCTGAATATTGAAGTGAACCTGCCGGCGGCCTGGAATGGGCGCTTCTACATGTTTGGGAATGGAGGCTTCGCAGGCGAGTCGTTCGACTCGGCCGGGCGCATGACGGATTTGCGACGCGGGCTGAAGGCGGGATTTGCGGTGGCTTCGACGGATACGGGACACGCCGCGGCGGAGGAGCCGGGCGGTTCGTTTGCGAAGAGCCGGCAGGAGCTGGTGGACTTTGCGTTTCGCGCGGTGCACCTGACGGCAGAGACGGCGAAGACGGTGATTCGCGCGTACTACGGCGATGGGCCGACGAAGTCGTATTTCGATGGCTGCTCGCAGGGCGGGCGCGAGGGGCTGATCCTGGCGCAGCGTTTTCCCAAAGATTTTGACGGGATTATTGCGGGGTCGCCGACGATGGACTTTACCCATGGGAACTTTGCGCGGGCTTACTGGATGCAGGGTTTGGCGGCGGCTCCGGTGGCGGCGGCGAAGATGAAGCTGCTGGCGGATACGATTTACGCGAAGTGCGATGAGAAGGATGGGGTGAAGGACGGCGTAATCGACGATCCGCAGAGGTGCGAGTTCCATCCGGCGACGGATCTGCCGCGCTGCGCGGAGGGCTCGGGTGGGGCGAGCTGCTTTACGGGCGCGGAGATTGGGTCTCTGGAGCGGATCTACGGCGATGTGATGAGCCAGGGAAAGAAGATGTTTCCGGGATGGCCGGTGGGGTCGGAGATCACTCCGGAGGGCGGCAGGAGCGGGTGGGTTGGGCGCGGATGGTAAGCCGGGCGCATGGACGTACTATGCGGCGGATGTGCTGCGGTACATGGCGTTTCCGGAGACGGACCCGGCGACGACGATTGCGGGCTTCGATGTGAATCGCGATCCGCAGCGGCTCGTGTGGCTGAGCGACATGATCGACGCGGTCGATCCTGACCTGTCGGAGTTTCTCAAGCACGATGGAAAGCTGATTATGTATTTTGGCTGGGCCGATCCGCAGCTGAATCCGCAGGCGGGCGTGGACTACTACGAGAGTGTGCGCGCGCGGATGGGCGCGGGGACGGAAGACTTTGCGCGGCTCTTTATGGTGCCGGGAATGTTCCATTGCGGCGGCGGTGTGGGGCCGAATGTGTTCGACGTGGAGACGCCGCTGATCCAGTGGGTGGAGCAAGGCAAGCCTCCGGATGGAATTACGGCGAGCCGCGTGGTAGGTGGTAATGTGGTGTGAACGCGGCCGCTGTGCGCGTATCCCGAGGTGGCGAAGTACAAAAGCACGGGCAGCACGGATGAGGCCGCGAACTTTGCGTGCGCGCGACCGTGACGCGGGTTAGTCGGCTGGCTGCACCCTTATGCCGCCACTCTGTAAAGTTATGCCGCCATCTAGCGGCGTAGCGCTGCAAAGTTATCCCGCCACTGTGAAACTAAGGATGATATGGCGCATAAAATGGTGTCGGGAGGGGAGTTGAACCCCCATGGAGTTGCCTCCGACGGATTTTGAGACCGTGAACTGCAAGACTGAAAGGAACCCGCATGGCAGCCATTCTCAAATTGGCAGGGTTGAGCCGGCGAGAACTGATTTGCTCGATC
>Ga0302319_10012881_pt1 | contig 15723 bp, 14 predicted proteins | sample Bog_T0_2_FD_203319 | JGI IMG/M metagenome (GOLD analysis project Ga0302319, IMG submission 203319) | Peat permafrost microbial communities from Stordalen Mire near Abisko, Sweden - Bog_T0_2 | ecosystem: Environmental > Terrestrial > Soil > Wetlands > Peat | place: Sweden: Abisko, Stordalen Mire...
CCACTCCGTTGCGCGCGGTGTGGCTTGAGAACAAGTCGAAGCTGACGCTGGACTCGGGCAGCTTTTCCATCTTTGAGAGCGGCGAGTTTGCCGGCGAAGGCCTGCTCGATCCCATCCATCCCGGCGAAAAGCGTCTGCTCTCCTATGCCGCCGATCAGGCGGTCCGCGTCAAGATCACAGACCGCGACAACCAGCGCACCCTGCATCACGTGAAGATCACAAAAGGCGTGATCATCGAGACCCACATGGATGTGCTTTCAGTCACCTACTCGGCCACCAACCACGCAGATGCGGACCGCATGGTGCTGCTTGAACATCCGCGCCGCAACAATGGCTGGACACTCGACGAGGGATTGAAGGCCGATGAAACCGCGCCGGACCTCTATCGCTTCAAGCTGCCCGTGGCTGCGCACTCGACAGCGAAGCTCGAAGTGCGCGAGCGCGGGCCGGAGCATACCAGCGTTACACTCAATGCCAGCCAAAACTACACGGCCTATCTGCTCGACCTGGTGAAGCGGGTTCCCGATGCGCTCGACAAGCTGAAGCCCGTCATCGATGCGCAAACCGCGCTGGCCGATCTGGATCGCCGCATCAACGAATCGAAGAAGACCGAAGAGACCGCGTCGGCCGACGAGTCGCGCGATCGCGACAACCTGACCGCGCTCAAGGGCAACGATGCGGCCAAGCGGTTCGTTGACGAGCTGAACCGCGCTGAAGATCAGTTGCAGGCCACGCGCAAGCAGACCGCCGACCTTGAGCAGCAGAAGAAGGTAGCCGTCGACAAGCTGAATGAGTTGATCGCCGGGTTGAGCTTCGACTGGGACGTGACCGCGACGAAGTAGGTCACGCCAGTGTGGCCTTGGCGCGAATTCCGTGTCGAGTTTTGTCGTCTCCCATCCTTGCGGCAGCACCAGGCCGCAAGGATGGGATACAGCGTCTCAATCTCCTAATCCCTAGTCCCTAATCCCTAGTCCCTGTTTCTCCCTGCCCGGACATCGCGTAATGAATTGCCTGCGCGGTGCGGGTCTCATCTCCGCGGGACGAGATCATCAGGTCGTAAAGGTGATGGTTGCACCAGCTCTTCCCGAAGTACTCTTGCAGGTACTTTGCGCGCTCCGCATCCACCGTGCGGATGCGCTGCTCGATGTTGGCGCCCGGCTCCAGGCGGGTCCGCAGGCGAACGATCCGCTCGCGCAGCGGCGCGTACACAAACACGTGATAGACATCCGGCTTGTGTTGCAGAATGCACTGCGCGCCTCGGCCCACAATCACGCAATCGCCTTCGGCATAGGCTTGCTCGACGATCTTCCGCGTCACCTTCACCGTTTGCTCGGCATCGAAGATCGAGTCTTCGCCAAGTTCGAGTCCCGCGGCCAGGGCGGCCGAGCGCATCGCCTGCTGGTTTAGCCGGCGCAGCCATGAGTCCACATGCTCGTCATAGTGCCGAACCACATTCGGATCGACATGAGCCGCGTAGGCAATGGCGTCGATGATGTCGCGGTCCAGCAGCTTCCACCCCAGCCACCCGGCAATCGTTTGCGCAATGCGCCCGCCGCCGCTTCCAAACTCCCGGTTGACCGTCAATATCCGGTAATTCATGCTTGCCCCCTTGCCACTGATTCCTGTCCAGCGCGTCAGGGTACAAAGACGCTTGCGTCGCGGCAGTTTCCAGCTTCTTGCACGGCTCCCGATTATAGTCCGTCGGCACATCGTGGGCGAGTAGCCCCGTTGAAGCAGCCAAAAAACAACCCGCGTGGAGGGATGCGGGGGTTTTAACCCCCGCAAAAAGCCAGCAGAATCAGCGTCGGCTTTAGCCGCGGAGGGCGCTCTTCGGGCATTTTTCCCGAATGCCGGCTCTTTCCGCAAACTGTATAGTTCTTCCGCCCATCGTGGTGTGGCGAGCCGTGTTGAAGCAGCCAAAAACAACAACCCGCGCGGAGGCCGCACGGGTTGCCGAAACGGGGAAGCCGCAGGTTTTAGTAGACGACCTTCAGGCCGAATTGCACGATGCGCGGCTCGAAGGTGCTGGTGATCTGACCGCTATTAAGATTTGCCGCCCCCGGAGTGATGGCCGTAAGCGGAGGCGTTGCGCCAGTTGAGAAGGTCTGCGTGGTCGTGCCCTGGGCCACGCTGATTGCGCCAGGCAGGTAGAGGTTGGTGTGGTTGAAGATGTTATAAGCCTCCGCGCGGAACTCGATTTTCAGGCTCTCGATCGGTGTGCTGAACCTCTTGTTCAGATCGAAGTCGGTTTCGTAAAACGCAGGGTTGCGTCCGGGGTTGCGCGAGGCATTGCCAAATGGACTGAGCACGTTGCCCGCGGCGTCTTTGATCGGAGGAGTGACGAAGGCCGCCGTATTGATGTAGTTCACGTAGCCGGTGTTGGCTGCGCGCGAAGAGCGCCCCTGCGTGACTTTCTGGCCTGGAACGATGTCCGGCCGGTATTCGTTGGCGCCGCGGTAGGTAGCCGAGATCTGCGGTGAGACCGCTTGGGCGCCGTTGGGCGAGTAGGTCACGTTGAAGGGCGTGCCCGCCTGCGCGGTGTTGATGGCGCTGATCTGCCAGCCGCCAAGGATGGAGTCGGTGACTGGATTGGCGCTGGATAGAAACTGGCGGCCCCGCCCAAGAGGAAGCTCGTAGACAAGGCTGGTGACGTTGGCCACTGGCAAGTTGTAATCGGACTGCGCGTAGTCCGCCTTGATGTTGTAACCGTTTTGCGGTGAGGGTGTGTTGCCTTCCAGCGAGGCGCTGGCGTTGTCCAGCGAGTGTTCCCACGTGAAGGAATTCAGCAGGGTCAGCCCGGCCACAAAGCGCTGCTCGTAGCGGACCTGCAATGCGTTGTAGTTGGAGATGAATTCATTCAGCGCTTCTGTGATGTCGCTCGGCCAGTTGGCATACGGCCGGGCAAAGCCGAGCGCCGGATTCTTCTGGTTCCCGTTCAGAAAGCCTTGCAGATGGACTCCATGGTTGCCGACGTAGGCGATGTCGAGGAGGGTATTCTTTGCCATCTGCCGCTGCACGCTGAGGAAATAGTTCTCGACGTAGCTATCGGGCGTGTTCTTGGGAACCCAGGTGATGTTATCGGTCGCAGGATTGAAGGTGGTGACGAGGCCAGAAGGGAAACCCTGGTCGGAGGTGACGTAGCAGCTTGGGGTGGTGGACCCCACTGCAATAATCTGGGCCGGGACGGGGTTGCAGTGGTTTGTGGTAGTTGGAGCGGGCTGGACCACCGCAGCGAACTGTGCCTGAGGAGCGTTGATGCCCAGGATATCGCCAGAGCCGGCGCGTGTGTAGTGGACATACCCGGTTCCGAAGCCGCCGTGGACAGTAATCTTCGGCGTAACCGCATAAGCGAATCCGACGCGCGGCGAGAAATCCGTCAGGTCGGAATTGACCAGGGTCTTGCCGTCGACGCTGCTGGTAGTCACCGGTGTGATGCCGTTGCCAAAGACGGCGCCGGGACTGACGGTTAGCACTGTCTGCGAAATCGGATCGAAGTTGGAGATGTAATTTTTCGACTCGGAGTAAGGCGATCCATACTCCCACCGCAATCCCAGATTGAGGGTCAGTTTAGGCAGCACCTTCCAGTCGTCCTGCGCGTAGGCGCTGTCCAATTGCTGCCGCAGGTGTACGACAAAATAGTTCGCCAACTGGTAGCTGGTGGTAGTTCCGAAAAGAAAGTCCGCCCAATAATCGTCGGTGACCTTGGTTCCCGTCGCGCTGTAGCCGCTGCCATAGGTCCATGAGCCATAGAGCGGATTGTTGTCGTTCACAGCCATCCAGATGTGTTCGTACTCATAGCCGAACTTGAGCGAGTGCTTGCCTTTCTCCCAGGTGAAGTTGACCTTGGGATCGAGCAGGGCGGGGTTCTGCCATTGCGGGTTGGTGCTCTGACGGCCAAATGCGGTAAAACCTGTGATGGACACCGAAGGCAGTCCTCCTTCGATGTTTGCAGGGACGGTCTGCAGACCGGGAATGGTGAAGTCGTTCTGCCCGATCGAGAGCGTGTACTTGCCGGCCTTGGTTTTCGAGAGCCCGAGGCGAGCATCGACGATCTTGTTGGCGCCGAAGAGATGCGTATAGCCGAGCGCGACCTGCTGATCCAGGATGCGGATGGTTCCGTTTGCCTGCCCGTCAAGCGGGAGCGGAATCGTGGGATGGTTCACGCCGGTTTCCTTGCGATCGCTGACGCGCAGGAACCACGAGCTGTTTGTGCTCTGCTGGTAGTCCAGGCGCAGGTCGCCCTTGTCGGACTTGTCGGTGAATGGAACCTCTTTGGCGTAGTCATCCTGATACAAGCCGGTGCCCGTGGCGCCAGTCAGTGGCAACTGGCTTGCGAACGGTTTGTAGTAGCTTAGGATTTGCGCCGACAGGGGATTGATGGCGCTTGCGGGAACAGTCGCCGTGCCGGTGGCCGAGTTCACAGGGTACACGGTGCCGGTAATGGGGTTCTTGACCGAAACCTGCAGAATGCCGTTCAGCTCGTTTTGCGTCGGAAGAGTGAGCACGTAGAGGGGACTGAGGGTTTGGCGGTATCCCTCGTAATCGAGAAAGGAGAACAGCTTGTCCTTCAGGATTGGACCCCCGAAGTTCAACCCAAACTGATTGCGGTTAAAGGTAGGCTTCTGGAACGGAACGCTGATTCCTGCGTTGCTGACCAGCAGCGGCTTGAAGAAGCCGGCGGCGTTCAGGTCGGTATTGCGCAGAAACTCGTAGAGCGTGGCGTGATAGCGGTTGGTGCCGCTCGCCGATGCGACGTTGATCGTCGCCCCCGAGGATCTCCCGTACTCCGCGCTCTCGTTATTGGTGACTACGCTGAACTGGGCCACCGAGTCCGGCGCGACGGCGATGATCTGGTTGTCGAACCCTTGGTTGCTCTCGCCATAGGCGTTGTTGTCCATGCCGTCGAGCATGTAATTGTTGAACATGCTGCGCTGTCCGTTGACGTTGTACGCTCCCTGGCGGACCAGACTGCTGATGGAGCTGGTGGTGGCCGCCGTCGGCGCTTGGCGCGAACCGGTGACCAGCCCGAGAAGATCCGAGAAGTTGCGGCTGACCAGAGGCAGCGCTTCGGTCTGGTAGTTGGAGATGTTCTGGCCGCGCTCGCTGGATTCCGTCTCCAGCTGTAGCGCCACGTCGCTGACTTCGACGGTGGTGGCGTCGGCCTTTCCTATCTTGAGGGTCAGGTCGATGCGCTGGCGTCCGGCTACTGAGACGGTAATATTCCTCGCTTCGGCGGGTGCAAATCCCGGCGCTGTCGCCTCGATGTTGTAAACGCCCACGCGGAGCGATGGAACCTCGTAGTCGCCGGTTCCGCTTGCGACGATCTTGATGACGTTGCCGGTGTTCACATTGGTTACGGTGACGGCAGCGTTTCCAACTGCCGCGCCGGTGGCGTCGTGGATGGAGCCAACCAGGCTGCCATCCTCATATTGCGCTCTTGCCGGGATGCCACACATTGCGATCAAGAGGCCAACAAAGAAGGGGGTCCAAAAGAGGTTATGTAAGTTCTTCATGGGTGCCAGCCTACAGAGGCACCTTCACGTTTCTGTGAATCCGCGGTGAATGGCGTGTGAATCGGAACGCTGTGGCAGGGAAGTGTACCGGATTTTCCAGAGGGCGTAGCTGGCGGGTAGCACATTGGCCGGGGAAAGATTATCCGCGAAGGAACGTTCTAACAGGAGCGCTTTTAATCCAGGACGACGAGTGCTTGCCGCGTGGGGCTTCCCGCGGCAGTGAGCGCGAGCATTCGCCGGTCTAGCGTCAACAGACGGCCTTTTCTGTGGATTGTCAGGCCAAGCAAATAGGCGTCCGTCACCTGTTTGAAGCCGCTCAACTGAGGCACGGTCTCAGCGCAAGCGATGGAGAGGGGCAAATCGTCGGCCCAGAATTGGTGATTGGGGTCTTGCCGTAAAGTCTCGGTTAGCCAATGCAAAGCCTCGCCGGGGCGTGGAGCGTCTTGGGCAAACCCAGGGTTGGAAATGATTCGCACCAGGCCGGCTTGGGTGATAGGGCAGGTTGCCCAGCCTTCTTGCTCGTGGCTGGCCATCCAGGCGCGAACCTTCCGATGGAAGATATGCGGCTCCCAGAAGCGAGCTACCAGAACGTTTACATCGAGCAGCCAGGCGTTCACTCGCTTTCGTCCTCGATTTTAAGGGCATGCTCCAGTGTGATGGTTTCTGCGTCTTCGCCGGGAGAAAAAACGAAAAAGTGTCCGTCCTTTCGAACCGGGATTTTCTGCTTTGACCCTCGCATTATCAGGAAGGAGGTTGCTTCTCCCAGCGAGAGAGCGCGAGCTGCCGCAAACTCTTTCACTTGCTCCAATGCATCTTCGCTCAGGTTGAGGGTTGTTCTCATGGGGTTCGACTCCTCGTGCGCATCAATAGTTTATCATGATGCGGATTACGTAACGCGCATCGAAAATAAGCAGCGATGCTGGCATACTGGCAGCCACATCTGCGTTTCGTTGAAGCCAAGTTGCTCGCCGCGCATCCAAATTTGTGTCATGACAACCACTGCCTCGCCCGCGCTTCGCACCCTCGGCAACTCCGACCTTCAACTCACCCCCATCGGTTTTGGCGCGTGGGCCATCGGCGGCGGCAACTGGGAGTTCGCCTGGGGCCCCCAGGACGACAACGAATCCATTGCCGCCATTCATCGCGCTCTGGATCTGGGCGTCAACTTGATTGACACGGCGGCCATCTATGGGCTGGGCCACTCGGAAGAGGTGGTTGGCCGCGCACTCAAGAGCCATTCCGGCACAAAGCCTCTTGTTTTTACTAAATGTTCCATGCGCTGGCATGAGGATCGCTCCATCTACCGCTCGCTCAAAGCCTACTCGCTGGCGGAGGAGCTGGAGAGTTCGCTTACGCGCCTCGGGGTCGAGACCATCGACCTCTACCAGATCCACTGGCCGGTCCCCGAGGAGGAACTCGAAGAGGGCTGGGAGACGCTGTCCAAGTTCCGTGAGCAGGGCAAGATTCGCTGGATCGGCGTCTCCAACTTCTCCGTCGAACAAATGCAGCGGGTGCAGCGGATTGCGCCGATCACCAGCCTTCAGCCGCCTTATTCCATGCTGCGTCGCGCCGTCGAGCAGGAGATTCTGCCCTTTGCCGAAGACAACAACATCGGGGTCATCAATTACTCGCCCATGGTTTCCGGCCTTTTGACCGGCGCAATGACGGCTGATCGGATTGCAGCACTGCCAGCCGATGACTGGCGGCGCCGCGGTGTCGAGTTCACTGAGCCAAGGCTTAGCTGCAACCTGCGCCTGGTTGAACTGCTTCGCGAGATTGGCAGCGGCCATCAGGTAAGTCCTGGCGTAGTGGCAGTGGCCTGGACCCTGCATCATCCAGCCATTACCGCGACAATCGTGGGCGGGCGCAGTGGGCAGCAGGTCGAGGGACTTGCGCCGGCGCTGCGTTTTCGACTCAGCGAGGACGAGTACACACGGATCAACGCATTCCTCACTGCCAACCCGGCTTGAAGCCAGTTCCCGCGGGCGCACCCAAACAAAAACCCGGCCATGGCCGGGTTTTTTGTTCCTAGATGAATCCGAACTACATGGCTGCCACAAAGTCGGGGACGATGACAGCCGCATGATCCTGGAGCAATTGGGTCATCCTTGCCGCCATGCCCGTGTACATCGAAGCCGCGCGGAAGGCATTTACGCGGACTCCCTCGCTGGCTTGCGAGAATGCATACTGGCACAGAGCCGTCAGAACACAAAGGCGGATCTGCATGGCATCGCTGCGCAGAGTCTCCAACAGCAGGCGGTCCACTTCCTCGCTGTTCTTCGCCGCATAGTCCGCCATCTCCAGCATGACACGTGCATTTTGGTACATTGCCCAAAGACCCTTGGGGCCTTCCATGCGCTGCCACGCGTCTTCGGGGGTTGCGTTCAGTCCTTCTTTCCAAAGGAAATGCTCGCTCAATTCGCGAGCGCTCCAGTCGGGACGCAATTGTGCAAGAAGTGTGTCCCAGGTTTGGGCATTATGCCGCCGTATTCCGATGCACCACCGAACAAGGTAGAATGCAACGCCTGCAACCACTGCAATTTGGAGGAGAAGAATCATAGGTGATCCTTGCGTCGTATTTTGGTAACCTCGGGAATGCCAGAACAACCTGGCAGTTTTCCCTTCTTTAATAGAAGTAACATAGATTGGTTCGCCTGTGGAGATAAAATCTGCCACTTTCGTCTCTTGATTTAACGCAAAGTAATCATCGCGGTATCCAACTTTGGTAACAAGACGGCTATTGTTTCCGTCTGAGGCACTGCGGGCTGTCGGTCCGATAGGGCGCGGGCGGGGGGAAAAGGCAGTGCAACGGTGGAGTGAACCATGTGCCGGCGGCTGCCTGGATCAGCGCGTTCACCCGGAGCGGAACGGGAGAAGGCCTCGATAAATTTCAGCGTTTCCGCCTATTTTCTTGCGTAGAATCCTCTAACGCGATACGGGCGCTTCGAGCTCCGCCGGCAACAGCCAACAGCACACGCTGCATTTGCGGGCTGAATTCCTTCCGCTCCACGTCCTTTTGGCTGAAGCAGTACACCCAATAGACCAGAGAGCAAAGATAACTGACCACGACGACCTGAATCATGTGGTTATATTCCGTCCCCTTGGTCTGGTGCGTATGCAGCGCGGCTACAACCAGGCTGACCAGCGAATAGAAGCCTAAACCAGAAACGACTTGCAGCTCGCGACTTCGCCACCCGATCGCCAGCAACTGGCTGGAACCAGCCAAAACCAGGAAAAGCAGTACCCTGAGAATCGAAGCCGTCTGTTGCATATGCATGAGCAGATGCCACTGTGGAGGCAGGTTGCCAAACCCTGGGATGACGGCAAATGGCCAGATTGCGGCCCCAAGAACACCGACCAAGCCTGCTACTGCTGCAAAGGCGCCACGTGGCAGGGACGCCCTGTACGGACGGAGTACAGACCAGGCCAACTCCACAAGTACGAGGAATTCGAGGGCCGAGTCCACAACCGTTTCTGCTAAATAAGCTGATAGATAGTGCGACGGGAAGAGGCGCAGCACGGCATAAGCCGAGATGCCGCTGAATAGATCCCACGCACAATACAGGCAAAAGACCGGCAATGTTCGCCAGACGCGCCGATAGGCGAGCAGACCCACATCTGCCGCCTCAACAAGGACACCGAAAAGCCAAAGCGCGTTGTCCAGACTCATCATCGCCTGCGCATCCTAAAAATCGACGCGATGAGTAGAGTGTAGCAGCGAATTTTGCGCCGTCACACTACGAACGATTAGTTAGCCTTGCGACGACACCATTGTCCGGAATGGGAGGCATGGGGTTGACTGGAAATGCTCTTGCGACGACACCATTGTCCGGAATGGGAGGCATGGGGTTGACTGGAAATGCTCTTGCGACGACGCCATTGTCCGGAATGGGAGGCATGGGGTTGACTGGAAATGCTCTTGCGACGACGCCATTATCTGGAATGGGTGGCATTGGGTTGACGGGAAACGCACTCGCGACGACGCCATTGTCCGGAATGGGAGGCATCGGGTTGACTGGAAACGCACTTGCGACCACGCCATTATCCGGAATGGGAGGCATTGGGTTGACGGGAAACGCACTCGCGACGACGCCATTGTCCGGAATGGGAGGCATTGGGTTGACGGGAAATGCGCTTGCGGCTGCGTAGGTGGCGGAAACTGTCAGAACGGCGCCGATTACAAAGCTGCGTACGTTGAAAGATTTGATAAGCATTCGAGTTAGCTCCTTGTGTAGTGAAATAGGACACTGCACCGCAAGGGTAACCTAAAAGTGGTAGACAGTCTACCGCCAAAGTAACCATTTCTACTCACCCGTGTGGCGCCTGTGGCTTCGGCCCGCAGGGCAATCGCGTGGGCACCTCATGCTTTTCAGGTGGTTTTTGGGGCTTCAGCGGGAGCCGTTTTCCGCGGGCGTTGCGGCGGCTGGCGCTGAAAGTAACTATTGCGAAGTACTGGGAATGAGTTCTCGGAGAACGAATCTGGCCTATTGGGTTGAATTGAATCCTGGCGAGGAGAGATTTTTTCTATTGCCGAGTGTGTGCCGTTTCAGGGCGAGGCTGTCGTCAATCGCGGTAACAGCGACTGGATGCCCGATTTGAGGGTGGGCGAGTGGTCAACAGGCAAGAATTTTCACAATTTCAATGCCTTAGTCGCGCAAGGTGGCAGGGGGTAAGCCAAGGCATCAACCGCGGGGAGTGGACCCTCAGGGCGCTGTTCCTATGCTGCCCGTTCTCAACAGGCGAGATGGCCGGCACACCTCGTCCGCCATCTTTTCTAGGCGTAAGGTGTTTATTATAAAGTATATGCGGTTGAATAGGCAGTAAGCAGAGAGCGTTCTTGGCGTTCTCTAAGCGTAGGCGTTGTTGACGCAGGGGACCTGACCTGGCGCCGAGGTTACCTTGTGGGGAACTTTGGTGCTCTGGGCTGAAAAAGAATAATTCGTTAGAGTTGCTTTACAGCCCCGCTTTCGTTGAGGATAGATTCTATGAACGCATTGAATCCCGTACCTTCGCCGGTATCTGTTCCACCAGAACAGGCAACCTCATCGCAAGAGGTGCGTTGTGCGGTACGTTTTCCGCTTGCTCTTCCTGTGGTGCTGTCAGTCGGCGCGGAGGAGCTTGTGGCGTTCACTCGGAATGTCTCCGCCAGTGGGGCTCTGTTTGAGTTGCCAGACCCGATGACGGCGGGCCTCGAAATCCATTTTTCGCTGCGTATGCCAGGTTCGGTTTTGGGTACCCCCCACGATATTCTGGTCCATTGCCTGGGACGTGTGGTACGCTGCTCCTTAAGCGAAAATCGGTATCTGGTAGGCGCGACGATTGACGAGTACAAATTTGCAGAGCAGTGACAGCCCGATTGAGCTTGACAGTACATTATGATGGACTTTTTGGACGATTCAGCTGATGGCGAGGTGCTCGACTCTCCGGTCAAACCGGGGACGATTCGCCTTATCCTTGCCGATTCACAGGCGATTTATCGCGTAGGCATTCGCAAGGTCTTTGCTCTCGAAGACGACTTGCGTGTTGTTGCCCAAGCTGATTCGCTTGAGAATCTCAGGCTGGCAGTTGAACGCTATCCCACTGATATTGTTCTTCTTGAGGGGAGTCTGCTGGCTGGTGCCGTCAATGTGATTCCCGATATTATGCGTCTTGCCCCCGATGTAAAGCTGATCGTGCAGGCCGTCCAGGCCGAGGAAAACAACACGGTCGAGCTTTATCGGCGCGGCGTCCGAGGCATCATCTCCCGCATGATCTCGCCGGACCTGCTGGTGCGGTGCGTGCGCAGAATCGCCGCGGGTGAAACCTGGATCGACAATCAATCCGTAAACTGGGTGATTGAGGCCTATCGTTCCCAGGCCGCCGCCCTGGTCAGTCCTCGTTCGCAGCCGCGCCTTTCCCCCAAGGAGATGGCCATCATCACCTGCATCACACAGGGCAAACGCAATAAAGAGATTGCCTTCCAGTTAGGCACCACCGAACAGGTCATCAAGAATTATCTGCGCAAGATCTATGACAAGCTGGGCGTCAGCGACCGGCTTGAACTGGCCCTCTACTGTCTGCACAATAAAATCATCAAAACAGATACGGAAGAAGAAGCGGTTGTCAGGAAGGTCGTCGAGGGGTAGCTGGGTTCCGGCTTGACGCGCCATTCGGCTTTTCATTCACCAGGTATAGCCTGAGAAGCGCAGTTCTTGCGCGCCAGTTCCAGCAGCCGGATCAACTCCGCCAATTCCTCGCTGTCTAGGTGCCCCAGCAGTTCGCCGGGTATACGCTGGATGACTGGGTCCATTTCCTGAAGCAATTTCAGGCCTTCTGCGGCGATCTGCGTCCAAACCACGCGCCGGTCGTGAGAGTCGCGCTGCTGGCGAATTAGTTTGAGGCTCTTGAGCCGGGCAAGTAGCCGCGTAATGTCCGGCTCGGCGGCGATCATTCGGCTGCCGATGGCTGAACAGGTGAGCCCGTTGGGCTGTGCACCGCGCAGAATCCGCAGCACGTTGTATTGGGTCGAGGTCACGCCCCATGTGCGGGTTTTCAGGTGGAACGTGCGCTGCAGGCAGTCGGAGGTCCGCAGCAGGTTGAGCAGTGCCTCCTCTTCCCCGCTGGAGAAGGCGGCCTCTTGGACGATTTCGAGTTTCAGCCCAGCCATCGATCCTCTCCCCAAGCGGGTTCGTGAGCCTTTCAGAAAATGGGATGGTTTGACGGGCGCTATTCTAGCCCCTGCGAGTCTGAGCAACCCAAAAGGCCATGAAAGGGCGCGCCCGGCAGCCTGCGGTTTAACCCAGGCAGAATCCGCGCCCTCTCAATCCCGTTCGGCTATTTGCTTCATTTACGGCTTGGCATCCTGTTTAACGATTTCCAGCTCGATGGTCAGCTTGACCTCGTCGCCAACCATGGCCGAGGGAAAGCTGGTTCCAATGCCGTATGCCGTCCGGCTGATCGTCGTGGTGGCCGTGAAGCCGGAGTGCGGCTTGTGATCCATCATGCCCTCAACGGGTGTGCTCGGACCATCCACATCCAGAACCACCGGCTTGGTGACCCCATGCAGGGTGAAGTTGCCGGATACGGTCAGTTTGTTGCCGTTTTTCGCCACATTTGTACTGGTAAAGGTAGCGGTAGGGAACTTGGCGATGTCGAGGAATGCATCGGTTTTGATGTGCGTGTCACGGGGCGACTGGCCGGTGTCCACGGTTGTGACGTCGATTGTGGCCGTGACGGTGGACTTGGTCACATCCGTCTCGTTGTAGACAAGTGTGGCAGCCACGCCGCCAAAGCGCCCATGCACGTTGGAGACACTGGCGTGCTTGATGGTGAAGTCGACCTCGCTATGTGCCGGATCGGAGGCCCAGGTGGAGTATTGCGCCACGGCCATGGGGGCAGCGAGCGCCAGAATGCCAGTCAGGAGTACCAAACGCTTCATACGTCAATGTCCTTTCAATGCGGGGCCGTCGGGCCAATTTAGGTTGGGGAAGAGAGCAACGCTCTCGCCGGATGCGTGCGAAACGGGAGAAAACCGGCCGTATCCGCACTGAATCTTCTGATGCAGATAGGATGCGGCAGGCAATTTATTCGTTGCAACAGATATTGTTGAATTCTAAAGTTTTCGTGGCGTTCCGGGTCAAAGCGCGCTTTTTCAGCTTGCTGATTCTTTCTCAATAGAAGCAGCCCGACTCGAAGCAGTAAGTTACGACTGGAACGAACTGCCGCCAACTCGCTATCGCCGCGAAGCGGTGCCTAACTCGCCTTATCCAACGATCTTGTTCATGGGAAGCATCATGACTTGCGTCGGCAAGTTACGGTTGGAATGAACTCCATCCGACCCACAAAATGCACCGTGCCCCATTCATCCACAGTTTTATCGTGGATGAGTGGGAACCACGAACCTCGACCTTCCCGTTCATAGGGAGACAAATCGGCCGCAAAAGCGCAGAGCCGGGCGCTGGGCAAATCAGGTCTGTTATCCTCCCGCCTATGTCTGTGATCGAACCCTTCCGCCGGCTGACTCGCCCCCAGCGAGACACATTTGTGGCAGCATTCCTGGGCTGGACGATGGATTCGCTCGACTTTTTCATCCTCATCTTCTGCGTTCCGGCCATTGCGGGGGAGTTCCATACCAAGGCGTCGGCGGTCATGGGCGCGGTGTTCATGACGCAGGCGTTCCGGCCGGCAGGTGCGGTTTTGTTTGGCCTGCTCGCTGATCGCTATGGGCGGCGGCCCGTCTTGATGGTGAACATTCTCAGCTTTTCCGTGATTGAGCTGGCCTGCGCCTTTGCGCCGTCTCTGACCGTGCTGCTGGCGCTGCGGGCGCTCTTCGGCCTGGCCATGGGCGGGGAGTGGGGTGTGGGCGCGGCGCTGGCCTTTGAGACGCTGCCCAGGGAGGGCCGCGGAACGTTTTCCGGCATCTTGCAGGAGGGCTATGCGGCAGGATCGATTCTTGCCTCGGCCGCCTACGCGCTCTTCTTCCATTGGATCGGCTGGCGGGGGCTGTTCATTCTGGGCGCCGCGCCGGCTTTGCTGGTGTTCTATGTGCAGGCTAGGGTACAGGAATCGCCGGTCTGGCTTGAAGGGGCAAAGAAGCGCCGGGCGCGGGCTCAACTGCCTGCCGGGGCTGGAATGCCCGAGAGCGTGGCTGGGTCGTCCGGCAAGCTGCTTAAGTTCTTACCCACGTTTCTCTTCCTGGTGCTGCTGATGACCGCGTTCATGAGCTTCTCGCACGGCACGCAGGATCTCTATCCGACCTTCCTCACGGTTTTCGCCAAACTCAAGCCGGGAACGGTGGGGCTGATCGGAGTTCTGTATGGGCTTGGCTCCATCGGCGGCGGCATCGTGTTTGGAACGCTGTCGGAAAAGTGGGGGCGCAAGCGGGCCATTGTGACCGCGGCGCTGCTGGCGATTCCCGTGATTCCGCTCTACGCCTATGGGCATTCGGCCTTCACGCTGGGCGTCGGCGCGGTGCTCATGCAGTTCATGGTGCAGGGCGCGTGGGGAGTGGTGCCTGCTTATCTCACCGAGCTTTCGCCGGCCCCAGTCCGAGCCACAGCTCCGGGGCTTGCCTACCAGTTGGGCGGGCTGGTGACCTCATGGAACGGCAAGGCCCAGGCTCTGGCCGCCGAGCGCTGGGGCAATTATCCGGCCGTGCTGGCGGTTACGGTGATTGTGGTGGCGCTGGCGCTGGCCGGGCTCGCGTCGCTGGGACGCGAGGCCAAGGGCCAGGAGATGGGGGCGGCGTAGAATCTTTTTCTAAGGGTAGACCAGACCATGGATGCCCGGAATACGGATGATAGAGGTTCCTGCTATCCCAAGTCTCAAGGGCTCAGAATCGAGACCAGGCACCCGGCTGCCTAGGGAGTCTGGTTACCTCGATTTCTTTGACGCCTTCCCTCCACGATCTTTGCAGCGGCTCCGCTAACGGAACGAGAAATGAGCGACGTGTCTGCTTCCCCCACCTCATAGTAGCCCGGTAAAACAGTCGTGGCGATCTTACTGGAACTGTCCACGAAAAGTAACATGAACTCGTCGTGGCCACCACTTCCAATATAGCTTCCCTCGATAAGTGAAGAGTTCAATTGATCAAGCGCGTTGATATACTCTCCGCCAGGCGGAATCGACTTGTCCACCGCATCATGGTACGTATCGAGACCAGCGCAACGAGGCGAAGAGAGATATAACCTCGGCCCAATTATGAAGAGTCGGGGAGGGATGGTTGTGCCAGGAGGAAGAAGTATGTTTCCGGGGCCGGTTGTAGTGAACGTGACATTCACTGCGATGTACTTCAAGAAATCGAGATTTCGATACGGGCCTTCATTAGAGCAGTCCGGACTGCGATGTATCGGACCCCCGTGAACTGGGTCGGGAACCGTGCAAGACATATCTGCTTGGGAGCTTTTTGGCCGGTTGTCGCGGATTCTCTTGATGATGGATTGGCGCGTTGCCTCGTCGCGGAATGTGAAGTAAAGAGGTCCAGAGAACTCTCCCGAGTACGGCGCTGGATACTGGATGTACCAATCAAGCACCTTTTGATCGGCATACACATCCACTTTGCCGTCGGAATACACTACTGTAAGATCGTCCATTCCAGAGTTGGTGTGCGGTGGTCCCGGTTGTTCGGACAGTTTTCAGCGATTCTTAAGTGGAAGGCTCTGTTTTCTGTTTGGCCGCCGGTGGTTCTGGCGGGCGGTTGAAGTTGACCTGGCCGGCGATGTTGCGATTGACC
>Ga0302319_10012882_pt1 | contig 15723 bp, 14 predicted proteins | sample Bog_T0_2_FD_203319 | JGI IMG/M metagenome (GOLD analysis project Ga0302319, IMG submission 203319) | Peat permafrost microbial communities from Stordalen Mire near Abisko, Sweden - Bog_T0_2 | ecosystem: Environmental > Terrestrial > Soil > Wetlands > Peat | place: Sweden: Abisko, Stordalen Mire...
CTCGCCCGCGCCCTTCGCCAACGAAACCGCGCCTCCGAGCGACGCCTTCAAGCGCCTCCAGGCCGCAGGCTTCGCCGACTGGCGGCTCACTGTCGACGGCATGGTCGCGCATCCCACGTCATTTTCTCTGGCCGATCTCCGGACCCTCCCCGTGAGCAGCCAGATTACCGAGGTCGCCTGCGAAGAAGGCTGGTCTTATATCGCCGAGTGGATCGGCACCCCGCTCTCGGGTGTCCTGAACGAAGCCGGCGTCCTGCCCCAGGCGCGCTATATCGTGTACTACTCCATCCAGCCGGACTGGTGGGAGAGCGTGGACATGGGCGACGCGCTGCATCCTCACACCATCCTCACCATGGGGATGAACGGCGGCGATCTCCCCGTTTCGTTCGGAGGACCGCTCCGCCTGCGTGTGCCGCGCCAGCTTGGTTACAAGAGCGTGAAGTACATCACCCGCATGACAGCCACGGATTCGCTTAAAGGCTTCGGCAAAGGCCTGGGCTCCGCCTCGCCTGAGGCTGGCTACGCCTGGTACGCCGGCATTTGAAGCCTGCACGGGACCCCTCAGGCACGCCCCTCCGCTTTCTGATAGACAGAAGAGGTTCGCCGAATACGGGTTCGCGGTAATGTGATTATCATCCGCAAAGGAACGGAGTTGAGAGATGAAAACCATGTTGCTGGCCGATCCGGTCCGCTACCCACGCATGACCACTGAGGAGCTGCGCGCCACCTTCCTGGTCGACGGATCGTACGCGCCCGGCGCCCTCAATCTCTCCTACGTTGACCTCGACCGCGCCGTCGTCGGCATGGCCACGCCGAAGGATCAGCCGATCAGCCTTCCCACCTTTCCCGAGCTCCGCGCCAGCTACTTCACCGAGCGCCGCGAAGTCGGTGTGCTCAACATCGGCGGCGCCGGCTCAGTGTGCGTCGAAGGCCGTAACTTCACCCTTCGCAATCTCGATGTCCTCTACGTCGGCCGCGGCCATGCCAACATCAGCTTCGCGTCGCAGACGCCCGAGCAGCCCGCCATCCTTTACCTGCTCAGCTACCCGGCGCATCGCAGTTATCCGGTCACGCTGGTCACAAAGGAGGAAGCCAAACCCACGCCGCTGGGCAGCCAGGAAACCTGCAACCAGCGCATCGTGAACCGGTACATCCACCTCGAAGGCGCGCGTAGCTGCCAGCTGGTCATGGGCGTCACGCACCTCCAGAATGGCAACGCCTGGAACACCATGCCCCCACACACCCACATGCGCCGTTCCGAGATTTATATGTACTTTAACCTCGCAGACGACGCACGCGTCTTCCACCTCATGGGTCCGCCGCGCGAGACGCGCCACTTTGTCCTCGCCAACCGCGATATCGTCGTCTCGCCCGGCTGGTCCATCCATGCCGGCGTGGGCACACGCGCTTATAGTTTCTGCTGGGGCATGGGCGGCGAAAATCAGGACTATGCCGACATGGACCCAGCACCGCTCGACACTCTGCTCTGAAACCTCCCCAGTTGAGAAAGGAATCTCGATGCAATCAAAACTCGTCCTCGCAGCCGCTCTGATCCCGACACTAGCCCTGGCGATTTCCGCCGCAGCCCAGCAGGCAACTCCGTCAACTGCGCCTCAGGATCCCGTCATCGTCTTCCCCGTTTCGGACGTGCACCCGCAGCTTGATCAGTTGGCCGACATCGCAAAAACCAAAGGATCGAGCGGCGCTACCCTGGCGGACTACGGCAGTTACAAAATCCAGCTCTCCGTGCGCACCGTCAGCGGAGGCGCAGAAGTCCACGCCCACTGGGACGACGTGATGATGGTCGAGCAGGGCAGCGCTACGCTGATCACCGGCGGGTCTGTGGTGGATGGCACGACAGGCGCCGATGGCGAAACCCACGGCGCAAAGATCGACGGCGGCGATTCACGGAAAGTCGGTCCTGGCGACGTGCTGACCGTGCGCGCCGGCACGCCGCACCAGTTGATCCTCGACCCAGGCGTCGTCTACAGCGCGGTCGTCGTCAAGGTTCACGAGCCCTGAGCGCTTCCGTAACCTGCAACCCGTAACCAGCGACCTGGCCTCACAGCCCGTAATGCTGCAGGAACGGGGAAGGCGTGTGCGTTCTCTTCCGCTCGCGCACGCCCAGCGACGCCGAAATCTCCCGGCAGCAGCGCATCAGATGCTCTGCGATGCCGGGCACGCTCTGTTGCGTGATACGTGAAGTGGGCCCTGAGACGCTGACCGCGGCCATGGGCTGCCCGCTCTCGTTCAAAATCGGCGCGCCGATGCAGCGCACCCCCTGCTCCACCTCTTCGTCGTCGATGGCATAACCGCGGCGGCGCACGCGATCGAGCGACCGCATCAGCGCCTCCGGCGTGCTCAGCGTCCGATGCGTGAAGCGCGTGAAGCGAATCCTGCCGATAATCTCCGCGGCCGCGTCCTCGGGCAGGAACGCCAGCATCGCTTTGCCCATCGCCGTGCAATACACCGGGTTCGACGTGCCGATCCGCGACGCCAGCCATACCCGCCGATTGTTCGGCTCAACCTTGTCGAGATACACCACCGTCGTTTTCTGCAGCACACCGAGATGGATCGTCTCGCCCACCTGCATCGACAGGCGGCGAAACCACGGATGCACGCGGGCGCGAAGATCGATCTGCTCCACCGCCCGGCTGCCCAGCTCGTAGAGCTTCAGCCCGAGGCGGAACCGATTTTCGGGCGTGCGCTCGATCAGCCCGCAGCGTTCCAGCACCATGAGCGCGCGATGCGCGGTGCTTTTGTGCAGCGCCATGCGCTCGCACACATCCGCGAGGCCCAGCGGTCCTTCGCTTTCGCCCAGCAGCTCGAGAACGGCGACGGCGCGATCGAGGCTCTGCAGTTGATAAGGATCGGCCGGCCGGGCTCCCTCTTTGCGCCTTGGCGCTGCCATCTCGACTGTCTTCAATCCGTGACCCATATCGGCCTCCTTACCGTGCCAGCCAGCCGCCATCCACAACGAGCACTGTGCCGGTTACATAATCGCTCGCTGGCGAAGCCAGAAACACCGCGGCTCCGGTTAGATCTTCGGGCTCGCCCCAGCGTGCTGCGGGAATTCGCTCCAGGATCTGCCGATTCCGCGTCTCGTCCTTCTGCAGCGCCGAGGTATTCTCCGTGCGGAAGTACCCGGGAGCGATGGCGTTCACCTGAACATTGCGCGCCGCCCACTCGTTGGCCAGCGCCTTGGTCAACTGCGCGATTCCGCCTTTGGAAGCCGTGTAGGCGGCAATGCGAATCCCGCCCTGGAACGACATCATCGAGGCGATGTTGATGATCTTGCCCCGCTGCTTCTCGAGCATCGCGCGCCCGGCGAGCTGGCAGAGCCGGAACGCGCTGGTCAGGTTCACCTGCAGCACCTGCTTCCACGCATCGAGGTCATGATCCACAGCGGCCTCGCGGTGGATCGTCCCCGCGTTATTCACCAGAATGTCGGGAGCGCCCATGGAGCTGGAGACATCGGCGAAGAGACGGTCGGCGCTATCGTCGGCAGCCAGATTGGCGGAGAAGCTAAGGGCCGCGCGTCCTGATTCGCGAATCCTGTGGGCTGTTTCTTCCGCCGGTCGCCGGTTGCCGTGGCAGGCGACAGCGGCGCCGGCATCGGCCAGCGCCAGCGCAATGGCCGCGCCCAGACCGCTGGCTGCGCCGGTCACCAGCGCCGTCTTTCCATCCAGCCGGAAGCGATCGATCACGCTCATATCGAGTTGAGTCGATTCCGCCAAGAGGTACAGCGTACCTCAGTGCGAATCAGACAAAGTGCATTTTTATGATGCTGAGAAGCGGTTGTCAAGCAGGGCGGGAGCAAGGCAGCGGCTGGAGAGCGGGCTCCCCGGTCTTGTACTTTTCCTGATGCTGCTCGGGTTTCGCTGGTGTCTTGTCCCGTTACCTGCCGGCGGCCGTGCCGTTGGCGATCGGGTGTAGTGCGGCGAGGCTGCCGCTTCCGTTTTTCTGATCCTTGCGGGCGACGAAGACTGTCGCCACCTTGTCCTGGTAAACCAGCTCATAACGCGGATCGATGCGCAGAAGTTGCGTCAGCGCCGCGTCATCCGGCGCGATCACCACGCCAGCCGACTGCAGATCGGGATCGGCGGCCCACTTTGCGTTGCCGTTCCATGTGTCGCGCGAGCGATTGATCGCGGTGTCGCCATAGAGCGCCGCGCGCCCATCCATGCTCACCGGCTCCTGGAGATTCCAGATCAGAAATCCGCCCCAGTCGTAGTTGTTGAAGAGCGGCCCGTCGTAGTGACGGTCTTTGATCGCCTGAACCGCGGCGACCGGCATCTTCTCCGCCAGTTGGGACCGGAGACGACCGTTGTCGAGATGCAGTAAAGTCACACTCGCAACGAAGGCGGCGATTGCAGTCAGGGCGCTCAGCGCCAGCGCCCAGCGGCGCGGACGCTCGCGATCGGCTTTCTCCTCGCGGGACGGCATTCCGGCGGCCAGAATCGCCGCGGCAACGATGGTCATCACCCACAGATCGCGCCTTGAGCGGAACGAGAGAATCGCGGCCATGGCCAGCAGCAGCGTTTCAAAGGGAGGCAGCCCGCGATAGCGGAAGAGCACGCCAGCCGCGGCCAATGCCAGAAATAACAGGACGAAGTCCGCCGCGGTGCGGAACGGCAGCGACATCATCTCGGCGACGGTATCGAGAACCCCGCGCTGTGAGCCGAGCTCCCAGGCAACTTTGTAAATACCGGGTCCATACGGGTTGAGGCATACCGCAGCGATGCAGGCGGCCAGCGCCAGCCAGAGGCTCCGCGCCGGCGGGCATTGCGTTCCCGACTTCCACCACCGCGATAACAGCGGCTCGACGGCCGCAATAACCAGCACCAGCAAGCCGTCGACGAACTGGATGTGCACATTGGCCCACAGCGCAAAGAGGATCGGCAGCAGGAGAAGTTCTCGACTGCGCCCGGTCTTCCGCGCAATCATCAGAATGTCCATCTCCACGACAAAAAACAGAATCGTGAAGAGCCACGGGCGCGGCGTGCTCATGCGCGAGAGGCAGAACATCACGGCGATCGTCAGCATCGTGCGCTGCGTAAAATCCGCTTGCAGGCGGCTGGCCATGTGATAAACGGCAGCAGCAATCACCGCCATCATCGCCGCCGTCATGACCATGATCCCTTTGAGATTCATCCACGTGTACATCTTCAGCAGGATCAGCTCAAACAACCAGCTATACGCCTGCCACGCGCTGCCGCCCATGACCCGGGAGAAGGGATCGACGCGCGGAACTGCGTGATGATCGAGAATCCATTGCCCGGTACGCAGATGCCATCCGATGTCGGGATCGGCCACCGACCCGACCGCGCCGCGCAAACAAACAAATGCCGATCCTGCGACCAGAAGGCCGACCAGCAGCGCACGCGCGATTTGATCGGTGCGCGTTGAATGAGAACTGGAAGACGGCATCGTGATGTTTCCTTAGCTCCTGTTGCTCGTGCGGTTCAATGCCGGCGGGCAAGCTTCCCTTTGCCGCTGTCCCCGGTGCCCGGCCGCTGCACCGGGACCGCATCTTGTGCCGTGATCGGGAGTTAACCCGGGGGGAATCTCTCCCGATGATCGGGGACACGCCGGCTTTCGTCGATAACACGCGCTATCAGCCGAAATAACACCGTTGCCGATGCCTCCCACAAAAGTGGCAGCAGACGGCTGGGGTCGGGGAAATGCCGGATTCGCTGCCCAGGCGAAAACGGGCTCCGGCCGTTGCAGCTCGGGCCATCCGCGTGCCGATACTGGACGGGACTCCCACCAGCAACTGCTACCAATGGGCCACCACTTTAGTACTGAGTTGCCATGGATTCACTGGTAATCGTCGGTTACCTTTGCACGTCGGGGCGGCGGATGGCGCACCGTATCGTCGGTCTGGAGGAAGTTGCTCCGAGGACCGGCAGCAGGATATCGGGAAGTTACTACGCTTCAAGGCTTGGTTTGGCGAACAATCCGCGGGAGTTTGCAGCCCGGAACGGGCGGCAGCCAATTTCTCCGGTGTCGCTGTTTCCGGATCAGAACGGGACGAAAGTACCACACGGTAACACTTGCTGAGGATAGCGATAACAGAGTGCGTTGTCGGATGATAACGATGGACGAGGGGCAGACGAGGCGACACTGATTTCCGTCGCTGCCATCGCTGCCATTCAGGGTTGGGAAACAAGGTTTAGAACAGCTCGACAACATCGGCAAACAGCCTCTGAAGCAGGATTGAATTTCTTGTCGTACTTGCGGTTTTGCAGTCGCTGAATGAGGAGAAACTGATACCTCCGGTAACAAAGAATGCCGAGATGGATCACCTTAAGAGCCATTGATTTAGCACCATAGTTTTGACCAAAAGTAGCAAAGGGTAACACTTAAATGGCATTGCGACGGAGGGCCATTCCGGAGCAATGTGACAACTATCACCACCAACGCAGCGCGGTCCGGGATCTTCAAAGGATGGCCGTGCAGCTACACACAAGGAGAACGGTAAATGAACATCACCATGCGGCTTTTCAAGAGTCTTCTGAACGATGAGTCCGGCCAGGATCTGATTGAGTACGCCCTGATCGCCGCCCTCATCGCCCTGGGCGCCATCGTTGCGATGGGGTCTTTGAGCAACAAGATCTCCAACGAGTTCAACACGGTCGGCAACAGCCTGTAACCATCACTGCTGTCCTGACGGTTTCTGTTTCTTTGCCGGTCTCTGGTTGGGTGTTACGGTTCGGGTGCCCGCGTCGCCGACGTGTTGTCCTGAAGCCCGTCAACAAGCTCAGGTCGCGGCCATCGTTGTAGGGCCCCCGGTCGCGACCTACCCAGCTTTCCCCGGTGGACTCCGTAATCGTCGGCCATCAGCGTGGCGACATGTCTTCCACTATTCCCAACGCCGGGCACAGCGCAGTTGACGTGCCGGGCTCGGGACCAACCGAAGGACGACGCAGCATCGTGCGGATTTCCTGGCCGCTCCCGCAAGGGAACGCCCCAGGCCGGGATGCCGCGGCGCGATGTGCCGGCAGCCGGTTCGGAGCAGTAAGCGCCCGAAACGTCTCTCTTCCGCATCGCACTGGTTCCTTCAACCGCTCGGCGAACCCTGCTATTTCCAATGTACTGGCGGGTACGGTCGCGCGGAACGTTTTGTGCTGGCTGCCGATAAGGCGAACAGCGCGTACTGGGGTCATCGCATGACGAACCTTCATCACGACTGGCTGTTCCCGACCGCGGCGCTGGCCTGCGCTCTCGTCGGGGCGGGTTTCGATATCCGCAGCCGGCGTATCCCGAACTTCCTCACCCTGCCCGGAATTCTGCTGGGTCTGGCGCTGCATCTGGTGTTCGGGGGATGGGGACAGATGGGTCTGGCTGCCCTCGCGGGACTGATCTGCGGTGTCCTGTTTCTGATTTTCTGGCTGGCGGGCGGCATGGGCGCAGGCGACGTCAAACTAATGACGGCCGTCGGCGCAATCGCCGGTATGCCTCTGGTTCCCTGGCTTCTCATCCTCACTACTCTTGCCGGCGGCGTGATGGCGATCGCCCTTGCGCTTTGGCGGGGACGGTTGAAGGATACGGTCCGCAACGTCGGCGCTATTGCCCTCCATCATCGCATCGAGGGTCTGACGCCCCACCCCCAACTCAATCTCGCTAATGCGAGGACTCTGCGCCTTCCCTATGCCCTGGCTGTAGCCGCGGGCACGGCGACGACGCTGTTCCTCACGGCGTTCCAGAGGTGAACTGATTATGGCTCGCCGCATCGTACTCGCTCTCGTCGTTGCCCTGGTGATCTCCGGCCTCTTTACCTTCTGGCTCAGCCGCCGCATGGCGCGTACTTCCCATCCTCCCGTGCAGCAGCCCAACCAGTATGTCGCGGCCGCACGCGCTCTCGATCCGGGGGAAACGATCCGCCGCGAAGATCTCTCGCTGATCAGCTGGCCGAAGACCGACCCGCTGACGGGCAGCTTTGTAAAGGCTGACGATGTCGTCGGCCGCGCTGTGCTTTATCCCCTCGCCGCAGGGCAGCCAATCCTCGATCGCCAGCTGGCGGCCGCGGGTTCCGGCATCGGCCTCACCGGCAGAATTCCGACCGGCATGCGTGCCATCGCGCTCAAGTCCGACGAGGTGGTCGGGGTTGCTGGCTTCCTCATGCCTGGCACCCACGTCGACGTGCTCGTCACCTATTTCGACACCGGACACCCCGATCCGGTCACGGCAACCGTTCTGCAGGACGCCGAGGTTCTGGCGGCTGGCCACCAGGTGCAGCCTGACCCGTCCGGCAAACCTTCGACCGTCGATGTCGTCACCCTGCTGCTTTCCCCGGAGGACGCGGAGAAAGCCGTCCTTGCCTGTGAAAAAGGCACCATCCACTTCGTCCTCCGCAATGGCGGAGATCATCGTCAGGCCGATGCCGTACCCGTCGCCCTCGCCCAGCTGGCTGCCCTTCCCTCGCAGAAGACCGGCGAGGCGCCGGTGGTCGTATCACGCAGAGCGCCGGCTCCGAAGCCGTGGGTCGTCGAAACCATGATGGGCTCTAAACGCACAGCGGTGAGTTTCAACTGAGGCATTGGATCCATGAGCAGACAGCGAACAATTCGTAGATTCTCACCCGTCCTGCTGGCGGCGGCATTCTGTGCCGGCGCCTCGGCGCAAACCGGCGCGCCCATCTCTGAGTCGCCTCTGCCTCCAGCCGGCACCATGACCAGCAGCACCCAGCTGGTCGGCGAACCCATGCACCTGCTGGTCGGCCGTTCCATGTTCGTCAGCACCGACCGCCGCCTGCGGCGCGTCTACGTCAGCAATCCGGACGTCCTCGATTCCTTTACCTCCAGCCCTCACCAGATCGTGGTCACGGCCAAAACTCCCGGCCTCAGCAGCCTCGTGCTGTGGGACGAGACCGGCCAGTCGCGGGCCTATCTGATCAACTCCGACGTCGACGTGGGGGATCTGCACCACGCTTTGCAGGATGCCTTTCCGGGCGAGAATATCCGCGTTGAAGGACGAGGGGAGCAGATCGCTCTCGCCGGCATGGTCTCGAACCCGGATACCGCCGATGCCGCCGTCAAACTGGCCGGCCTCTTCTCGAAGGATGTTGCCAATTCCCTGCAGGTGGGAACCCGGCATACCCCGCAGGTGCGGCTCAAGGTGCGCATCGTGGTCATTGACCGCTCCCGGGCGGAACAGCTCGGCTTCAATTTCTTCGGCCCCGGCGTGAACTCCTTTGCCGCGGGCACGGGACAATTCGGCGCCGTCACGGTCGGAACGAATACCCCCACCGCGGGGTCGAGCCCCACCAGCAGCACCTCGCTGCTCTCGCTGAGCAGTCTGCTCGGCCTGTTTTATTACAACCAAGGCATGCAGCTCGGCGCCGCCGTTCAGGCCCTGTTCGACAAGCAGATTGCGCAGATTCTGGCTGAACCAACCATCACCGCCCTCAGCGGACAAAAGGCCTCCTTTCTTTCCGGCGGCGAGTTTCCCTACCCGGTCGTGCAGGGGGGAGTCGGCGGATTTACCTCCGTGACGATTCAGTTCCGTCCCTACGGCGTCAAGGTGGACTTCACCCCGACCGTGCTGGCCGACGGCACCATCCAGCTGAAGGTTGCGCCGGAAGTAAGCGCGCTCGATTACACGAACGAAGTCGTCATCTCCGGATACACCGTGCCCGCCATCTCCACCCGGCGCGCCGACACGCTGATCGAGCTGAAGAGTGGACAGAGCTTCGCCATCTCCGGCCTGCTCGACAACCGCACCACCGATCAGTTCTCTAAAATACCGGGCATCGGCGACATCCCCATCCTCGGCAAACTTTTCCAGTCGAAGAGCGTGAACCACAGCGTCGATGAACTGGCGGTCATCGTGACGCCCACTCTGGTCGATCCGCTGACCGACAACCTCACGCCGACACAGCCGAAGATGGCCGTGCCGTTTATCGACCCAACGAAATTCGATCAGGGCATTACTCCGAAGACCCCGATCCCGCAGCCGCAACCGCAGCCTGTGCCCCAGCAGGTTCCGATCCAGTAAAGGGAAGGATTCCAAAATTATGAGCACCCCCGCCAATGCGCAGCCACTCACCGTCGCGCTGCTGACCGTCGGTCTGGACCGCGAACTGACGGATAAGATCGTCCAGGCTGCCTCCCAGCACCACTGGACCGTGACCCACGAGGATTTCAACGAGTACGTCTCGGCGGTTCGCCGCCCCGCGATTTCCGCCGAGGTCAAAGGGGCCGACGCCATCTTCGCCGTCATCGACTTCGACCGCGACCCCCAGGGGGCGGCCGAGACCGCGGCCTACCTGCAACAGCTTTTCTACGGACGCTTCTTTGCCGCGGCCCTCTCCACGCGCAACGACCCGGAGCTGATGCTGACCGCCATGCGCGCCGGCTGCAACGAGGTCCTTAAGAGCCCGCTCGATCCCCGTCAGCTGGCCGATACCTTCGACCGCCAGGAACGCCAGTGGGCGAGCTCGATGGGGCGTTCCCGCTCGACCGGTCACATCATCTCCTTCTTTGGCGCCAAGGGCGGCGTGGGGACCACGACGGTCGCCGTCACCCTGGCTTACTTCCTTGTCCGCCAGAAAAATAAACGCGTCCTGCTCATCGACAACCACCCGGAATTTGGCCACGTGTGCCTTTATCTCGGGCTGGACGGCACCCGCTACCATTTCGACGAGCTGATTCGCAACGTCAATCGTCTGGACTCCACACTGCTGCGCGGCTTTATCGCGAAGCATGGCAGCGGCCTCGAGGTACTCTCCTCGCCTGAATCGCACGACCTGTCCCGCACGGTCGATCCCGACGCCCTCGAGCGCACCATCGAGTTTTTGCGCGGCGAGTACGACTACATCATCCTCGACTGCGAAACCTCTCTCGAGGAAGTCTCCCTGGCCGTGATGGACCGCTCGGATCAGATTTACATCGTCGCTACTCCGGACATCGGCGCCATCCGCGATCTTTCCCGCTACATCGACGATCTGAGCCGCAACGAGTCCACCTCAGCGCGGCTGCACGTCATCATCAATCGCTATTCCTCGCACGGCGCGATCGCCGTCGAGCAGATCGAGAAGGCAATCCGCGTGCCGGTCGAGGTGCGCCTGTGCAACGCCTACACCGAATGCCAGCGCGCCATCAACGTCGGCGAGCCGATCGGACCCGACAAGAAGTCGGAGATCTCCAACCAGTTCTCACGGTGGACCGCGCTTCTGACCGGCGAGGAAACCGTGAAAGCGCCGCCGCCCCGCAAAGGTTTCTCTTTGTTCGGCCAGAAAAGGGTTGAATAGCGATGGGCGATCTCACTCTCAACGTTACACAGTCCCGCCCGGAGAGCACCAACCTCCGCAATGGCGGCTCCGGCCTGCGCACCTCGGCGCCCGGGGCGCGGCCGCTGCGGGAAAAAGAGCAGCAGGAGCTCAAGTCGGCCGTGCATGCGGAACTCATCAACCGCCTCGATCTCGAAAAGCTGGGCGAAGCCCAGGAAACCCGTGCCGGACAACAGCAGCTGTTTGCGCTGATTCAGCAGATCATCGCCGAACAGGGCATTCCCCTCAGCTCCTCGGAGCGAGACCGCATCGCCCAGGAAGTGCTCGACGAAGTCTTCGGCCTCGGGCCCCTCGAGCAGCTTCTCAAGGACGACACGATCAACGACATCCTCGTCAACACCTTTAACGCCGTCTATGTGGAGCGCCGCGGCGTGCTGAGCCGCACCAGTGTGACCTTCAGGGACAACCGGCATCTCCTGCAGGTGATCGACAAGATCGTCTCCGCCGTTGGCCGGCGCGTCGATGAGTCGACGCCGATGGTCGACGCCCGCCTGAAGGACGGCTCGCGCGTCAACGCGATCATCCCTCCTCTGGCCATCGACGGCCCCATTCTCTCCATCCGCCGCTTCGGCTCCAGTCCGCTGAACGGCGAGAAACTGATTCAGAACAAAGCGCTGACCCACCCGATGCTCGAAATGCTGCGCGCCGCTGTACAGGCGAGGCTGAACATCGTGATTTCCGGGGGAACCGGCGCCGGCAAGACCACGCTGCTCAATGCTCTGTCCAGCTTCATCTCGGAGCGCGAGCGCATCGTCACCATCGAAGATTCGGCCGAACTCCAGCTGCGCCAGGATCACGTCGTCCGCCTCGAAACCCGGCCGCCCAACGTTGAAGGCAAGGGCGCCATCCGGCAGCGCGAACTGGTCATCAATGCCCTGCGTATGCGGCCCGACCGCATCGTCCTCGGCGAGGTCCGCGGCGAGGAAGCCATGGACATGCTGCAGGCCATGAATACCGGCCATGACGGCTCGATCACGACCATTCACGCCAATACCCCGCGCGACGGCCTGGCGCGTCTGGAAACCATGTGCCTGATGGGCGATATTCGCCTTCCGGAAAAGGCCATCCGCATGCAAATTGCCTCCGCCATTCACCTCATCGTGCAGGTGGCGCGTATGAGCGATGGCACCCGCCGCATCACCCACATCTCCGAGCTGACCGGCGCCTACAGCGACGTCATCAGCATGCAGGACATCTTCGTTTTCGAAAAAGAGGGAATCGGCGAGGGGGGCAAGGTCAAAGGCAGGTTCCGCTCGACAGGAATCGTCCCGAAATTCACCGATCGCCTCAAGGCGGCCGGCATTCCCATCCCCCACGGCCTGGTCGACCATTCGGTGGAAGTTTGAGGTTTTGCGCAAATGATACTGATAGCCTCCAGCTTCTTCGCCGTTCTCCTGATTACCTTCTCGGTCGTCACCATTCTCGGGGCGCCCAGCCGGCTCGATAAGGTTCTCCAGCACCGCCTCGCCACGATTGCGGTCGCCCGGACCCACGGTCCCGCCGCCGCCCTGGCGGCCAGTGAGTTGCTGCGCAAGACCGCGAGCAGCCGATTTGACTGGATCGGCCAGACAATCAGCAAGTACATCTCCATGCAGTCGCTGCAGAAGTGGATCTCGCAGGCGGCTCTGAATACCACGGCGTCGGCCCTGCTGGTGCAAACCGCGGCTGCCTCGGCCATCGGCGCCATGATCGCCCTGTTCTTTACCCAGTTCTATGCGATCGACATCGGCGCCGCGGTTTTCTGCGCCCTGCTGCCATGGGCCCGCATCGCCTTTGCCCGCTATCGGCGCCTGCGCGCCTTTGAAAAGGCTTTGCCCCATGCTATCGATATGATGGCTCGCGCCCTGCGCGCCGGCCACTCCACCGCCGCCGGCATCGAGATCATGGCCGACGGCGCGCCGGAACCCGCGAAGTCGGAGTTCGGCGAAGTCTTCCGCCAGCAGAACTTCGGGCTTCCGCTGCGCGACGCGCTTATGCAGCTGCTCGACCGCGTCCCCTCGCCCGATCTGCGCGTGATGGTCACCGCGATTGTGGTGCAGCGCGAAACGGGTGGCAACCTGGTCGAAGTTCTCGACCGCACGGTCTACGTTATCCGCGAGCGCCAGCGCATTCAGGGCGAAATTCGCGTGCAGACGGCCCAGGGCCGGCTCACCGGCTGGATTCTTACCCTGCTGCCCGTGGTGGTCATGGCCCTGATCAATGTCATGGATCCAGGCTACTCGAAGCCGCTGCTGGACGATCCTTTCGGACACAAACTTCTGCTGCTCTGCGCCTGCCTGATCCTGCTCGGAGCCTTCTTCATTAACCAGATTATTAACTCCATCGATGTCTAGGAGAGACGATCATGATGATCTTTTTCTACATTGCGCTCTCCCTCACCATCTTTCTGGTCATCGCTTTGCTGTGCGCTCCTTTGCTGCTGCGTCCCTCGCTCCAGGCGCGGCGCATCATGGAAATCGTCACCAGCGAGCGGCCGGACAAACGCACCGTCCGCAACAAGGAACTCGCCAAAGATAAGGTCCTGAACCTGGCGCGCGCCTTCCGTTCCCGCCTCGGCCTCTCTGAAGATGAAAAACTGCGCCAGCGCTTCGTCAGCGCCGGGATCAAGGGCAACAGCCAGGTCGACCTCTATTTCACCGCTCGCTTCGTCGGACCGGTGGCCGGCATACTCGGCGGGACCTTCATCCACGAAAACACCGCGTTCTGGTGCCTGGCTCTCGCGGCGGTCGGCTATCTGCTTCCGGATATCTGGCTCACGCGCGCGGTGAACAAGAGGAAGAAACGCATTCTCAAAGGCATTCCCGACGCTATCGACCTGCTGGTCATCTGCGTGGAAGCCGGCCTCGGTCTCGATCAGGCCCTGCTGCGCATCGGCCAGGAGATCGTCGTCAGCTATCCCGAGCTGAACGAGGAATTCAATCAGATCAATCTCGAGCAGCGCGCCGGGAAACCGCGCCTCGAAGCGTGGCAGAGCATGGCCGACCGCACCAAACTCGAGGAGTTCAACTCTCTGGTGACCATGCTGCAGCAGACCGATCGGTTCGGCACCCCCATCGTCCGCGCCCTCGCCCGCTATTCCGAGGAGATTCGGACCGCGCGGCGGCAGCGCGCCGAAGAGGCGGCGGCCAAGACGAAAATCAAGATTCTCTTTCCCCTGGTGTTCTTTATCTTTCCGTGTCTGTTCATTGTGCTGCTGGCCCCGGCGATCCTGACGCTGAGCGCCAACCTGAAATGACCCGGGGGTAGCCAAGATCGGTTTCAAATCGCGTGCGCCCGCCAAAGGGCACACCGGAAAGGAGATTCACAATGGATTCTGCCCTGATTGTTCGCGTTGTTGCTCTGTCTCTGGCGGTGGCTGTGGGTGTTGTCATCATTATCCGCAGAAGGAAGTCCAAGTCTGCCTGATTCCGTTTCCAATTTGCGAAAGTGCTTCCCCAATGACGGCAGGTGCCGGGAAAGGATTTAAATCTATGGCTGGATCCCTCATGATTCGTGCAGTGGCCGGTGCTCTCAGCGTTCTCGTGCTCGGCGTGATCGTGCTGCGCCGCAAGAAGACGGCCTGATTCCGAAGCTCGCAATTGTCCCGCCCCAGTTGCGGGACCCCAACCCGCATGCAAGCCCCGTGGGTCATCGGCCGCGAATTCCCGCTCGGTTCGCTCCCGTGTGATCCCTGGCAAAACAGAGGCACCAGACCGCCTGCATCCGGCGGAGAGGCGGCGCCCTATGCAATACCTGACTGTCACTATCCCGGAGAAGGCCGAGACCATTGGATCGCGCATCGGTGTCGCGGATACGTTTTTTGCGCGATTGTTCGGCCTTCTCGGAAAATCCTCCCTCGAAGATGGCGCCGGCCTCCTTATCCGGCCATCCTCGGGCGTGCACACCATGTGGATGCGCTTCGCCATCGATGTCGTCGCGCTCGACAAAAACCTGCGTGTCCTTAAGACCTGGCAGAGGCTTCGCCCCTGGCGTCTCACCAGCGTCAGCTTCGCCACCCATTGCGTCCTCGAACTCGCCCCGGGCCAGATCCTCCATCACAACATCGAGCCCGGCGATCAGATCGCCCTCTCTTAGCCCCAACTAACGGGTTCTCAGCGGCAACAGCTGCCGCCCCCCCTGGGCCTGCCACGCACACCAGTGTCATTTTTGACAATTATCTGTTCCAACGAACATCCTTAGCAGCATGTCCAGCGACCGCGTCTCGGGCAAAGCCGTCTCCAAAGCCATACCCCATGCCATACCCTGTCCCGAAGAAACGCTCTTCATCGAGCTGTGCCGCACCACTGACCTGCTCTCCCGCGGCCCCGCGGAACTGCTGCGCGAACATGACCTCTCGGGGAACCAGTACAACGTCCTGCGCATCCTGCGGGGCGCGCCGGAGGGGTTGCTCTGCGGAGAAATCGCCAGCCGCATGGTCACCCGCGATCCCG
>Ga0302319_10012884_pt1 | contig 15721 bp, 11 predicted proteins | sample Bog_T0_2_FD_203319 | JGI IMG/M metagenome (GOLD analysis project Ga0302319, IMG submission 203319) | Peat permafrost microbial communities from Stordalen Mire near Abisko, Sweden - Bog_T0_2 | ecosystem: Environmental > Terrestrial > Soil > Wetlands > Peat | place: Sweden: Abisko, Stordalen Mire...
TTACCGGCCATCCGACGTTCTCGACGCCTCCTTTTTCAGCTCGGTTGGCGCCAACATGAACGTCGTGGTCCGCCGCGACGACAAGCTATTCAATTACAGCTTTGCCGTCATCGAGCGGCCTGAAAATCCCACGGCATCCACGCCGCTGGTTGCCCATCCGCCGCTCTCCAATCACGTCGCCGCGGATCCGGACAAATAAAGAACCCCGCCGCAAGCAGCTGGGTATTGCGGAAGGGGCGAAGAGTAGCGCCGCAAGGGCGGGGCACTGACCCCTACTGCCCTCCGCAGGAGTAAACGTTTCCGCGCTGCTATTCAACCGGTCGCTGCCAGCGGAGCTTTTGTCCCTTTCGCGGTCGGCACCGCTAATTCCAGCACGCCGGCCATACGAAACCGGGCGAGGTGACGCGCGACTTCCGTTGGACTCGAATTGAGTTTCCCGGCGATTTCGCGCACCGTTCGATGCCCGTCGGCCAAGGCCAGCAATCCCAAATCGGCCGACGTTACCTCGACCGAGGCGAGTCCTTCGCCGCCGACGTAACACAAAACCGAGTCAAGCGGTGGAATCGCCTCGTGGAGGAGTGTTTGTTCCTCCACCTTGAAGGCGATGCCGGTGATGAGCACCTGCGGATCGTAGACCGCAAGATCGCGCGGCACGTCCGAGCGCATGGCCCGTTCCTGGATTTCAAACTTCGCCTCGCGCCAGCCGACAAACTGAAAGAGCGCGTGCAGCCCCGTATCGTTCCCCGCTCGCGCGCAAAGGATGATGCCATTTTCAATCCCGATGCAGCCTTCCTGTTCCCCCTCCTTTATTTTCAAGCAACCGGTCTGCTTGATCTCAACAGTCCTGCGCAGAATTTCCGTTAAAGTTGACGAAGCTGTCGCTCCCGATGACAAGGACATAATGGCAATCAAGTGACAAAAAGAAAAAGGTGGAAAATCTGTGGTTAGGACGCTTAAGCACGTTATATGCCACGGAAAAATCCTGCCCAGATACGCCTTTTGGCGTTGGCGCTGAGAGGGAAAAGCGCGCCTTGTTTTCGAATCGATTCCGCGTTACGATCAGGCGGCATTGAGCACGCGGCTATCGCCCATTTTGCCCTAAACAGAGCCATTATTTTAAATTGAGCGCACGACTTTATCCCCATGCCCTGGCCTGACATTTTCTTCAAGGGCAGGAAATCCCGCCCGGCATCCGAGGCTCCTCCCTCCCTCAAGACCCCGCCACCGGCGGAAACTCTCAAGCCCGTGGACGCCACGGCGGCGGAAACAAAGGCGCTTCATCCCAAGCCTGCTCCGTCGCCAGTTCAGACCGCCACGCCTCCCGCCATCAAGCCCGTTCCCGTCGTAGTTAAGCCGACGCCCGCGATGGTCCCACAGCCGCCCAAGCCGATACCGGTGCAAGCCGGCACGCGCACACTGCCCGCCATGCACGGCGTCGTCCTGCGCCCGCCCACGCGGATGGCCTCGACGACCGTGTCCCTGTCAGTGCCGGGACAAAACGCCCCGCCTCGCACGACCGAGCCCATTAAAAATATCGAGCAATTGATGGCGGAGGCCGATCCCGTCCGCACGCTAAGCCAGACGGGAAGCGTGCGCATGTTGAAGCGGTTGACGCCCGAACCCGCGACAGCCAAGCGATTGACGGAGCCTCCCGGTTCCGTGGGAGCGCCGACCAACACACAAGCGGAAACGACCGGCCCCTTGCCGATCAAACCGCAGCCCAGCCTCTCCAGCTCCATCGCGCCGTCTCGTCCTCCGCCCGCCGCTTCGATCCCGCCGACTCCCCGTGTTTCGCTGGATGTCCCGCCGCCTTTCCCCACCTTCCAACCCGCGGGCGCTGCCGTCCCACAGCCTCCTCCGCCTCACCTGAAAAAGCCGCAGATCATCGCGCTGCGCCCCGGCTCCTCGGTGATGCCGACAGCTCCAAGTGTGCTTGCTCCCACGGTCAAGATAGTTGCTCCTGCTGCCGCCGCTGCTCCTGCCGCCTCGACTCCCCAGCCCACGCCGACTTCGACCGGCGCGCTGCCGCAGGAGAAAGAGTCGCCTTTCATTCTCAAACCTTCGGTCTCCCTCGTGAGCACTCCGAAGATTATTCCACCCAGCGCACCGCCGGCGCCGCCTCTGATGCCCTTCGGCGTTTTCCGCCGCAAGGCGAAGATGAACGATTTGGCGCGGATCGTTCTGCCGAGCAAACGCGAAGACCATGAGCCGTCGCCCGCTCCTCCTGAATCGGCGCCCACGGTGATTCCGCCTGCTTTTCCCGTTTCTGTTGCGACGCCCGGTCATGCGCTGCCGAGCCCGTCATCCGTCATCCATTGGGATGAGTTGCCCAAGCCAGACGGCACCGTGCCGGCTGTCCTGGCGTCTGCGCCCACGCCGCGCATCGAGGAGAAATCGGACGCGACCGTGCCGCCGCCATTTCCCAACCCAGCCAAAGTTGAGCCGGGGGAGAACAAGCCGCCGCTCGTCGACACGCTTCCGCCGCCGGTCGTACAGGAAGCGCCCAACCCTGCTCCTTCCACCGCGCCGTTGCCCAAAGTTGGGCCCGAAGTCGGCAAGCCGGAGGTTCTTTTCACCCCGGCGCCGCCAGCCGAGTTCGAGACGCGTTCGCCGGAACCCTCTTTCACCACGCTTCCGAAAGTCGAATCCAAGGCTGATTCCGCTGCCCCCAAACCCGTGCCCTCCATCACGCCCGCGGCCAGGATCGAGCCGGAAGCGTCGAAGCCCGCGCCCGAACCCGCCGCGGCGACTCTGCCATCCGAGCCTCGTCTTCCGGCGATTGTGCCGGAGAAGCGCGAATTTCATCTGGCCAATGGCGAGCGCGTGGCCGGCAACGTCCTCTCCGAAACGCCCGAGGCTATTTACATCGAGCATGGCACACTTGGCGTCCTCACCATTCCCCGCAACCAGATCGCCAAGCGCCTTGTCGAAATCATTCTCATCAACGGCGACCGTATCGTGGGCGACATTATGGCCGAGACCGCGGACACGCTCTACGTGCGCCACGCCAGCCTCGGCATGTTGACCGTCCCGCGCGCCCAGCGCAGCACGCGCGTCGTCGAGGCCATCCTCAAGGACGGCGACCGCATCCTCGGCGAAGTGCTCAGCGAAACCGAGACCTTCACCGTGATCAAAAGCGCCACGCTGGGCACCGTCACCGTGCCGCATAACAAGGTGACGATGCTCAACCGTAAAATCGAGCAGATCGAATTGAAGACGCTGCCTCCTCCCGCGCCTGAGATCAAAGACAAGCCGTAGATTCAAGGCATGAGTCTCACGGGTTATCGCACGGCGCGCGTTTTCTTATTTGCGCTGTTTCTCGGCGGCGCTTCCTGCCTGCGCGGTGGTGACGTTTCCCTGCCGGATGGCCGCGATCCGGTCTCCGGCATGGGCGTCAATATCCATTTCACGGACCCGAAGCCCGGTGAATTGGAGATGCTCGCGCGCGCGGGATTCCGCTGGATTCGCATGGACTTAACGTGGTCTCAGACCGAAAAAGCGGCGGGAGTTTATGATTTCTCCGCCTATGACCGATTGCTCACGAGTCTCGATAAATTTCACATCCACGCCCTGCTGATCCTCGACTACACGAATCAACACTACGACGGCGGCAAGCCTACGTGCACCGACGAGGGCCGGGCCGCGTTTGCGCGCTGGGCGGTTGCGGCGGTGAACCATTTCAAGGATCGCGGCGTGATCTGGGAAATCTGGAACGAGCCCAACGGCGCCTGGTTTTGGAAACCCAAGGCGAATGCGGATGATTATGCGAAGCTCGCGCTGACGGTCAGCAAAGCCATCCACGAGGCCGCCCCCCATGAGATTGTCGTCGGCCCGGCCCTCAGCGGGATCGATCCCGATTTCCTCGAGCCCTCGGCGAAAGCGGGCGTGCTGGCCTACTGGTCGGCCATCACGATTCATCCTTATCTCCGCAAGGGGCCGGAATCCTACATCGCGGGTTACGACCAAACGCGCCGGTTGATCGAAAAGTATGCCGCGCCGGAAGAGCAGATCGCGGTGATGTGCGGCGAATCGGGGTACTCCACTGCCTGGCCGGCAATCAGCGACGAGACGCAGGGAAAATATCTGTCCCGGCTCTTTCTTTTTGATGTCGCGTCGGGCGTGCCGCTGACCATTTGGTACGATTGGCACGACGACGGAAGCGATCTTCACGACCAGGAGTCCAACTTTGGCATCGTCCACTTCGACTATCACGCTGGAGCGGCGAATGTTTACGATCCCAAGCCGGCCTATCTCGCCGCACAGACCTATTCCCAAGAGTTGGCGGGTTATCGACTCGACCCAGAGGTCACGACAAAAACAAATGTGAGCTTTCTCCTTAGTTTCAGGAAAGGCGCTGATTCCTGCACGGTTGCCTGGACGACGCTGGCCACTCCGTACGACATGGTGATCTCCGAGCCGGAGGGGACTTATGAGATCACGAACTACGACGGCACGAAGCGCAGCGAAGTCCAGGCTGTCAATGGCACCGTCACCGTAACTTTGGATGACGGGCCGGAATATATTAAGCGCCGCTTTTCAAAATAGTGTGGCCTGAGTGCAGTGCCTTTTCGGTAGCCGCCGCGGGCTCCGCGGCGGAGGCTTTCCGGCAGATGTTGCCCTCTGGCAGCTACGTGAACGATATGGGCCCGCCGCCCGGCGTGCGGCGGCTACCGGAAGCTGCGCTCGGCCACAGTATTTAGGAAGACGCTCTGAATCGGCGGAGCGGATTTCACGCAACGACACAACGGTCGCTACGCATGGAAGGCTATCTCCTTTTCGTTGCGAACGTCGCGCCGTTGCGTGAAACAAACTAAATATCAATCGTCTTCCAAGTTCCATGCCGGAAAGGGATCAGGCAGTGCCGCCCACTCATTGAGCGGCCGCGCCATTTCCTCATCGGTGAGGAGACATGCATCAAGTTCGCGGCGCAGTGGACCGGAGAGCGGCGCAACTTCGCCGATCAGGACCAATTCCTGCCGTCGATCGCCGTAGGGTTCGCGCCACGTTTCCTGCATCCGCACCAGCGCCGCCGGTTCCTCCGGCCATTCCTCGCGCGGCAAGGCGGCCCACCAGATCCCCGCGGGCCCGCATGCGTTTTCCCAGCGCGTGCGCGACACGCCGCCGACGAGCAAATTGCGCGTCGCCAGCCAGATGAGCCCTTTAACGCGCAAGAGGCCCGGATGGTCCGCATTGTACCAATCCCAAAATCGCGCGGGATGAAAGGGACGATGCACGCGGTAAAGCGCGCTGGAGAGCGGCGGCAATTCGGCTGGCGGCAATGCGGCGCGACGATCGAGTGCCGCGACGAGCTCAGCCCGGTCCGCCGGTTGCGCCCAAATTTCCGGCGGCACTTCACCGTACGCTGTTTCGATGACCCGGGAATCGCGATGCGCCTGCTTCAAGGCGCCGAGGCATCGTTCGCGCTCATCGTCTTGCAGCAGATCGCATTTGTTGAGGACGACCAGAGTCGCGCCCGCGATCTGTTCGTCCTGGAAAGCCAACAACGAGGCCTGCGCTGCGGGACCGCGCCCGGCGCGAAAATAATCGAGCGCATCGACCACGCAGATGATCTGCTCCAAATGCCCCCACTCATTGCACGCGCCGCCGGCGAGAAAATGCTCCCCGAGCCACGCGGGGCTCGCCGTACCGGCGATCTCGATGAGCACGCGCTCGTAACGGCCCGCGCCGGCGAGGTCCCGCAAGCACGCGGCGACGGCCTGCACCTGCGCCATTTCCTCGCCATCGGGAATTTCGAAAATGGCGTCGTTCGTGCGCCGCATTGCACCGCAGAGACCGCGTAGCGCCTTGGCGTCGAGATTCAGCGCGTCCGGATTTTCCACCAGCACGGCCAGGTGTCCGCCGCGATGCTCGCTGATGATATGGTGCAGCAGCGACGTTTTGCCCGCGCCGAGAAAACCTCCGACGAGGGTGACGGGCAGGCGGCCGGTCATTCCAGGCCTCCGGGCCGCGCAAAACGCAGGCAGTCGAGATTCGCCGGAGCGTCCTTGGCCTGAATCAGCGCGTAAAAATTTGCGCCGAGATGATCGGGATGCGTCAGCGTATTCCAAGCACCGAGGCTTTCCTGGAGGTTGACGCGCGGCCCTTTCGTGCCACTCAGTTCGTCGTGCGCGATGCCCATGAGAAAGTGTTGCTGATCGAGAAAACCGAGCGTGGTGAGGCCCGCCTTTGCGCCGGCCTGCGCGAGCGCGGTGAAGTCGACGTGCGCGGTGATGTCGCGCATTCCCGGCTCGGTGAGGACGTCGTCGATGCTGTGGTGTTTGACGAAGGCGGTCAGCGTGCCATGGGTGCGGTGAGGGGCGTAATAAACCGAGGCGGGATAGCCGTAGTCCACCGTGACCGCGTAGCCGCGGACCAAGGTGCAGCCCAGCTCGCCGATCCAGTCGCGCGCGCGTAAATTGATTTCGGTGGTATAGCCTTCGATCGGCGGCAGCGAGAGCGACTGGATGGCTTGCGCGAGTTGTGTGTCCTGGATGGGGAGGTCGGTCCAGCAGAATCCCTGCGCGTCAATGGTGACGTGCTGTTCGAGCCAGTGGCCGGAGCGGTGGGTGATGGAGCGGACGGGGAATGCGTCGACGAGTTCGTTGGAGAAGAAGACGCCGATGGGGCGTTCGGCGGCGAGGGCGGCGAAGTCTTCGAACCAGGTGATGCGGGCGAGGAGGTCAGGTTCGGGGGCGCATTTCTGGAGGATGTTCGCCGCGCCGGAAGCCTGGACGATGCCGTAATGGAGCGCCGGGAAAAAATCGGGGAGGGCCGATACCTGAGCGCGGTACCACTCGAGGATGTCGCACGCAAGCCGGCCATCGTGGGCGCCCTGTTCGATGATCCAGAACGGGTCGGGTCGGCCCAGCACCTGCCACATCTGAAGAAATTGGCGGGCGAGGAGACGACCGAAAAGCGGGCCGGCGCTGACGCTGGTGTAGAAGTCGCCGCTGCTACCGATGGGCGAGGGGCCGTCGATTTTCGCGTAGTAGCCGAGGTTGGGATGGTAGAGGGTCTGGTCCATGAAGCGATCGAAGCGCATGGGACCTGTGGCACGGATTTCGGCGCAGATGATTTGTTCGAGCGAGGGCATAAGTTTAGGCCGAGGAATTCAATTCATAGGCCGCAATAGAAAACAGGGAATGGATGGCTGAACGAGAAGCAGATGTCCGCCGTCGTAAGACGGCGGATGCAGGCAGGCGGACGCTCTTACGCTTTTACAATCCAGGTTTTGGTTTTTCCGGGGCCGAGAGGAATGCCTTGGTCGGAGCAGGGCTGGGCGTGGCGGTCATTCACTTTGACCTGCTTGATTTCCGCAGAAGTGGTGAAGGTGAACTCGCCGGGGCCGAAGCCGTCGCTCAAGGTTTTGATGGTCACGGTGAGGCTGGCGCCGCGGCGCTTGGCGTGGATTTCGACTTCGGAGCGACGGCCGTTTTGGTAGTCGAAGCTGTCGCCGTCGTCGAAGGTGTAGCGGGTGGTGGCCTCCGTTTTTTTGGAGAGGAAGATTTGGAAATCGACCTGGCCGCCGTGGAACGCATTGTCCTGCGGTTTGACGCGCGCGAGAGGCACAATCGAGCCATCTCGAACGTAGAGCGGAGTGGTGGCCGCAACGGCTTTGACCTTGAGCTTTTTCCCGCCGGAGATCCATTTGCCCTCGAAGAGGGAATACCACAGTCCGTGAGGCAAAGTGACGTCGCGGGTGGCCTGCTTTTCCTGCACGAACGGCGCCTGCATGAACACGGGGCCGACCATGAATTGATCGTCGATGAGGCCGAGCGGCAGTTTCGCGGTATCTTCAAAGTCGTAGAAGAGCGGGCGCAGGATGGCTTCGCCGGTGCGTTCCTGTTCGACGAACAACTGATAAAGATAGGGGCGGAAACGGTAGCGCAGTTGGATGAAGTGCCGGACGACGGAGAGTGCTTTCGGTCCCAGCGCCCACGGTTCCTGTTTGCGCGTGTTGATGCAGGTATGATTGCGAAATATGGGGAAGAGAAACGCGGCTTTGGTCCAATCCATCAGGAGTTCGGGCGTGGTGTTGCCGCCGAATCCGCCGACATCGGCGCCGTTGAAGGGAATGCCGGAGAGGGCGAGGTTCAAGGTGGTGGAAAGGCTGCCCTTGAGGTGGGCATAATTACTGTAGTTGTCGCCGGTCCAAATCGCGGTGTAGCGGCTCGTCCCGGTATAGCCGGAGCGGCAGAGCATGAACGGCCGGTGGTTCGGATGGGCTTCGAGAAAGCCCTGGCGCGCGGCGATGGCCATGCCGAGCGCGTATTGGTTGTGATAAAAGCTGTGTTCCCTGCGGCCATGCTGGAAGAACATGTCCTGATTGTCGACGTGACCGGTCGAGGGGTCGTTCATGTCGAGCCATGCGCCGTAGATGCCGAGGCGCGCGAAGGTGGCGACTTCCCCGGCCCACCAGTCGCGGGCGGACTTGAGTGAGAAATCGGGAAAGACGGTGATGCCGGGCCAGACGAGTCCGATGTATTCATGCTTCTGAGGATTGAGGCAAAAGGCTTTTTGCGCGCGACCGCGATCGTAGACGCCGTAACCCGGCTCGCGGGTGATACCGGGATCGATAATGGGCACGACCTTGCGTCCCGCCGCGTTCAACTTTTTCATCGCGCTTTTCGGCGAGGGAAAATGGGTGCGGTTAAAAGTGAAGACCTTGTATTTGTCCATGTAATCGATGTCGAGCCAGAGGCCGTCGACAGGGATGCGATGCTGGCGGAATGACTTGTCGAGCCCCAGGAGATCGGCTTCGGACTGGTAACCCCAGCGGCACTGGTGGTAGCCAAGGGCCCAGGCGGGTGGGAGGGGCGTGACGCCGACAAGTTTCTGAAGTTTGCGGGTGAGTTCGGGCAGCGACGGACCGAAGAGAAGATAGAGATTGGGCTGGCCCTGCTCCGCGCCAATATGGATCGCGCCGTCCTCGGTTTTCAGGGCTTTTTGGTTGGAAATGACGACACGATGGCCGGTGGAAATGAAGGCGGCGTGGGGATTGTCGAGCAAAAGGCCGAGGTAGGTGTTCTTGCGTTTGATGATCAGGTACGGCACCGAGACGTAGGCGGGGTCGGGAGCCGGCTTGAGGTTTATGCAAGATTCGAGATGGAAATCAGCGTAGGCGTCTGTGTTCCAGAACTTGGTGCTTTTGCCGGAGTGCTCGAAGCCGGTCCATTTTTCGCCGAGACCGTAGAATTGGTCGCCCTCTTCCTTGATGAATTCAAAAAGGGAGGCGTCGCCGCACTGACCGAAAAAGCGGTCCGGTCGGGTGCGGAGATAGGTCGTGCCGTCCTTGCCGCCGCGGAGGGCGACGCTGCCGTCGCGGTGAAAGGCGAGACGGGTTTTATTTCCAGCCAGGCCGCGTTTCGCTTTGGGCAATCGAAGTTTGACCTGGGCGTCGGAGGCGCTCCATTTCCCGCCCGAGACGGTGATGTGGTAGATGTCGTCGGGGTTGGCTTCGACCTGCAAACGGTAGCGCCCAACCTGGGTGGTGATCGGTTTTTTGCTGAGGTTGCCGCGGATAAATTCGAAATTGGCCGGATGAAGGAACTTATGGAAATGCATGAACTGAGACTAGTCGAGCGGCGGCGCGGTTACGATAACGGATTGCGGCGGTGATCGAGATTCACGATGAAGCGGTATTGCTCCTCGGTGTCAGGAACGTCGAAGCCGCGCGCGGCGGAAATGGCGACGAGCGCGTCTTGAGCGGGAACGCCGACGCCACTGAGGAGAGTCGCCGCCATGAGCGAGGCACGGCCAATGCCGGCGCGGCAATGAATGGCGATGAAACCGCCTTCGCGCAGGACCTGCACGAGCGGGGCGACGAAGGAGTCGAAGCCAGGTTGTTGGGGAATGCTGCCGTCGTGGGTGGGGTAGCGGTGAAGGCGCAGGCCGAGCTCGGCGCAGGTTTCCGGTTCGGCCTGTAATTCGAGCTGGGTTTCCTCCGGCGGGGTAAGGAGCGAGACGACATCGGTGACGCCGCGGGCGACGAGAGAGGCGAGCTCGGGCTTGAGCCATACGCCTCCGCGCGGGCGCGGCATGGTGGCGAGCCTGCCGACGGGACAGGGGGTGATCTCGTAGAGCTCGGCTTGCATCGTGATTGTGATGTTAGCTTTTCAATGCGAAAAAACAATGACGGGTGTCTTCAAGGATGAGCCTGCTGCGGTCCTTCAGGGTGTGCTTCAATCGGTGATGCTTTAACCGAAGAGGCCTTTGCGAACCGGGTGCGGAATCGGAGGCGGCGCGCTCATGGCGGTGATGCGGCTGGGATCGCGCGCATTCAAGAGCGCTTCGTCCAGCGTGATGCTCCCGGCGGCGTAGAGATTGGCTACGCTCTCGTCGAAAGTATTCATGCCGTCCCGGGAACCAATCTCGATCATGCTCAAGACCTGTTGGAATCGGCGGTCGCGCAGCAACGCGCGGATGCCGTCGTTCATGATCATAACCTCGGTGCAGGCCACGCGGCCGGTTCCATCCGCCCGCGGCAGGAGCCGCTGGGCGATGATGGCTTGGAGCGCGTTGGCCAACTGCGCGATGATCTGGCTTTGCTGGTCGGGCGGAAAGGCGTCGACGATGCGGTCAATCGCTTTCGGTGCATCGATCGTGTGCAGCGTGGCCAGGACCAAATGGCCGGTTTCCGCCGCGGTGATCGCCGCGGCGATCGTTTCCAGGTCGCGCATTTCGCTGATGAGGATGACATCGGGATCCTGGCGCAGGATGTGGCGCAACGCGTCGGGAAAGGACTTGGTGTCGGTGCCGATTTCCCGCTGCTTCACGCGACAGAGGTTGTGCTGGAAGATGTATTCGATCGGGTCCTCGATGGAAATGATAACGCCGGAACGGCGCGCGTTGATCTCCTCGACCATGGCGGCGAGAGTCGTGGTTTTTCCCGAGCCGGTGATGCCGGTGACGAGAACCAGTCCCTGCTCGAGTCCGCAGAGCCGGCTGATCACCGGCGGGAGTCCCAGCGAGTCGAGCGAAGGAATTTTGTCCGGAATATGCCGGAAGGTGGCTTCGACCGAGCCGCGGCTGTAATGCGCGTTGGAGCGAAAGCGGCCAAGGCCCTTGACCACAAGGGCGAAGTCGAGCTCCCACGTTTCTTCGAAGCGGGCGCGCTGGTTCTCGGTGAAAATACTGTAGATCAACTCGCGGCATTCGTCGGCGCTGAGGACCCTGTCGGAAGCGGCGATCAGATTTCCGTGGAGGCGGATCATCGGCTGCGACCCAGCGCACAGATGCAGGTCGGAGCCACCCTTCTCGACGGTGAGCATGAGATACTCGATAATGTCGGTTTCGTTATCCATGTCGGATCCTCATGACTGGACGCTGGTGGACTCGATGCCGCGCAGGCGCCGCTGCAATTCGCGCGGGTTGGCCGCCGTCGCGAGGCCTGTCGCCTCGGTGATCCGGCCTGACTGGATCATGGCCACGAGCGAGTTGAGGAACGTGACGTTGGCCGGGTTGTCGCCCTTGCCGATGAAATCGGCCAGCTCGCGGAATTTCCCTTCCATGATCCATTTCCGGGTGATGGCCTGGTTTTCAAAATGCTCGACCATCACGGCGCGGCCATCCGGCACGGCGGGCAGTAATTTCTGGCACATAATGCCCACGAGTTGCTGGGAGAGGAGCTGGAAAACGCCTTCGCGCTCGTTCGCGTCGAAGAGGCGGGAGAGGCGTTCGAGCGAATCGAGGACGTTGGAGCTGTGCAGCGTCGCGAGGACCAGATGGCCGGTTTCCGCTGCCTGCAAAGCGGTGATGGCGGAGACCCGGTCGCGGATTTCTCCCAGCAGAATGACATTGGGGCTCTGGCGCAGGGAGCGTCGCAAGCCTTCGGCGAACGAGGCCGTGTCGGAGCCGACTTCGCGCTGCGTGAACAGGCATTGCGCTGGCGTGAAGAGATACTCGATTGGGTCCTCAATCGTCACGATGTGCATGCGATAATTTTGGTTGAGCCATTCCAGGCACGCCGCGATGGTCGTCGATTTGCCCATGCCGGTGGGGCCGGTGACCAGCACCAGCCCGGTCTGGCGCGTGGCCCACGAGGTCAGCAGTTCGACGGGCACGCCGAGGGATTCGATTGTGGGCACGATGGTTTTGATCGGCCGGAAAACCGCGCCGCGCTTGAAAAGTGAGCGAAAAAGATTCACGCGAAAGCGGCTGCCGTCGGTGGCGACGTAGCTTCCATCGTAGTCCAGCGTGTCGAGGCCAAGACCGCATTGCTTCCAAAGCGATTCCATTTCCTCGGAATAAACCGGCGCGGAACCGATGGTGACCAACTCGCCGTTGATGCGGAATTGAGGCACCTGTTCCGAATGCAGGTAAACGTCAGAGGCCCCGTGTCGGCTCGCCAGGCAGCATAAACTGTCGATGAACTCCACGGTTTCACCCTAGGCGGCTACAGAGATTGCGCAAGGCCGCGCTGTAACCTTCGGGCGCGCCGCGGCGTCTTTGATGGCAATGGCCTCCCCACTGTGCTACGTAACTACCTCCCCGAATATGAGTTCACTCCTTTTATGCAAGGCGCGTGGATGCATCGGGCGCATGGCGCTCATCGCTGCGCTGGTGGTGGCGCCCTGCGCGGGCGAGGCCGCGGCAACATCCACGAATTATAGCGGCCACTACGAACTCACCGAGGCAAAAACCAGCCGCACCTTCTCGCTCGATGTGAAGCAGACCGGTTCGCGCGCTGAAGTCTCCTTTTCTGCCGCGATGGCGGATGGTTCCGGCGCTGCGCCCGACGGCGAGGGCAAAGGGCGCGTCGAGGACGGCGTGCTCTCATTTGGATTTAAGGACAGCTTTGACAACGAAGGCACTTGCACCCTCGAATCGAAGAAGGACGGCTTCCATCTTAGCATGGTGGTGACCAAGGTGGTCGACTCCGGCCCGTTCCATTTCTACGGGAATCTTTTGCTCAAGAAGACGCCGGTCAGCGCGCAGTGAATTATCCGGGGACAGGTTTGACAGCTCGCTTGGCGATCGCCGACAAAATATGAAATGAAAACGGGCGGGAGATGAGAAGCACTCCCGACTTTGATTTGGCAGAATTGAGCATGGACCGAAAAAGCGATGGGTGCAATCAAGGTTCGGAGCTGGCGCAGCGCGGCTTCCCGCCCGACTGCGCGTGGAAGCCGAATTGGGAGGAAACCAAGCGGCATTTGGTTGCTTGGTGGCGGCATGAGGGACTGGCCATCGGTATGGAATGGGGCGCGCCGCCCGCAGATCGTCCCCGCTTGAATTTGCCCGCTCCCGAGATGCTCACCGTCTTTGCCGAGACGTACACGAACAGCGATTGGCGCGCGCGCAAGCTTTACTACAACATTTCCCGCTGCACTTTTCCCGCCGACATCCTGCCGGTCATGGATACCAATGTGGGACCGGGGTCGCTCGCAACCTTCCTTGGTTCCGAGCCGCATTTCACTCCGGAAACCGTCTGGTTCAAGCCCTCCATCCGCGATGTTGATGAGCCGGAGAGTCTGCCGCCATTTCAGTTTGATCCGGAAAATCGCTGGTGGAAGTTGACGGAAGATTTTGTGCGCAAATGCCGGGAACTGGCCGGGAGTGATTGCATGGTGGGATGTCCCGACCTGATCGAGAACGTCGACATTCTGGCCGCGCTACGCGAACCCCAGACGTTGCTTTTCGACATGATCGAACGGCCGGATTGGGTCCGGGAAAAAGTGGCGGAGATTAACCAGGTCTGGTTCGAGGCCTATCGCCGTATTTACGACATCATCAAACTCAATGACGGCAGTTCCGTCTTTGGTGCGTTTGCGGTTTGGGGGCCGGGCAAAACGGCCAAGGTGCAATGCGATTTGAGCGCGACCTTTTCGCCGAAGATGTTCGAGGAGTTTGTCCGGCCGGCCCTGACTGAGCAATGTGAATGGCTTGACCACTCGATGTACCACCTCGACGGTACGCAGGCGATTTGCCACCTCGATATTCTTCTTGGAATCGAAGCGCTCGATGCCATCGAGTGGACCCCGCAGGACGGCATTGAACGCGGCGCTTCCCCGCGGTGGCACGATCTTTACCGGCGCATCCTCGCCGCCGGCAAATCGGTCCAGATCGTGGGCGTTAAACCGGTGGAAATTGTGCCGCTGCTCGACGCCATCGGAGGCAAGGGCGTCTACATCCTGACTCGATTCCAGAGCGAAGCCGAAGCGGAAAAGGTCCGGTCGCAGGTTGAGCAGTTTCGCTGATTGTTCGGTACGTTTGTGCGGATTTTATGCCGCGACCGATTCCTACTTCACCACGTGGCGCAGGCGGAGGCTGTTGGCGATGACGGAGACGCTGCTGAGGGCCATGGCCCCACTGGCCAGCATCGGGTTGAGCAGCAGGCCGAGGAACGGGTAGAGAATTCCCGCCGCGACGGGGATGCCGACGCCGTTGTAGATGAAAGCGAAGATGAGATTGAGCCGGATGTTGCCCATCGTCGCGCGGCTCAATTCGATGGCGCGGACGAGGCCGCCGAGATCGCCCTTGACCAGCGTGACGCCGGCGCTTTCCATCGCCACGTCGGTGCCGGTGCCCATCGCGATGCCCACATCGGCGGCGGCCAGCGCGGGCGCGTCGTTCACGCCGTCGCCCGCCATGGCGATCCGCGCGCCCTCGCGTTTCAGGCGCATGATCGTGTCGTGTTTCTTTTCCGGCGTAACTTCGGCCTCGACGCGGTCGATGCCCAGTTTTTCCGCGACGCGTTTCGCGGTCTCGGCATGGTCGCCGGTGAGCATCACGATCTTGAGGCCGAGCCGGTGCAGCGCGGCGATGGCATCGGGCGTGGTGGCCTTGATCGGGTCGGTGACGGCGAGCAGCCCCGCCACCGCGCCATCTATGGCGACGAAGAAAACGGTCTGCCCTTCCTGGCGCAGCCCGGTGGCTTTGGCGGCGAGATTTTCCGGCATGGCGTCACTGGTCTGACCGACCGTGACGGCGTGGCCGTCGACTTTTCCGCTCACGCCCTGGCCGGTGATGGACTTAAAGTCGTCCACTTTTTTCAACTCGAGTTTGCGCTTTTTGGCTCCGGCCAGAATCGCGGCGGCGAGGGGATGCTCGCTCGCCGATTCGACCGACGCGGCGAGGCGGAGAACATCGTCCTCGGAGTGGCCCGGTGCGACCGCAATCTGGGTCAGCATCGGCTTGCCCTCGGTCAGCGTGCCGGTTTTGTCGATGGCGAGCGTGTCTATTTTCTCGAGACGCTCAAGCGCCTCCGCGTTGCGGACGAGAATGCCAAGTTGCGCGCCGCGTCCGACGCCGACCATGATCGACATCGGCGTGGCCAGGCCAAGCGCGCAGGGGCAGGCGATGATGAGCACGGCGACCGCATTGACCAGCGCGTAGGCGAAGCGCGGCTCCGGCCCGGCGAAGGCCCAGACGAGAAACGTGAGCACGGCGCACGCCACCACGGCGGGCACGAAATAACCGGCCACCGTATCGGCCAGGCCCTGGATCGGCGCGCGGCTGCGCTGGGCGTTCGCGACCATCTGCACAATGCGCGCGAGCAGCGTGTCGTTGCCGACTTTCTCCGCCTTCATGATGAAGCTGCCCGTGCCGTTGATCGTGCCGCCCGTGACCGCACTCTGCGGCGCCTTCGCCACCGGTACCGGTTCGCCCGTGACCATCGACTCGTCCACCGCGCCGCTGCCTTCGAGGACGATGCCATCGACCGGGATTTTCTCGCCCGGCCGCACCCGCAGGCGGTCGCCCACGACAACGTGTTCGAGCG
>Ga0302319_10012887_pt1 | contig 15720 bp, 9 predicted proteins | sample Bog_T0_2_FD_203319 | JGI IMG/M metagenome (GOLD analysis project Ga0302319, IMG submission 203319) | Peat permafrost microbial communities from Stordalen Mire near Abisko, Sweden - Bog_T0_2 | ecosystem: Environmental > Terrestrial > Soil > Wetlands > Peat | place: Sweden: Abisko, Stordalen Mire...
CAATAGAGAGGCGTTGCCGTGATACAGGTGGATGTAGTCGGCGGATGCGCTGCCCGTTTCAAGTCCTACGGCTTTGCCGATAACAAAGGCGATGGCCTCGGCCTCCGTCTCCTTCACAACCTTGGTGGTGGTTGTCCTGCGCTCGGCCTTGTGCAACATCTCGTGCGCGAGTTCGTGGACAAGGGTTGAAAACTCCTCGGCTTCGGACTGGCCGGGAAGAATCGCAATCCTCCCGCCGTAGCTCACGCCTAGAGCGGGGGCAATCTTCTCGGTGAAGACAAGCTCGATGCCCTGGGCGTTGATGAAGGAAACGAGACGGTCGCGGTTCTCGCCAACGGTGCCGCTGATCTCCCGCATGGCGGGAAGCTCGGCACCCTCGGTCTGCTGCACGTCGAAGACGTAGGCATTGCGGAATCCCAACAAAGCGCGGGTGTTCTGCTTGGTGATGTCCTTCTCGGCTTCCTCGTCTCTCTTGCGCTTGAAACCGACGATGGGCGCGAGAATCCGAATCCCTTTCTCGCCTTTCTTCACCTTCCGTCCAAGTTGGTTCCACGCATACAGTCCAGCAACGCGGGTAGCGCTCGGTCGCTGCCGCGCAATCTCCAAGATGTTGCCGAAGCTGTAGTTATGGAATCGGCTCATCGCGTCGAGGTAGGCCGTCAATGCGTCGCTGTGCCCTGCCTCAAGCTGTTCGATAAGGCTCTTGACGTTGGCGGCAATGATGTCTTTCGCCGTCTGCCGTTGCTGCGGCTGTTTGGGGTTTTGGTCGATGGGGGTGACGGTGCTGGTGTTCATGGGTACTTCCTCCTTGGCCTTGGCCGTTGTTTTTCATGCCCTGCGGCATGTCCCTACATGCCGCAATAAGCGGAATGGGTTTAAGCGGGCGGCAAGGCGCAACGGGGAGGGGTATCGCCCACCCGAAGGGCGAGCGAAGGCGAGTGATTTTCGGAACGAAAATTATGGGGAGACCCCTTGCGCCGCGCCAGGGCGCAGCCCTCAGCGGGGTCTGGCTTTACTTATGGGCACGCGTCAGCGCGTTTCGATATCAGGGCCGGCGTTGCGGGCAGGAACGGGCCCGCTGAGGTGGGTGGCGGAAGACGCCGCGCGGCTGGAGACAGGGAGGAGGCTCCTCCCTTTTGAGAGCCCGTTTTCTGGGTGTCTCTTCCCGGATGCACAACAGGGCCGGTTCGTCATCGTCGGGAGAACCGAGGATTTGCTGGAGGAAAGAACTGCGATTGGATCAGAAGGAAGACGGCACCAAGATCGAGTAGCTACGCCTCGAACAGGTTAGAGTCCAAGTCGCGGATGTTGATGCACTGCTCCGTGCCTTACTACAATTGGGTTTTTTAAGGAGAACTCTGTTTCCTGACCGGGCGGGTCTCGCAGATTTTGTTCTCTGGAATCATCGTCGCAGACTGGCCGGATACAAGCCCCTTCGCGACAATTCCCTCATGCTTTACGAACTAATAGATTCGAGCGTGCATATGGACAGGCCGAGGGGCGAGTCAGTCTCATATATCAGCGGATGGGTCTCGGTCACTCGACCGGATCGCCGTCTGGGTCCCAGATGCGCCCGTTATAGGAAATTCGTGCGACAAGTCGATTCTGCGAGTCGTAGATATTGCCGCACAGGATATCCATTTCCGATGCTCCCAGAGCGTACTTTTCCCGATACGCGGAGAATGCCCTCGCAGCTTCGTCGGCATATTGAACAGGCATATCGACAGAGGGCGCACCGGATGCAGCGAAATGGACATAGTAAGTTTCGCAAAGCGCGCTTTGAAGCATCAATTCGTCGATCAGTCGAGGGGCGGCATCATCTTGGTCAGTGTTGTTCATTGGGCCGCCGCAAGTCGGACAGAAAGTCGGGGATACAAAGTGGCTACAGGATACGCGGCAGTATGAAAAGACGGCGCCGCATTCGATGTCGGGACACTCGAACCGTTGAAGCTCGCCTACAGTGCCAATGAGGGCAGGCGCTATGTCTGCTAACTGCGGGGTCTTGTGCGTTGCTAGAACCTGTAAAGCTTCGTCGTCAAGGCCATATACCCGCCCGTCGCCAGCTCGTTTTTCAAGGAAGAATTCCTGACGCGGCATATACGACCTCGGCTGGAAGTATTATGCCAGGTCTCCTCAAACGAGTCCAGGCCACAGAATCATCTTCTATTAGATTTTGACCGCCGACATTTGAGGCGGCTTGTTCAAATGACGCCCGCAAACTGTAATTGCTCGAATGAGCGGTTCTGTGTCGGGCTACGCTGCGGGCCGGCGGCATAACTTCGCCAGATAGGGACGCAACCGCCTCCTAAGACACTCAGTTATCGAAATCCCTCCATTTCAATTTTCTGTTTGATTTCGATTAGTCTCCACGACTGCTTCTCAGAGGGCAGCCTGTTCGGGATTGACATGGCCACTGAGACAATGCTGGTCTCGTCGGGACTTAGTAGCTTCTTGTCTTGAGACCATGCGTTAAGACGACTCCAGTATTCAGCGCCCAGCTCGAAGACCAATGCTTGCCGCTCAATGCCAGAAAGAACCTTTTGCTCACTTCTCGACGATTTTTTCTCCGTCTCTTCAAACAGTCGCAGAGTGAGTTCCTTATCGAATCCATCGACAACGGGAATGCGTGCCTTCGCCGCCCGCTGCCAGCAAACCTGCTTTTTCGCCCACTCAGTAACATTGCTAAAACCGCTTTCAGGAGCTGTGATGACTTCAGCCATTGCGCGACCGATCCCGCGTAGCTGGCTGTCAAGTGTGCCACTTAGTCCTTGACGCGCCCAGATTCTCGAAAAATCAAGGCGCATATCTCTGAACTCACTATCAATGAGGTAAGAGAAGCGGGACACAGTGTAGGCAACAATGTTGGCACGATAGCCTCCCTCATACCACGGCTCGTTAGAGACAAGTTCTTCGGTACGTTTGAACAGGATGGCACGGGCGACCAAATCGCGAAAGTACCGCTCATTGAATTGGGCGGAGTCCTTGACCCATTCCGGCTCCGCAAAGCGGCTGAATATGATGAAGTTCTTTTGAGCGCCGAGGCTGACCTCGTGAGGAATCTGTCGCCATGCATTTTCGTACTTTGCCAGGTCGGTCTTAGTTATTAACTGGTTCCTGGGGTTTTGCAGGAGGAACCGCTCCTTTTCCCGCTTTGTCAATTTAGACTGCTCATTTAGATATTGTCCACGAGCTCTTTCGTAGAACCAGTGAGTCTCATGTTGCGCTCCGCTCGTAGCGGGAGCCCAGAGACGACGGGAAAAACCCTCGATGCGACGGTGAAATTCGTGATTTGAAAAGAAGTCCGCATCGCTCACCTTGTTCTGGCTGTTTGCACACCGGGATATTGCGGGCACAATATCGGCGGAGATATCAGCCTGCACAACCGAAAGTTTCATTTGCACGAAAATCCCGGTCAGATTCGCTTTATCCAGTCTTCGAGCCATCGAGAGGGACGCGGTGCTCTGGCCCCCATTGACGATCTGCAGCCCGACGGCTTTCTGCAATAGGAGCTGATTCCCGTCTCTTTGTATCTCAACACTTGAAGCGGTGCATGCAATCCCATTGTTGTAGGCGAAGAACATGGCCGGCGCCGTCAATATCGTCTGTCGAATGTTCTTGTTCACCTTCACTTTGTTACTGAGGAACGCGCGGACATTTCCTTCGAGAAGACGGCTACCGTAGCGATCATATGCATCCGCGAGGACACTTGCCGGCAAGACACACAGGTAAGCTTGATAGTCGTCCGCCTCGACAGATGCTTTCAAGCAAGGAATCCCCGCGCCGCTGTTTGTGAAGTCAATCTCGAGATCCTCATCACCCGTCGGCGACGCTGCGGCTCTCTGGAAACGCGCAATGTCCCAGATGTGCAGATCACTGGGTATGTCGCCAATCGTCTCATCCGGTAACTCCTTGATCCGTTCGCTCATTAGAGCATCGGTAACTATGTACAACTTGAATCGGATGATCGAACCGTGACGCTGGTAAAGCTCAAGGGCAAGGCCATGAGCAGGATGACTGTCCTCAATAGCCGGTGCCAGGCCTCCCGTGAGACATTCTGAGATAAAGTTCGTTACACGTCCGAACAGAACATTTGCCTCCGTCCTTGTGATTGCTGCCTCCGATTCAAAGCGACGGTAGTCCGCAATCACAATGGAGCATGAGTCATCAAGATCATCGAAGCAGTAGCCGTCTAATTCCAGCGTTCGCTTTTTCGTCCCAGTACCCTTGTAGTAGCAGGGTGTGAAGTCGGTCAAAATGTTCGCCTCTTGGAGGCGCGTGGCACAACAGTCAACAAACGCAGACCTGCTGAAATTGCCATCCGTTAGGGCGTAGGTCTGAACGTCTTCCCTGAAGTCCTTTGCAAATTCCTCTAACGTCATAGCGGCAGCGGCCTCCGAAAGTCGGCACAGAATGTCAGGTCTATCGTGTAGGTAGCTTCCACTACCCCATCGGGCATTTCATTCGGAATGAGACGCGGAAAAGCGTCTGTAACTTCATAGCGAGTCGGGCTTCCAAAGATGTATGGTCTGGTAGCGGCTTCATCCGTTGTGGAGTAACCGGTTAGCATTAGCTTTGACTCGAAGGCAACGCTTGCTTCAGACGGTTGCGGAAGACTTGCCCTAATGGCCCCGACAAGGCCAGCGAGTGTTTCGCCTTCCCCCGCGGGTGCCGGGGCAACTGGAATCACAATGAGATCCAGCGGATAGGTGAGCGAGTCGAGCTGTCGCAGTGAAGCGATCCGAACTCGTGTCTTGCCTGGCGCAATCGCCTTGATCTCAAAGCATCGGTCACCAATCCGGAAATCTTGTTCTTCCGCCTCCGGTCCAGCCCAGCCGAATACACTTGTTTCGGCTCCAAATCTCGGCGCAAGCAACTGCGTCAGAGCGCACAGTTCCGCAAGAAGTCCCCTTACCTCCTGCTCACTTAAGCTGAGAGCGCCATTCGCCAGTAACGTTTTCCAGCGTTCCAATCTCGCAAAGAACTGTGACCCCGCCAATCCCGCGGTCATTGGCTCAGTTGCACGAATGAGATCATCGCACAGCAGCGCAAAGAGCGGCGTCAATTTCCGGTCTTGGAGTGCGACGGTGTATGACCATGTGGCGTCCTGTCTGCGGAACCGTTGCACCGATAGGGATTGATAGGAGCCTAAAGCGGGTGCAGAATGCTTTGTGAGGAGCCGGAGGACCGGATCACGATTCTCGTCTACGCCGGCGTAGATGTCGAGAGGATGAGTCTCGTTGATCCTCCGAAATACGGGAAACGTTGGACTCTGCTCTAGGTCACGCCACAGTTGCTCAATCCTCATCTAGCGTCTCCAGGGAGTCGTCCTCTGTCTCGTCATCCATTGCAGACTCAATGAGGCTTCTGTATTCAACGAGATTGACGCGATAAGCTACCTTCTTTGCAATTCCATCATCGTTGAAGTGCGGGAAGCTCAGGCCCAAGGCGTACAGGTGGCTCACACCAAGGTCAAGACGCTCACCTCCGAGGCTCTTGTGCTTGTACGGGGATACAGCAAAGATCAACAGGAGCGGTCCGGACCTTTCTGCTCGGTATAATGCGTCCAGCGACCCAGTTCTTCCGGCGGCGCGATATTCAGTTTGGATTCTCTTCACTACTTCAGGTGCAAGCCCCTCACGCTCCAAACCAGGCGTTCCCACTCTTTGGTTACGCCCCGATATTCGGATGGCGCCGTCGCGGCCTTCATCGACATGGCGAGCGAACGGTCTAATCACATAGCCGTCGAGATCTATCGTGGGTTCGTCATTTTCTGCGTCCACTAGAGCTACCTCCCAGTTTTCCAATTCAGGCTCCGTCGTTGAACCGACAAAAGTCGCCAGTTCTGAACTGAAGTCCAAGTGGAGAGGATGCACGGTGAAGCTGTGGAGCAATTCCGAAACGAGTTGCTTCGGTACACCCGTACATACGAGATTCGGATGTCTGCCAAGCGGGCTTCGCTTAAGGCTCTTTCCCGAAGCTCGAAGTTGCCGAAGAAAAGCCTTTACGGCCTCCTCGTTGGCTTGCAAGAGATTGCGGTTCCTGCGAAAACGGGTCGTCTCCTGGTAGTGCTCAGTAAGCGAAACGTCGATCTCGATGGTCTCGCCCAATCTCATCTTGTTTTGTGCCGTGACCAAAAGCGTCTTTGGATGCGCGCGTACTCTCAAGCCAAAGTCTTTGGGGGTGGCCTTCCTCCGCATCATTCGCTTCACATCATTTCGCAACTCATCTGCTGCTTCGGAAATCTTTCCGTACCAGTCCTGCGCCTCATCTGTCATCCAAAGCCGGCAAAGGTCTTCGTATCCGGGACGATATCCAAACCAGCGGCCCATCTGAAGCAAGGTGTCGTACATTTGAGAATTGCGATAGAAATAGCTTGTGGAAAGTCCTTCGAGGGTCAGCCCTCGTGACAGGCTATTACCTCCGACGGCGACGACGCGCAGACCGGTATCTCGGTGGGCTGAATAGTCGAGACTGGCGGCCCGTGTTCTCTGATTCACTGCACGAACCTCAATCGGAGCCGCACTCGTGTGAAGCTGCTTCTGTACATCGTCCCAAGAGAAGCCACAACCGGCGAACTCCTCTTTATATTCCTCGTGCAGTTCGACAAGCGTCGAATTGCGCAGTGCTTGTGAAGGCGGCAAAGCGGCATAATTCCTTATGTCTTGCTTGACGTCTTCTAGGTACGCCCCGATCAAGGCTTGAACCTGCATTTGAACGTCAGTAAAGCGGCTCACGTTCACCAGCATCGTCCGATGGGTCGGACCTTCCCCTCTCAAGTCTCGAATGGCGCAGCTCATCAAGAAGGATCGTAGCGCCTGGAGTAAGCTCTCCGGCAGTTCCGCTACCTGAAATGAAGATTTGTGCTTCTTGGGAAACGCTGGTTCCGCATCAAGGATGTCGCGAATGATGTGCTCGCTGAGGTCTCCGAAGACGCGGGACGCTCCCATGTAATTAGTTGGAGCCTCAAGAGCGTAGATGAAGTCTCTGGGAAATAGGTCGTCATTCGTCATCTCTTCCGGTGAATCGGGATTGATGAAGATGTTCGCAAACGGTGTTGCTGTAAAGCCCACATAGCTATTTCGGGAGAACAGGTCAAGAAGCTCACGGATCAAGCGGTTTATCTGTGTAGGATCAACACCCAGAACATTCGTGTTTACAGAAGCGTTGTCGGCTTCGTCATCGATCAAAAGAAGCGGTTGGTTGATCTTGCCATTTACAGCATTGAAATCCCGCAGCCAGTTTCTTAGGTTTTCTAGGACTGCTTTGTTTTTCTTCACGACCAACAGCACTGGGTCGCGCATAGAGTCAAGGCGGAAATTGAATTGATTCATGGTGGCAGCCTTGAAATCTGACGCAACGGAAGTGAACACCATCGCCATTCGCTCAGGATTGATGTTTCCGACACCTATTGTGCGGTTGGACCGCACCGATTGGGTCTGGAGAAAGTCAGAACTCGCGAGGCCGACAAATCCTTCATCAAGCCGCTCCTGGGTTTGCTGGCGGAGATTTTCCAAGGTTCCCGTGAGAAGGACGACGATCGGATAGCCTGCGTCAGCGGCCTTGGCGATCAGAGCTGTGTAGGTGGAAGTCTTGCCGGATTGAACGTCTCCAATGACAAGGCCGCGGCGTGTCCAGCGTCCCTCGGTCGAAGGGTCGCCCATCGAGTCGAGAATGTCATCCGTAATCTGTCCCAATGTTGCTACTACCGGAGATGCCCAACCTTTCTTCAAGAGGAAATCGCGGTATCGCGTCCAAAAAAAGGGATTGATGTCAGCACGCCTCGCAGCCAGCCACGGGCGATATTCAGCAACCAGCTTGGCGCCCTGCTCCATCTTTATGGAGAGCCTAGCGTGCAGCCGCTTAATAAGTTGTGTGTACTCGTCATCGGTCAGTGGAAAGCTGGAGCGCAGCTTGTCTATCAATTCACGAATCGCCTCTTCGGAGGGGACCGCATCCATGAAGGTCATGGCAACGGATGACTCGATGATCTCGATACTCTTCATAATTTCCCCTTCTTCAAATCGGCGTACGTGCGAAGCGTGCGTTCATAGTCGCGGGCGAATGGCTCGATAGAGCACAATGCTTTGGTAAGCGCCTCTTCGTCACTGTGATAGGGCCTCAGTACATCTGCCAACCTAATAAGCGAGTTGCGAAATGTCTCATCGTCATCCTCGTCGAACGATCGGTTATCAGCCCTGTTGTCAGACGCCATGTCTACATAAATGAGATCGAATGGAAAGCAGGTTTGAATGATGGTCAAGAGATCGTCGAGGAGTAGCTTTTTATCTCCCGGGAGTGCTTGCTTCAAGGCAACAACCAAAGGGTGAGCGGCATTTATCTGATAGGAGTATCCACCACGGACCGATGATCTCTCCCAGATGTGGGTAACACCATCCAGTTGGGTCTTCTTGCCTCGGTATGTGTACACGGCGCGACTGCGATCGACGATTCGTTCAATGATCCGTTTCAGGTTTTGCTTGAGTGATTCGGGTGGAACTGCAGAGGACTTCTTTATGTCAAGAGTCCACAGATGATCCAGCGTGTTCGGTATATCAACTCGAACGCGAGCCAGTTTGGTCAGTTCTTCCTGGCGTGTGAGTCGGGCCCACGATCCCCAGCAGATGAGGCGTTCGTTGCGATAAATGTAGAATCCTTGACTCCTTCGCAGCCCTTCTTCTCCACCGGCGAGCTCTATCTCTTTGCGGGTCAACTTTGAGAGATGCGGGAGAATATACGGAGAAACCAAGATCGATTGTCGATCAATTTGGAACTCTTCCACCGGTAAATGCTGTGTAGCGCTATTGGCTAGCAGGTACGGGTCAAACGGTTCCACAACAAGCCCGTTTATGGAGAGGTAGACCCCCTTTACGCCGCGTTTGGGGTTCAGAATCCGGTGGAAAACAAGTGCAAGATGGTCTCTCGCCTGATCGACCTTTGTTTCGAGTGCCTGATCCAAACCAGCATCGTCCGGGGCGATTCGATCTAGTTCCTGCCAAAGAACAAGTGTGCCACGATCCATTTCAAGCAAATCCCTACCATGTGGCAGGGAGAGAATGTGATCTTCCTCATAACCAACCAGGACCCAGTCCTGACGTTCCCTGACAACGTCCAAGTCCCATGACCAAGCTGACACCTGTCCGGATTTCTTTGCAACGACAGTGAGGCGCCTGCACTGCGAAAGGGAGGCTGTCTTGAGACCCAGCCCGAACCGGCCCAAATCGCGGGGGCCTCGTTCCTCAAGGGGATTTCTGCTTCCATGCCTCATTGCCGACACGAGTTCTTCGGAAGTCATCCCACTCCCGTTGTCGATGACCGCGACATAGGGAGGCTGATACGGTGAAAAGCGTATTGAAATCTCGGACGCATCCGCCGATATGGCGTTGTCAACGATGTCCGCAACTGCCGTCTCGAAGGAATAGCCTATCGCACGCATCGATTCCAAGAGGACCGGCGCGAATGGGGGCAATATCTTCTCGAAGGGCTGGGACACGTGCTTCAGACCCCTGTCCGCCTGTTTACTGGAGGCTATCCAGACATTTTATCCCGGCTTCCAGTCCCAAGCCGCTCTATTTCAAGGGGTTCTGCAGCAATCGCGTCAGTCTCTTCTCCAGCTTGACTGCATCGGAGAGTTCGCACTCCCAAACAATAATGACATTCCAGCCGGACGCCTTTAGAGCGCTCACGTTCTCGCGATCTCGTTCGATGTTGCCAGCGAACTTGGTTTCCCAAAAAGCGGAATTGCTCTTCGGGTTGTAGCACTGTTTACAGCCCTTATGCCGATGCCAAAAGCAGCCGTGGACAAAGATCACGGTTGCGAACTTTCTGAGCACAATGTCGGGACGCCCAGGGAGATCCTTTACATGAAGCCTGAACCTGAAACCCGATCGGTAGAGCAGTGAGCGCACCTTGATCTCGGGACGAGTGTCTATTGCTCGAATCCGACTCATATTCCAGCTTCGACGCTCTGGGCTCAGGCTGTCCATTCACCACACACCTTGTTCCGAAAGAGCGCATATATCGACTCAGCTATTGCCCTTGCCAACAGCGGTGGGACAGCATTGCCAACCTGAATGTACTGAGCCGTTCGAGGTCCCGTGAAGAAGTAATTATCCGGGAACGATTGGAGGCGCGCCGCCTCCCTGACCGTGAGACTTCTCACCTGTTTGGGATCTGGATGGATATAGTAATGTCCGTCTTTTGAGATGTGGGATGTCACGGTGGTCGCCGGTCTGGACCACGGCTGCACTCGAAATCGGTCTAAGAACATATTCTGGTCCACTATCGCATCGGGAACGTTCTTGTGTTTGGGAAGCAGGTCAGTAGGAAATTCTGCGAGTTGTGGCGACGAGTGGGCCACCGACGCATAGCACGCCGCATAAAAATACCGATATAAGTCCTTTGTAATGTGCGCGCGAGATGAGTGATTGCATACACCACAAAGGCGGGAGTCCAAGAACCAATCCGCGCGATACCCGATGTTGGGGGTGCAGGGAAGGTATTCGCCGCCTCGCTTGGCGGCAGGCACAGTGAGCGCCCGCGTCACCTGTGTCGCAAGCTTGGAAATACCGTCAGGTCCAAATTTTCCCATGCTCTTGAACCACCGACGATGTTCGATGTCGGAGAATGCGTGTAGCCACGCCTCATCGCTGTCGTCTCGGTCGGTGATGCCACTACGCAGCGCGGGCATTTGCTTGAGCACTTTCGAGATGGCAACGGGAACACAAGTTCCCAATGAATTAGGGACCTCATCTGTGAAGTCGTCGCGAACCCCTACAATGATGACCCGATGACGAGCTTGAGGAACACCGTGCTCCTCCGAGCGAAGGACAAAATCGCTACCGGCTGGCTCGTCCTCGGTCCGTCGGGGCGATAGCGAGTATAGCTTGTAGCGATGCTCTCGGGAGCCGGGGCGGGAGGATATATCCTTCGATGTAGCCGGTGCTGTCAGATCTGCCACAATGCGGGCGAAAATCGGGTCTTTCTTCGGGTCGGGCTTGGATGACAACAAGCCTTTGACGTTTTCCATTACGAAAACCGCCGGCCAGAAATTAGCAATGATGCGCAAATACTCTCGGTAGAGAAAATGCTTGTCATCACGCAAAGGCTCGTAGTTTTTCTTGCTCTTATTTCTGGAACGTCCAACAATCGAGTAGGCTTGACACGGCGGTCCGCCGATTAGCAGCCAGTCGCTCTCTCCGTTAAGTGCGGCTTCAATCTTGGAGGACACGCGCTTCCACGATTCAGTTCCTAACGTTTCTTGAACAGCCTCATTTTTCGCGGAAGCAGACTGAGTTGGATAGAGCACGAAGAGGTCATGAATCGTCTTTTCCCCCCGGAGGACTTCGTAGTATTCCGTGGGGACAGCTTCTTGATCGAACTGTCTATAGAAGGCCCTAAGTTGCAGAGTTCGATGCGCATGAGTCTCTTTTTCGATTGAGAGCTTGATCTCAAAAGCGCGTTCGCCCGACTCGCTGACTAATGACGAGAAGCCCTCTCCGAGCCCCCCGGGGCCAGCAAAAATGTCAACTATAGGGATCATCAGATGTCGTTCACGCGGTCGATGCCCGATCTTTCAAGAGCCTAAGCGGGGCTCTGATCCGCAGATAATTCTGAAACACCGAGGGCTTTGACGTAAGCCTCCGCGGTCGGCCAGTCTGGAGAGACAAAGACTTCTTCTGTTTTGCGGCCAAGTGACCGAGTTACGACGAAATATGAGAAGGAGTTCCACTCTTCCCGGGCTTCATCGACCATGACATCCCAAAGGAAGTCTTCGTAGTCCTCATCGTTTGGCTGCGGTATGCCGCTTGCCTCATATATCGATTCCGGTTTCAGTGATGCCGCGAGATGAGCAAGTGCCGAATCATCCATGTTGCGGAACGCTTCCTTAGCAAACTGTTCATCGTAGGTCTTCAGCACTTCTATCGTCTCATCACCCTTCTTGACCGACAAAAACGTCTCTTGGCGCGGCATGTTCAACCTCCGATCTCATTTGCTCGCGAACTGCTTCATACCAGGGTAATCTTGCTTTGGCGAACCGTCCAGGTCTGGATTACAGTTCCTCTGTCATTGTCCCAGATCGCGCACGGTCGCGCCTACTGATGGCGGGTGCCGGAAGCGCAAATGCTCCTGCGGTCCTTTTTAGGGGTCACATTTCAAAGACTTATCGCGAAGCCATCAAGGTCTAAGTCTGGCGTTCTTAGGACGCTCGAAGAACCTGATCGCTCTGGGGTGCCAAGTTCGTTCATGCCCGTCATCTGGACGTTCACCGCTGCGGTTTTTGAGATGTCAGAAGCTAAGCGATGGCCTAAGTCTTCGGCTCTGTTGGTATAGATTCGAGCGTCGTCGGACGCCCGAGATATGGCAACGTAAGCGAGTCGATCGCTAATCAGACCACTAGATGAATCGGTGTCGATGTTAGCGAGAACTCGCCCAGCGGTAAGCCCCTGCGAACTGTGCGAGGTAACGGCATAGCCGTGGTCGAATTGGCGGAACTCCGCTGTGTCGAATGTGACCGTGCGGGCGGATTTGCCATCCATTCGCAAGGTCATCTGGCCGTCTTCCAGGCCTACCACGGTCCCGAGGTCGCGATTGGCAACGCCGAGGTCTTTGTTGGGCGCGTTGAACTGGACGCGATCTCCTGCGGCGAACTCACGCTCTACCTCGCTGAAAGCGTTAACCCCCTTCAGCCGACGCGGGTCGTAGGTCACGGTTGAACCGCTTTCCAAAGAGACGGTGACAGTGTTTGCTCGGGCATCGACGGACTGGACGGTGGCGAAGCTCCCGCGCTCGATGCCTTCGGCCTTGCTCCCGGTCGTGTACTGCAGCACGTTGCCCTCCCGATACCGTGCCGCCCATTTTCGGTCCGCGCCGGTCATATCGGAGCGGTGAGACAGCGTTCGGAATACCTGGCCGTCCTCCTTCAGAGTCCCATTCCGTCGCAACTCGCTGCGTACGGCTTCATTAATCTGTTGGCGGCTGCGATTGTCCGGGGAGACGATAATCGTGTTCTCGGGCTGCGCGGCATAGTCCCTAGCAATGGCAGCGATGCGGTCGCGTCCGCTCGGAATCTCGGTGATGCGACCCTGCTCCGCTAGCAGCGCGATACCCTTCACCGTTTCTCCCTTGGCAAGGTGCTGGACCGCTTTGAGCAATTCAGGGTCTTTCTGGCGCATAATCCTGTCGAGCTGCGAGGTCTGCATTCCGGCCTCCTGCATCTGCTGGAATGGCCGCCCGGCGTCTACGCCCTGGTGCTGGCGCGTATCCCCGATGACGAGAACTCGGTCGTCTGGATTGAGCTTGCCAAGAAAAGAGCGCATCTGTTTTGTGCTGGCAAGACTGGACTCGTCAAGCATGTACAGATGGCGGTTGGCCGGTTCGGCACTTGGATGATTTTGACCACGGGCGAGGAAGCTCTGAAGGGTCGTTGCGTCGATTCCAGCTTCTCGGAGCTGCCCTGCCGCCTTGGAGGTGGGGGCGAATCCTTCGACAACATAGCCGCTCGCTTCCGCGCCTTCACGGATGGTTTGGAGTGTCGTGGTCTTGCCGGTGCCGGCCAAACCCTGCAAGCCGTGAATTCGGTCGGATGAGTTGAGAACTTCCTCAATGACTTGACGCTGGGAGGCATTCAGGAAAGGCCGCGTATGGGCCTGGTCGCGCGCGCGCTCGGCGCTCATCATCGGCTCGACAGCGTTCCTGCCATCTAGGACGTAGCGGATATTGGCGCGCTCAGCGGCGATGGTTTCGGGCGTGGTAAAGCTGCGACCGGAACTGTGCTTCGTGCCTTGTACGAAGCGAAAGTCGCCCGCCTCCTGTCGTCTATCGAACTCGGTCCTGATATCTCGGTATGTTGCCTCGCCCATACCCCGGCGGAGTGCATCCCGGAGAATCGCCCGCTCGTCGGCGACGGCCTCCCGCTCAAATATGCTTTCGCGGGCATAGGTAACGGCCTCCTTCGCGTGGGGCTTCTGTTCCGGTTGCCGCTGCTGTTGCTCGACTCGGGCGCGGGCAGCGGCTATAACTTGCTGGGGCTGATTTCCGAAGCTCACCGCCATCTCCTTGTGCGCCGAAAGAACCTCCTCCGCCGTGAGCGTCTGCTTCCGATCTCGCGTAGAGTGCGCCGCGATCTGCGCCGCCTCCGGCCCGCTGTAGCCGGTCTTCTCAAGCTGCTCCCTGATCTGCCTGGAACGCGGGCTTGAGGCATCAAGGTATTCCTGCGAGTAGCCTTTGATCTCGGGTGCGCCGCTCCTGCCCGCCTCTATGTTGTAGCCCAGATTGCGGAGCTGATAGGTAAGCGCTGACTGGTAAACGGCAGTTGCAAAGTTCTGGGTTTCGAATAATCCCTGCGGCTGGATAGCGCGGGTGGTCCCGTCGGCCCGCTCGGTGACGTTGAAGATGACGGCGTGGGTATGGAGTTGTGGAGCCGCATACCCGTCTACCGGACGAGCAGTGTCGTGCTCGAACTTCGCGGCGATGAACTTGCCCGTGGTCTCGGCGGGATTGTTCCCTCCGATCCGCGCCTGGGTGTACCGCTCCAATTCGTCCAGAGCGGTTGATACAGCGATGCTGTGAGCCTCCCTCACCCGCTCATCGCCTCCGACCAAGGCGGTGAGGGACACGGATTTTGGAGCCGAGAATGTCGCATCCCAGCCGGCGCGATGCTCGACGGCCTTTGTCGTGGTGCCGTCAGCATTCTTGTACTCCATCGCTGTCCGGTGCCTGACCATCTGCTCTTCGGTAGAGGGATTCTTGCCTTCCGCGAGCCGAGAGAATTCGAGTGGCGACACCTCTCCGGACAATCCAAGGCGGTCGGCAAGCTGACCTTGCCATTCGCCTCGGACTGCATCGCCCTGCTTGTAATAGTTCTGCGTCTCGGACGTGAACTCCAGCTTGTGGTAGCTCTGCGCCTGGCCCGAACTGAGGGGTTTGGAGATAGTCAGCATGGTCTAAACCCCGTGATCGAAAGCGTGGGCAGGTTCTTCATGTGCCCGGGCAGATGCCAACTGGTATCGCGTATCTGCATCATTGGTAGTAGCGACGGCAGCGGCGACTTCCATACCATCGCTTGCCATTCCGTGCTCCCTCTCCTGAGGCTCGGGATTGGGCTCCGGTGTCATGCTCTGCACCGACGGTGCCTCACCTTCGCCCTCAGTTTGGGTATCGGGAGCGGGCCTACATTCCTCGGTTCCGGAGTGCTGCGGATGTAGCGGCTCCAATGTGTCCGGATCGAAGCTCATCTCCCCGTCCGCAGATTTTCGAGGCACGAAGCCTGGCGTTGTCGTTGGCAGGTCAAGATAGTCGAAGGCGAAGCGGGCGACGTTGTTTCCCAACTTCAGATAGGCGTGCCGGTCGTCCAGTCCGCTAATCTCGGAACCCATCACGAGCGGTTCAATCTGCCGGTCCACGGTAAAGTTCTTCCCTGACCGGGTCCCGTCGAACTTCGTCTCCTTGAGGCGCTCGATCTCGACTTTTCCGATGGCCTCGGATATCCACTCGGCAGCTTTCGGTTCGGACGTCTTCATAAAGATTTTGGTTGCAGGCTGAGACAGCATGACCTCTGCCAAGTGGCCGTAGATGACCTCAAGCTGCGCCTTACCTTGGAAGCCGAGCACGAGCGGGTTCTTGCTCTTGCGGTTCTCCGTGATGGCGGTATGGAGCTGCGGGAGCTTCTGTAAACTCGCCAACTCATCAATGACGAACCATACCGGCTTCTGTTCCGGCTGC
>Ga0302319_10012889_pt1 | contig 15719 bp, 6 predicted proteins | sample Bog_T0_2_FD_203319 | JGI IMG/M metagenome (GOLD analysis project Ga0302319, IMG submission 203319) | Peat permafrost microbial communities from Stordalen Mire near Abisko, Sweden - Bog_T0_2 | ecosystem: Environmental > Terrestrial > Soil > Wetlands > Peat | place: Sweden: Abisko, Stordalen Mire...
AAGGGATCTCCGGCCTTCTCCGATATCGCGAGCCTACAGCAATGGGAGACCGTGGTGCGAGACGAGTACCTTGCACAACTTCAGATCAGCGCACCGTACGATCAACCACAGGAGGCTCAAAAGAACCGGCAGATTCTCCTCAGCAAGCCTCGCAACGAGCGACTCCGCGACGAAGAAGTTCTTCGCGTGAAAGCTTTCGGCGCACCCGAACCGGATTTGACCGGAGCGCTGAAGGAGCTGGCAGCCTCATTGCATTCTTCGGCGCTGTCCAAAATTGCGCAGGTGAACGCGGAAGCGATCCAGCGATTTGGTTTCGAGGAGATTCCCGATGGGCCGGTCTACTCGCAACGATTCTGATAGGGCGGTGCGGGTACGCTCAGCCCGCCGTCAAGTGCCGCGGACCCGAGTATCTGCGCATCATCTACGGGCCGGAATACCTGATCCCCGAGAATCTGGAGCGCCTGCGTTCGCGCGGCCTGGGTGCCAAGCGATCCCTCGCAGGCAGGGAGTTTGCCTTGGGCGTCGAAGCTCTTGAACGTTTCGTCCGCAAGGAACCGCTTCGCCGTACCCATGAATGCGTGTTCGGTGTCTTGGCATTGGAGAGTGAGCCCGTCGATCCGAGGCTCTGAGGAAGCAGCACCCCAGAGCCCTCCGGGATACCGAGGCGGATCAACTAAGACGAAGATTTGCATCCGTTCTCGGAATCGGACATAATCACAGGTCACCATGAATCGAGACGTGACGAATGACCAGGTCATGCTTGTGCTACTCGTGTCCGTGTCTTGTCCTCTTAGGGGTATTGTCCGTCGTATGCTATGCAGGTAGTTCGGAGGAGCAGACCCCGCGCCTCTATGTCGAATCAGGAATCAACCATAGCGCCCGGTCGGTTGCATGGTCGATGGACGGGAGATTCATCGCAGGCAGCGGTATCGATCGCACGATCAGGGTGTGGAGCGTCAGCCCTACCCGGGAACTTCTTGCAATCGAAAATGAAGCCGACATCGTGTCACTTGCATTCGTTTCAAACGACCGTGCGCTCCTAACACTGGACGCAGATGGGTTTGTTAAGGAGTGGAATCTACTCGATCAGCGACTGCTCGGTTCACAGCGGTGCAGCGATACTCGATCTGCCACATCCTTGGCCTATTCTAAGGATCGCTCCAGCGTATTTTGTATTGATAGCAAAACCAATTCAATAAGAGAATGGAACGTGACCTTGACCAAGGAGTATCCTTCGCGCACGATCCACGCAACGAGTCCGCTCGAAAAGCTCACCTTCAGTGAAGGCGACCACTTTCTAACCGGTTTGGACCAATCAGGTATTCTTCACATTCTCGATGCTCCAACCGGGACGGAACTCAATACGAGTAGGGTTCCTTTAAATCTCGACACAGTAGCAGTCGCATCGAAACTGGATCGTCTGGCAGCGATTGATAGTAGCGTTGGCGGTCATATTGAAATTTGGAGCGGTCTCTCGAAGAAAAATGGGATTGCCCGAGAGCGATCTCTCAACATCAATAATCCCCATGCTATTGCATTCAGTTTTGATGAACGAACTCTAGCGTATGCGAGTGAAGACGGGGACATCGTCCTGCTTGACGCGGCGTCTTGGAATGAGAAGGCTCGGTTGTCGAGTTTCTCAAACCGCGTAGAGAGGGTGGGATTTGTTCCTGATTCGAAATTCATCGGAATTCAGCTTTGGTACGACTCATTGGTCAAATGGAATCCAGACTCAGGATCACCCGTTTACGACGGTGAATTACGTAACGAACCTAAGCTCGAAGAACAGTGGAGTGAAACGGGGGAGGTCTTTGGTAGAGAGTTGCGGTTAGCAAATTTAAAAACCTCCATCAGTCTGCAAAGCAGCCAACAGGCTGAAATTGCAAGACTCATTATGTTGGACAAGCTGAGCGGCTGGGTAGCGGTGACTTCCGAAGGAAGATTCGATACGAACATGGATCTAGGTGCGGTGAAGGGAGTGCATTGGATATTGTCGGGAAATCCCTTTAGTCCTTTGCCGGTAGAGATTTTCATGCGGGACTATTATGAGCCTGGTCTTTTGCCTCGTCTTCTAGCCTGCAAGGCATTAGAGTCCCAGGATCCGAAATCTTGCGCGAAGGAGTTCAAGACGGTGCGACCGCTTGCGTCGCTGAATCGGGTTCAGCCGTTAGTCGAAGTGCATGCGGAGTGGAAGGATGAGGCTGCTGGGGTTGCGACAGTGCGTGTGAAGGTGCAGTCGAACACGGATGCTGAGATGAAGAACGGCAAGACGTTCACGAAGCCATATGACGTCCGTTTGTTCCGAGACGGGCAGTTGGTTGGCTGGGCGCCGAAGACGAGCGTGGAGTGGCAACTGGAGCCTCCGCCGACTGGTCCGAAGGCTGACGAACTGGATCTTGCTCGCTGGCAGGAGAAGACGGAGATCAGAGATCTGGAGAAGGACGGGAGCAAGGAGCTTACGTTCCAGGTGCAGGTGCCACGACGTGCGGACCTGAAGCAGGTGGTGTTCACGGCGTATGCGTTCAACGAAGACCGAGTGAAGAGCGCGACAGCCAGTGCAACGCTTGTGGTAGACAAGCCGCTGAAGCCAAGGATGGGGAAGGCGTACCTGATCAGCGTCGGAGTGAACCGGACCGCGAGCAGTCCGATATGGGATCTTCATTATGCGGCTAACGATGCCCGGCAGATGAGCAAGGTGTTGGGTGACAAGCTGGAGGGGACCAGGCAGTTCGCAGACGTGGTGCGGATACGGCTCGTGTCGGATACTGCAGAACAACACGAGGCCGGGGAAGCAGCCGCGACCAAGGCGCATCTGGGGGCGGTGCTGGATGTGCTGGCGGGCCGGCGCAGGGTGGATGAGCAGCTGAAGAAGGAGATTCCTGGGATCGAGGGAGTGGAAAAAGCCGAGCCAGAGGACCTGGTGTTGCTGTCGTTCTCCAGCCACGGGTTCACGGATAGTCGCGGGGTGTTCCACATCGTGCTTGAGGATATCGGTCCTCATACAACACAGACAGTCAATCCAGAGTCGCTGCGGAAGAGTCTATCCAGCGACGTGCTGTCGGGATGGTTGCGGGATGTGGATGCCGGAGAGATGACGATGATCGTGGACGCCTGTCACTCGGAGGCGACGGTGGCGGCCGAGGGGTTCAAACCAGGACCGATGGGCAGTCGCGGCTTGGGACAACTGGCCTACGATAAGGGAATGCGCATCCTGGCAGCCAGCAAGTCGAACGAAGAAGCGATGGAACTCGGAGGAGCCATCAAGCAGGGGCTGCTGAGCTACGCACTGGTGGAAGAAGGGCTGGTAGAAGGCAAGGCCGCCAAGGACGGCAAAGTCTACATGACGGGCTGGCTCAACTACGGTGAGCAGGAGGTTCCCGATCTCTACAAGACCGGCAAGGCCAAGGGGACCGATGGGAAACAACCCCTGGCGCCGAACGGACGGGACATCATCTATCTCGGACCGGATCAGGCCCCGCCCACCTACCAGCAACCCGTACTCTTCGACTTCAACAAGCAAAATGTAAATACGCTGATCAGCGCACAATAGTGTAAAAGCGAAGTTGCACCGCCGGATGCGAATCCGTTCTTACCCCTATGTCATCGGGGATCAAAATTAGAATTGGCCGAGCGACACCACACCCATTACGTATAATCCCGATTGTGCTCCATTCTCCATCGTTCCTGGATTTGCTGTTGTAGAAAAAACTCACCTCGGCTTTCAATAAGGGAGCAAATGAGATTCTCTCAACGAAACGGCTCGGACGTTCTACGCATTCTAGCCATATCAGCCGCCGCAATGGCTGCGATTCTCTGGCTCGCAGGAGAGCCCTCATGGTCTCAGCAGTCCAAGACGCCATTCTTGAACGAATTGCCGCCGGGCGAATTGCTGAACGCCGACGGCAGAGAGTTACCCCCGCAGGGTTTTATCTTGCGATCAGTTTACCCAGCAGGAATCGTCGTCACAAAATTATCAGAAAAATGGGTCCCTTACCTTTATAACGACGCTGTTCTTTATTGCACCATTGGCTATGGTCATCTGATCAAGAAAGCTCCGTGCAATGGAACAGAGCCTGCCGAGTTTCTTCACGGACTGACAAAGGCGCGAGGCGAAATAATCCTGGTTGATGACATGGCCAGTTCGCAGTATTCCGTGGTGACTTTAGTCAAAGTGTCGCTAACCGATGGTCAATTCGCCGCCTTGACAGATTTTGTCTTCAACGTCGGTAGCGCAAACTTTCGTAATTCCACGCTACTTCAGGCCGTTAACGCCAAGCAGCAGGATCGTGTTCCCACGCAACTCCGCCGATGGATTATGGCGAACAACAAGCCGCTGCCCGGGTTGAAGGTTCGACGCGAACGCGAAATCCAACTCTACTTCGACGGTATTCCCAAGACGAGAGCTATTCCGCGACCTGGAGAGGACTCATCTCCCATCGACATCCAAAAAGGTGAAAGGCGCGGCATACAGTAAGCTCCGCTGAGCAACCAGGGCCGACGCATCTAAATTCGTTTTTGGCCATCAAACCCGTGAAATGGCCAGTCGGAACTGTGTAATCGGCTCAAGACGCTCTGCGAAGGGAAGAATTCGGGAAAGAAGTGCCATCTCCGCTGCGCTCTTGGGCTCAAGTTGAAACGAATCGAGTTGCCAAACTCGATGAAAGGAGCCGAAGCAGTAACGTTTACGGGCGGAAAATTAAGATGCGTCGGCCCTGGCTGAGCAACACTTCTCCTTGACACTGCTACTCCTATCGTGGTAGTGTTCCTTCGTTTCCCCTCACATTGACCCATCGTGCGGAATTCTGGAGTCAAAACATGCACAGAAGAGATCTCCTTAGAGGTGCAGGTGTCTTTGCAGCCATAGGAAGCACCGAGCTTTCTACATTTCTCCGCCCAGAATTTGGGGCTGCTTTTGCCGCGGAAAACCGGCAAGCAAAGCCCGGAGTTCTTGGGCTAACGGGTGTTGCTCAACCGCCAGAGCTCGTCGCATCCATTTACAAGTCCAGACCTGGTGAAAATAGAGATCTGCAGGGTTCACCGCTTCCGTATGTCTACGCCTTCTACGACGAAAACGCGAAGAAATTCATCAGCCCATTGGATGTCACACCAACCAGTCCAGAGGGAGCCTATACCCTCACTTCCACTCTTCATTCGTTTAATATCAAAAGCAGTATCCAGAGCCAGTTTGCGAAATTACAGAACCAGGTTCAACTGGGGTTCAATGCAACAGCGCCTGTGACGAATTCCGACAATCTCACCTGGGTTTTCATGAACGCCATAAATATATTTTTGGCAAAGCCCGCGGATCAACCGGCACAGCTTACCAAGTTTACGAGCGGCGCGAATGATGGAACAACACTTCAGGTAAATCCGAAGGTAAGCATTCCTAAAGGAACTGTGAACTTGCAGGTCACAGCCTTTGGCCAGCGAAAGGATGGTCCTTGGAAGAAGTTCTTTGACATCATTGCCGGCGCGGTCAAGTCGCCGATCATCAGCGATGTCTCCAAGGGATTTGGGATTCCTGGGCTCGCTACGGAAGCCTTACAGTTCGTCGATCACGTGATCGATGTTTATACGCAGCAGGAAAAGCTTGTCACGCTATGGCAAACTGGAAGTCTCGAATTCGCTGTGCATAAGGGCGCTAACGCTCGATTCAAAATGAATCCAGGCCTCTGGACCACCGTCGACTCTGACTACGCTCAAACAAGCAACTTTCTCGAGGGACACACGATCGATCTGAGATTCAATAGCTTCCGAATCCTTGATAAGCAGGGCAAAGCTATTGACGCCAGTTATCTCGTAACGGATCTCAAGCTCGACTCAGCGTAATCCAAAAATACAGCGCCCACTCATTTGACCGTCCCGTGACTGTCTCAATTCATCGGGGGGAATCATGTTCAAACGATCCGCAGTCCTGTTCGTTCTATTGGTTACCGTTTTCGCCTTCTTGGCGAGAATTCGAGCCGCTGATCAATCGGAGACACCGATTCCGGGGCAGGCACCCCGAAAGCTGGCCTTGCTCGTGGGAATTAATACGTACAAATATTCCAATCCCAAGCAAGGATTCTATAACCTGCACGGCTGCATCAACGACATTCAACGAATGCGGAACCTTCTCATCGGGAAATTTGGCTTCAAGCCGGAAGATGTGAAGATGCTGCAGGATAGCCAAGCGACGCATCAAGGCATCCTTTCGGCCATCGAGTCATTCCTGATCAATCAGGTGAAGCCGGGCGACATTGTGGTGATCCATTTTAGCGGGCATGGATCGCAAGCATCGGACCCGCTAAAAATTAATCAACTTGATGAGACTATCGTTCCGTACGATTCACGAGACCCCCAAGGTAAGATCTCTGACATTACCGGAGATGAGCTTGCCGGCTATATTTCACAACTATCCGCAAAGACAAAATTTGTCACAGTGATTCTCGACTCCTGCCATTCGGGAGATCTCATAGGCAAGGGTCTGAGAATGGCACAAGTACGATCTATTCCGCCAGATTTGCGGAAACAGTCGCAAGCCGCATCAATGAGTGCACGATCGGTGGAGGGATTCAGAAGGCCGAACTCCACATTCGCCTTCATAGCCGCAGCGCGCTCGGACGAGACAGCGAAGGAGTACACTGCGCAAGGTTCAACGTATGGAGCCCTCACCTATTTTTTGACTCAGGAGGTCTCGTTGATAGGAGGTCATCAGACGTACGAAGACGTGATCGGCCCGATTGCGACCGACGTCAGTTCCAGGTTCCCCGATCAACATGTGACGCTTTCTGGGATAAGCAAGGACAACGTCATTTTCGGAGACACATCGGTCTTGACGCAGGCGTTTGTCGAAACGTCAGGAACTGCCTCGAATGGGGATGTGACCCTGCATGCCGGAGCAGTTCAGGGTGTAACGAAGGGATCAGTTTATGACGTTTATGCTCCCGGAACGAAGTCCTTTGATTCCCAGCAGCCGTTGGCATTCGTGACGGTAGCCGAAGTGGGTTCATTCGATTCGAAGGCTGCACTTAAACGAACTGTCGTCATTCAGGACCACTCGCGTGCCATTGAGAAGATCCACGCCTATTCTGACCAGAAGCTCAAGATCTACTTTCAGTCGCCTGGAGGATCCGCGATTCTTCGTTCTGTTGCTGCGAAATTATCTACAGAGTCCAACCTCGCCGTAGCGAACGATCCAGAGGGATGCCAGCTGAGGGTCAATGATCAAGGAGGAAAAATAGGCGTTTATGCGCCGGACGCAAAGAAGGTGCTTTCATCAATTGATGATAAGGATCCGTCGGCCGAACAGATTCTCCTCAATGACATCGGTTTATGGGTAAAGTGGTACAACATTCTGGCGATCGACAACGATCGGCCTGGCATCGAGGTGAAGGTAAGGGTCATTCAAGACAATCCGAGGGCCGAGTCGGGCGATGGCAGCTTCTCAATGCAGCCGAAGGATAAATTCCGACTAAGCTTCGAAAATTTCTCGGGTCAAAACCTCTATTTAGCCGTACTGTACTTAGCGGAAAGCGGGAGGGTGAAGACAGTTTATCAGTCAGGTGCAGCTCTTCCTCCTGCCGGTAAGTTCACGACGTACGACTTTCAAGCCAGCCTACCCGGCGGCCGCACTGCGACCACGGATATTTTGAAGATCTTCGCAACCGACCAGCCAGTTGATTTTAGCTTTCTGAATCAAGAAGCGGCTGTCGGGTCTGCTAAAGGTCTTAGGCCGCGCGGTGCCGAAAGCCCTCTTGGACAACTACTTGCACAGGCAGCTCTCGGATATCACCGCGACATCGATGCGGTCCCTTCTGACTGGGTAGCCACTAAAGTAACGATCGTCACCACACAGACGGAAAGCGCGAGGGCTTTTGCCCAATGACGCAATAGGGTCGCCGGAGGGTTCGATCGTTCTTGCATCCTGGGGAGGCGAGGAGTGCACTGTTGGAAACATCCCGACGCACATCACGCTCCGGCTGTCATTCTCGCGCTCATGACAGGCCTACTTGTCGTTCCGGCGGTATCCCAAGACCGCCCTCCGAAACCGGCTAGCGCAGATCTACCGAGTCTTGTCATACCAACGACTCATGTGGACGAAATCACATCGCTAGCAATGTCAGCGGACGGCAACTTTGTGCTCACTGGAAGCTACGATGGGTCAGCCCGCTTGTGGGACTGGAAGTCCGGGCTCGAAATCAGGCAGTTCCAACACAAGAGTGTAAACACTGTCGCTATTGCTGTGCGCATGGATGTAATTGCCACGGGCGGTTTTGACGGAGACTGTCGAATCTGGCAACTGCAAACTGGCGCACTGCAGAGGACTATCTCCTTTGGTCAGACCTTGGTCAATGCGGTGGCATTCACTCCTGATGGCGCCGCCATAGCAGTAGGGACTGACGATGGTTTATCGGTATGGAACGTTCATTCAGGAGAGCTTCTGAGCAAACCCAGTACAGGGACTGTTAAAAGCCTCGCATACTCTCATGATGGCTCGATGCTCGTTGCCGGCTTTGCCGGTGGTGAAATAGAGGTCTTGGAAACGGCAAGATGGAAGACGACCGCAACATTGAAGGGACACGACGCGTGGGTGTGGTCAGTTGCCTTTTCCCCCAGAGACGACGAAATTATATCTGGCGGAAATGATGGAACCGTACGGCGTTGGTCCTCGCAGTCGTGGAGGCAGCTGACTAGTTATAAGGCAAACGGCAACGTGTGGTCTATTGCTGTGTCGCCGGATGGACGATATGTAGCGGCGGGAAGCGAAGGGAATGGTCCTCAAGTCTGGGACCACGATGGAAGAGAGGTTTCGTTGGGGAGCGAAACGCACGCCGTTCACGGCCTCACCTTCTCAAAGGATGGCGACAACATTATCAGTGCTGGCGACGATCATCTCATCAGCGTGCGGCGTCTATCCAGCAATCGAGTGGTGAGGCGATTTCCAGCCCAAGCCGACCCGGTTGGACTCTTGGTAATGTCCTCCACAGGCCGCTATATGCTATCGGTGAATTCAGAATCGGGAGTCGCAAACGTCTGGGATATGCAAAGCGGACGTCGCACCATCTTCAACGCCGGTCAACTGGGACATCCCCAATCAGGAGCGTTTTCGACGGATGAGAAGCATGCATTCACTATAACTGCGAATGGGAAAAACGTGACCGAATGGTCGGTTGAAGACGGGAGTACCAAGCAGGTCATGGAAGCAACATCGTCCATATTGACGGTTGGCACACTTTCTCACGACGGTACAAGAATCGTCACCGGCGACGAAGACGGTGGTCTTAGGGTGTGGAATGTCGATGACGGCAGAGAGACTCAAAGATATTCGGTGTCGAGGACAGCGATTCGAAGTATCGCAATATCACCTGACGACAAATTTATAGTCTCCGGTGCGGAGGACGGCAATGCTCGGGTTCAGGAGGGCGACAGAACTATCCTGACTTTAGCGCACGCGAACTCTGTTACTTGTGTCGCCTACTTCCCCGACGGAAACAGCATATTGACGAGCGAAGAGAAGCTTTCCACAGGTGAGGGCCAGCGGTCCTATATTTGGCGCGCTTCTGATGGAGTAAAACTTCACACAGTTCAAGGCGGCCATAGTTGCGCGGTCTCCTCCAGTGGACATAAGTTCGCCACCCTGGAGGGGGCGACTGTGCGCATTTTTGATGAAAGGGGAACTCAGTTACGGCAACTGGAGTACACAAACGCTCTGGAAAAGATTGCCTTTTCTGATGACGGGCGGACTATTGTGGTTGGGAGCACAGATGATACCGGAGTAATCTTTGACGTCGAGACAGGCAAGGTGATTCGAAGCCTGGTAGGTCATAAGAATCCCATTGGCGGAGTGTCATTCTTTAGAGGGGGGACCTCAGTGATAACAAGCAGCCCATACGACGATACCGTGCGCGTATGGGATGCAGGAACAGGTACGCAGGTGTGCGAGGCTGATCCCTTCGAATCTGCTAAGTCAGCCTTTCCGGGACGGTCCAACGATTTGATAATCATCGTGGCAGGTACAGCTCCTAGCTTATGGTCTGCGCGCACGTGTAAAGAGATTCGGGCGTTCGAAGAGCACGCCTCGGCATTCGAAGGAATTGCCGTGACTCCGAATGGTCAGACGCTGGTGACTCACGATGCGGGAATAAACGCTTACGTGTGGGATCTAGCCGATGGCAAGGAAACACATAAATTGAAAGGCCATTCCGCCTGGATTGCCTCCGTCGGGATTTCTCCAGATGGAAAGAGAATTATCACTGGAAGTTTCGATGGAACGGCAAGAATTTGGGATATTCAATCTGGCGAGAGTATCCGCACGCTGAGAGGCCACCAATATGGGGTTGACGTTGCGTCGTGGTCGATCGACGGAAAAGAGATCATCACGGCAGATGGTATCGGTCGGGTTATTCGCATCTGGAATGCCGAGAGCGGGGCGCTACTTCACACATTCGATCTCAACGATAAGTTAAGTGATATTACGGTTGCCCAACTGTCCCTTGACAACAAGAAAATATTGGCCTCGGGAGGGGTTGGCATTCATGCATCCGAGGTCGGACCAGATCTTCAAGCTTTGGTCTTGGATGGTGACTCGGGCGAGACGCTCGCGACGCTGAAACCTGCGGCGTCTGCTGTGTATAGCAGTACGTACGTTGGGACACACCCGCTGATAGCAACTGCGAATAGTGATGGAACTATTGCTATATGGGATTCCGGTCAGCGCCAAATCATCTGCCAATTGATCTACAGCGGCGAGAACTCTTGGGCCGTCGTTTCCGGATCTAGGTTCGACACAGATAACTTCGATACAGCACTCGATCTTCACTGGGTCATGCCTGACGACCCGCTTCATGCTCTGCCACTTGAGATATTTATGCGTGACTATTATGAGCCGGACCTATTGGGGAGGTTACTCGCAGGGGAAACGTTCCGTGATCTTCGTCCTCTGGCATCACTGAACCGCGTTCAACCCGGGGTTGAGATTGAGCAGCCGGAGTGGGTCGATGCCACTGGCGGTTTAGTGAAGGTGACAGTTAGAGTAAAGCGGAATAAAGAACTGTTTCCGCGCAACGATAAAGACGTAGAGGTGAGCACTGGTGTCTATGATCTACGGCTATTCCGAGATGGGCAATTGGTAGGATGGGCGCCAAAGACAAGTGTGGATTGGCAACTGGAGCCAACGCCGACCGGACCGAAGGCTGACGATCTGGACCTTGCTAGGTGGCGGGATAAGACCGAGATCAGAGATCTGGGGAAGGACGGGAGCAAGGAGCTTACGTTCCAGGTGCAGGTACCGCGCCGGGCGGACTTGAAACAAGTAGTGTTCACCGCGTATGCATTTAACGAAGACCGGGTGAAGAGCGCAACGGCCAGCGCATCCCTCCTTGTGGACAAGCCGCTGCAGCCCCGGAAGGGGAAGGCATACCTTATTACTGTCGGAGTGAACCGGACCGAGAGTAGTCCGGCTTGGGATTTGCATTACGCGGCCACTGACGCGCGCCAGATGAACAAGGTAGTCGGAGATAGTCTTCAGGGCACGCAACAGTTCAGCGATGTGGTACGCATACGGCTGGTGTCGGATTCTCCAGAACAACGCGAGGCTGATGAGAGTGTACCCACCAAGGCACATTTGCAAGCGGTGCTGGATGTTCTGGCGGGCCGGCGCAGGGTGGATGAGCAGCTGAAGAAGGAGATTCCTGGGATCGAGGGCGTGGAAAAGGCCGAGCCAGAGGACCTGGTGCTGCTGTCGTTCTCCAGCCACGGATACACGGATACTCGTGGGGTGTTCCACGTCGTGCTCGAGGATATCGGCAAGAACACGCCCCAGGACAGGATCACAGAGGCTCTGCAGCAGAACAGTCTGTCGAGCGATGTACTGTCGGCCTGGTTACGGGATGTGGATGCTGGGGAGATGACGATGATTGTAGACGCTTGTCACTCCGAAGCTACGGTGGCGGCCGAGGGATTCAAGCCCGGCCCCATGGGCAGCCGGGGGTTGGGTCAGTTAGCCTACGACAAAGGAATGCGCATCCTGGCGGCGAGCAAATCGAATGAAGAGGCGATGGAGGTCGGAGGGACGATCGGACAAGGACTGCTTACCTATGCATTGGTGAAGGAAGGTTTGCTAGACCGGAAAGCGGCCAAAGATGGCAAGGTCTACATGTCGTCCTGGCTGAACTACGGCGAACAGGAAGTCCCCAATCTCTACAAGAGCGGTGAAGTCAAGGGGCCAGGAGGAAAGCCGGTTGCCCCAAACGGGCGAGACATCATCTACCTCGGGCCCGACAAATCACCCTCTGCCTACCAGCAGCCAGTGCTCTTCGACTTTAACAAGCAACACACGGACATCCTTCTCAGTACGCGATGAGTATGACCTACGTTCTGTGGTTTTACTCTTGCCAAAACTATGGACGGCTGATGTGGCGTAGTTTCCGAGCCATGAACGAGGCGTTGGTGCAAGGAGGAGCAAATGTCCGTGCAATCCTCATTTATATGGATTTGCATTCTTCTCAGCGGATCAGCCGGTATCGCTCAACAGCGTCCCGAATTTGTGATGCAGAGGTCGCATCACAAGGAAATAAAGGTCGCCGCTTTCTCGCCTGATGGCAAGATGATTCTTTCGGGCGGCGTTGATGGTATTGCCATTCTCTGGGATGCAGTCTCCGGACGCGTCATTCGACAGTTTAATGTTAGCGGAAACATCGAGTGTATTGCTTTTCCGAGTGCTACTAGAGCTCTTTTCGGAGTCCAAGGTGCGATGCGCGCGGGCGCCGCTCCGTTGAAAGCAATACAGGTCTGGGATGTTGCACAAGGGAGAGAACTAACAGAGGTCGGCCCTTATTCACAGGGGGCGATGAGAATTGCGCTCACCGCAGATGGTCGCTATGCAGCCACATCCGCTTTTTCGGGCTACAGAATTTGGGACACAAAGTTAGATAAAGTCATCGCATCCCTCGACGACTCAACCGATCTTGCAGAGATGGCCTTTTCGTCGGACGGGAGTCAGATTTTGATCGGTGGTGCAGGGGCAGAGGTTAAGCTTTGGGATACCAAGGCGGCACACCCAGTTGGACACTATGGTCCAATTCCCAATCAACTCTTCGCCTTAACGTTATCGCCCGATGGCAATCGAGCGATCATTGGCTGGAATACGAAGAAGTTTGCTTATTCGATGAGCGGTTCGCCTGCGGTCATTTCAGTGTGGGATGCCGTAACAGGAAAAGAACGTGCGCGATTCGCAATCGGGGACACCTTGGTGGGGTCGGTCGCGTTGTCGCCGGATGGCACTCGGATACTGGCATCGTTAACCGATGGAACATTTCGGTTATTGTCGATCAGTTCTGGCGCGGAACTTTGGAACATTGGCTCCTTTCCGCACACATTCAACAAAGCCTTATTCTCTCCGGACGGGACCAAGATACTCACTCTCGCCATGGAGCATCTGACTCTACGAGATGCGAGCAACGGAAAAGCATTAAAGCAGTTCCAAGGGAGTTCATCCGAAACAAGCTCTGTGGTGTTTACATCAGGAGAATCACTGATCACAGGAAACAGGGATAACACAGCCTCCGTCTGGGACCTCAAGACAGGCCGGGTATCGCGGCGGCTGAAGGGCCACGTGGCAACACCTTACTTCACTGGAATTACGGCGGTCGCAGTTTCGGATGATGCCACGAAACTGGCGACTGCGGGAGAGGACGGTACGGCGAAGCTCTGGGATATTGATCGCGGATACCAACTCCGCAGTTTCGTTGGACACGGTGACAGCGTCTTCTCAATTGCGCTCTCGGCCGACGGGACCAAAGTGTTAACCGGCAGTGCCGATACGACAGCCAAGTTGTGGGATTCTTCCTCGGGACGCGAGATTTGCACCTACTCAGGGCACACGGGCACGGTGAACGCCATAGCTTTCACGCCCGATGAGAAGAAAGTTGTCACAGTAGGGAGCGAAGGAAGTATTCGATTATGGCACGCGCCTGACTGCACACTCGTAAACCAGATTGCCTTGCCGCAGGTCGGGGCACAGGTCAAATACTCAGTCCAACTCCCGGAAAGTCATCATGTTCGCGAATACCTCGGAGGACGAACTGAAATAGAGGCGCTTTCAATTTTTGGGCACGGGTCGCTGGTATTAGTGGGGACCTCAACAGGCGAAGCCAGCGTATGGAAACTGGATAACCCGTCCGAAGTTCTGCGGATTCCGAACGCGGGTGGGACTATCTCAACAGTCGCGGCACTGGAAGAAGCAAACCTATTTGCCACCGGAGGCAGCGATTCATTAGTCCGCTTGTGGGATATGAGAACAGGAAGCCCCATTCGGAGCTTGTCGGGGCATGTCGAACCGGTAACGGGCATCGCAGGGCGATCAGTAGGCAAACTCCTTGCTGCAACGAGTGCCGACGGAACAACGATACTGTGGAACTATGCAACTGGTGAAAAGCTGGCCACTCTGACTAGTGAATCCGATGGAGGCTGGGCTGTCGAAGGCGCTCAAGACGGAAGGTTTGACGCTGACGAATTGGAGAATCTGCCGTCGTCGTGGGTCTTTCCGGATGACCCACTTCACGCACTCGCCTCAGAGATTTTCATGCGGGATTATTATGAGCCTGGTCTTTTGCCTCGTCTTCTAGCCTGCAAGGCATTAGAGTCCCAGGATCCGAAATCTTGCGCGAAGGAGTTCAAGACGGTGCGACCGCTTGCGTCGCTGAATCGGGTTCAGCCGTTAGTCGAAGTGCATGCGGAGTGGAAGGATGAGGCTGCTGGGGTTGCGACAGTGCGTGTGAAGGTGCAGTCGAACACGGATGCTGAGATGAAGAACGGTAAGACGTTCACGAAGCCGTACGACGTTCGATTGTTCCGGGACGGCCAGCTGGTGGGATGGGCGCCGCAGACGAGCGTGGAATGGCAACTGGAGCCGCCGCCGAGTGGAGCGAAGGCCGACGAACTGGATCTTGCTCGTTGGCGGGAAAAGACGGAGATCAAGGATCTCGGTGCTGATGGTTCGAAGGAGTTAATCTTCCGGGTTCAGGTGCCGCGGCGCGCGGATCTGAAGCAGGTGGTGTTCACGGCCTATGCGTTCAATGAGGATCGGGTGAAAAGCGCGACAGCGAGTGCAACGCTTGCGGTGGACAAGCCATTGCAACCCCGAAAAGGGATGGCGTACCTGATCAGCGTGGGAGTGAATCGAACGGAGAGCAGTCCGGCATGGGACCTGCACTATGCGGCCAATGATGCACGGCAGATGAGCAAGGTGCTAGCTGACAAGCTGGAGGGGACCGGGCAGTTCGCGAAGGTGGTGCGGATCCGGCTGGTGTCGGATGCTCCAGAACAACACGAGACCTGGGAAGCTGCCGCGACCAAGGCGCATCTGGAGTTGGTGCTGGATGTGCTGGCGGGCCGGCGCAAGGTGGATGAGCGGCTGAATAGGGAAATTCCTGGGATCGAGGGAGTGGAAAAAGCCGAGCCAGAGGACCTGGTGCTGCTGTCGTTCTCCAGTCACGGGTTCACGGATACTCGCGGGGTGTTCCACATCGTGCTCGAGGACATCGGCAAGAGCACGGCACAGACAGTCAATCCAGAGTCGCTGCGGAACAGTCTATCCAGCGATGTGCTGTCGGGTTGGCTGCGGGATGTGGATGCCGGAGAGATGACGATGATCGTGGACGCCTGTCACTCGGAGGCGACGGTGGCGGCCGAGGGGTTCAAGCCCGGACCTATGGGGAGCCGCGGCCTGGGGCAATTAG
>Ga0302319_10012890_pt1 | contig 15718 bp, 16 predicted proteins | sample Bog_T0_2_FD_203319 | JGI IMG/M metagenome (GOLD analysis project Ga0302319, IMG submission 203319) | Peat permafrost microbial communities from Stordalen Mire near Abisko, Sweden - Bog_T0_2 | ecosystem: Environmental > Terrestrial > Soil > Wetlands > Peat | place: Sweden: Abisko, Stordalen Mire...
ATCGCGAGAAGAATTTCGCCCGCGAAGCGCTTACGGTCAATCCCGCAAAGGCCTGCCAGCCGCTGGGTGCAGTGTTCGCCGCACTTGGTTTTGAACGCACCCTCCCGTTCGTGCATGGCTCGCAGGGTTGCGTTGCGTACTACCGCAGTCACTTTTCGCGGCACTTCAAGGAACCAACGTCGGCTGTCTCATCCTCTATGACCGAAGATGCCGCGGTCTTTGGCGGCCTCGCTAATATGATTGATGGCCTGGCAAACTCCTTCAGCCTTTACAAGCCGAAGATGATTGCCGTTTCAACCACTTGCATGGCCGAGGTGATCGGCGACGATCTCAACGCCTTCATCAAGAATGCAAAGGAGAAAGAATCCGTTCCACAGGATTTGGACGTTCCTTTTGCGCACACACCTGCCTTTGTCGGTAGCCATATCACCGGATACGACAATGCGCTGAAGGGGATCATCGAGCACTTCTGGGATGGCAAGGCCGGGACGGCGCCGAAACTAGAGCGCCAGCCGAATGGGAAGCTGAACTTCATCGGCGGGTTTGACGGCTACACCGTCGGCAACCTGCGCGAGATCAAACGGCTCTTCGACCTTATGGGTGTCGAGTATACGATTCTGGGCGACAACAGCGATGTTTGGGATACGCCTGGAGATGGCCAGTTTCGAATGTACGACGGCGGCACCACGCTGGAAGACACCGCAAACGCCATCCATGCAAACGCGACCATCTCGATGCAGGAGTTCTGCACAGACAAGACACTGGATTTCATCGAAGGCAAAGGCCAGGAAGTCATCGCATTCAATCATCCCGTGGGCGTGGAGGCGACGGACCGGCTACTGATGGAGGTATCGCGGTTGACCGGCAAGCCAATTCCTGCCGCAATCGCCAAGGAGCGGGGACGCCTCATCGATGCGATTGCCGATTCAAGCGCACATATTCACGGCAAGAAATTCGCGCTGTACGGAGATCCAGATCTGACGCTGGGCCTTGCCGGCTTCCTGCTGGAACTGGGCGCCGAGCCGGTGCATATCCTTTCCACGAACGGCGGCAAGGAGTGGAAAGAGAAGGCGGAAGTCCTGCTGGCGGGTTCGCCCTTTGGAAAAGGCTGCCACGTTTACCCAGGAAAAGATCTCTGGCACATGCGCTCGCTGCTGTTCACGGAGCCGGTGGATTTCCTTATCGGAAATACCTATGGGAAGTTTCTTGAGCGCGATACCAAGACTCCGCTGATTCGACTCGGCTTTCCCATCTTCGATCGTCACCATCACCATCGGTATCCGGTGTGGGGCTACCAGGGAGGGCTGAATGTCCTGGTCACCATACTGGACAAGATTTTCGATCACATCGATCAAAACACGAATGTCGTAGCGAAGACCGATTACAGCTTCGACATCATCAGGTAACGCATTTCGAACTGATTTGGTGCGACGAGGGGTTCGATGAGTACACTGAGCACGAAAGTACAAGGTGTCTTGGATGAGCCCGCCTGCGCCACGAATCAGGCGAAGCCAGACAGGGAGCGAAAGAAGGGATGCAACAAACTTCTTGCTCCCGGAGCAGCGGCGGGCGGGTGCGCATTCGACGGCGCCAAGATTGCTCTTCAACCCATCACCGACGTGGCGCACCTGGTTCATGGGCCCATCAACTGCGAGGGGCATTCGTGGGACGGCCGCGGATCCAAGTCGTCGGGGCCGCTTCTCTATCGAACCAGCTTTACCACAGCGATGACCGAACAGGACATTATCTTCGGCGGTGAAAAACATCTCTACAAGGCAATCAAGGAGGTTGTTGAAAAGTACAACCCGCCGGCCGTTTTCGTTTACCAGACGTGCGTCCCGGCTATGATCGGCGACGACATCGAAGCTGTCTGCAAGGCTGCCGCTGCGAAACTGGGCAAACCAGTGATTCCTGTCAACGTGCCAGGATTTGCAGGATCGAAGAATCTCGGAAACAAGCTTGCCGGGGAGACGCTACTCGACTATGTGATCGGTACCGAGGAGCCAGCAGAGACCACCCCATACGACATCAACATCATTGGCGAGTACAACCTTTCCGGAGAGTTGTGGCAGGTAAAGCCGCTGCTGGATGAGCTGGGCATTCGCATCTTGGCCTGCATATCGGGCGATGCGAAATATCACGAGGTAGCTCGATCCCACCGCGCGCGCGCCGCCATCATGGTCTGCTCAAAAGCCATGATTAACGTTGCGCGAAAGATGGAAGAGCGTTACAGCATACCTTTCTTCGAGGGCTCGTTCTATGGCGTCGGAGACATGAGCGACGCTCTGAGGAGGATCTCTCAATTACTCGTCGATCGCGGCGCTCCGGCAGAACTCCTGGGGCGCACCGAAGCGGTAATCGCAAGGGAAGAAGTACGCGCCTGGAAACGGATTGCTCCATTCAAAAAGCGTCTGTCCGGGAAACGCGTTCTGCTTTTCACCGGCGGAGTCAAGTCATGGTCCGTGGTGGCGGCTTTGCAGGAAACCGGCATGGTCATCATCGGCACCAGCACCAAGAAGTCTACGCCGGACGACAAAGAGCGCATCAGGGAACTGGTCAAGGACGATGCGCATATGTTCGACGATCTGAAACCGCGCGAGATGTACAAGATGCTCAAAGAAGCGCGGGCGGACATTATGCTCTCCGGCGGGCGCACGCAGTTTGTTGCCTTGAAAGCAAAGATGCCCTGGCTCGATATCAACCAGGAACGTCATCACGCCTACGCAGGCTACGAGGGCATGGTGGCTTTGGTGAGTGAGATCGACAAGGCTCTTTCGAATCCAATCTGGGAGCAGATTCGCAGGCCCGCACCGTGGGATGTTGCCGCAGTGCGCGATCAGCTTCAAATTCACATTGCATAGGGGCAGGCATATGGCGCGAGTGATTGGAATTCAAAAGCAGTGCGTCGTCAATCCGCTTAAGATGAGCCAGCCGATCGGGGCGGCGCTGGCCTTCATGGGAGTGGAGAAGTCCATGCCTTTGCTCCATGGATCGCAGGGATGCACGTCCTTCGGACTTGTTCTGTTCGTGCGCCATTTCCGCGAGGCGATTCCGCTGCAGACTACTGCTATGAGCGAAGTGGCGACTGTTCTGGGCGGCTTCGACAATGTGGAACAGGCGATCGTCAATATAGCGTCACGCACCAAGCCAGGTCTGATCGGAATCTGCACCACCGGAGTTTCTGAAATAAAGGGCGATGACTTGAGTGGGTTTCTCAAATTGATACGCACGAGCCACCCGGAGCTTGGCCACATTGCCCTTGTTGATGTTTCCACTCCAGATTTTGAAGGTGCGTTTCAAGATGGATGGGCGGCAGCGGTGACGCGCATGATCGAGGAACTGGTTGAGGCACCCCTCGTCGATGCAGGGCTCTCCCGCCGCATCAATGTACTTCCCGGTTGCCATATCAGCCCTGGAGACATCGATGAGCTCCGAGACATATTTGAAGCGTTCAGTCTCGACCCGGTCTTCCTGCCCGACTTGTCCGGATCGCTGGACGGCCACATTCCCGAAGAATTCACGCCGACCACGCTGGGTGGCATCTCGCTTGAACATATCCGGAGAATGGGCTCGGCTTGCTGGACAGTAGCCATCGGCGAACAGATGCGCGGGGCGGCAATTACTCTGGAACATCAGACGGGCGTTCCCTATGTTCTGTTTGACAGACTCACGGGACTTGCGGCGAACGACGAGTTGATGGCCTTTCTCTCCCGTGAGAGCGGGGTTCCCGTTCCCAGGAAATACCGTCGTCAGCGCAGCCAGCTTGTAGACGCGATGCTGGACGGGCACTTTCACTTTGGCGGCAAGAAGGTGGCAGTTGCTGCTGAGCCCGACCTGCTTGCGACAATGGCGCATTGGCTTCATGAAATGGGTTGCGAGATTCAGGCCGCGGTTACTACGACAGGATCGCCGGTACTGGAAAGCATTCCGGCGGAAGAGGTCTTGCTCGGCGACCTGGAAGATTTCGAACTCCGCTCAGCCGGAGCTGATCTCATGGTGACTCATTCGCATGGGCGGCAAGCCGCGGAGCGTCTCGGAATCCCTCTGTTCCGCGTTGGGATTCCAGTTTTCGATCGTCTCGGCGCCGGCCAGCAGGTCACCGTGGGATATAAAGGCACGCGCGATCTGATCTTCGATATCGGCAATCTCTTCATGGCCAACATGCATGAGCCGACGCCGCGGACATGGATTCCGCAACATGGCAAGGAACACAATCTCATCGCGCTCGACTTGCCACAATAGCCACGAATGCTTGAGGGGAGGAATATGAAAGTCGCCTTTGCAACAGAGGATGGACGGCACGTCGATGCCCACTTTGGGTGGGCAAAGACCATCACTGTCTACGATGTCACGCCAGAAGAGTTTCATTTCGTCACGGCCTTCGAGTTTGCCGGCAATCTGGAAGAGGATGGCAACGAAGATAAGTTGGGGCCGAAACTCGAAGCCATCAAGGATTGCGCGATTCTCTATGTCGCCGCTATTGGTGGATCGGGCGCGGCGCGTGTGGTTGCCAGGAACATTCACCCAGTCAAAGTGGCTGAGACGCAGGCGATTGAAGATATCATGCTGCGGCTTCAGACTGTGCTGGCTGGCAATCCGCCACCTTGGCTGCGCAAAGCGCTGAACAAGGGAAGGGAACGAGTGCTTGATTTTGAAGACGAGGTGGTTCATGGCTGAGAGCGCAATGCAAACGGCAGCGCCCGCCAAGCGGGGATTTCTGAATGAACTGATCAAGCAATGGCGGGCTCAGGATCTGCACGGCTCGTGGGATGCGAAGAGCGATCTCGATCTTTTGGAGCCTTACATCCTGACTAAAGAGAAGCGGCGCGAAATTCCGATCATGAGCGATCCTGACCCGGAAACGCTTTGGCGCATGGAACTGTTCTACAACGCGGTTGGACTCGCAATCGAACGCGCGACCGGCGTGATGGTTTCTCCGCTGATGAAGCTGCACCATGAAGGATTCGGTCGCCTGGTGCTGACCGCGGGAAGGTTGATCGTGTTCAACAAGCATTTGCGCGATGTGCACCGGTTCGGCTTCGAGAGCCTGGAAAAGCTGGAGACGCAGGGCGAGGAGATTGTTTCGAGCGGAATTGAATGGATCGAGAAATATCCGGAAGTCGCGCGCTTCTGAAAGCACGGCGAATGGCCGGACTGGACACGGTCGACGGATGAAAAATGATGTTGGGGGCACAAATGGAAGCGGAACAAATTGTGGTGCAGGCGCTAACGCGAGGCGGTAGGCCGTGGCAGCCTTCTTACCTGCTTGAGATAAATCCAGAGGTCTGCATCGGCTGCGGCCGCTGCTTCAAGGTCTGCGGGAACGGCGTGATGGCCCTCAAGGGAGTTACTGAAGACGGCGATCTTGTTGAACTGGATGACGACGAAGAAGTTCTGCGCAAAGTTATGACAGTGGCCGATCCGGGAGCGTGCATTGGGTGTGCGGCGTGCTCGCGGGTTTGTCCCAAGAACTGCCAGACACACGGTCCATCGTAAAGGATCAACCATGACGCCGGGCGACTTATACAGCTACCTTCAGCGAGCGAACGCAACCTCTGCGTGTGAGCCATTTGACGGGCATGTGCTTGCCTGTATTTTTGTGGCAGGCGTTAACGAGTGTAAGGCCGGCGGTTCGCTTACCAGTGCTCTTGGCATTTGGGGCTCAGAGCTTCGACGCAGCATCGAGCTATACTTTCCCGGCGCCCTGGAGCGATTGGAGGCGTGTGGTATCGACAGCGAGCCAGCAGTGGATGAAGATGAGCGGTGTCTGCGCGAGTTGCTGAGGCGCTCTCGCACCGCCCCCACTTCGCTCACTGCCTTGTTGTCTGTGCTTATCGCTCGCAGAGCAACGCGGCCCAATCACCTTTGGCAAGATCTGGGTTTCGCGAACCGCGGAGAGTTGTCCAGTCTGATGCAGCGGCACTTTGCTCCCCTGGCGCGGCGTAACACGCAGGATATGAAATGGAAGAAGTTTTTCTTTCGCATGATCTGCCGGGATGAGGGATACAGCCTTTGTTCGGCCCCCAGTTGTTCCGAGTGCAGCGATTTCTGTGCCTGCTTTGGTGACGAAACTGGCGAGAGCCTGTTGGCCCGCGTGCGATTCCAGAGCGAAGCTCCAGGACTCATCGCGATTCAACCGGGTAACACGCAATGACCGGGAATCGACATGTCGCAAATGCGACATTCCCGTTTGTATTCCCCCGCCGTGCCTCACAACTCCCTGATTCAATTATCTGTTGCATTTGGCAAGCCAGTTGCAATCAATGAATCCAAGTCTGCCTTTGAGACAGAAACCCTACGCCACCTGGAGGGAAAGATGATTGCTTTGACGGAAACTGCGGCGGGAGCCATTAGGTCCGCAATCGGCGCCACGGCCACGCCAATCGCAGGGCTTCGGGTAACCGCTGCTGCGGGCGGTTGCTCCGGTTATCAATATCAGATGGGTCTGGTGGAGAGTGCCGACCCCGGAGATCTTCGATGCGAGAGTCAAGGACTCCACATCTTTACTGACCCCGACAGCGCTGGGCGGCTCACCGGAACCACCATCGATTTCATCCAGAGCCTGGAGGGCGCCGGCTTCTCGTTCAACAACCCTCAGGCAAAGTCGACCTGCGGCTGCGGAAAGTCTTTTTGCTGAGGTACACGTTCCGAGGAGCCTCACAATGACAAACTCTCCGCTGGCAGAATCCTGGGTCTATCTTGACAACAACGCGACTACGCGCGTCGATGAGCGTGTTGTTGACGCCATGCTTCCGGTCTTCCGAGATAACTTCGCCAATCCATCTTCCAAGCATCTCCTGGGGATGGCGGCGGCCGAGGCAGTGCAGGTTGCGCGAAGCCGGGTCCGATCGTTCATTGGAGCGGCGCTCGACAAGGAGATAGTTTTCACTTCGGGCGGCAGCGAATCGAATAATACGGCTATCCTCTCGGCCCTTGAGACGCAAACAGGACGCGATGAGATTGTCGTCTCCGCAGTCGAACATCCTTCAGTCCTTGCCGTATGCGCGCACCTTGAGAAGTTGAGCAGAGCCAAGGTGCATCGTATTCCCGTGGATCGCGGCGGAAATCTCGACATTGAGGCATTTCAGAGCGTCCTGAGTGAAAGAACCGCGCTGGTTTCTTGTCAGTGGGCCAACAATGAAACGGGAGTTATCTTTCCAATTGAGATGCTGGCGGCCAAGGCCCACCAGGCCGGAGCGTTATTTCATTGTGACGCCGTTCAAGCTGCAGGCAAGATCGCTATCAATGTCCAGTCCGCCGATATCGATTTGCTCACGCTTACGGCACATAAACTGCACGGTCCCAAAGGCGTTGGCGCACTCTACCTGCGCAACGGTCTGCGGCTTGCGCCGTTGATCCACGGCGGACGTCAGGAACGCGGACATCGCGCGGGAACTGAGAGCTCGGCATCGATCGTCGGCTTCGGGGTGGCTGCGGAACTGGCGGCGCGGGCATTGCCGAATGAGATGCCGCGCATTGCTGAGCTGCGCGACCGCCTGGAGCGGGAGACTTTGCGGCTTGTTCCAGGCGCGCTTGTGATCGGGAAGAAAAGCAACCGTTTGCCGAACACGCTCAACATCGCCTTTGAAGATGGCGAGGCGGACTCAATCCTTTTGCTGCTGGAGCGGGCGTCCATCGCAGCCTCTTCCGGGTCGGCATGCGCGGCTGGATCGATGGAGCCTTCGCATGTATTGCGCGCCATGAAGGTTCCGTTCAGCCACCTGCGCGGCGCTGTCCGTTTCTCCTTTTCGCGCGAGAACACGGAAGACGACGTGGACCGTGTCCTGGATGTCCTTCCTGAAATAGCCGACGAACTGCAGGCCCGCTCAGTACCGCTGGAGGCCGCCTATGACTGATTTTGCGAAGGTCGTAATCAACGATTCAACTTTGAGAGATGGGGAACAGGCTCCAGGCGTGGCCTTCACTCTGGATGAAAAGCTGGCCATTGCGCTTGCCCTCGAAGCCGCAGGCGTGGATGAAATCGAGGCCGGAACACCGGCGATGGGCATGCGCGAGATCGAAGAGATTGCGGCAATTGGAAGCACGGTGACAAAGGCGGAACCGATTGCCTGGTGCCGCATGACCCGCGCGGATGTGGATGCGGCGGTGAAGACGGGACTCAAGCGGGTCAACCTCTCTGTTCCTCTGTCCGACATTCAAATGAGGGCGAAACTCAAAGCAGATCGCTCCGAGGTGCTCCGCCGGATCGGCACTGTGATTCCGTACGCAATCGACTGCGGACTGCGAGTGGCGATGGGAGGCGAAGACTCTAGTCGCGCGGATGCCGGCTTTCTTATCCTTGCGCTGGAAGCCGCCGCAAGAGCCGGAGCGCATCGCTTCCGTTTCGCCGATACGCTGGGATGCATGGACCCCTTTGGCGTGTGCGAAAGATTCACTCAGCTACGGGCGGTATTCGATCTCGAACTGGAATTTCATGGGCACGACGATCTGGGTTTGGCTACCGCAAATACACTCGCAGCGATTCGCGGCGGCGCCTCGCACGCAAGCGTTTGTGTTTTAGGTTTGGGCGAGCGCGCAGGGAATGCCGCGCTGGAAGAGGTTGTTGCCGGATTGGATCGTCTGTCTCAATCAAAAAGTTCCGTCAACCTGCTTCACTTGCCGCGGCTTGCTGAAATCGTCTCAGCCGCGTCTCGACGCCCCATCCCCGCAGGCAAGGCAATTGTGGGCGCTGCAGCGTTCACACATGAATCCGGCATTCACGTCGATGGACTGCTCAAAGATCCATCGACCTATGAGGCTTTGTCCCCGCAGAGTTTCGGACGTCAGCGCCAAATCGTACTAGGGAAGCATTCCGGCGCCGCATCTGTGGCCGGCGCGCTGCAATCGCTCGGCCTGACTGCGGACAAAGGCCGGACGCAACGGCTGTTGGCGAAGGTTCACGAGCGTTCCAGCCAAGCCAAACGCGCAGTTAGTGCCGATGAGTTGCTCGATTTTTACCACCATACCTGCGACGTCGCAAAGCCTATGCCCGTTCCATTGGAGACCCGATATGACTGTGCTTGAACAGTTGTCAAAACTTTCCTCCGCCGAAGATTTCTTCCGCTTTCTCGACCTTCCATTCGACCCTGTTGTGCTGAATATTGCACGGCTCCACATTCTCAGGCGTATGGGAGACAATCTTCGCCAAGCCGTGGCCGAACCGGACGAAGCGAAAGCTCGCGCCTATTTCCGCGCACACTTAGAACGCGCGTATGAGGATTTTGTTCGTTCGTCGCCCATCAATGAACGTGTTTTCAAAGTTCACAAAGACGCGATTCGTTCAAGCGTTGCGCCGTTGGTGCAACTGTCTGGGCGCGGAGAAAGTCAGAAGACGCTCTAGCGGCGGTATCTACATAGAGACACTGCCAGCATAAGTCGGAGCGAGCGAAAACATATCACCTTTTGGAGGATAGACATGACAGATAAAAGACCACCGCAAATGCAAGCTACTCTCGGCCTGACTGGACTGACCAGCAACGCAATGGCCTTGATAGCCCCCGGCGCTTTTCTTTGGCTAACGTTCTACATTCAGGCCAACACGGGCACTACCGCGCCGACAATGTGGCTGGGCATCGTTGCCGCTCTGTTGCTTTGCCTGGCCACGGCGGTTGCTTACGCGGAGATCTCCAAGCTCTATCCGGGGACCGGCTCCTCCTACTACTACGCAGAACAGGCGCTTCTGTCGAAAGACGAATTCTTCAAATACGCACGCTTGGTCAAGTTCATCGTTGGCTGGGGTTCGCATCTCTATTATTGGGTCTATCCCGGCGTGATGGTGGCCACCACTGGCATGTTTGTGGGTTATGTTGTTGGCTTCCTCTACCCCAACTTCCTGAGCGGCTCAAATCCTGGGCCAGTTTTCATGGCACTTGTAGCTATTGCCTTTTCGTTCTTTGTAGGTTGGATTGCTCAAAAGGGAGTGGGCGCTTCAACGGCGGTCAACCTGGCCATCAACGTGGTGCAAATCTCCGCGCTCATGCTCTTCAGCGTCCTCGCGCTGGGTTACCGTGCCAGCCATCCGTCGGGCACGCCGGGGTTTCAGTACGACACTCAAACTCTGGCCACTTATGACTATCAGTTCGCCACAGCCAAGGATGGCTCCACGGCTCGCGATTCGAGCGGCGTGCCCCTCCCGTTGCTCGACTCGGCAGGGAAGCCAGTTCCGTTCCACATTACCTATCCGCAATCGGACGCCAGCGGCAATTTCCTCACCCACGCCTCAGGTGCCTCTGTGATTGCACCGCACAAATTCAGTTTTGTGTTCATTCAGGCCACTGTCGCCATTTTGATTCTGGTGGGCTTCGAATCGGTCACCGCGATGGGTGGAGAGGCGAAAAACCCTACCAAACACATTCCCATTGCCGTCATCGCCTCACTTCTGATTCAGGGCCTGGTGTGCTATCTGATTGAATACTTCGCGGCCAACTACTTTCTCAATTCCGGCTATACCATGCAAAGCGCCGCCGGCTCGGCGGCTCCCATCGGAGACATGATGATCATCGTCGGCGACGGCCTGCTTGGGCACGGCAATGGCAAGTACTTCATGCTCGGCGAAGCCGTCACGGTCTTCCTTGCGCTGATCGGCACTACGCTCGCGTGCATGAATACTGGCGCACGCGTCACTTACGCCATGGGCAAGGATGACGAGGCTCCCCAACACTTCGGCATCCTGCACGCCGGGTCGCTCACGCCACGCCGAGCCATTTGGACGCTTGCTGCCATTTCCGCGGTCATCGGTGTTGTCGCCGTCTCCCTTGCATTCGGCGATTCAGCGGCGCCGACCGACGCTGCAATTGCGGCGCTTCCGCACGGGATACTCTCCAGCTTTGGCTATAGTACGCATGACAGGATGGCGGCCTTGCCCAACACGCTGCTCACAATTACTCTTACCTCCAACTTTGGCACCTTTATTCTGTACGGGCTCAGTTGTCTGCTGTGCATCATCGCTTACGACAGGCGCCACGATTACAACCTGGTGCGACACAAATTGATCCCGGGATTTGGACTGCTCGCCAATCTGGTCTGCATGGCGTTCTACTTGATCAGCCCCATTTTCGGTCTGGGAACCTTCAAAGAGCCGTTGCTGGCGCTGGTTATCTCAGCAGTGTGGGGTCTATACGGTGCCGTCTACTTTCTACGGTCGTCGAAGGCCAAAGGCAAGCCGGTCCTGGTCACCATGGTGAATTCCCGAAACTGGCACACCAAAGCTTAGCCGGTCGCTCGTCACGGCAGAGGTCGCTGGTCAGGGGCCGAGATCGCCTTAGCCTGAGCCTTCTGCTCGCGTCGTCGATTGAGGGCGCAATGAAGTTCTTGCCGAAGGTATGGATCCTTCCGCGGGGGCGCATACCAGGCCCACGAGAAAGCAAGGAATCCAAGCCTGGACGCACCATTTGAGAAGGATCCTATTCTGACGGTAGACGACGTTGCTCAAAGGCTCAACGTGAGTGGGGATTGGGTTTGGGACCATTCGTCGCGCAAATATCCTCTCCTCTCCTACCAGTTATTCGGAGAGAGCTCTTTCGTATCGCGCAGGAACGCGGCGAAACGCGGGAGATCTTTCCGCTCAACCTCTTCAAGAAAACACTTGTCGCAGGACTCCTGGAAATAACCGAGGGAGGCGCAATATCTTCGCCATGTTTTTCTTTGCCTGGCAAGTTGGACGTCCTCAAGGAAATCATCGACAGCAGACCGAATTCGAAGGCGGAAGTCGTCCTCGATTGGATTGGAAACAATGAGACCTGCCGTGATTACGTCCAGTTCTCTTTGCTTACGAACGCGGCTGTTGTAAGCAGCAGCGGCGTCGGCGCCGACGGAGATACGCCTGCGCTTTCCTTCCTCGTTCCAATCGAGGTAGTAGGCGCCTTCCGGGTGCTTCTCCTGCCGGTCATCGACCATCACCCAATCGGGTTTAATGCGGCCGTTGGGTCCGACGATAACGGGGCTGGAGCGCTTGCCTGCCGGGGTGTCGATGCGCTTGGTGATATTCACCTGCATGGGAAAACACCCGGCAAAGTGGAATCACTCTTGGTATCACCCCCTCGCTCCTCGGTCAAACTTGTTGAAAGAGAAGAGGTTAGATGGTCGGGGCGGAGGGATTCGAACCCCCGGCCCTCTGCTCCCAAAGCAGATGCGCTACCAGGCTGCGCTACGCCCCGATATTTTGATTGTAACGCGATCCACCTGCGGTGGGGCATAAGCTCTCGGGAGGCTCTCACAGGCTTTTTCGCTCCCCGCCGTACCGAGAGAAACAAGTCCCTCGCCTCCGTTGCGCTTCGCTCACGATGACAGCTCCCATAGCGTACCCGACGGGGCACAGAGCGGTTTTATCAGTGGAAGCCTGCGGCGGCGGATAGGGAGTTGCCGATCCATAGGATGATTACGAATAGCAGAATGATGGGGATGGCGAAGATGAGGGCGAGCGTGGCGCCGAGGAGGAGGAGAAAGATCCAGTCCTTGCTGGTGTGGCGGTGTGGCTCGCCGATGTGGCGGACGAGGAGCTGGTAGTTGCGGCGGTTGGGCTTCCAGGCGATGTCGAAGATGTCGCCGAAGATGGGGATGGAGCCGACCAGGACGCCGATGCCGATGTTGACGGTCATGCGGACGATGGTGATGTAGGGGACGCCGCGGATCCAGGCGGCGATGGGGATGATGAGCGAGAGGATGCCTGCGACGACGTCGCCGAGTCCGGGGACGAGGCCGATGATGCCGTCGAGGCCGAAGCGGATGCCGGTGCCGGGGATGCGGAAGGCCTCGTCGAGGAGGATCTCAAGCTGCTGAAGGGTGCGGTCACGGAAGAGCCAGGCGCCGCGGTTCCAGCGGTCGGCGGCGAGGATTTGGCCGGTGGGATGGAAGGGAGCATTGGGGGACGGGAAGGGTGGCGGCGGGATTTGGTTCGGGCTGGGCATGCGGGCTGGCTCCTCTTTATGGGCCGGGGTGCGGGCCGGGCTTACGAGCCGAGCTCTCTTTCCTAGTTCGATGCTACAATCTGAAAGGTAGATGGCGGCTATAGTTCAGTGGCAGAACGCCTGTCTGTGGCACAGGATGTCGAGGGTTCGATCCCCTCTAGCCGCCCCAATATACCCTTTCTTCCCCTAGCCGGTCTGCTGTACTTTGGCGGACTGCTTGCTTAGATGAGCCTCCGTGACCCCAAAAACAAAGAAAAATGCAGGGTTTGACGCTGACGCCGCCGAACTGCCGGAGTGGCTTGCGGGCTTCAGGCCGCGGCGCGGGCTGAGGAACGGACACCTGCAGACGATTGTGGGCAATTATCTTCCGCGGCCGGCGTTTGTGCTGGAGTCGGTTGAGGAAGAGGTTGAGGTGGACCCGGCGGATGGCAGCCGGGTGGTTTGCCATTGTCATTGGCAGGATGAGGATCGGGCGGGGAAGCTGACGGCGATCCTGGTGCATGGGCTTGAAGGCTCGTCGAAATCGCAGTACATACGAGGAATTGCGGCGCGGGCGTGGGACGCGGGGATGAACGTGGTCCGGATGAACATGCGCAACTGCGGGGACACGGATGCGCTGACGCCGACGCTGTATCACTCTGGGCTTTCCGGGGATGTGGCTGCGGTGATGCGGCACTATGCGGGGCGGTTCGGGCTGGAGCGGGTGGCGCTGATTGGCTACTCCATGGGCGGAAACCTGGTGCTGAAGATGGCAGGGGAGTGGGGGAGCGCGGCGCCACTTTTTGCCGTAGCTGCGGTTTGTCCTGCGATTGATTTGGCGGCGGGATCGGATGCGCTGCATGAGCCGGCGAACCGTGGATATGAGTGGCATTTTCTGCGCGGGCTGATGCGGCGATTTCGGCGGAAGGTGGCGTTGTTTCCCGAGTTGTATGACACGACGGGGATTGGGCCGATCAAGTCTTTGCGGCAGTTTGACAATGAGATTGTGGCTCGCTACTGCGACTTTGCCGATGCGGACGACTACTATTACCGCGCGGCCGCTGCCCGGGTTGTGGATCGGATTGTTGTTCCGACGCTGGTGCTGCAGGCGAACGATGATCCGTTCATCCGGCTATTCCCAGGGACAAGGGCCAAGCTGCGCGCGAACCCTCATATTGCGTTTGTGGAGACGAACCATGGAGGCCATTGCGCTTATCTTTCCCAGGATGGCGGCGATGAGATTCATTGGGCGGAGGCGGCGGTGATTCGCTTTCTGGCGGATTTGGCAAGAAAGCCGCATGGAAGCTGACTGGGAGTTCGAGGTGGGCGGTGACGCGCCGGTGATTGACGCACGGTGGGCGGGATTTATTGACCTGCAAAGAGAGCCGGGTGCGGCGTGGAAACTGGACGAGGTGAGGGAACTGCCGGCGCTCGCGGAGGCGCTGGAGCGGCTGAATCTGCCGAACTCGCCGGTCTGGACATCGAAGTGCGATTTCTATCCTGCGTTGCTGGCGGGGGAATTTGACGCCGATGAATTGGACGCGCCTGCTGATTGTGCTGCGCACGGCATTGGGTGCTATATCGACCTGCTACCCAAGAGCGACCAGCAATGGACTTTTCCGGGCATGGTTGCCGCCGCAAGCAAGGGTGTCTGTGACCGGCTGCATGCCGTCTCGTTGCGCTGCTGTCGTGTCGATCTGATCATTCGCAGCGCGCTTATAGCGCCCGACGTGATGGACAACGGAGTGACCGCGTATCTCAGTGCTTGCGGCGCATCCGAGGCGGACGCAGCGGTTGCGCTGCAGGATGCTCTTGGAGCTTTTGCGGATGCGCTTTGCGGCGGCTCGAAGCTACAATAAATAACGTGGGGCGAGTAGCTCAATTGGATAGAGCACCGGCCTTCTAAGCCGGGGGTTGTGGGTTCAATCCCCGCCTCGCCCACCATTTAGAATCAATAAGTTAGGCGTGACATTCTTGGGTGGTTTGATTTTGCTGTGGGGGGAATTGGGGGTAGTCTCCTTTAATTCCACCCACATTCAGCGCTTCCACAGCTTGCCGCTTCGCTTCGTTCCTTGCGTGGCTATACCGCTTCATCATCTTTCGCGACATATGGCCCGCAAGCGCCATGATCGTGTGGTCTGCGGTCCGACCATCCGCAAGCCTGGAAACGAAGGTGTGGCGGAGGTCGTGCAACCGGCATTGAACCCCCGACAGCTTCCGGCAAGCTCCCCACGCGACTTTCCAACTCCCTATCGGCTTTTCGGGATTGCGGTTCCACACACAGACGGCTCCACTCTTGTACCCCTCCTCTCCATCGAGGCCGTAACGCTCGGAAGGGAAAACAAAGTGAGAGGAAAGGGGTTTCTCAAAGCTCTGCCGCCATTGGACGAGCGCGGCAAAAGCCTCATGGTTGAGAGGGACTAGCGCATCGGCGGATTTAGCGCGAAGCTAGGATTCTTCGCAGGTGCATCGGCGACTTAAGGTGGCTCGAACTCTGCATTTGTGAATGTGGTGCAAGGCCTGGTTCTGGCTCCCGTGCCGTTCCCTGAACCTGATCGTCTCGTATTCACTTGGCCGAATCGGCGTGGCCCTTCCCGAGATTTTGCTTCTTAACTTCCAGGATCGGGAGCCGACGTAGCGTTTGTGCAGGCTGCCTATATTGGCGATGCTGCATTCGGCTCAGGATTCGCGACTCTAAAGCACTGTTTTCGCGAAGCTGTAACTTGATTTTTCAGGCAGATGGTGGATGACGATGCCGCAACCGGAGCCTGTACCGGAGGGGTTGGCTAACTGCTGTGACCTTTATCACATCCGAATTCATGTGAGCCCTATCA
>Ga0302319_10012891_pt1 | contig 15718 bp, 10 predicted proteins | sample Bog_T0_2_FD_203319 | JGI IMG/M metagenome (GOLD analysis project Ga0302319, IMG submission 203319) | Peat permafrost microbial communities from Stordalen Mire near Abisko, Sweden - Bog_T0_2 | ecosystem: Environmental > Terrestrial > Soil > Wetlands > Peat | place: Sweden: Abisko, Stordalen Mire...
TCAACGGCGTTCGCCTGCACATGATTGCTCCGTCCGCGGCCCTGGCCGAGAGTGTAGGCGGCAATCTGGACCTGCGCTGGACCGCGACCACCCTGCGCGAGGGCGTCTTCAAAAGCGATATTCCTGCCTTTTTTGCCAAAAAGGTGGAGAATCTGCGGCTGAAAGATCTCACCGTCGATTGGGCCGATGCCATTCCCGCTTACTTCTCCGAAGGCCTGCGCATCGAGGAGTTCAAAGACCTGGCCATCGACGGTTTCGAGGGGCGTCAGGCGCAGGCAGACTCGGGCGCGGCGATCTTGCTCATGAATGGCTCCGGAATATCGATTACCAACTCCCGCGCCCTGCCCGGAACCCGCGTCTTTACCCAAATGGACAAAGTGCTCGACCGCCGCGTCTTTGTAAACTACGACCTCAGCGGCGCGGCCAAAGTGATTGTGCCGCCGGACATGCGATTCGACACGCAGATCGCGCTTCCGTCGGCCAAAGCCAGGCCGTCAAGCCACTCTCACTCCGCTGCGGCTCAAGCAAAGCCCTGAGGGGCGACTCTCAATTCTGATCGTCGCGGCGATGCAGCGTGGGCGGCCCGTCGTCGCCGCTCGTTGTGCTTGTGCTGCCGGTCGAGTTGCCGCTCCCCGAATTGGGATCGCTCGACCCCGTGCTGGCCTTGCGCAGCGAGGGTTTGTTGGTCTTGGAGTCGGTCAGCCGGCGCTTGTTCTCGATCCGCGCCAGCCGCGCCTTCACGTCATCAAACTCCGAGGTCGTAACCGTGTACTCGTCCCGCGCCGGCAGGATGCGGGCAATCTCCTCCTGCGAATGAAGAATGCGGTCGGGAGTCTGCGGGTGATCGGCGAAGACCTTGGCGACTGCGCCCGGCTTGCGTTTTTGCAAAGCCTGTATCTTCTCAAAAAAAGTGATGAAGGCCTGCGGATCGTAACCGGCGCGATACATATATTGCACGCCCAGATAATCGGCCTGCGCCTCGAACTCGCGTGAAAACTCCAGAAAAGCGACCGGGATTGCAATCTGCGAGCCCTCGTAAATACCGTAGCCGGTCCAGCCGCCCACCATAATCATCACCGGAATCATGCCGATCTGTGCATAATTCAGGCGCGTCATCTCGCGGGCCGCGTGGTGCGCGCAGACATGCGCCGTCTCGTGCGCCATCACTCCGGCCAGTTCCGCCTCCTCGTCGGCGTTCAAAATCAGCCCGGAGTTGACGTAGAAGAAGCCGCCGGGAAGCGCGAAGGCGTTGATCTCGTCCGAGTCGATCACCTTGATGGTGAAGGGCACCTTGCAGTCTGAGTTCTTCACGATATTCTGCCCGATGCGGTTCACGTACTCGGTGACCACTGGGTCGGTGATGAATTTGGTGCTCTTCTCGATCTCCATGGCGTACTGCCTGCCCATCTTGATCTCCGAGTCGGTCGAGTACCAGTTGCCGGCCCCGCGTCCGCCGATGTTGCGATTGCCTACAGCGTTCACGTCCTCAATCGAGCCGGGCTTCACGTTGACCTTTTGACTGCCCGGTTCAATCACCTTGTCGGGATTGACTGTGGTGGCCGGAGTATCGCCGCCGACGGGCGTGGTTCCCGGCGCGGGCTTCTCTTGAGGAGTGGGCGTCGTGGCGGGCGTATCTCCGCCGACGGGCGCCGTTCCCGGAGCGGGCTGGGCTGCCGGAGCGCTGGCCGGAGCCGCAGCCGCCGGAGCCGCAGTTGAGGAGGGCGCGCTCGCCGGAGCCGCTGCGGCAGGGGAGGGCATTGCCGGGGGTGTACTCGACGGCGCGGACTGCGCCCATGTCACCATGGTCAGCGCCAGCGCCAACCCAGCCAGAACCGTTGCTTTGCAAGCTATCCGATCTGCCTTCATGACCTCACCTCCGGCACAACTCCATTCTCGCAGCTTTCTCGGCGTCGCGGGCTTGAGTGCCTGCCAGACCGCTTCGCTGCACAGATTAGACGCTCATCGCGGCGAATTGGCTACCGTACAGGTGGAATTTTCGAGAGGAAAGCCGGCCCATTGAGCTTCAACAAGAAATCTGATAATCTGATTCCATGAGTGAGCTGGTCATCTCCGTCACCGAGGCCGCGCGCAACTTCGCCGATTGCATCAACCGCGCCCGCTACCAGGGCACGACCTTCGTACTGCAAAAGAACGGTGTTTCCGTGGCCCGCATTGTGCCGGAAGAGCAAAAATCCTGTTCAGCATTGGAACTGGCTACGGCGCTTGCGAAGGCCCATCTGTCTGATGAAGAGTTTGCCTCATGGCGGCGCGATCTAAAAGCTGCCCGCGAGATACTTCTCCCACCGGTAGATAAATGGCAATCATGATCGATGCCGACGTACTCATCGCGGATGAGCGCGGGATCTTCGATCTAAAAGCTGGCTGATTACGCGCCAGACGGAGCAGGTCGAGATCGCCGCCATTACGGCATCAGAGCTATGGCATGGACTTGAAAGGGCTTCCGGTTCACAGATGGTCAAGCGCCGGACTTATATTGAGAACGCTCTCGCGGTCTTTCCTGTTATTCCCTTTACCGATCTGACGGCGCAAATTCACGCCCATCTATGGGCGGATCTGGAGTCGAGAGGAAAAATGATTGGCTACCATGATCTGATCGTTGCAGCCACAGCCATAGAGATTGGCAGCGCCGTAGCCACCTTCAACGTGCGCCACTTCTCCGCGGTAAAAGGTCTCAAGGTCATCGAGCCGAAGTAGCCCCCGTCCGCCGTCCGCTTCGCCCCGTACAATATAACCATGTTCCGCGATCTCGCCCCGCTCTCGAGCTATATGCGCCGCTACCGCTGGGGTTACCTCTGGGGCACGCTCTCCTGCATCTCGACCAACGCCATCTGGGTGCTCTTTCCCCAGGTCATCCAAAGAGCCATTGACGCCATGGGACACGGCGTCAGCCGCCAGCGGATCCTCCTCTTCGCCGGCCTGCTCGTCGCCATCGCTGCGGTCAAGGGCGTTTTTCTCTACTCCCAGCGCTGGATACTCATCGGTATCTCGCGCGAGATCGAGTTCGACCTGCGCAACGACCTCTTCCGCAAACTGGAAGAGCAGGACTCCGGCTTCTATCAGCGCTATCGCACCGGCGACATCATGGCCCGGCTCACCAATGATCTGAATGCCGTGCGGATGCTGCTCGGTCCGGCTCTCATGTACAGCGCCAACACCATCTTCTTCAGCATATTCGCCGTGATTTTAATGTGGCATATCAGTCCCAGGCTCACCCTGGAAGCCTTCGCGCCCATGCCATTGGCCAGCATCCTCATCCAGTACTTCGGTAGCCGAATTCATGACCGCTTCGAGCGCATCCAGGCCAGCTTCTCAGAGATCAGCGCGCAGGCCCAGGAGAACTACTCCGGCGCCCGCCTGGTGCGCGCCTTCGCCCGCGAAGAGTCGCAGATCAGCCTCTTCGAACGGCTCAACCGCCAATACATCGCCCGCTCCCTGCGCCTGGTTCAGCTCATGGGTATGCTCTGGCCCACGCTGGAGTTCGTGCTCGGCGTCTCGATGATCATCACCCTGCTGGCCGGCGGCCATCTGGTCATCGTTCATCGCATCAGCGTAGGCCAGTTCGTCGCCTTCAACACTTACATGGTCATGCTCATCTGGCCCATCATCGCCGTGGGATGGGTAGTGAATCTCTTTGAGCGCGGCACCGCCTCGGTCAAGCGCATCGACGAACTGCTCAAGGCCGAGCCGGCCATCGACGACAGCCATGCCGACCCGGCGATTAAGCCCGATACCGTGCTGCGCGGCGCAATTCAATTCCGCGATCTGAACTTCAGCTACGACGGCGCGCCCGTGCTCCGCGGCATCACGCTGGATATTCCCGCCGGCTCAAGCCTGGCCATCGTCGGGCCAACCGGCGCGGGAAAATCCACACTGGTTCATCTGCTGGCAAGAATCTACGAAGCGCCCGAGGACGCACTGCTCGTCGATGGCCGGCCCGTGCGCGAGTATCCACTCGCGGTGCTCCGGCGCAACATCGGCATGGTGCCCCAGGAGACATTCCTCTTCAGCGCCACGATCCGCGAAAACATTGCCTTCGGCGCGCCCGGCGCCAGCTCCGAGGAACTCCTCGAAGCAGCCACGGCGGCTCACATCCGCCGGGAGATCGAAGAGTTTCCCCAGGGCTTTGAAACCATGGTGGGCGAACGTGGCGTCACCCTCTCCGGCGGGCAAAAACAACGCGCGGCCATCGCCCGCGCCCTGCTCCGGCGTCCGGCCATTCTCATCCTGGACGACGCCCTGGCCAGCGTGGACACCTATACGGAAGAGCGCATCCTGAGCGGTCTGGGCGAATATACGCGCTCCTCGACCACCATCCTGATCTCGCATCGCGTCTCCACTGTCCGCCATGCCGATCAGATCGCCGTGCTCGTCCACGGACAAATTGTTGAGTTGGGCCGCCACGACGAGCTGCTCGCCCTCGATGGCTACTACGCCAGCCTCTATCAAAAGCAGCAACTGGAAGAGGAACTGACCGTCGCCGGGTGAGGAAAGCAGGGAACAGGGAATAGGGAACAGGGATTAGTGACTAGGAACTAGCGGCGATAGTTGAACACTCGTCATTGTTCTGCCGCATTGATGTAAAAGCACTTGGCTCAAATCTCCGAATTGTTCGTTCGTAGAATGAGGTTGCTCTTTTCTGATCCCTGTTCCCTGATCCCTGTTCCCTGCTTTTCACGCGTTCCAGCGCGAGCCGGCAACGGCATCTTCGCCATAATCGCCGCCGTCAAAGCCCGACTGCCTGCGCCGGGACGACATTGCGGGCACCTGCGGCGGCGCTGGATTGACCTCAAGGTCACGGGCTACCTCGCGCCAGGCGTCGCGCACATTCTTCACGCACTCGATGGCGTGCTCGAACTTCTGCCGCGAGGCCGACTGAGAGGCCTGCAGTATCTGCGCGAAGATCGATGCGTAGAACTCGCTGAGGACCTGCGCCGGCCGGCCGCCCACATCCATGCGCAGCCGCGCCTGCAAGTGAATGATGATGTCCAGCGCGCGCTTGACGGCCGTGCGGCGCGCGGCCGCGTCGCCCCGCTCCACGGCTGCCGATGCCGAGTAGAGAAAACGGAGAATACCGTCATAGAGCGCCACAACCAAATCCACCGCTGAAGCGCTGTCCAACGCATGTTCCTGATAACTATCCACGGGCAGAATTCTCCTTAGCCGTTCGTTTGCTGGTTATAACCGGTGATCGCCGAGTAAAGCTCGTTGACCTGATCCAGCATTGTGGGAAGCTCTTGCATGACCTGGTTGGCGGTGTTCAGCTCCGTTGTCAAACTCTTTGATTGCGCCGAGATCAGGCTCTCTTCCCTGGAGATGTCAGCGTTCAGCGTGGATTCGATGCTGCTGTTGGAGCTGGATGCCAGAGCCAGAACGCCCGTCGGAGAGCTGCTGCCGGCGTTGGTCAGCATGGCGGCAAAGCTCTGCCCCCAGCCGCTGGCGTTTTGAAAGAAGCCCGTTACCGAGCTGTAATCCGAGTTCAGCACCGAATCCAGGCTCGCGGCGTCAAAGGTCAGAGAGCCATCATTGTTCACGCTGATGCCCAGACTGCTCATGTTGTTGATGTCCGATGAGTTGGTGTAATTCAGTGTCGTGGCGCTGGTCTTGGTGGTATCCAGAACACTTGAAGTCACGGTCAGATCGCCTACGCTTCCCGCTGTATTGGAGGCAATCGACAGGCTCAATGTGCCATTGGGATTCGTCACCACCTGGGCCGTTACGCCGATATTTGCCGAGTTGATGGCGCCGGCCAGCCCCGCGAGATTGTTGGTTGGAGAGGTGGCCGATGCAGGCGGCACGCTGATGGTCTGCGCCGCGCCGCTGCCCACCTGAATGGAGATGGAGCCGGTCAGAGCGTCAGTGTCGGCGCCGGGAACCGAACTCAGCGTAGCGGTGGAGTTTCCGTTGGAAGTCGCTACGGATGTGGAATTGCTCAGCAGTGTGCCGCTGGTGGCAGAAATGCCGCTTGTCACCGCCACTGCCCCGCTGGATCCAGCGATTTGCGAGCTAAGCGTCAGCGTCGACTGGTTGTTGCTCGTCACCACGTTGGCCGTAACCCCGATGGCGGCGGCGGTTATGCCGGGCGTCACTGTCAACGCCCCATCGCTCCCCACTGTTCCCGAAGTCAGCGTCAGCGTCGCAACGCCGTTCGCGGTCACCACTGCGGCCGTGAACCCGAGGCTGTTGTCCGCGTTGATAGCGTCGGCCAATCCAGAGAGCGAATTGACGCCGCTGCCGGTGTAGATGGTATCGGTCGCCGCGCCCGTGCTCGGTTGCGCGCCGAAGACGATGTTTTCCGCCGTGCCGGCGCCGACTTGGACTGCAATCGAGCCGGAGAGCACAGCGGTGCTGTTTGCTGCGATGGTGCCGCTGTCTGCTGTCGTCGAACTAGTCGTGCCCGCGTCGGCGTAACTCAGCGCCTTGCTGCCATTAGCGGCGTTGATGGCGCTGGCCAGTCCGGCGAGCGTGTTGACGCCGCTGCCGGTATAAAACGTGCTGGGGGTGGAGGCGCCGGCGCCGACGACGATGGTTTCTGTCGTGCCGTCGGCCGTCGCAATGGTCATCGAGCCGGAGAGCGTTGTACCCAAGTTGGTGGAGATCGTGGTCAGGGCCCCATTCGGGTTGGTCTGGTTGAGGCTGCCCAGGAGCTGCTGCTGCAATAGAGACAGCGTGGGAGAGCCGAAGAGCGGCTCGGCGTTGCCGGAGCTGTCGTTTCCCTCCTGAGTGTTGATGGCGCTGATCAGCGAGTTGTAATCGCTGACCATCTGACTCATCGTGCTCTCCACTCCGGTATTGTCATTGCCGATCACTACCTGAATCTGCTCCAGGCCGCCACCGCTCTCGGTCGCGCTGGGCGCCAGCAACTGGAAGGTCACGCCGGGAATGAGATTAGCCACCGTATTCGAGGCGCTGGTCAAATTCACCCCGTCCACCGTAAGATTCGCATTCGTGCCCGTGACCGTGGAGGAGTAGCCCAGCGCATTGCTGGTGTCCGCGATGCTGGAGGCTACCGTCATCGTCCCGGCCGAGCCCGAGGTTCCAGAGACCAACTGAAGGCTCGATGAGCCGTCGCTGTTGGTGATCACCGATGCCGCAACTCCCAGGTTAGCCGTGATGGTGCTGGCCACCCCGGCGAGCGTGTTGGCGCCGCTGCCTGTTCCGGTGTAAAACGTGTCGGGCGCCGCGCCGCCGCTCGGCACCGCGCCGATAACTACATTTTTCGCCGTGCCGTTGCCCACTTGAATCGAAATTGAGCCGGAGAGCGTGTCGCCCGCATTGGTAATCGAAGTCAGGGTTCCGGTCGACTTTGCCGAACTGCTGCCCGCAGTGCCGGAGTAGCTCAGAGTCGTGCTTGCGGCCACAATCGAATTCGCGCTGACCGTGATGTTCCCATTTGCGCCCGAGGTGCCCGATACCAGGCTCAGCCGCGAACCGGAGGAGTCGGTAAGTACGCTGGCGGTAATGCCCACGCCCGATGCGTTGATCGCCGAGGCCAGACCGGAGAGCGTATTGTCCGACGAGGAGAGCGTAATGGTTTGCGCCGTGCCGCTGCCCACCTGCAATGTGACCGAGCCGGAGAGTGTGCTGGAGGCGCTCGACACAGGCGCCAGATAGCCGCTGGAGGTCTGCGCCAGATTGGTGACTGTCACGGTGTGCGTTCCGGCCACCGCCGAGTTGTTGGCCGTGGTCAGCGTCAGCACATTCGTGTCTGAGCTGGAGCCGGTCTTCTCCGCCATGATGCCATTGAAATCCGTCAGCGAACTCACGTCGTTGGACAGATTAGAAAACAACGTCCCCAGAGTGGAGATCGTCGTATCCTGCGCCTCCAGGCTCGTCAACTGCGTCTTCCACGGCGTCTCGACATTCTGGAGGTTGCCCACAATCTCGGCCACCGTCGTGCTGACATTGAAGCCTGCCCCGCTCGTCGGCGACCCGAAATTCAGACCTACTGTGCCCATCGCACCCTCCGTCATCAACATGAGCAGCCAAAGAACCAACGATACTCAGGCCAGATTAAGAGAAACTCATCCCCAGCGATTCTTCTCTATTCCCTCGTGCTGCCCAAATTCCCGCCGGCTGATGACTTCATCGGCGCTGACTCCCGCCTCTTTAACCATTTCGCTTAAATCCGCGCACCGCTCCTGCGCCGCTTTTCCTCGCGCAAAAGAAGGGCGCCCTTGCGGACGCCCTTCCTGGTTGCTGGCTTACGCCGTTCCGATTTCACCCCAACGACGAAGACCTGTCGCTGAGGACCCCTGATTATTCCACTCCAGCGACGAAGACCTGTCGCTGGGGACCCCGGATTACTGCAGCAGCTTGGTGACTTCCTGCTGGATGCTGTTGGCCTGGGCCAGGGCCGAGATGCCGGTCTGGCTGAGGATTTCGTACTTGGACATGTTGGAGGTTGCCGACGCGTAGTCGGTGGCCTGAACCGCGTTCTGCGCCGACTGCACGTTCTCCTGCTGGGTGCTGAGCACCTGGCTAACGGAGTTGAGCGTGTTGATCATCGCGCCGATGTAGCCGTCCTGCGCCGAAACATCGCTGATGGCGGTGTTGAGGGAGGACAAAGCGGCCTGTGCGTTTCCCTGGTTGGTCAGATCGGTGTTGGCCAGCGACTGGCCGGCGGCATCCGCGTAGCTGATCGTCGCCGTGCCGCTGGAGCCGTTGTTATCGGCAACAACGGCAGTGTTCGAGGTATTACCGGTGGTGGTCGTGTCTGTAACCGTGCCGGTCACGCCCGCGCTGTAATAGGCTGAGTTGCTCGCTGCCGAAGTGTCCTGTACCACTGTTGTGCCGCCATGGGTGGCATCCACAATGGCGCCGCCGATAATTGACCCCATCGAAGATGCATTCGTGGAGGTCAACGTCATCAACGTGCCGGCGGCATAAGTAATAGAAGTGCCCGAAACGCTGGTTGTGACCGCCGCGCCATTGACCGAGGCCGAAACTCCGAGGTTGGAAGCAGTGATCTTTGCCGCGTAGGTGGTCAATGTATCTGTAGCTAAGGAGGCGATTGAGGTGCCGTTAATTCTGAGGCCAGCCGCCGCCGTGAGTAAATCTCCAGCAACTGCACCTCCAGCCGAGAACCCGACCGTTCCAATCTGATTCTGGTTGGCGACATTGACGGAGGAAGTTGCTGTGCCGCCGGTTGTGATTGTAGTTGTGGCGGCGAAGGTATCCGATGCGTTGGCCGAGTAGATGTTGAGGACCTGACCCGCTGCGTAATTCGTTGCCCCAACCTCCTGTGCAGCCGAATTGGTCGAAGCTGTAACGCCGTAGTTACCGGCATTGATCGTCTGCGCGACCTCGGCCAAGGTCTGCGTGCCAAATGTGGTTGCGGTTGGTGCTACACCGAGGGTGATTGTGGAGGCGCTTGAACCGAAGGTTAAAACACCACCAGTAAGGTTACCGCCCGTATTCGTAACCGTGCCGACCAGATTGGTGAACTGGGAGTTGGTAGGGGCCGGTGTGTTGGCCAGAACCAGATCGCCAGCGCCGGTCGCATCCACGAGATTTGCCGAGCTCACAGAATCCTTTGCGTTTGCAGAGGTTAAGGTCAACAGCGAGTTGGTGACATACCCGTTCTGCCAGCCGGAGGTGTTCAGGGTAGCGGTGACACCATAGTTGGCGGCATTGATGGTGGCAGCCAGGTTGGCCAGAGTGTCCGTCGAGCTGGCAATGCCCAGTTGAATGTTATGGGTGGTGCCGTCGGAACCGGTGATGGAAAGAGTCCCGCTCGATAGGTTGCTAGTGGTGCCGGCGCCTACCTGTCCTGCGCGCTCTTCCAGAGTCCCGATGACGCCCGCGCCCTGGGTTCCGGTGCCGATGCCCTGACCGCTGATGATGATGCCGGTGTCGGTGCCGCCACCGCCGGTGGTGTCAGCCGCCGCAGCGCCGGTCACAGCCGTGGTGCCTGCTTGAGCCGCTGTTCCAAAGGTGGCAGTCAGGCCCAGGCCGGAGTTATTGATGGCCTGGATCAAGCCCTGCGCGGTGTTGGCATAGGCTGTGCCCGCGCCCACGGTGATGTTCGCAGAGGCGTTCACTGCCGAGCCGCCCGCGCCCTCAGTCAGATAGTTGGCCGTGATCGTCGTGCTGGCCATCGCCGCGCCGAGGCTGTCGGTTACAGCCGCATTCTTGCCGCCGCTGGAGAGGTCGAGGAAGACGTTGTTGGTGCCGTTGCTGTATGCCATCACGCCGTTGCTGTCACCGACGTTCGAGGCTGACAGGGTGCGGATGTTCAGGGCGTCGACCGACGAGCCCTGCGATGAAGAGTCACCGGTGTAGATGTTGGTCTTGGAGTTGAAAACCTGCTCCTGGTTGTAGGTGGTGGTGGAGCCGATGTTGGAAACTTCCGACAGGATCGACTGGTATTCCTGGTTTGCGGCCAGGTCCTGAGTCGAGTTGAGGGTGCCGTTCGAGGCTTCGGTAGCCAGCGTCACGGCCCTGTTGAGCAGGCTTGTCACTTGCGAGAGGGCGCCATCGGCGACTTGCAACAGACCTACACCCTCTGTCGCGTTGGTTCGTGATTGGGTGAGGGCTTGCTGATTGGCCTGCAGGCCGTTGACCAGCGAGAGGCCTGCCGCATCGTCCGCGCCGGAGTTGATCTTCGAACCGGAAGACAACTGCTGCAGGACAGTCGACAGACTGTTGTTGGTGTTGTTCAGATTGTTCTCCGCGTATACCGCGGAGAGATTATTCAAGATACCCAGGGACATGGGGTTCTCCTTTTGAATGCGTGGAATTACGGATCTTTTCCGGCAGTGCTCCCATTTTTTTCAACCCTGGGTTGCTGCTTCCGGTTAGGATGCCGTCGCATCTTGCTCCTTCTTCGGCGCAATGGGAATGAGCTTTATTCACCCCGCATTTGTGTCCTGTCGGGGACACATACTCTTTAGTTCTCCAAATCTCTTATCCTTTCCCGCTGCTCGCCGATAACCACACAAAGGAGTTTTGGCGATGATCGAACTTACGCGGCTCAATGGAACACCGATGGTGCTCAACAGCGACTTGATCAAAACAGCCGAGGCCTCGCCTGACACCATGCTCACTTTGATCAACGGAGAAAAGATGATTGTGCGCGAAGACTGCGGCGAGGTGGTGGAACGGGTGATCGCCTATCGCGCGCGCCTGTTGGCTGCGGTCGCCAAGCGGTTGCCAACCTATGACGAATTGCAGCGGGCGGTCTCGCTGACCAGCCTGGACGTTTCCGGCCAGCCCAAACCCGACTCGGCACTGCCCGGGCGTAATCCGCGATAGGGTTGCTCAAGAATGTATCACGGTCTCCGCGCATGATTTGCGAAGTTTTTCATGGATAAAGAGGCTTTTCATGGATAAAGGCAGCATCGGCGGAGTCTTGCTGGCCATCGTCGGCATTGTGGCCGGATTGCTTATTGAAGGCGGCAATCTGGGCCAGATCCTGCAGCCGACCGCGGCCCTGATCGTCTTTGGCGGCACTCTGGGCGCAGTACTTGTACAATTCCCGCTGCCCACGGTGCTGGCTGCATTTGGCTGTCTGGCGCACGTTTTTTCCGCGCCCAAAAAACACAACGATCAGCTTCTTCATCTGCTGGTAGCCTTCGCCAACAAGGCCCGCCGCAACGGCGTTGTCTCGCTGGACAGCGACCTGGAAACCATTCAGAATCCATTTCTCAAGCAAGCCCTCATGCTGGCTGTTGATGGCACTGAACCCAATGAGTTGCGCAAAATCATGCGTGTCAGCCTGGACACCACAGCAGAGAGCGATGAACGGCTTCCCGCGGTCTTCGAGTCGGCGGGCGGCTTCTCCCCCACCATAGGCATTTTGGGCGCGGTGCTGGGGCTGATTCAGGTGATGCAGCATCTGGACAACATTCAGGAAGTGGGCCGAGGCATCGCCGTCGCCTTCGTCGCAACCATCTACGGAGTCGGCGTCGCCAATCTCTTCTTCCTGCCCTTTGCCGGCAAGATGCGCATCCGTATGCACGACGACCAACAGAGCCGCGAGATGATGCTCGAAGGCGTGATCTCCATCCTCGAAGGCATCAACCCGCGTATGCTCGAAGTCAAGCTCGCCGGTTTCCTGGACAACTCACAAAAGAAGCCAGAGGAGCGCCCGGCATGAGACGAGAGCGGCGCAGAAGCAACATCAGCCGTGACCGCTGGCTAGTCTCCTATGCCGACTTCATTACCCTGCTCTTCGGCCTCTTTGTCGTCCTGTTCGCATTCGCCAAGGCCGATCAACAGAAACAGATGCAGGTATCTGAGGCCATCGACTCGGCATTCCAATCCCTGGGCCTCTTCCCCGACGCCAAGCGCTTGCCGTCCCCAGGCGCAACCGGCGCCGCAGGCACTGAAAAGGCGGCCATCCCCATGAATATCGTCATGGGTGAGGATGTGCTTTCGCCGGCTAAAGTCAAGGATGATCTGGAAAGCATTCACCGCGATCTGGCGCAGAGGCTGTCAAACCAGGTCGCCACGCATACCGTCTCGATAAAAATGGGCCGCGACGGTTTGGTGATCAGCCTGCGCGAGGCCGGCTTCTTCAGCTCTGGCTCGGCCATTCCCAAGCCAGCCACGCTCCCCACGCTGCGCCAGATCGCCGCCTCGCTCAGCCGCACACCCTACGATCTGCGCATCGAGGGCCACACTGATAACATTCCTATTCACACAACTGAGTTTGACTCCAACTGGGAGCTATCCTCGGCGCGCGCCACCCACATCGCGCGCCTCTTCCTCGACCTGAAGACCATCGCTCCTGAGCGCATCTCGGCCGCGGGCTACGCCGAGTTCCACCCCGTGGCCAGCAATGAAACCGCCGACGGCCGCTCCGAAAACCGCCGCGTCGATCTGGTCGTGCTGCCCCGCACCAAGATCAATTTCGCCGCGCCTGAAATTGCTCATCCCACCGGTCAATGGCGCAAAATTACCGACGATGATGCCGCCGGACAAGGCAACAAAGCTCCGGCTGCCGCAAATCCATAGTGCGGCAACACCCTTCTTCGGAGTTAGAGCATTTTTACTGATAGTGTAAGAAAGCTCCGTGCCCCATCCATTTCACGTTCTTTGTGAAATGGGTGGGAAACCACGAAATCAGCCTTATAGGAACTGTGAAAATGCGCTAGTTGCGCCGCAGGTGCCTACGCCATCGACTCCCGGCTCATCGGCTCAAAGCGCAACTGGTTGGTCGCGCGGTCCACATCGATGCGCACGTGCGCGCCATGCTGCACTTCGCCATTCAAAATCTTGATCGCCAGCGGATCCTGAATCATCCTCTGCAAGGCCCTCTTCAGCGGTCGCGCGCCGTAAGCCGCATCGGAACCCGCGGCCAGAATCAATTGCCGCGCCGGCGCCGTCAGTTCAAGAGAAATCTGCCTGTCTTCCAGCATCTTGCGCACTTCATTCAGCCGCAACTCAAGAATCTGGCTCATCTGCGCCGCACCCAGCGAACGGAAGATCACAATGTCGTCCACGCGGTTCAAAAACTCCGGGCGGAAGTGCTCGCGCAGCACACGCATCACCGACTCGCGGGCCTGATCGAAATCCTGCTCGGTCTTCAGCTTCTCGCTCACCAGCATCGCCGCGCCCAGATTCGAGGTCATAATCAGCACTGTGTTCTTGAAGTCAACTGTGCGCCCCTTGGCGTCGGTCAATCGGCCGTCGTCCATCACCTGCAGCAGAATGTTGAAGACATCCGGGTGCGCCTTCTCGATCTCGTCAAAGAGAATCACCGCGTAGGGCCTGCGCCGCACAGCCTCGGTCAACTGCCCGCCCTCGTCATATCCCACATAACCCGGCGGCGCGCCAATCAGCCGCGCCACCGCGTGCTTTTCCATGTACTCACTCATATCGATGCGAATCATCGACTGCTCATCATCGAACATGAATTCGGCCAGCGCGCGCGCCGTTTCTGTTTTGCCCACACCCGTCGGCCCAAGAAAGATGAAGCTGCCAATCGGCCGCTTGGGATCGCTCAAGCCGGCCCTTGAGCGGCGAATCGCGTTGGCCACCACGGTCAGCGCAGCGTCCTGCCCAATCACCCGCTCCTTCAGCCGCGTCTCCATCTCGACAAGTTTTTTCACTTCGCCTTCCAGCATCCGCGAAACGGGAATCCCCGTCCATTTGCTCACGATGCCGGCTATGTCCTCTTCATCGACCTCGTCCTTCAACATGCGCGCCACGCCTGCGTTGCCATCCTGCATGGCGCTCAACTCACGCAATTCGGCTTCCAGCCTGGGCAGCTCGCCGTATTGAATCTGCGCCGCCCGGTCCAATTGCCCCTTGCGCGTCTGCTCGTCGGCCTCAAAGCGCAGCGCCTCAATCTTCTTTTTTACATCGCTGATGCGGCTGCTCGCCTCGCGCTCTTTGTTCCAGCGCGCGCGCAACGCGGTAATCTGCTCGCGCAACTCGGCAATCTCGCGCTCCACCTCCTTGCGCCGTTCCACGCTATTGGCGTCTGTCTCGCGCTTCAGCGCCTGACGCTCAATCTCCAGCGAGGTCTTGGCGCGCTCCCGTTGATCGATCTCAGTCGGCACCGAGCCTTTTTGAATCGCCAAGCTCGCCGCCGCCTCATCCACCAGATCAATCGCCTTGTCGGGCAAAAAACGGTCGCTGATGTAGCGATGCGAGAGCGTCGCCGCGGCCACAATCGCCGCGTCCTTGATGCGCACGTTGTGGTGCGCCTCGTAGCGCGCCTTCAGGCCGCGCAGAATGGCGATGGTGTCCTCCACATTCGGCTCGCCGACATAGACAATCTGGAAGCGCCGCTCCAGCGCCGCGTCCTTCTCGATGTATTTGCGGTATTCATTCAGCGTGGTTGCACCAATGGCCCGCAGCTCGCCCCGCGCCAGCGCCGGCTTCAGCATATTGCTGGCGTCAATGGCCCCTTCGGCCGCGCCCGCGCCCACCAGTGTGTGCAGTTCGTCGATAAACAGAACAATCTCGCCGTTGGCCTCTTCAATTTCCTTGAGCACTGCCTTGAGCCGGTCTTCGAATTCTCCCCTGTACTTCGCCCCGGCCAGCATCGCGCCCAAATCCAGCGAGATCACCCGCTTGTCCTTGAGGCTCTCCGGCACGTCGCCCGAGACGATGCGCTGCGCCAGCCCCTCGACAATCGCCGTCTTGCCCACGCCCGGCTCGCCAATCAGCACCGGATTGTTTTTTGTGCGGCGGCTCAGCACCTGAATCACGCGGCGAATCTCCTCATCGCGGCCAATCACCGGGTCCAGCTTGCCGGCCCGCGCCAGATCGGTCAGGTTCTTGGCGTACTTTTCCAGCGCCTGAAATTTGCCTTCGGGATTCTGGTCGGTCACGCGCTGCGAGCCGCGCACCGCCGTCAGCGCCTGCAAAATCGCCTCGTGCGTCGCGCCCAAAGCCACCAGCGCCTGGGCCGCGGCATCATTTTTCAGGCGCGCGGCGCCCAGCAAAAGATGTTCCGTGGAGACGTACTCGTCCTTGAAGTTGGCGGCCTCGTGGAAGGCCTGATCGAGCACCTTGCTCAGCGCCTGGCTCACCGCCGGCTGGCTCGCCGCTCCAGCCACGCGCGGCAGCTTCTCCTCGATTTGGTGCAGCTCGTGCTCCAGCCGCTCAATGGGAAGGCCGATCTTGCCCAGCACGGAAGGGATCACGCCCTCGCGGTCTTCCACCAGCGCCAGCAGCAAATGCACCGGCTGCACCTCCGGATTGCCCAGTTCGGTAGCCCGCGCCTGCGCCTGCTCCATCGCCT
>Ga0302319_10012894_pt1 | contig 15716 bp, 8 predicted proteins | sample Bog_T0_2_FD_203319 | JGI IMG/M metagenome (GOLD analysis project Ga0302319, IMG submission 203319) | Peat permafrost microbial communities from Stordalen Mire near Abisko, Sweden - Bog_T0_2 | ecosystem: Environmental > Terrestrial > Soil > Wetlands > Peat | place: Sweden: Abisko, Stordalen Mire...
GAATGCACCCACAATCATCCAACGCCTCGCCAACCCACGGGTGGTAGGGCGCGTCACTCCGTGCGCGCCGCTATTGACCTCCAAGCGGACAAGCTTTCTCCAACCGCCGCCATCCCAATGCTTCACTTTTAAGAAACACATTATGCAAGTGCCTGTTTTTACAACATGTTACGTTCGCATCCAAAGCGCCCAAGATGCCGGCCGCGACGCCACTGGCTTCCCTCTCCCCTCAACGGGGAGAGGGATTGAGGGTGAGGGGTGGTCATATCCAGAGCCGCCTCCCGTCCGTTTCTTCCTCTATCAGCACCATCCGGCGTCCAAGCTGAAAACTGAACACTTTTTCAACAAAAACCCCTGAAATATCACTTTTTTACAGATGAAACCTCACCCCACGATTACCCAACACATCGCCGCCAACCCATGGGTGGTAGGGCGCGTCACTCCGTGCGCGCCGCGCCTGCCACCAGCGCGTGCAAAATTTCCCCGGCGTCGCCTTCCCGACCCGCTGCCGATCAAGACTTGGCTCGAGTTTCCCGTACCCACTTCGGAGTTCGGGTTAAACCCAGAGCCTCTTCGCCTGAAACCTGAAACCTTCAACCTGAAACCTTCGTGAAACCCCCGAAATATCACTTTTTACATTTTGAAATATCCAATCTGAAATCTGCAATCCCACCCCCAACCAAAACCACCCCATGCCAACCGACCCCATGAACCCCAAATCCGATCCAGCATCCCAGCAACCAGTCAACAGCATCGTGCCGCCAGCCCCCAGCGATCGCAAACTCAGCCACCCCGACTCCCCCGTCACCCAGCTAAAACTCCTCTGGCGCAACGAAATGTCCGATGACGACCGCGACTACTGGCGCGACCTCTTCGCCTCCCCCACCCCCAATTATGACATCCGCCGCGAAATCCTCGCCAAATATCAAATCGAACTCCGCTACGACACCCAGCTCATCCGCTTCCGCCGCTGGGCCGACGCCTACGAAGAGCGCACCGAACAAATTCAGGCCGAAGCCGACGCCGTCGCCCAAGCCACCGCCGCCCTCCAAAAAGCGGGCCTCACCCCCGAACAACTCCGCACCGCCCTGTTAAATCGCATGTCCACCCGCGCCCTCGCCACCGGCGACTACAAACTCGCCGCCCAGGCCCTCAAGCTGGATGCGCAAATCGAACGCAGCCGCCTGGCCTTGCGCCGACTCGACCTCCAAACCCGCCGCGCCCGCGCCCTCGAAACCGAGGCCGACAAATATGCCAACATGCCCTACGAGGAGGCCATCGCCAAAATCCGCGAAGAACTCGAACGGCCCGGCGGCTGGTAATCATGCCCCATGATCATCCCGTCATGAACGCACTCCCCAAATGCTTCCCCAAGCACTTGTCGGCCATCGTGATCCAGCCAACTTAAACCCGAAGCGTCTTGGCCTGAAACCTGAACCCTTCAACCTGAAACCTTCGTGAAACCCCCGAAATATCACTTGTTTACGGATTGAAACCTCACCCCACGATTACCCAACGCAACGTCGCCAACCCATGGGTGGTAGGGCGCGTCACTCCGTGTGCGCCGCTATTGACATCCAAGTCAGCAAGCCATCACAGTTGTCGCTTACCCACTGCTGCTTTACTGAACACTTGATCACTTGAACACTTGATCACTTTTAAGAAACACATTATGCAAGTGACTGTTTGTAAGTCTGTTACGCTCGCAGTCAAAACGTCCAAGCTTTCTGGCCGCATTGCCATTGGCTTCCCTCTCCCCTCAACGGGGAGAGGGATTGAGGGTGAGGGGTGGTCATATCCAGAGCCGCCTCCCGTCCGTTTCTTCCTGTATCAGCCCCATCCGGGGTCCCGGCTGAACACTTCCCCCGAAATCTATGATAAATGAGTGACATTTCAAAAAACGACATTGCCACTGTTGACCAAACCCTTTCCCCGCCCCCAGTGCAAATAAACTTTTAACAGATTGCCGAACGATTTAACCTCAAGCAACTGAACGCAAGACAGCCAATCATGCCCAGAAAGAATGAAATCACCGCCGCCGCTTTCGGCAGCTACATTTCGCATGGTTCCTTGTTTTTATCGTCAGTTGATCAGGTTGAACGAGAGCAAACCTTGCTGCCTTACGCCCATTATCTCCGGCAGGTTTGGAAGGATTTGAAGCTCGCGGGCGTTTTGTGTGTGGCTGGCCGCCCCACCGCATACCTGTGTGAAGGCACCGCATTTTCCCTCCAGCAAAAACGAGCCAGACAGCAAATCGTCTGGAATCAAGGTTTGGTGCCGCTGCTGATTTTTCTGACGCCAAACCAGGTTGAAGTTCACAGCACCGTCAAAAAGCCAACGCAAGCCACCGAAGGCAACGAGGCCGACGTCGGATTGCCGAGCTTGGTCACCGACCTTGGCAATATTGCTGAGATGCTGGAATGTCAAAAATGGGTTCGCTCCGTCGAAACCGGGCAGTTCTTCCAACAAAAGGCGGAGTTTTTCCCGAATAACGAGGCGGTTGACCGCTGCCTGATTGAAAATCTGGTCTATACCGCGCGCAAATTGAAAAACGCCGGCTGGGATCTGAAGCATGCGTATTCATTGCTCGGTCGGGCGTTGTTCGTGTCGTTTTTGGAGGCCCGCGAATTCATCCAGCCGGCCTATTATCCCGCCGGAACAAAGCGGTTGACCGACATTTTGGCCCGTCCGACCGTTGCGGAGGTGAAGCAGCTGCTTTACCGGGAATTCTTCACGAAGCTGAAGCACGAATTCAACGGCACGATGTTTGATATTGCGCTGGCGACCGAAGAGCGGGACATCAAAAAGGCGCATCTCGAGATCCTCGCCGATTTCCTGAATGCCGCCGACATGAAGACCGGTGCTTTGACGCTGGATTTCTGGGCCTACGATTTCCGTTACATCCCGGTGGAGACCATCAGCGCCATCTATGAGGAATTCCTGAAGGAAACCGACCTCGATAAGAAGCGGCGCGACGGTGCGTTCTACACGCCGCGACACCTGGCGGAAACCGCGCTGCACATTGCGTTGGAAAACCGTTATGAAGCCGCCGCCGCTTGGAAAGTGCTCGATCCGGCAATGGGTTCAGGAATTTTCCTGGTCGCCATGTTCAATTTGCTGGCCGAGCAATGGTTGCGGAAAAATCATGACATTGCGCGAACGGACAACGACCTGCGCCCATCCCGTCCACCCACTCCGACGGGCACGGGGTTGAACGACGTGCGCCGCGAGACCAAGGCGCAGGCGTTGTTGAACATCCTGCAAACGCAAATCTGTGGCGTGGATGTGAATCCAGTCGCCTGCCGCATTGCGGCGTTCAGCCTTTATCTGGCCCTGTTTGAGAAACTCCAACCGACGGATGTGGAGGAATTCAAGCGGCACATCCGCGCCGACCATTTCCTGCCGCCGCTGCTATGGGAAGAAGAGGGCGAACAACCGGAACTGCCCGTGGTTTTGAGCGGCAATTTTCTTGAAGACGAGCTGCCGCTGAAAAAGGATTTCAATCTGGTCATTGGCAATCCCCCGTGGGAAAGCCGGGGCGACAAGCAAATCGCGTTGCGTTTCACAAAGAAATCCCGCGACTATCTCCTTGATGGCGGGGTCGGCTGCCTGCTGCTGCCTTCCACCATTCTGGTCAACCTTCATGGCGCGCTGGACGGTGACTGGTTCCGCAGCGTGGCGGTGGAGAAGATGGTTCAGCTTGCGGATTTTCGCTTTGTGCTGTTTGAGGCCACGCATCCGTGTTTCATCCTCCGTTACTGCAAGCGGACTCCCACCTTGGAACACACCGTCGCTTACGAAACGCCAAAATTAAACCGCTTCGACCGGCGCACCGGCGTGGTGGTGGTGGAACCGGACGATCAAAAGCTCGTACCACAACGCGACATTATTGAGGCCGCGCTGCAAAACAAGCTGCAAGTCGCCTGGGGCAGAAAATTCTGGGGGACGGCGCGGGATGAGGCGTTTCTAAGGCGTTTGGATTTTCTTCCGCCGTTAACTGATCTGGTCGGAATGCGTGGGAAGCCGAAACGCTGGCTTGGCGGAACCGGATTCCAACCACATTACGAGCACATTCAACACAAGCGGTACAAACCTGTCCCGATGCCTTGGCCGCTTTCAGCATCATTTCTTGATGCGAATACAAAAGGATTCGAACTAAATGTGTTTGAAGATCAACTATCTTCCGTTGGGGAGCGGCTCAAGAAACTTGGAGCTTCCACAAAAAAAGTTTTGTTTGCTCGCCCAGATGCAAATTTTCAATCACCAATGGTGGTTTACAGTGAGGGCTTCACCAAGTTTGCTTATTGCAATTTCAATGTTCATTTTCAAAACGCGCTTCGCTCGATTGCTGGGCCAGAACAGGATTCCAATCTGCTGCGCTTCCTTGCTTCTGTTTTAGGTTCGCGTTTGATGCAATACCTGGCTTTTCATTCTGGTTCAAGCAATGGCATCGGCCGGGACAAGCTGCATCTATACGAAAGTTTAAGCCTGCCATTCCCTCTCCCAAACCACGAACTCGCGGCAAAAAACGCCAGCGAAATTGTTCAAGAGGCGGCGGCGATTTTTGCAGAAGTCGAGCAGTTGGGCAAAAAGGCCGACGCGGAAAAACGTGCCCAACTGGTGCGGTCCGCCACCGCCAAACTCGAACCGCTGGTCGAAGCTTATTACCGCGTGACGGATGCCGAGCGCATCCTCATTGAGGACACGCTGACGCTTTGGCAACCGAGCATCCATAGCCATAATCTTGATAAGCCGGTTCCATCGCTCGCTTTTCCGTCACTCACGGATCGCAGGCGTTATGCGGCGACGCTTTGTGACGTGTTGAACCACCGAGCCCACAAACAAGGCATCCGCATCCGCGCGGAAAGCATGGCATCCCAGGAACTGAACCTGCTTTTCTTCACGGTCATCTTTGGCAGCGAAGCCGGGCCGCACCGGGATGCTGGCGGCGACGCCGAATTGTGGCAGGCGCTCAAGCGGATGGACGCCGCCGCGCAGCGCGCAAACGGACCGTTCAACTATCTCCGCGGCTTTAGTTACTTCAAGCACGACCGGCTTTTCATGCTCAAGCCGGCCACGATGCGCAACTGGTCACGCACGTCAGCGCTCAATGATGCCGATGCCATTTTTGAACACTTGAATTCAGCGAATACATGAGGTTCAACCACGGACAACTTGCCCCCGAGTTCAATCCGTTCTTCAGATTGGATTACCTGGCGCAGATTCTGGAGGCGGTCGCAGTGGCCTGGCGGCAAATGCCCAAACCCAGGCCGGCTGAAATTGAAAACCAAATCACCAGCCGTCTGGCTGGCTGGTTGTTGAACGCTTCAGACTTTGCCGGTGAGTTGCCTTTCCATATCATGCCGCAACACGAACTGCTCGACATCAAAGGGAAAATACTTGGCCGGTTGGACATCTGTTTCAAGCATTTGCAATCCACCCGCGACTATTTTGCGGTTGAAGCCAAACGGCTTCATGTTCCCTACAGCAGCGGACGGCAAACGGAATATCCCGCCTATGTTGGCGAGGAAGGCATGATGGCCTTTGTGGATGGGCCTTACGCCAGAAATCTACCAGCCGGTGGAATGCTTGGTTTTGTCATGGACGGTGAGACTGGCAAAGCGTGGAGTGGACTGGCTTCGCGAATTGAAGACCGCCGCCAGAGATTGAAACTCGAAGGTTCGTCTCAATTGACTCGGTCAAAATTATCCCGCATTGAAGCCTGCGGAATGCCGGGCACATTGTTGGGGGAAACGGAGCATCAAATTGGATATAAACTCCGGTTGTTTCACTTGCTGCTGCCGGTTTCGTGAAGCTTTACCTCAACATGTATATATTCGCCGGGGCTGAATTTTTTTGCATAAACAAAATCACCTTGGAAAACCTATGCCCAAGGTCTCCGGTTAAGCTGAGGAGGCTATGAAAAATGACATGGACAAGATGACCCATGCGTCCGGAAACTGAAAACTTCTCGCCGCTGCCACGACGCTATATTCTTTACCCGGCATGTCCGACGCCCGCATTGATGAAATCCGCCGTCTCCTGCCCCAAGCCATGTTGCCCGATTGGGTCCGGCTCGGGGGCCGGATGGTCCGCCTGTTGCGCGACAAGCTCCATCCCCAGGCACATGACGCGGTCTTGAGCCGCATTCATGAGCAGGTCCGCGCCTCGGTGGCCCTGCGCGAGGAGCGGCGGTTGCGGCTGCCGGCCGTTTCGTATCCGCCGGATCTGCCCATCACCGCCCGCAAGGACGACATTGTGGCGGCCATTCGCGCGCATCAGGTGGTGGTCATCGCCGGGGAGACGGGGTCGGGCAAAACCACGCAAATCCCCAAAATGTGCCTGGAGGCGGGCCTGGGGATTGAGGCGAAGATCGGCTGCACGCAGCCGCGGCGCGTGGCGGCGCTCTCCATTTCCCGCCGGATCGCCGAGGAGTTGCACGCGAATTGGGGGCGCGAGGTGGGCTGCAAAATCCGCTTTGATGACCGCAGCAGTCCGCAGACGTACATCAAGCTGATGACGGATGGCATCCTGCTGGCGGAGACGCAGGGCGATCCGCTGTTGTCGGAATACAACTGCCTGATCATTGACGAGGCGCACGAGCGCAGCCTGAACATTGATTTTCTGCTGGGTTATCTGAAGGGGTTGCTGGCCAAGCGCGCGGACCTGAAGATGATCATCACGTCGGCCACGATTGACACGGCCACGTTTTCGCGCGCGTTCAACGATGCGCCGATCATCGAGGTGTCGGGCCGGCTGTATCCGGTGGAGGTGCATTACGCGCCGCTGGATGCGGACTCGGAGGAGCGCGGGGACCTGACGTATGTGGATGCGGCGGTGCGCGCGGTGGAGCAGATCATGGACGAGTCCAGCACGGGTGATGTGCTGATTTTCATGCCGGGCGAGCGGGACATTCGCGAGACCAGCGATTTGCTGGACGGGCGGTTCGGGCATCAGGTGGAAATCATCCCGCTGTTTGGCATGTTGAGCGCGGGCGAGCAGCAGCGGGTGTTCACCGAGTGCGACCGGCGGAAGATCGTGGTGGCCACGAACATTGCGGAGACCTCGCTCACCATTCCGGGCATCCGCTATGTGGTGGATGCGGGGCTGGCGCGCATCAGCCGTTACAATCCCCGCACGCGCACCAAGCGGCTGCCGGTGGAGGAGATTTCGCAGAGCAGCGCGAACCAGCGCAAGGGCCGCGCGGGCCGCGTGCAGGATGGCATCTGCATCCGCCTTTATTCGGAGGAGGATTTTAACGAGCGTCCGCCGTACACGCAGCCGGAGATCCAGCGCGCGAACCTGGCGGAAGTCATCCTGCGCATGAAGGCGTTCCGGCTGGGGGACATTGAGACGTTTCCGTTTGTGAATCCGCCGCCGCCGGCGGCCATTGACGGCGGCTACCGGCTGTTGCAGGAGCTGGGCGCGCTGGATGAGGCGCGGCAGTTGACGGCGCTGGGCGAAAGCCTGTCGCGCCTGCCGATTGATCCCACGCTGGGCCGCATGCTGCTGCAATCGCAGCATGAGCACGCCACGCACGAGATTTTGATCATCGCCGCCGGCCTGAGCATTCAGGATCCGCGCGAACGTCCGCTGGACAACAAGGAGGCCGCCGCCGCCGCGCACAAGCGGTTTGCCGATCCGCAGTCGGATTTCCTGACGCTGCTGAAAATCTGGGACGCAGTGCATGATCAATACGAGCGGATGCGCACGCAGAACCAGCGTCGCAAATTCTGCAAAGCCAATTTCCTGTCGTACCAGCGCATGCGCGAGTGGCAGGATTTGTACGCGCAATTGCATGGGGCGCTGGAGGATTTGGGGCGGTTCAAACTGAACGAGAGCAGCGCGGATTACGCGGCCATTCACCGCTCCATTCTCACCGGCCTGCTGGCCCATGTGGCCACGCGCAAGGAGCGCAATTTGTATCAGGGGATCGGCAACCGCCAGCTCGCGATGTTCCCCGGCTCGGCGCTCTTTGACCGCAACGAGCGGCCGGTCAAGCCGGCCACGCACTCGCATCGCGGCAAGGCCGCGCCGAAGGCCGCCGCCGTGACGCAGCCGCCGTGGATCGTGGCCGGCGAAATCGTGGAGACCTCGCAATTGTTCGCGCGCACGGTGGCGGGCATTGATCCGTTGTGGATCGTCGAGCTGGCGGCGCATCTCTGCCAGGTCACGCATCAAAACCCGCACTGGAGCGCCACGGCCGGCAATGTGCTGGTGGAGGAGCGCACGACGCTTTACGGCCTGGAAATCCGCAAGGCGAAGGTCTCCCACGGCAACATCAACCCGGCGGAGGCCACGGAAATCTTCATTCGTTCGGCGCTCGTCGAGGACAATTTGCTCCCGGACAGCCAGCGGCCGGAAAGTAATGATGACGGCATCGGCGGCGATGACGATGACACGCGCGTGTTCATTTCCACGCATCGGCCGCCGCCGTTGCCGCCGCAGTATGCGTTCCTGGAACACAACCGCATGGTGCGCCAGAAGATCGAGACCTGGCAGACGCGGGTCCGCCGCCATGACCTGGGCAATCTGGACGACAAGCTGCACGAGTTTTACGCCGCGCGCATTCCGCAGGCCTCGTCGGTCCACGAATTGAACCGCCTCATCCGCGAGTGCGGCGGGCCGGAATTTCTCTGCGCCACCGAGGCGGATTTCACCGGCGGGCAGGTGTTGAGCTTCGACCGCGAGGCCTTTCCGGATGCCGTGCCGCTGGGCGGTCAGCCGGTGGCGTTGAGCTATGCGTATTCCCCGGGTGAGGAGCAGGATGGCGTGACGCTGCAACTGGGGTTCAGCCTGGCGCAGAATGTTTCCCAGTCGTGCGTGGAATGGTCCGTGCCCGGCCTGCGCGAGGGGTTGATCAACGAGCTGCTGCGCGCGCTGCCCAAAAGCCTCCGCCGCGAATTGCAGCCGCTTCCGCCCAAGGTGGCGGAAATTGTCAGCGAACTGCAGCCAGCCGGCGAGTCGTTGCAGCAGGATCTCGCGGCGTACATCCGCCGCCGCTACGGCGTGGAAATCCCGCCCGGGGCGTGGCCGCTGGCTGCCATCCCGGCGCATCTGCGCCCGCGCATTCAAGTGTTGGGCAACGATCAAAAAATCATCGGCTCCAGCCGCGACCTCGCCGCCCTGCGCCAGACGCTGGAGCAGGTCATCACCAAACCCGCGCCGGACAATTCCGCCTGGACCCGCGCCGCGCAGCAATGGGAGCGCGCCCGCGTCACGGCCTGGGATTTCGGCGACCTGCCCGCGCGGGTTTTGGTTAGCGATAATGGCCCCGTGCCGGCGTATGCGTGGCCCGGGCTCGTGGTGGAGCAGGGGGCCGTCTGCCTGCGCCTCGGCCGCACGGAGGCGGCGGCCCAAACCGACAGCCTGCCCGGCATTCACAAACTCATTGAACTGGCGTTGTCCAAGGATTTTGCCTGGCTGCAGCGGGATCTGCATGCGCTCAACCGGTTCGATGCGCTGGTGGCCAATCTGTGTACGCTCGAGGAACTGCAGGTCGACGCCTGGGAAAACCTGAAGCGCCATGTGTTCCCCGCCGAAGCCTTTCAACCGCTGACCAAGGCGAACTTTGACCTGGCCGTCCAGCAAACGCGCCTGGCCATCCCCGGCCTGGCGATGCAACTGGTGGATCAGGTCGGCGTGATCCTGAAAGCCCGGAAGGAAATTGAGCAGCGTTGCGGCGCCTCGCCCGTGCTGCCCGCCACCAAGGCCAAAACCTTCTCGGATTTGAGCCAGTTGAGCGTGGCCACCAAGGACGCCGCCAAGCCGGCGAATCCCTGGGCGATGGAGTTGGAAGCCTTGCTGCCGCGCCACTTTCTCGCGTCGATCCCGTTGGCGCAACTGCCGCAGTTGCCGCGCTATCTCAAGGCGCTGGCCATGCGCATGGAGCGGGCCCGGCTGAACCCGGGCAAGGACCGGGAACGCGCGCAATTGGTCGCGCCCTGGCTGGCCAGGCTGACGCCGCTGGCCGCCAATCCCCCAAAGAACGCCGCCGACCGGCAACGCGTCGAGGCTTTCCGCTGGATGGTGGAGGAATACAAGGTGTCGGTGTTCGCGCAGGAACTGGGCACGGCGTTTCCGGTTTCGCCCAAGCGGCTGGAGGAGCATTGGGGGCAGATTGGCCAGGGTCAGATCAGATAAAACCGCAGCACCATCCGCTCGAAGAATTCGATGGTGTTTTCGTTATGCATGGCGACCAGGCCGAACAGGGAGCCGTCCGGCCGGGTGGCCACGTAAATTTTGCCGTCGGCAAAGGACCAGACCAGCCGCTGGGTGACCAGTTCATTATTGGACAAGAGCGCCATGGCGTTGGTCAGGTGGAGCATGGTTTTCTCCATGGCCTCCAGGGTATAGGCCTCGTGATAGCTGCAAACATGATGGGTGCGGTCCGCCAGGCGCACCCCGCAGGCCAGCGCGCCGGGACCGGAGGCGCAATCGCTCAACAGTTGTTCCAGCATCTCGTTCATTGGGCGTGGGGCGGTTTGGCCACGGTGATGAACACCATGCGGTTGGCGCCAAACAGGGCCACCGAGCGGCGGTCCGGCTGGCGGATTTCCAGCCGGTCAAAATTTCCCAGCGGCAGGGTCTGGCCCAGCAGGGTGGCCTGCTGGGCGATGGTTTGCAGCAGGGAGACGCGGTTCATGACCTCGGCACATTGCCAATGGTAAATCGGGGTGCCCTTTTCCGAGCAGACCAGCGTTTCCTTGACCACGATGCTCGCCGTCGGGACCACCGCGGGGGCCGGGGCTGCCGCCTCGGCCGCCGCTTCCGGCGGGAGCGGCGGCGGGGTGGGTGCCGGCGCGGGCTCCACGGGCGGTTGCGAAGCCATTTCATCGCGGACCCGCGCGGATTCCATGAGCAGGAATTCCCACGGCCCCTCGATCGTGCGGATGCCGGGCGATTCGTAGGGCAGCAGCTTGAATTCACCGCCCGCGACCCCCAGCAGCTTGTGCAGCGCCTTTTCCCCGGTCAGCTCGCCGATGACGGCGTGAATGATGTTGCCATCCTCAATAAAAACGCGCCCGTAGGCCTGCCGGCTCGAAATTTCGAGGACGGAAGAATTGCGTCCCAGGCATTCCATCTGAATGATGTCATTGAGACCCACCTTTCGCAGCATGCCGTGGAAGCCCTCGGTCGGCGCCCAGGAAGCCAGTTCATCCAGGATGACAAAGACGGATTTGAAGCCCTCCACGGTGCGGGGCTTTTCAATGAACATTTCCGCGCCATTGGCGAGGCAAGCCGCCCGGTTATCCTCGGTGGCGTAGGCGGTCAGGGTGACTTTTTTGACGCCCGGATAGCGGCGGTTGAGGATGCGGAGAAACTGCAGCCCGTCCAGCATGGGCATGTTGATGTCCACCACGGCCAGGTCCACTTTCTGCCGCTTGAGGAGTTCCAGGGCGGCATCCACGGAGGAGGCGCGGTGCATCTTCCAGCGGCCTTTGCTCAACTCGCCGAACGTCTCCGTCATGATCTGGAGAAAATCCGGTTCGTCGTCCACGAACAAAATCTGCGGTTGTGTTTTGGTGTCAATCACGGCAATCAGCTCTAAAATCAGGGTTGGCCCGCCCCAACCGTTTCACGCGATGTCCTCCAGGGCCTGCCGGGCCGCCAGTTGCACATTTTCATCCACGTCATGCAAGGCGGCATCGAGGAGGGGCAGCGCGTTGACTTCCTGCAAATGGCGGAACGCCTCAATTGCCGCCAGGCGCACGTCGCGGTCATGGTCATACATGAGATCCGACAGGATCCCGAAGGCGGCGTGGGGCGGATTGGCATCCTTGCCCGCCACCGGCCGCTCCGTCACGGTCTCGGGCTTGATTTGGAGCTGGGCAAACAGCTTCAAGGCGCTGTGCCGCACCCAGTATTCGCTGTGCTCCAGGGCGGCCTTGATCCGGGGCAGCACGGTGAAAACGGACGGGTGCTTTTCCCAGTTGCGATCCACATTTTTCAGGGCGGCGGCCGCGGCCGCGCGGACCGCCGAATCCACATCGACCAGCGCCAGCACCAGATGCGGAATGGCGCGCCGGCTGCCGATGTGCCCCAGCGCGCCCAGGGCGCTCTCCCGCACGTCGCGGTCGGGGTCATCCAGCAGTTTGGCGACCTCCTCCACGGAGGCGGGATCGGCCACATCGCCCAGCGCCTTGAGGGTGGACTGGCGGACTTCCCACGATTCATCGTGCAACATCTTCAGCAGGGCGGGAACGGCATTTGCCCCGCCACAGGCGCGCATGGCTTCCACGGCCGCGCCACGCACGCTGGGATTGCTGTCTTGCAGGCAGCGCTCCACGGTGGTCGAGGTGTCGGGAATGGCCATGCGCTCGAGCGCGCCCAGGGCCGCGATGCGGATGGCGGGATTGCTTTTCCGCAGCGCCTCGAGCATGGCCATTTTTACCCGGGGATCCTCGATCTGGCTCAGCGCCTTGACGGCTTCAAATTGCTTGTTGGGCGAGCCGGTGCGCATGACTTCAATCAGCGGGGCCACGGCCTGGCTGCCCAGCGAAGCCGCCGCATCGGTCCGGCCCATGGCCAGGATTTGCATCACCCGCTGGGAATCGTCGCCGGGATGCCAGCCCAGCTTCTCGAGCGCGTGCGACGCGGCCGCGCGCACGGGCATGGCCGGATCCAGCAGCAAACCCACCAGGGAATTGACCACCACCGGATCCCCCGTGACGCCCAGGGTCTCCGCCGCCGCCGCCCGCACTTCGGGCACGGCATCGCGCAACCGCTCCATCAGGGGGCCGACGGCCACCCGGCTGCGGTGAACGCCCAGCGCGCGGGCCGCCGCCTCCCGGACTGAAGGCTCCCGGTCCTGCAACGCAAAGATCAGCGGGTCCACAGATTCGGCCGAATCGGATTGCCCCAGCTTGCTGACCACCGCCAAGCGGGTCTTGCTGCTGCTTACGCGCAATTGTTGATACGTCCACCAGAGCATAAATTAATCTGACTTCCAGCCATGCGGCGGGCTACCAAGCGCTGAATTTGTATAATTTGCCGGCTATTGGCGAGCGGAATCTGAATGGTTCGCCCGTCAGGTCAGCAATTTTTCAAAGCGCGCCGCCGCCGCGTCCCAGAGCGGGGCGTCCTGCGGGACAATGGTTTGCAGCGCGAACGAATTTCGCACCACCGCGCGCGCCGCCTCATGGGATTCCAGATGGCCCAGCGCGATGGCTTGGATCAAAATATTGCCCAAGGCGGTGCATTCCGTCGGACCGGTGAGGACGGACAGTTTCACGGCATTGGCGGTAAACTGATTCAGCATGGCGTTTTTGCTGCCGCCGCCGACAATGTGGAGGCGTTCCAGCTTGCGGCCCGCCACCCGTTCGGTGCGCCGCAGCACCACCCGGTAAAACAGCGCCAGGCTTTCGTAGATGCAGCGCGCGCAGGCCCCCACGCTGGCGGGCACGGGCTGCCCGGTTTCGCGGCAGAAGTCTGCGATTTTTCCCGGGATGTCGTCGGGATTTAAAAAGCGGGGATCATCGGGATTGATGAGCGAGACGAACGGCGGGGCGGCAGCGGCCAGTTGCTCCAACTCGCCGAATTCAAATTTCCTGCCGGTCTGGGCCCAATGGCGGAGGGATTCCTGGAGGAGGCCCAGGCCCATGATATTCTTGAGCAGCCGCACGGTGTTGCCGTAGCCGATTTCGTTGGTGAACCCCAGATTGCGACTCTGGTCATTGATGACGGGCCGGGGCCATTCCACCCCCATGAGCGACCAGGTGCCCGAACTCAAGTAAGCCCAGCCTTCGCCCACGCCGGGCACGGCGGCGACCGCCGAGGCCGTGTCATGCGAGCAGGAGGCGATCACTTCGATCGGCGGCAGGCCCGTTTCCAGGCAAAGATTCTTCTTCAAGGGCCCCAAGCGCGTGCCGCTGGGACAGATCGGCGCGAATAAATCCTCCCGCAGGTTCAACGCCGCAAACAGTTTTTTGGACCAGCCCCGGAGCGTGGGATTGTACATCTGCGTGGTGCTGGCGAGGGAGACTTCGTTGCGCGCCACGCCGGAGCAGAAAAAGTTGATGGCGTCGCCCAGGAGCAGGATCTGCCGGCCTTTGGCCAGCCGTTCCGCCGGCTCGGTGGCCACCTGATACAGGGTGTTTAGCGACATGAACTGGATGCCGGTCTCGGCAAAGACCATCGGCCACTCCATCTTCTCCTTGACCATTTCCACCCCTTGGGCGGACCGCGAATCCCGGTAGCACCAAACCGGCTGCACCGGCAGGCCGCGCTCGTCGAAAATCACATAATCCACCCCCCAGGAATCGGTGCTGATGCTGGAAATCGGGACCTGCCGGGCGGCGGCGTTTTTCAAGCCGGCCTTCAATTCGTTCAGCAACCGATCAAATTCCCAGTGTAACGCGCCGGCCACCTTCGTGGGGCCGTTCGGAAAGCGGTGCAGCTCTTCCAACGAAATCCGGCCGTTATCCAGGGTGCCCAGCATAAGGCGCCCGCTCCCGGCCCCGAGGTCGCAAGCTAGATAATGAGTAGGCATAAAAAAATGATGCGCCAGCTTAAGTCATGCGCCCGCTGGCGGAAAGCAATTTACAACGCCGCCATTCATCCTGGGTATCCTGGGTGCGGGACTGCAAAGCAACCTGGGTGGCCAGGATTTTGAGAGCCGCTTCATGTCGGTTTCAACGTGATAAATGTGTTATTTCGAGGGAAGTGTTCAGCCAGGACCCCGGATGGGGCTGATACAGGAAGAAACGGACGGGAGGCGGCTCTGGATATGACCACCCCTTACCCTCAATCCCTCTCCCCGTTGAGGGGAGAGGGAAGCCAATGGCGATGCGGCCGGCATCTTGGGCACTTTGGCTGCGAGCCTAACATGTTGTAAAACCAAGCACTTGCATAATGTGTTTCTTAAGAGCATTGGGATGGCGGCGGTTGGGGAAAGCTTGTCCGCTGGGATGTCAATAGCGGCGCGCACGGAGTGACGCGCCCTACCGCCCATGGGTTGGCGGCGATGGGTTGGGTAGTTGTGGGGTGCGGTTTCAAAGCGTAAAAAGTGATATTTCGGGGGTTTTTGATAATTTCAGTTTGGGAATGACGAATGACGAATGTTGAATGACGAAAGAATGACGAAGCACCAATGACGAATGGTGTCCGCTGGCAAAAAGAGCGCCTCACCCGTTCCGTCCGGCGGGTCGCCGGACGGTACGGGCCAGTGGCCCGTGCCACCCTTGTTTGCAAACGCTCGTTCATGGTGATAAAAGTGTTAATTCGGGGATTTTGGGGGGAAGTGTTCAGCTTGGACGCCGGAGGGTGCTGAAACAGGAAGAAACGGACGGGAGGCGGCTCTGGATATGACCACCCCTCACCCTCAATCCTTCTCCCCGTTGAGGGGAGAGGGAAGCCAGTGGCGACGCGACCCGCATCTTGGGCGGTTTGGCTACGAACGTAACATGTTGTAAAAACAGTCACTTGCATAATGTGTTTCTTAAGAGTGAAGCATAGGGATGGCGGCGGTTGGGAAAGCTTGTCCGCTGGGATGTCAGTAGCGGCGCGCACGGAGTGACGCGCCCTACCGCCCATGGGTTGGCGGCGATGGGTTGGGTAGTTGTGGGGTGCGGTTTCAAAGCGTAAAAAGCATTGGTGTCGGCAAGTGTGGGAGAAAATATCAGCCAGGATGGGCCGTGCAGCGCTTTGGGGGTGCCTGGCAAAGCCGTTTTTGCGAGGGGCGCGCGACGTCTTGCGGCGCACAAAAACGCCCTGGC
>Ga0302319_10012897_pt1 | contig 15713 bp, 13 predicted proteins | sample Bog_T0_2_FD_203319 | JGI IMG/M metagenome (GOLD analysis project Ga0302319, IMG submission 203319) | Peat permafrost microbial communities from Stordalen Mire near Abisko, Sweden - Bog_T0_2 | ecosystem: Environmental > Terrestrial > Soil > Wetlands > Peat | place: Sweden: Abisko, Stordalen Mire...
CAGCCATGAAAGTGGCCTGAAGAAACCCTCGCCCTGTGGGAGAGGGCAAGCGTAAAACTATCCATTTCTGAAGTTCAAATTCAACTTCCAGCTTGTCCCTTCACCAATCCTTAACCGTGTGCGAACTATCCTGCGGCTTGCCCCGGGGTTTCATGACCAGCACTTGTTCGTCGTTCTTCTGTTGATCCAGGAGTCGCTTGGCCTCTTCCGGCGTCATCTGCCGCATTTGCGCAGCCTGGGCTAGCTCATTAGTTTCACCGGCTTTCTGGCCGTTCTGGTTTTGATTGGCCTGATTCTGCTGCGCCTGGTTTGCCTGGTTTTGTTTATCTTGCTGGTCCTGCTTTTGTTGCTGGCTTTGCTGGGATTGGTTTTGCTGATCCTGCTTTTGTTGCTGTTGTTGCTGTTGATTCTGCTGTTGTTGTTGATTTTGCTGCTGCTGCTGGTTTTGCTGCTGCTGTTGTTGTTTCTGTTGCTGCTTGAGCAATTCGTACAATTTCTTGAGATGATCGTCGTCCGGATACTGTTTCAAGCCGGTCTGCACCGATTGCAGTGCCTGCGGGATGTTGTTGGAAAGATAGGCGTGCGCGCCGTCGTTGAAAAAATCATCGGCGGTCAGCCATTGCGCGCGCGCGGCGGGCAGCAGGAGCAGCAGACTAAGACTGAGGAGGAGTGACAATCGCATCGATATCCTTGAGTTTTTTGACGTAATCCTGAAAGCGCTTGTTCGCGATCGGATTATTCAGGCTTTGTAAAATTTGGAGCGCGTTATGATATTCATTGCGGCGAACGGCTTCGTCCGCCTGTTGCTTGGCCCGGCGCATGGCCTCGCGCAATTCCTGGATCAGCCCGATTTGCTGCCTGACGAAGTTGAAATTATAGGCGGCGTCCAGGTCGTTGGTGTTCAACTGCACCGCGTACGCGTAGCTTTGGGTTGCCTCTTTCCAAGCGCTTTCGACGTTATCCAGGCTGTCCGCGCTGGGCTCAAATTTCAACTCGCCCATCCGGTATTGGGTATTGCCGAGGTTATAGTATGCCAATTGCTGCAATTTAAGATCCTGCGCGGAGGCCACGATCCTGAAATCGTTCAAGGCTTCGTCGTAATTCGTGGCCCGGTAAGCGGCTGCACCCGCGTCAAAGACGTAACGCAGATCATTGGTGTGCAATTCCGCCAGGTTTTGATACTCCGTGAGCGCGTTTGTGAAATTACCGGCGTTGTAGGCGCGCAGGGCGTCCGCTGAGGCGGCGGAGGCTGGCTCCGATCCCAAGCCCAAGGTCAGCAGGGCGATGACCGCGGATAACCCAGTAGCGCCAGCGGCGGCCGCGCGGGGATCGCGCTTGCGTTCAGGCCAGAGCATCTCTGCGATCAGGAGCAAAATCGCGATGCTAAGCGGCCAATAATATTGCTGGTGATATCGCCGGATGAGTTGCGATTTGACCTCCGTGGCGGGCAACGGTGCCAGGCCCCGCTCATATAGCACGTCCATGGTGTCCGCCCCGCGCAGGGGCAGGTAAAATCCGCCGGTTATCCGGGCAATCTGCTGCAGTAATGGTTCATTCAGGTGCGATTTCAGCACGTTGCCATTCTCGTCGCGCAGATAATCCGAATTGCCCTTGGCGTCGGTGATGCGGATCAAATCGCCCGCGGCGGTGCCGATCCCGACGGTGAAGATTTTCAGGCCTGCCTTGGCGGCATTTTGGGCGGCGGCGATCACATCGCTCTCGCTCACGTTATCCTCGCCGTCCGTGAACAGCACCATGGCGTGATGATGGCCCGTTTCCTTGAACGCGGTGAGCGCGGTATTGATGGCCGTGGCAATGGCCGTGCCGCCTTCTGGAATGGCGTTTACATCGAGTGCTTGCACGCTTTGTTGAAACGCGGTGTCATCGGTGGTCAGCGGGCATTCCAGAAATGCGTCGCCCGCAAAGGCCACCAGGCCGAGACGATCCGCCCCGGAGCGTTGCATCAACTCCAATGCGGCGAGTTTGGCCCGTTCCAGGCGGCTGGGGGTGATGTCCGTAGCCAGCATGGATTTGGACGTGTCAATTGCCACCACCACATCCAGGCCGTTTTGTTCGACCTCCTCCAGGTCATAGCCGTGCTCGGGCTGGGCCAGCGCAAGCACCAGGCAGCCCGCGGCCAGAATGACCAGGCCAAAACGCCAGCGCCGGCGGCTCAACGAGATGCCGACGGTCAGTTGGGAGAGCAACCGGGCCTCGATGAATCGCACCAGCAATTTCTTTTTCGCGCGTTCGCGCCACCAGTAAAAAAGCGCCAGCAGCGCCGGCAGCACCGGCAGCAGCCAAAGCAAATGGGGATGTTCGAATCGCATTTTTAAATCGCTTGTTTCATGGCAACCGGCGGAACACGGTTTGGCCCAGCAGGATTTCGACCAGCAACACCGCCAGCCCGCCAAGGACAAACCACGCAAACAATTCCTTGTATTGCGTGAATTTATTCACCACCGCCTCCGTTTTTTCCAATTTGTCAATCTGGTCGTAAATGGAATTCAGTTTCTCGGAATTGTCGGCGCGATAGAAGACGCCACCCGTCATTTGTGCGATTTTCTCCAGGGTTTCGTCATCCGGCAAATAGCCCGGCGGCAGGCCCATCTGCTGGACGATCTCGCGGTTGCCGAGGCCGATGGTGTAAATCTTGACGTTCAGCGTCTGCGCGGCTTCCGTGGCCGTGATGGGATCAATCTTGCCGGAGTTATTGCCGCCGTCGGTCATCAGCACGATGATCCGGCTCTTGGATTTCAAATTGCGCAACCGGTTCAAGGCGGTCGTGAGGCCGTCCCCGATCGCGGTGGCATCCGAGTTGATTGTGCCGATGTCCAGACGCTGGATATTATCGAGCAAATAGTCATGGTCCAAAGTCATCGGCGCTGCAATGAAGGCTTGGGCGGCAAAAACCACTAGGCCGATGCGATCATCGGGCCGCTCCGCCACGAATTTCTTCAAGACAGACTTGGCCATTTGAAACCGGCTTACGGGCTGGCCGCCGACTTCATAATCCTGGGTCGTCATGCTGCCTGAGAGATCAAGCGCCACCACAATATCAATGCCGCTGGCCTTCACTTCGGTGGTGCTTTTCGACAGGCGCGGTTGCGCCAGGGCGATGATGAACAAGGCCAGCGCCAGCCAGCGCAGGGCCGCCAGAATCTGCCCGGCCCGGGACCGCCTGGCTTGAGCCAGACCGGCGACCAGCTTGACGGAGGAATACAAAAAAGCCGGGGGCGAGCCGCGCCGCCCTTTCAGCCAGGCGAGCAACGGCAGCAGCAAACCCAGCAACAACGCGAGTGGATGGGCAAACGTCATGCAGCCTCCCGGCTTTCCGCCTCCACCGCGTCGGCGGCAGCGGGGGGCTCGGTTTCCTCCACCAGTCGCACGGCCGAACCGTGCAATTCCAGCAATTCCTTCTCGCCGGGTTCGTATTTGGCGAACTTCACGAGATCGCAACTTTCCAAAAACCGGCCCAGGCTGTCCTTTTGTTCGCCGGCCAGCAAATCGGTGCTCTGCAATTCACGCAGGAATTCCTCGGTGGTCCGCTCGGGCGCGCGGAAATTGAAGCGCTCCTCCAGATAAATCCGGACGGTGTCAGAAACCAGGACGCAAAACGGCTTGGGTTGCGCGATCAGCGCAAGGGCCTCAGCCAGCTTCTGTTTGGCCCGGACGTGCGGGGGGATGGGAGGCGGCAGGTTTACGGGGGCGACGCGACCGAAAAAGTGGCGCCAGGCCAGCCACAGCGCCACCAGTAGTACTACTGCGCCCAGCGTCCACCACAACCAAGCCAGGCTGTCAGGGATCGCCAGCGGCGGCTTGATGTCGCGGATGTCGTTCACCATCGCGGCTGTTTGGTTGGTTGGCATGTATCAGTGGGCAGGCTCAATATCTTTGGCTCAAAGTCTCAGGGTCAAATTGGTTCACGCCCGCAGCCGGCGCTTTTCCCGGGTTTCAAAGAATTTGCCCAGCGTGGCTGCATAAGCCTCGTCCGTGTGCAGTTGAATGGAATCAATGCCTGATGCGCGAAATTGCCGCCCCAATTCATGGAGCAGCTTCTCCTGCCGCAGCGCAAACGCATCGCGGCTGGCACTGGAACCCGTATTTACTTCCAGAATCTCGCCCGTCTCCGCGTCTTCCAGCATCAACCGGCCCAACGCGGGCAGCTCCAGCTCATGCCGGTCAGTGATTTGCACGGCCACCACGTCATGCCGCCGGTTGGCAATGCGCAATGCCGTTTGCTCCGGTTTGGGCAACACCGTGCCTTCCGTGGGTGATAGAAAATCCGAGATCACCGCGCAAATTGCCTTGTGTGGCAGGACGCGTCCCATGAATTCCAGCGCCTGCACCAGATTCGTGCCGCGGCGTTTGGGCTCGAAAAACAGAACCTCGCGGATGACCCGCAGCACGTGGCTGCGACCTTTGCGCGGCGGAATGAATTTTTCCACCTCATCGGTGTATAACAGCAGGCCCACCTTGTCATTGTTCCGGATGGCGGAAAACGCCAGCACCGAGGCGATTTCGGCCGCCAGTTCACGCTTGGACTGGCCGCGGGAACCGAACAGGCCCGAGCCGCTGACATCCACGAGCAACATCAACGTCAATTCGCGCTCCTCGACAAATTTCTTGATGAAGGGATGATTCATCCGCGCGGTGACGTTCCAGTCGATCGCGCGCACGTCATCCCCGGCCTGGTACTCGCGCACCTCGTCAAAGTTCATGCCCTGGCCCTTGAACACCGAGTGATACGCGCCCGCAAGGGTCTCCGTCACGATGCGGTTGGTGCGCAGCTCGATCTGCCGGATTTTTTTGAGAATCTCGCGCGGAATCATGAGTCAGTTAAACAATCCAAAGGGTCAGATTATGATCGCCGGGTTTAACCCGTGAATGGACAGTGGGCCAGGTACGGGCGGCAATGGCAACGCCCGCCGCCCTTCCGGCTCACGGCACGGGCAGTTCATCAAAAATTTTCTGGATGATGATCTCGCTGGTTTTTTCCTCCGCCTCCGCCTCGTAGGTGATCGCAACGCGATGGCGCAGGACGTCCATGCCAATGCTTTTCACGTCCTGCGGGGTCACGTACCCGCGGCCTTTGAGGAAGGCGTAAGCCTTGGACGCGAGCGTCAGCGAAATCGTCGCGCGGGGGGAAGCCCCGAGCTGGATGAATTCCTTCACCGCGATCTTGTAATGCTCCGGCTCGCGCGTGGCGCAAACGAGGTCCACGATGTAATCCTTCACCTTGTCATCCACGTAAATGTCGTTGATGACCTGGCGGGCGCGGAGGATTTGTTCCGGCTCGACCACGGCGCTCGCGGTGGGTGTGCCGGAAGTCCTGGCCATGACCTCCAGAATCTGGCGCTCCTCGGCCCGGGAAGGATAGCCGATCTTCAATTTAAGCATGAAGCGGTCGACCTGCGCCTCGGGCAGCGGATAAGTCCCTTCCTGTTCAATTGGATTCTGGGTGGCCAGGACGAGAAAAGGTTCCTCGAGTTTGTAGGTCTGGTCGCCGATGGTGACTTGTTTTTCCTGCATCGCTTCGAGCAGCGCGCTTTGCACCTTGGCGGGCGCGCGGTTGATTTCATCGGCCAGGACCAGGTTGGCGAAAATCGGTCCCTTGCGGGTGCTGAACCCGCCGGACTGCGGGTTGTAAATCTGTGTACCAATGACGTCGGCGGGCAGCATGTCCGGCGTGAATTGCAGGCGCGAGAACTTGACGTGCAGGCAGTTGGCCAGCGATTTCACCGCGAGGGTTTTCGCCAGCCCGGGCACGCCTTCAAGGAGCACATGCCCGTTGGCCAGCAGGCCGATGACCAGCCGCTCGGTCAGATAATTCTGACCGACAATGACTTTTCCGAGTTCATTGAAAAGCGGCTGGGTAAAGGCACTGGCCTCCTTGACCGCTTCGTTAATGGCGTTGATTCCGGTACTCATATATTAGTAATGGCTTCTTAATTCAGACAGGATTATGACAAAATGTTCTCTTCTATGTTCAACAAAATTAACCTGCGGCCCACGCAAACTTATCGGCGATGCGCTCTGACCCGTTAAGAATTTATTTAAATTTGTTTCACGCGCCGGGCACCACCTGGACCTGTTTGACGTTCAGCCACCCGATTTTCCCTTGTGCATCTGAGACTTGCACCCAGTCATCGTGGCGGCTCAGGATGGAAAGCTCGGTGCCGTCATGGGCGGTGAACGATTCCTGGGCGTCATCAAACGGGCCGCTGCGCGCGGTCGCCGGGGTGGTGGTGACCACCGCCGTGGCCTGCGTGAAATGGCTGGCGGCCTGCAAACCCATTCCCGTTCCCAGCCCCAACGTCAGCAGGATCGCGAGTGTGGTGAACCCGCTCAAGCGCGGCCTCAGCGCGGGGCGAATCTGCCGGACGGTAAACAAAGCCAGCGCCAGCCAGAAAGCCAGCGCAGTCAACACCGTCCATTCATTCAAGCTCAACTGGCCCAACCATTCCTGCCAGCGCGGCGGGCGAATGGTTGTGCCCTGCACTTGATTGCGGACATAGTCCAGATTGGCACGGATTTCCTGGTCTCGCGGGGCCAGCAGCCCGGCGCGGCGGAAGGCGGCGATGGCACTCCCCAGGTTGCCGGCCTTGAATTCGGCGTTTCCGTAATTGAAGAGCAGGTTGGCGGAGACGCCCCCGGTTTCCAGCACGTGTTCATAGCCCGTGGCGGCGGCGCTGAATTTTCCCTCCGCGTAAAGCCGGTTCGCGGCGGCAAAATCCCCGTCGGCATCCGCGGCGAACAGGTTTCCGGCCATGCCAATGGCGACCATGACGAGCAGGACGCGCTTGCCGGAGACAACCAATGAATTCAGGATCGGAGCTTTCATGCGCGCAACTCTTTCAACTCAGCGATGACCTTTTGAAACTGGCTGGCCACGGAGTTTAACTCACTGGTGCCCCGGACCGGCGCATAGCGCGCCTGGTTGCAAAGCTGGAATAACTCCCGCAACCCATCGCGCGTTGAGGCAGGCGCCTGGCGCAGCAGGGAATGCTCCTCGATCACGTTCTCCGTGATGGCCGACGCGGGGCAATCCAGTCGTTCGCCCAGTTGTTCCTGCAAGAGCCGGAACAGCGTCGCGAAAAATTCGTCCGGCTGGTTGCCGGCGGCAAATTGTTTCAATTCCGCCAGGCCCTGGCTGACAAGTTGGGCCACGGCCAGTTGCCGGCGCCGCCGCGGATTGTTGGCCAGATTGTCCGTGTTCCGGCGCCAGATCCACGCCGCGAGTAAAGCCATTACCGGCAGACCCTGGAGCAGCAGAAAGACCGGCTGGTTGATCAACGCGGTCCCGGTCGGACGCAGCCTGCCCGGGTTTTCCTTGATGGGCAGAATATCCGCGGGCGGTTGGTTTTCCGGCGCGGAAGTTTTGGCGAAGGCCGGCATCGGCGTGGCGCCGGCGGCTTGAACCGTGAGGGCAACCGGCGGTTGCGTGACCGTGTGGTACTGTCCGTCATCAGGATTAAAATAGGAAAAAGAGAATTGCGGCCACGCGTGGATGTCTGCCGTTTGCGGCGTCACGATTTCCTCAAAGATCTTTGTGCCATCCAATCCGAGGCCGTTACCGGCATCGGTTTTGACGGTGGGCGGGAACACCTTGAAGCCGGGCAGCACGGATTGATCGGGCAGGGTGATCGAATCAAGCGCCCCATGACCGGCTATCTGCACCCGGACGGTCACGGGGTCACCCACGGTGACATTGGTCGGACCGACACTGACCGCCAGCGTGAAATTGCCAATCGCGCCGCCAAAATTGGCCGGTTTATTCTGATCGGGCAAGGGAAGGCTGTCCAAAGTGGCAGTCGTGGTCGCCAGCGTGATTTGCTTCTGGTCGCCCTGGTTGAAAAATTGCCGGAAAAACGGATCCACGTTGGGCTGGTTTTGCGACGGCAGCACAATGACGGCCTGGGCCGTGAACGGTCCAAGCGTCAATTGGCCGGCGCGAGTGGTGGTGAGGGCGTAGGTGACGGGAATCACCGTGTAAACCCGGTCGCCCACCCGTGCCTGGGAACGTCCGCCCTGTGCGCTTTTGCCCAGGAGAAAACCGTCTGCATTCTGGCCGGTGAACTGAAAATTTCCAAAATTCTGCACATCATCCCGCACATAAATCCGAAGCTCCGCCGTCAGCTCCTGACCCAGATAAACTTTTCCCGACGGCAGGGATAGCGTCATGAATGCCGCTTCATTGCCCGAATGGATGTCGTCGGCCGAGGGCGCGTCTGGTTTCTGCACGGTCAACGTAATGGGTTGGGTTGTGAGGGATTGTCCCCCGACGTCGGCGGTCAGGGCTGGGATGGTATACTGGCCCGGTTGTTGCGCGGTTACGGAGTAAGTCACCGTCACCGTGGAACTCATGGCGCCGTTAACCATGCTGAAGCTTTGCGAATTGCCAGAGCTGGAAATGTCCAGGCCGGGAACATCCGGTGCCGGCGCATTTTGCGGTGAACCGCCTTCAAAGGTCAGGGACAGCGTCGCCGTCTCGCCGAGGGTCATTGTGTCGCGGTCCAGTGACGCGGTAAAATTCGCCCCCTGCGCTGTGCCCAGCCAAAGGCACGCCGCCAGACACCAGAGCCAGATTTTAAAGATTAATCGCATCATTTCGAACTGTCACTTCTGACAATTAAAGGTCGGAATTGTTCACGAAAATTCGCCCCAATGAAAGCTGAATCCCGCCAAAACGGGTCTGCCGGCAACTTTCGCTGGCCTCTCCGGCGGGGCCCGGTTTATAATCCGCGAAATGGATCGGTGGAACATTCGCAAATTCTTTTCTGGCAGGAGTTTGATTTGGTTGCTTTTGCTGCTGGTCTTGGTCTTCAATTTCACCCTCCGCTGGCGTTTGCGGGACCTGCCGCTGGAACGGGACGAGGGCGAATACGCCTACGCCGGCCAGCTCATTCTGCAGGGCATCCCCCCATATCAAATGGCTTGGAACATGAAGTTTCCCGGCGCTTATTATGCCTATGCCGGCCTCATGAAGCTGTTCGGGCAATCGCCGGCGGGTATTCATGAGGGGCTGATTGTAGTCACCTCGCTGAGCATTTTTCTTATCTTTTTGATCGGACGCAATTTGCTGAATGATGCCGGCGGTTTGCTGGCGGCGGCTTTCTTCGCCCAGCTTTGTGCGCTGCCCTTTACCAATGGTTTGGCGTGCCACGCCACCCACTTCGTGGTTTTGTTTGTGAACCTCGCGGTCTACGCCCTCCTGCGAAGGGAATACGGACGGCCATTTCTTTGGGCAGTCGTTTCCGGTCTGGCTTTGGGCTGCGCCATCTTGATGACCCAACAAGCCTTGTTTTTCGGTGCCGCCGCCGGCGTCTGGTTGCTGTGGCGCACGCGATCCAATTTGCCCGTTGCCTTGCGTGAAGGGGCGGTTTTTGCGCTGGCCGCTGTGCTGCCTCCGCTTCTGGTCGTTTTGGGTCTGGTTTGGGCGGGTGTCTGGGATCGTTTTTATCTTTGGACCATCCAATATGCCCGGGCGTATGTCGCCGTGATATCCTTCGTCGTCGCACCCAGGCAGTTTGTGACGGGCATCTGGCCCATCTTCAACCAGGCAGTCGCGGTCTGGTGGCTTGGTCTGATCGGGCTGGCGTTGGTTTTTCTGCCCGGAGCCGTCCGCCGCGCCGCGCTCTGCGGCGCCGCGTTATTCCTGGCCGGCCTGGCCGCGACGATTCCGGGGTTTTATTTCCGCGGCCATTATTTTTTGATGCTCATGCCTGGACTCGCCTTGTTGTGCGCCGCCACGGTCCAGGCTTTGGTGGAACGCATCGGACAGCGCATCTCTCCGAACATGTTGCGGCTGCTTGCCGTCGGTCTGGCTTTGGTGGTTTGCGGCGACACCATCCGGAGGAATGCCGCGGCCTGGTTTGAATACTCTCCAGCGCAGGTTTCCCAATATGTGTATTTGCTCAATCCCTTTGCCGAATCCACCGAGATTGCCCGCTACCTGGCCGCCCACACCCGGCCGGAAGATACCGTTGCCGTGATCGGTTCCGAGCCGCAAATTTATTTCCTGTCGGGACGCCACGCCGCCACCGGCTACCTGTACCTTTACCCGATGACGGAGCCGCAACCGCTGGCAGACCAAATGCGCGCGGATTTTATTCATGAAATTGAAAGCAACCGCCCCGCTTATATCGTTTATGTCAATATGTCCATCTCCTGGGTGACCACCTCTTATTCCGCCCGGACACGCAGCCAGGTGCAAGCCATCCTGGATTGGTGGAAAGCCTACGGGGGAACAAATTATGATCTGGCCGGCCAAATCGATATTACGGAGGGGGCGCCGTCACAGTTCTTCTGGGACCAACAAATGACCAACCGCACAAGCGAAATTCCCGCGGTCATTTCCGTCTTCCGGCGTAAATAACAAGGCTGCAGCGTCATTGCCCCTGGGATGAATTAACGTGCATTCGCGCATGGGAAATTTAACCTGATTTTATGAAATCGCTTACCGAACAACTCTGGTTTGAGGTGCCAAACCGGCGCGGCTTTGTGAACATAACTTCCACGGTCGAAGGTCTGGTTCGCAAAAGCGGCGTTCAGGAAGGCTTATGTCTCGTCAATGCCATGCACATCACGGCCAGCGTCTTCATCAATGATGCCGAAGACGGGCTGCTACACGATTACGAGGTTTGGCTGGAGAAACTCGCTCCCCATGCGCCCACTAGCCTGTACCGGCACAACCTCACCGGCGAGGATAATGCCGATGCCCATTTAAAACGCCAGATCATGGGACGCGAAGTGGTCGTCGCCGTTACCAAAGGCAAACTCGATTTCGGCCCCTGGGAACAGATTTTTTACGGCGAATTCGACGGCCGCCGCCGCAAACGCGTCCTAGTCAAAATTATCGGCGAATAACGTTCACTCCCACTCGATTGTCCCCGGCGGTTTGCTGGTGATGTCATAAACGCAACGGTTCACACCTTTCACTTCGTTGATGATCCGGCTGGCCACGCGTTCCAACAATTCATAAGGCAGCTTCACCCAGTCCGCCGTCATGCCGTCCTGCGATTCCACGGCGCGAATCGCGATGGTGTAATCATACGTGCGTTCGTCGCCCATCACCCCCACGCTGCGCACGGGCAGCAGGACGGCGAAACTTTGCCAGATTTTGTAGTACCAGCCGGACGCCTTCATTTCCTCCACCACAATTGCGTCGGCGTTGCGCAAAATCTCGCAGCGTTGCGGGGTGACTTCGCCCAGGATTCGCACCGCCAGACCCGGTCCGGGGAAAGGTTGACGATGCACAATCTCCTCCGGCAGTCCCAGTTCCAGCCCGAGTTGGCGGACTTCATCCTTGAACAGGTTTTTCAAGGGCTCAACCAGCGCAAATTTCATGTTCTTCGGCAACCCGCCGACATTGTGATGGCTTTTGATCAGCGCCGCCGGATTGCCCGCGATGGGCACCGACTCGATGATATCCGGATACAATGTGCCCTGCGCCAGAAACTTCGCCTTGCCGGCCCGCTTGGTTGCCGCCTGAAAAATATCAATGAAGGCTTTGCCGATGATTTTGCGTTTCCGTTCCGGATCCGTGATGCCTTTCAATTTCGACAGAAATTGTTTGCCGACATTTTCATACTGCAACTTGATCTTGAAATGCCGGACGAAAACCTCCTGCACCACGTCGGCTTCGCGTGCCCGCAGCAACCCGTTGTTCACAAAAATACAGGTCAATTGATCGCCGATGGCCTTGTGGAGCAAGGCCGCCGCCACGCTCGAATCCACTCCGCCGCTGAGGCCGAGGATGACGCGTTCCGTCCCCACCTGCGCGCGGATTTCCTCCACCGCCTGGTCCACGTAATTCCGCATCGTCCAGTTACGGCCGCAGCCGCAGACGCCATGGACGAAATTGGTGATGATCTCCTTGCCGCGCGGCGTATGGACCACCTCGGGATGGAATTGCAGGCCATAAAACCGTTTCTGGCGATGCTCAATCGCCGCATACTCGGAATTCTCGGTGATGGCCACCGGCCGAAAACCCTCCGGGATCTTGGTCAGCTTGTCCCCGTGTGAATTCCAAACCTGCATCGTTTTTGGCAACTTGGCGAACAGCGCACAGCCGGGGTCTTTGACTGTCAGTGTGCCTTTGCCGTACTCCCGTTTCAGGCCTTTCTCCACCCGGCCGCCGAGGAATTGCGCCAGTAATTGGACCCCGAAACAGACCCCCAGCACCGGGAGGCCCAGTTGAAAGATGGCCTTGTCCGGCAACGGCGCGTCTTTGGCGTACACACTGGACGGTCCCCCGGAGAGGATGAGGCCGCTGGGTTTGAGCCGGGCGATCTCGGCGGCGGGTGTGTCATACCGCAGGATCTGGGAATACACGTTACATTCGCGCACACGCCGCGCAATGACCTGCGTGTATTGCGAACCGAAGTCCAGGATGATGATATTCTCGTTCATGAATCTAAAAACAAGTGGGGATTCTCATTCGCCGCGCCCGGTTTTGCCAGAGAAAAATGCATGCCGTCGCTGCCTCCGTGTCTCTGAGACTCTGTGGCAAATCCGGTTCATCCTGTCAAAATCAAACCCGCTTTCAGTTGCCATAACCCCCGCATTCCACTAAAACAAAAACATGAAACATCCTCTGCTCACCGGCTTTTCGCTGATCGAATTGCTGGTGACGGTGGCGTTGATCGCCATTCTCTCGTCGATGATGTATGGTTTTGCTTCCAGCCGTCACCAACGCAGCCAGAAGGAATTGTGCGCCGATAATCTCCAGAAAATCTACCTGGCCCTCCAGATCTATGCGAACGACTATCGGGATGCCTTGCCGGTTGTCACCAACGCCCAATCCTCCGAGGCGCCTTTGAATCTGCTGGTCCCGCGCTATTCGGCCGACACTTCCATTTTCATCTGTCCGGGGGGGCGCGACGCGGAAATTCCTTCCGGGGAGCCCCTGACCTCCGGCAAAATTAGTTATGCCTTTTACATGGGCCGGCAGTTGAAACCGATACCGGGTTCGGTTCCGGTGGTGCTGCTGAGCGACCGCCAGGTCAACACCGATCCCAAGCGGGCGGGTGAGTATGCTTTCTCGCCCGACGGCCGGTCGCCCGGCAACAATCACCACAAATTCGGCGGCAATTTTCTGTTGATGGACGGCAGCGTCCTGCCCAGTGAACCTCTGCTGAATTTTACGCTTGGCATTCCGCCGGGCATCGTATTATTGAATCCGAAACCGTAGTCGTCGCATGAAAATCCAATGCCCCTGCGGGGCAAAATACACGTTTGACCTGAAACCCGAAATGGCGCGGGAACCGGTCAAATTTGTCTGTCCCCAGTGCGGCCTGGATTCGTCCGAGGTGGTCAATCAATTGGTTCAGGGCGAGTTGGCGGAACAAAATCTTCCCGCCGCGCCCGCGCCCCCGGACGTTCCCCTGCCGCCCGCCAAGTCGGCCCCGGCCCGGCTGAAAATCCCCCGATCCGAGGGGCCGCCCGTCGCGCCCCCGGCGGAACCCGTGCCAGCGGCCACCGGATACGTTTCCAAGTATTGCCAGCGACATCCCCGCATTCTGACGACGGAAAAGTGCGTGGTTTGCGGTAAACCCATCTGTCCAAAATGCATGGAAATCTTCGGCTACTTTTGCTCGCCGCTTTGCCAGGGCAAAGCCGAGTCGCAGGGGATTGAGGCTCCGGTTTATGCCGGACAGCGTTTTGAAGTGGAAAAGCGGTTCTGGCGCAAAACCGGCCTGGTTTTCGGTTTACTGGCTGTCCTGGTGCTGGGGGCCCTTGGATTTTGGGGTTGGTACGCGTTTTGGGGTTCCGTGCCGCATGAATCCTTTTCGGTGCGCTTTGCCGATGACGACCGGGCTTATGCGGGCGGCGCGCAACTGGTGGCTCCCGATCAAATCGTCTTTCTCCATGGTGGCACCTTGGCCCGCTACGACCTGAAAAGCCGGAATCCGGTTTGGTCGCGCGAGTTGGTGGACAAAGACCAGGTCGATACCATCGTCCGGCAGGTGCAAACCGCCCGCGCGATTGCCAATCAACAGGCCGGCGGCGACGAGTATGTCCACACCCCCGCGCCGGGCGCCGACGAACGGCAGGCCCGGATTGAACTGCAAGACGCGCTGACGCTTCGCGTTTCCGGCCACGACATTTGGGTCGCTTCCCCGGACGGCATTACCCAGTACGATTGGGATACGGGGAAATTGTTGAAGGTCACGCCCGTGTCCGGGTCGGCGTCTGGTTCGGTGTTTACCGCCCGACCCATGACTGGTGGCGGCCTGTTTGCCAACGACGGCAAACCTTTGGATCCAGACCTCGTGGCGCAGCAAGCCCAAGGCTTGAATCTACCTGCCCGCATCGCGTTGCCGGCTTTGCTCGCCAATTCCGGGTATGAGGAGAAACTGGAGGCGGCCCTGCGCGAGACCGATGGCGCTGCCCATCCCCACGCCTCCAGCTCTGGCGCCGCGGTCTCGGTCAGCGAACGAGTCACGCTGGTTGGCGGCGAAAACGGGCTGGTGGAATTCGATGTCCAGTTGCTGCAGCGCAATATCGTGACCCGCGAAGCCATGCGCACCGCTCCGCGCAAATCCGCACTCGATAATCCCGGCCTGAATGTTTCCCAGACCGCCGCGGTGGCCAATGAAATCCTGAACGAAATGCAGCGCAACAAAGGGGGGGACACGGTGACCGAGGATGACAGCCTTTATCAAGTCACCGTCCATCTCCCGGGCGATTCCCCGGCCAACGATTGGACGGGGCAGGTCGTCGGTCCCCCGCAATTGTTTGCCTTGAAATCCGTCAATGTCATCGCCGCCGGTAAAACCGTGATTGTGCTGGATCCTACAAACAACAAACTCTGGGGCACCACGAACACCTACACCATTCCGGTCAGTTCGGGCGGCGAAGAATCCCGCTTCGGCCAGGGCCCGGTGGTGGAACACGACGGCACGCTCTATGTCTTCGACCAGGCAGTCCTGGGGGCCTTTGATGAGATGACGGGCGACGTGCGCTGGCGCATCCCTTCCGTGGGCATCGTCGGCTTGTTTTTTGACGGCCAGGACAAGCTTTACGTCAACACCACCACCGGCAATCCGGACGACATTAAATATTCGCGGCAAATCGACATCAACAAATCCACGGAAGCCGTGCTGATGAAGCTCGATCCCGCCACCGGCAAAACCCTGTGGAGCATCAAGCCGGGAGGCTTTGTGGCCTACCTCTCCGGCCAGTTCATTTACACCCTGCAAAGCTATGATCCCAATCCCACCGACGAGGAGGTGCTGAACGATTCCCTGGTGGACTTGCAGAAGCCGCCTTATCTGCGTATCACGCGCATTGATCCCGCCAACGGCCGGACGCTGTGGGATCACGAGCAGGACCGCTGTCCGGTCGCCGTGCAGTTCGACCAAAACCAAATCCTCCTCATCTTCAAACGCGAAGTCCAGGTTCTGAAATTTATGGTTTTGTGATAGGAGATTAGCCACAGAGGCATCCGCGGTCGCTCAAGCCATGGCGGGACGAGCAAGAGGCACAGAGGGAAGACCAAGACGGGAATTCTGATTTTTCACACGAAGCCTCAAAAGTTAACACAAAAATGGGACCTTTCCGCCTAACGGCAGAGTTCTGCTTTTAGGGCAATTCAAGAAATGTTGTAGCCATTTCTCGACGGCGGTTCTCCAACGTTCTGCCGGCATCTTGCCGGCAGATCAAACTTATTTAATCTCGCCTTGTCGATCTACATTGCCAAGGCGGCT